>Ga0137368_10006659_pt1 | contig 12097 bp, 10 predicted proteins | sample SagtaG_13_FD_104917 | JGI IMG/M metagenome (GOLD analysis project Ga0137368, IMG submission 104917) | Vadose zone soil microbial communities from Sagehorn Ranch, Mendocino, California, USA - Sage1_L_100_16 metaG | ecosystem: Environmental > Terrestrial > Soil > Vadose zone | place: USA...
ACCTTACTGATGTGCGGCCAACGTGCTCTGTGACGCCGACCAGCCCACACTTTGTCTCGGTGCGCCGCGATACCCTCGTCCGCACGTTCTATTCTGGTTCATGTCAGTGACGGTTTGGAGGTGGGCTGCCTAACAAGCGCTGAGGCCGCGTGAAACCTCGTGGGGACGGAACGGCTCGCGAGCGCGGGGTGATGCGACGGCACGCCGAGGGGGCTTCGGGGAAAGGGAGTTTCGGCTGGCGGTGGGGTACGTGATGGACGGCCCGGCAGCCCGCCCGGAAGTGGGAACAACGGGGACGAGGTCCCGCTACGCGACGGCGTCCAGCAGCCGTTCTGCTCGCCCAGCCGGCGGAGGATTTCGAGGCTGTCGCCCGTCGCGTTTTGGACAAGAACCGAGAGCTGTACCGTCGTCTCGCCTGAGTGCTTCACCTCTCGCTCGGCGAGGTCCTCCCCGCAACCTCGCATGACCTTCGGGGGACAAGACCTCTATCCCCTCCTTGCCCCCGGTCGGCGGTTCCTCTGCGATCCCCTTTTCGACGAGGCCGGAATTCCCTCCAGCATCCGCCTGCGCTTGGCTCTCGCACCTCGCCACTGGTCCTTGCTTGCTCGCGTGGTGTGGTTCTGTGGTTGGTCGCACGGTGCCGAGTCGCTGCGCGAGGCGCGGGGCCGTGCGCACCGCGCCGCCGAGCGTCTGGGCGAGCTCGCCTGCGAGCATGGGTCGGTCATGCTGGTGGGGCACGGTGTCATGAACAGGTTGATCGCGCGTGCGCTTCGTCGCAGCGGCTGGCGCGGCTCTGCCTCGGGCTTCGCCTTTTGGTCGGTCGTCGCGCTGCAGCGCGCGGCCTGAGAAGCGTGTGAAAGTGGCGGCGCACGTAGGCGTATTGGATTTGTCACCAGTGCGCTGCAGCTTACGCGCTATCCGTGTCCTGCTGCCTGCCGTCCTAGTCGGGTGGCTCGGGATGAAGGCACGTCGCGGGGCTGCGGCCTCACCAGCGCTTGACGCTGACGGGCGCGCGCAAGTAGGGTAAAATTCCGTTTGTGCTCTTTGCGCCCGCCGCCTAAGCGCCAGCCGATAGGCGGCTTGAGAACCTAGCGATGGTGTCTGCTCCGCCAGCGAATGCCAAACGGGCTTGGCCGCTCCTCCTCGTGGCCGGGTGCTCCTTCATTCCAGGATTCGGCCTGTTCTTCGGCGCGGCCGCCGTGACGTGGGGCCTCCTCGGGGATCGCCCGCGTGCGAAGCTCAGCGTGGCCATCGGTGCGGCAGGCGCGCTGCTCCATCTGGCAATACCGATGCTCATCCTCGTAAAGATGCAGCACGGTGGCGCTCTTGCGCAGGTCGAGGCCGAGCAGACACGCCGCGACTTGGTCGAACTCGTGAGCGAACTCGAGAGCTATCGTGGCCGGAACGGTCACTACCCCTCCAACCTCCCAACGCTGGTCGGAACGCCGATCCCCCTGCGGCTAGTCAATATCTACGATCACAGTCAGGGTCTCTTTCACCTCCCGCGCGCGTACGAATACCAAGTCGCCCCCGACCAGGAGAGTTATGATCTGTTCTCGGCTGGCCCCGATGGAGTCCCGCATACGCCCGACGACATCCGCCCGCAGCTGCCGGACTCGGTGCGCGCGGGCTATCGACCGGCCCCGTAGGTCGCGAGCTGCCGGACACGCGCTTGAAGCTGACGGGCCCTGTTCTTGAGGGAACCGTTTGTTTGTGCCCTTGCCGTTCGCACATGCGTCTCTCGTCACGCCCATTGTGGGAGTCCGTCGACGAAAGCCGCTGGCTAACAAGGGCTTGACGCTGACGGGCGCCTGTAGGTAGGGTAGAATTCCGTTAGGCGGCGCGCTGATCTGATTCGGCAAGCATCCGAATGACCCGTCCGCTCTCTCGCTGGGGCCGCGTCGCCGCGGCGATCTACCTCGGGCTGGCAGTGATCGCCGGTGCCCTCGCCGTCCAACGCCTTGCGGTCTCGACGGAGATGCCGGGACTGGCCGCGTGGGAGTTGCTCGTGCTGGGGCTGCCGTGGACGCTGATACTGGAGACGCCGCTGGGGCGTCAGGCCGGCGGCCTCTTACTCGCTGCAATAGTGCTCGGTGGAGTGGCCCTCAACGGCGGACTCGTCTGCGCGATCGCCTCGGCACTCGAGCGCTTGCGGCGCGCCGCCTGACAGGCGCTTGACGCTGACGGACGCGTTCAAGTAGGGTAGAATGCCATTTGTGCGCCAGTTGAGTATCGACAACCGCAGAGAACTGCGGTGCGCCCCGGTGCTTTGCGCGCCCAGCTTGAGCGCGGTAAGTTAGGCGACCAGCGCCCTCGTTGAGTCTGTATCATTCTCCTCATGAACGTCAGCACCCGCTCGATAACGTCCACCCAACGAGCTGAATTCGAGGAACTCGCCCGTGGCCCCCACACCACGGCCGGGTACCGATGGATCAGTCGAGATCAGCTCCCTTCGGCCGTCCCGCAAACCCTGCGTCGGAAGATGCCAAGAGCGCTTCTGATGTGGGAGCGGAAAGCGAGTGGCGATACGTACCTCGTGTGCAACGGACTTCGAGTCGACCCCAAAGTCGATGCGGTTGACCAGGAGCCCTTCGGATTGGTCGTGCACTCGTCGGGCGCCAATACGGGTGGCGTCTTCATTCATCATGGCGGCTGGCGGGGCAGGACAACACCTCTGACGCCCGAGCTGCGCACGGCCCTCGAATCAACTTGCCTCGCCGACTATTTCCCCCTCGCCGGCGCGCCTTCGACATCATCTGGGCCGTTGTCAGACCTGAGCCGCACGCAGCACGCCGGCGCCTTTGCGGCGACGCTGGCCGGACTCATACCGCCATCTACCTAGTCAAGCTGGCGGTCTGACAAGCGCTTGAAGCCGACGGGCGCGGCCACGTAGCGTAGAATGCCTTCCGAATCGCCCTTGCGTTTCTGGTAAGGGGGCGGCCTCCTTCCTAAAGCGGAACAACCGGTCGGAGGGGCGATACACTGGTGAAGCGGGGCAAGGGGGAAGGGCATCTCGATGACGACGAACCTGGCACTGTGGTCGTTGACTCTGCTTCGTTCTCGATGGCCGCGTCTGTTGGAGGCGGTCTCTATGAACACATCGTTCTGACACCCATGTGGAGTGCGTCACCGCCATCTTCATTGTCCATCATACAACGCGGCACCGGCGTTCCCCTTCAGCGGTTCTGGATCCCCGTTCATGCAGCGATCACCGTTTTCATTCTCTCGTCGCTCTTGCTCACTTGGCATGACATTGCAGTCCGCCGCCTGGTTCTCATAGGCCTTGCATCTTATGTTGTCATGCGCGTTTGGAGCTTTCTGTTCTTCATTCGTGAGATGCTCGCGTTTCAAAGAATTCCCCTTGATTCGCCGCCATCGGTCGAGCTCTCAGCGAGAGTCGCGAGGTGGACGCATTGGACATGGTTTAGAGAGCCTCTCGACGTAATCTCCTTCCTCTGTTTTCTGCTGGCCCTGTATTGGCTGGGACGATCGTGAACCGCTGGAGAACGGACGGCTTCGAAGGGTGAGCCAAATCCGTTAGCCGGCTTGCGCAGCGCGACGGCTCGTTTGCTTCGCTGCAGCGGGCGGAGTCAGCTTGGACCGCGGCATGGCCGATGGAAGCTGCTGGCGCCGCGTAGATTTAGGGAATGAATCTCCTGTCCGCGCGCCGCAGGCAACTCGTCCACGCTACGTGGGCGTTCGGGCTTGGCGCGTCGCTCGGCTGCACGCCCAGCACACCATTCACCGGGTCCGCTGTGTCCAGAGGTGCGTGGATCCGGGTCTGGAGCGACGAGTTCGATGGGGCGGCCGGCGCACGCATCGACAGCACGAAGTGGCGTTACGACACGGCGGACGGGTGCGGGGCAGGGATCTGCGGCTGGGGCAACGACGAGAAGGAATACTATACCGACTCACCCGCAAACATCGCGCTCAGTGGACAGGGGCAATTGCTGATCGTCGCCCGGCGTGCTCCCGCGGGCCTGACCTGTCACTACGGTCCGTGCCGGTACACGTCCGCCAAGGTCACGACGCGCGGCAAGATGCATATCCAGCCCGGCCGTGTAGAAGCACGCATCAAGCTGCCTGCTGGGCAGGGACTCTGGCCCGCGTTCTGGATGCTCGGGCGTCGCTTTCCGGCGACGCCGTGGCCGGAGTGCGGTGAGCTCGACGTCATGGAGAATCGTGGGAGCGAGCCGGCCACGACGAGCTCGGCGGTGCACGGTCCGGGCTACTCCGGGAACACTCCGTTGGCTCACGCGCATTCGCTGGAGCGTGGCACCTTCTCGGACGACTTCCACACGTTCACCGTCGAATGGGATTCGCTCGCCGTACGATTCTTCGTCGACGATACCGTCCACTACAGGGTCACGCGCAGCGAAGTCGAGCAGTTTGGCAAATCGGTACTCGACCAATCGTTCTTCCTGGTCCTGAATCTGGCCATCGGTGGGACATTCGACGGGGATCCAAAGTCGGATGCAATCTTCCCGGCGGCGATGGTCGTCGACTACGTGCGTGTCTATAGGCCGGCGCGGCCTTGATGCTTGCGTGTCGAGAACGAAAGGACCCTGCGGTGCGCCCGCGGGCTCTGCCCTCCGGCTCATGGGCGGGCCGGTAGGCGGTACATCACGCATCAATGAACGCCACCAGGCATAAGAAGCACCGGATGCCGCGCGGGGCGATTCGAGCCCAACGGGGTCCACGTGGTGGAACGGGTTCGCGTTAAGCGAGATGGCTCTCCAATGAACGCCGCCTCGGATCCAATCATCGCTGCGCTCGATGACGTCGTCGCAAGGAGCCCAGTGGCAACGATGGTGAGAGAATGCCTTGCCCGCGTGCTCCGGCAACTCGAGGGGTCGCCTGGCGCGATGGCTTGGGAGACCATCCCGCTCGAGGAGAGGCCGGTCGATCCTCCTAAGCTCGAGGGCGAGACGCATCAGGAGCGATACATGGAGTCGGCAGACTCGAGTGAACTCCGGAGCCGAGTGGAGGAGCGAATCAGCGCTTGGCGGATCTCTGTCGAGCACCTGGTGGAGACCGAGAGCTCGGTCCTCGTGTTCGGCCGACGCGATGACCAGCCGGTTGTGCTGAAGGTTATCAGGAATCGCGGGGACGAATGGCGCTCCGGCGAAATACTGGACGCGTTTGAGGGGAAGGGCGTCGTACGAGTGTACGACTACGTCGATGGCGCGATGTTGCTCGAGCGCCTTCGTCCCGCCAAGTCCCTTGTGAGTCTGGCCCTGAACGGGGGCGATGACCAGGCCACCGAGGTTCTGGCAGACGTCATCGGGACGATGTCGCCGCGGGCACCGGTGAGCACCGCGCCGACCGTGCAGGAATGGGCCAAGGGATTCGAGCGTTACGCTGTCAGCGCAACAGCGCAGATTCCGAAACGACTTCTCGTGGAAGCGCATCGCGTCTACTCAGAGCTGTGTGGGTCGCAATCGCGGCCGCGGCTGCTCCATGGCGACCTCCATCACTACAACGTGTTGTTCGATTCCGAGCGTGGCTGGTTGGCCATCGATCCGAAGGGCGTAGTCGGCGAACTCGAGTACGAGGTTGGGGCCGTGCTCCGGAACCCGTCCGAGAGGCCCGAGTTGCTCGCCGAGCCACGGGCGATCGAGCAGAGAGTCGAACGCTTTGCACGCGCGCTCAGTCTGGATGCCACACGGATGCTGGCTTGGGGTTTTGCTCAGGCTGTTCTATCTGCCATCTGGGCGGCGGAGGATGGGTTCGTGGTCGATGCCGACAATCCCGGGATCGCACTAGCCACCGCGATCCGACCGATGTTGGATGGCGTGGTTGACGCCTGACAAGCGCTTGACGCCGACGGCGCCGATGGTCCGCCGCTTCGGCCTGATTCACGCCACGGCGCTCAACATGACGAACATGATCGGGATCGGACCGTTCATCACGATCCCGCTTCTCACGTCCGCGCTGGGCGGTCCGCAGGCGATGCTCGGCTGGCTCGTCGCATTGGTGATCGTCATGTGCGACGGCATGGTCTGGAGCGAGCTCGGGGCGGCGATGCCGGGATCCGGTGGCTCGTTCGGGTATCTGCGCCAAGGCTATGGCGCGGAGAAGGTGGGCCGCCTGATGGGCTTTCTCTTCGTCTGGCAGTTCGTGCTTAGTGGACCCCTCGAGATCGCGTCTGGGTACATCGGCTTCTCGCAGTACCTTGGCTATATCTGGAAGGGGATCACGGCGCGCCAGGCGATGCTCGCCGTCACGATCATCGGGCTCGCGAACCTCGCACTCCTCTACCGGCGGATCACGTCGATCGCGACGATCACCGTCACGCTATGGATGGGAACGATCGTCACCGTCATCGTGGTCGTCGTGACCGGTGCACGGCACTTCGACCCCAGGATCGCCTTCGACTTTCCGCCGGGTGCGTTCGACTTCTCCTTGGGCTTTCTCATAGGCCTCGGCGCGGCGTCGCGGATCGGCGTTTACGACTACCTCGGCTACTACGATGTCTGCTATATCGGCGACGAAGTCGAGAATCCCGCCCGAGTGATCCCACGGTCGATTCTGATCAGCACCGTGGCGGTAGCGGTGATCTACCTCGCGATCAATCTCTCGATTATCGGCGTGGTCCCGTGGCGGGAATTCGTCCCGGCTGAGTCACGCCCGCAGTCCAACTTCATCGTCTCGATCTTCATGGAACGGATGTACGGACCGGGCGTCGCGACGCTGTTCACGGCGATGATCCTCTGGACCGCGTTCGGCTCGGTCTTCGCCCTCTTGCTCGGGTACTCGCGCGTGCCGTATGCGGCAGCGAAGAACGGCTATTTCTTCAAGGTATTCGCGCGCCTCCATCCGTCCAAGGGATTCCCCAACGTCTCGCTCGGCGTGCTGGGCGTCCTCTCGATCCTCGCCGGCTTTGTGTCGCTGGGCATGGTCATAGATGCGTTGATCACGACGCGGATTCTCGTGCAGTTCATCGGTCAGATCGGCGCGGTGACGTTGCTGCGTCGGCGAGCGCCGGACATGCCGAGGCCGTATCGGATGTGGCTCTATCCAGTGCCGAGCCTCGTCGCGCTGGTTGGATGGATCTTCATCTTTGCCACGACGCCGCCCACGGTGATCGCGTTCGGGCTGGGCGCGTTGGTGCTGGGTGTTGTGTGCTTCGGAGCGTGGTCGTGGAAGGGACGAACGTGGCCGTTCGAAGCACGACGCCTGGCGGCATGACCCTCCTACCGCCGGCCGGAATCGACCCATAGAATGACGACGTGCTCCAACGCCTGCAGGCCGCTCTGGGAGACCGCTATCGCGTAGAGCGGGAGGTCGGCGCCGGGGGCATGGCCATCGTGTTTCTCGCGACTGACGTGAAGCACCAGCGGCCGGTCGCGATCAAGCTGCTCCGTCCCGAGCTGGCCGCCGCCCTCGGCCACGAGCGCTTCCTGCGCGAGATCGAGATCGCCGCCAAGCTCCAGCATCCCCACGTTCTCCCCGTCTACGATTCCGGCCAGGCTGATGGCATGCTGTACTACGTGATGCCGTTCGTCGAGGGCGAGTCGTTGCGCGATCGCCTGGTCCGGGAAGGCCGGTTGTCTCAGGCAGAGGCGGCGCGCATCGCACGTGAGGTGGCCGACGCGCTCGCCTACGCCCACCGCCAGGGGGTCGTGCACCGCGACATCAAGCCGGCGAACATCCTGCTCTCGCAGGGCCACGCGGTCGTGGCGGACTTCGGGATCGCGCGGGCGGTGAGCGCCTCGGCGGCGCGGTCGGGGCTGACGCAGACCGGCATGGCGGTCGGCACGCCGAAGTACATGAGCCCGGAGCAGGCCCTGGGCGAGACCAACTTGGACGGCCGGACGGACGTCTACGCCCTGGGTGTGGTCCTCTACGAGATGCTGGCGGGCAGGCCCCCGTTTGAGGGTGCGACGCCGCAGTCCATCATTGCGCAAGCGCTGTCCCACAAGGTGCCGCAGCTGGGGCACGATGCCCTGGGCTTGCAGCCCGTGATCGAGCGCGCCCTCGCCACAGAGCCGGGGGACCGCTTCGCCACGGCGGACGAGCTCAGCGGGGCGCTCGACGGGCTGTTGAGCGGCACCGGGTTCCGGCGCGCGACCCGGTGGCGCACGCGGAGCATCGTCACGGCCGGCGCGCTGGGGCTCGTGGTCGTTCTCGCGTTCGCCCTCTGGCCACGGGGATTCCGCACGGAGGGAGATCCGCGCAAATCCCTCATCGTGTTCCCCTTCAAGAACAAGACCGGCGATGCAACGCGCGATTACCTCGAGGAAGCGGCGATGAACCTGCTCGGCCTCGCGGCGGCGCACTGGGAGGACATGCGCGTATACGACGACGAGCGCACCGCCTCACTCATGCGGCGCCGCCACGTGAGCACTGGTGCCGACGTCGACTTCGAAACGGCGCGCGCGATGGCGCGCGAGGCCCGCGTGGGGACGTTGGTGCTAGGCGACGTCCGTCGGGAGGGCGACTCCCTCGCAATCGAGTCCAAGGTGCACGACGTACGCACCGGTGACCGCCTCGCGACGCACATCGTGCGCGCGGCCTGGAGTGCCGACCCGCGGCCCCTGTTCGACGCGCTCGCCGCCCGCATCCTGGGCACGAGCGGCGCGCCGCCGGGTGAGCGACCGTCGGTACTGGCCCAGACGACCAGCTCGATCGCAGCGTACCGTGCCTATCTGGAGGGAACCGCCGCGCTCCAGCGGTTCCAGCTCGACTCGGCCTATCTGCTCCTCCAGCGTGCCGTGGCGCTCGACTCCAGCTTCGCGCTCGCCTACCTCAGGCTCTACAACGCCGGAGGGTGGGGCCTTGGAATCAGGGAGCACAGCGCCTCAGGGTGGGGCTCTGCCACCATCGACCGCCGCCAATTTCTCCTCGGCGCCGAGCGGCACAGCGCCTCGCTCCCGCCCCGGCTGCGCGCGCTCGTCGCGTTCCACCGCGCCTTTGAAGACGGGCACTTGTCGTGGGCCCGCCGGATCGTCGAGGATCTGATCGCCCGCGATCCGACGGACGTCGAAGCATGGTATCAGCTGGGGGAAGCCCACTACCACGACCGGTCGTCCGACTTCCCCCACCCTGACACCATCGGCAACCTGGGACGCGCATTGCGCGCGTTCCAGCACACCCTCGCCATCGATTCGAGCTACGTGCTCGCCTATCAGCACATCCTCGATGCGCTCGGGCGCTGCACGGGGGGCGGTGGGTCCGGGGCCTTCCACCTCTGTCTCGCAGACTCGGCCGTGTACGGGACGCCCGACGATCTGAGCCGACGGTTCGGGGCTCGGACGGTCGCTCGGTGGCGCGATGAGGCACGCGCGGCGCAAATCCAGACCGCGCGCGCGTGGGTGGCCGCCGTGCCGGGCTCGTGGCGACCTCGGCAGATGCTGCTGGACGTGCTGTACAGCCAGCGACGCTACGGCGAGGTGGTGGACGAGGCGAGGACCATGGACCGACTGGGATGGCAGGCCGAGGCGGCTTTCTTCAAGAGTATGGCGCTGTTCCTGCTCGGGCGCGCCAGTCAAGCCGCAACCGCCGTGCATGACGGGCTGCGGGTGGCGCGCGACACCCTGTTGCAGATCCGGGAGGGGCGTTTTCGCGAGTGGTCCCTCCCAGCCGCGGTGCTCGCGGGCGCCGGCGGACGCTGGGCCGAGGGTCTGCGTTTCAACGCCACGTTAAGGGGGCTCGGGTTCGACTCGACCAATGTGGGCAGCCTGCGAATGGCCGTGACGGACATCGGCTGGTTGGGCGAAGGGTATCTCGCTGCCGAGGTCGGCCAACCCCGTGCCCGGCCGGACGCGCTCGGCAGCCTGACGGACAAGCTGCGTGCCACGCTCGACCGCTACGCGGGTACCGATACGGCACGCCTGCGGCGCGTCTGCCAAGGACTGGGCACGGTGGCGCTCGCCATGTATCTCGCGATGCGCGACACCCTGCTCCTACGGCCTCTCCTGCAGCACGTCGACACGTTGGCATGGGCCACCTGGCACGTCGCCGACGCTCACCTGGCCCTGGCGCGTGGTGACACGGCGCGCGCGCTGAGGCGAGTCGAGCGTCACTATCGCACGGCTGGGGACGCGGAATTCAACGGCTTCGAAGGAGGGATCCGCGCGTTCGCATGGGGCGACCTCCTGGCCCGCCTGCGCGAGCCGCGGCTTGCGATCGAGGCCTACGCGCGCCTGGACAGTCTCGACGACCACATCCAGAACGCCGGCTTCGTCGTGCGATCGTGGGCCGAGCGGGGCGCGTTGTACCAGCAGCTGGGCGAGGTGCCCCAGGCCATCCGGTACTACGAGCGCTTCATCGAGGCGTGGCAGCACGCCGACCCCGAGCTGCAACCGTCTGTTGAACGAGCGCGGGAGGCGGTCGCGGCACTAAAGGGTGAGCAAGCGGGGAGATAGGCCTTGTCCGAGGCATACAACGAGAACCTCGCGCCGCAGAGCTTGATGACTGGTCTCGTGTTCGGCGAGTCGCCGCGTTGGGGGCACGACAGCCGTCTGTGGCTCGCCGACTGGGGCGCACAAGAGGTCGTCGCCGTCGGTCCCGACGGCGAGAGCGAGGTCATGGTCCGGCTGCGCTTTCCGTCATTTCAGCCGATCTGCATCGACTGGCTGCCGGATGGGCCCCTGCTGATCGTTTCGGCGAGCGATCGGCTTCTCCTGCGCCGGGAGGCCGACGGCTCGCTGGTGACGTATGCCGACCTGACCGGCGTCTCGCACTTGGGCTTCAACGAGATCGTCGTGGATGGCCGCGGCAACGCGTACGTCAACGGCGGCGGGTTCAACCTCATGGCCGGCGAGAAGTTTGCCCCGGGAATCGTCGCGCTCGTCACCCCCGACGGCTCGACGCGACAGGTGGCCGATGGCATCGCCTGGAGGCAGCCTCTCGAACCGGCGGGTGTGGGCCGATCTCCGTGACGGCGTCCCCGACGGCATCTGCGTGGACGCGGACGGCGCGGTCTGGTACGCGGACGTCCCGAACAAGCGCTGCGTGCGCGTTCGCGAAGGCGGCGACGTGCTGCAGGCGGTCGACCTGGACCTTGGCTGTTTCGCCTGTATGCTCGGGGGCGTGGACGGGAGAACATTGTTCATGGTGGTCCGGGAGTGGCGTGGTCTTGAGAGCACGGCCGACCGGGCACGCAAGGGTCAGGTACTAACCCTGCGAGCACCCGCACCGGGCGCCGGCTGGCCTTGATGACACCGCCTCGCCTTCTTCTCCTAGCGAGCGTCGTCGTCCCGAGCAGTGTGCTCGGCCAATCCGAGGGTACAATCCGCAGCTCGCTCCGCACCGTGGAAATTCAATCCCGACGTGTCGAAACCGTCTATAGCGACGATCGGCACTTCGAGGCGCCGAACTGGTCGCCTGACGGGCGCTTTTTTGTGGTGAACAGCAAGGGTCGGCTCTATCACCTACCTGCTCGCGGTGACAAGCGTCTTGAGGAGATTCCAACCGGATTCGCCACCCGAGTAAACAACGATCACGGTATCTCACCTGATGGCAGGGACCTCGTCCTGAGTCATCACGCCGCCGAGCACATCACGGACCCGGAGCAGGACTGGCTCGCGTCCAGCATCTACATCCTCCCGATCGCCGGCAGCCCGACACCGGTGAAGGTCACGGCGCAGGCCCCGAGCTTCTGGCATGGATGGTCTCCTGACGGAACGACGCTCGCGTTCGTTGGGCGCCGCGGTGGGGAGTGGGACATCTACACCATCCCGGTGGGCGGTGGAGAGGAGCGGCGCCTGACGACCTGCCGTGGCCTCGATGATGGCCCGGACTACGCACCGGACGGAGAGTTCATCTACTACAACTCATTCTGTAGTGGGAAGATGGAGATCTGGCGCATGCGCCCGGACGGCAGTCGGGCCGAACAGCTCACTCGCGACGCCTACTCCAACTGGTTCCCGCACCCGTCGCCCGACGGGCGCTGGGTGGTGTTCCTCGCGTACCTCGAAGACCAGGGCGAGGACCATCCGTTCGGCAAGCAGGTGAAGCTTCGTCTCATAGACTTGCGCGACGGGTCAGTGCGCGATCTGACGCCGCCCTTCCTCGGCGGTCAGGGCACCATCAATGTTCCGTCATGGTCGCCTGATAGTCGCCGGGTGGCCTTCGTGGCGTTCGAGCGACG
>Ga0137368_10006661_pt1 | contig 12095 bp, 10 predicted proteins | sample SagtaG_13_FD_104917 | JGI IMG/M metagenome (GOLD analysis project Ga0137368, IMG submission 104917) | Vadose zone soil microbial communities from Sagehorn Ranch, Mendocino, California, USA - Sage1_L_100_16 metaG | ecosystem: Environmental > Terrestrial > Soil > Vadose zone | place: USA...
CGGGTGATCTGGCGCTGCTGGATCGACCAGGTCCCCTACGACCCGGCCAAGCACGGCGCCGCCCAGAAGCTGACCGAAATGACTGCTTCTGCGGCGTGAGCTTGACACAGAGGGTGTCATGGGTCCTCCTTGCCGCTGCCGCGACCCGGTGCGAGCCGGCGGCTGCAGCCAGCGTGGTCCCGGGCGCGTACAGACCGCGTACGACTGGCGTACGCCGGCTGTAGGCGACCTCGTGGAAGGTGACCTGGACCCACCAGGGCCGGGCAGGAGTCCGGGAGCCGGACGACGACCCCAACTGGTGACTGGGATGGCCGAGAAGAGGGATTACCATGGCCATTGCTGAGCCGATCCATCTGCTCACGGGCTGGGAGCCGCAGGTCCCGGTCGGCGACACGGTGTTGCGCCGGTTCGTGCACGCCTGGGCGGAGTCGCTTGCCGGGCCGGTTGCGGCCATGGGTGGTCGCGTCCAGCGCCGTGGCGGGCTGACCGTCGGCGACCTGGGCCGCCCGGCCGCCTACTACAACGGCGCGACGCTGCTTCGTCTGTCGCCCATGGCTTGCACGTGCTGGCGCTGGGCGTGGTGCTCGCCGAGGCGCGCCGCCGCGGCTACTGGCAGGCGCTGCTGCGGGCGCGGCTGGCCGACCTGGAAGGGCTGCCATCGGCGAGCCTGTTCAGCGACATGAGCCGCCCCGGGGCCGAACACAACGGCTTTCTGCCGGTCTCTCGGTTCACGCTGTGGCGACGAGCCCGGCCGTGACCGCTGGCGGTACCGGTGGGCCTGGCGGTGCAATGTAGAGATGAGCAGACTGCAGGGCGAGGTGGAGCTCGGCGTCCTGGGGCCGCTGGAGGTCCGGGTGGCCGGTCGGCCCGTGGTGGTGCCAGGGGCGCGGCAGCGGGCGCTGCTGGCGGCGCTGCTGCTGCGCCGCGGCAGCATTGTCCATTTCGACCGGCTGGTTGACGAGGTATTCGGCGACCAGCCGCCCGAGGAGGCCCGCAACGCGCTGCAGACCTACGTGGCTCGGCTTCGCCACGCCCTGGGCCCGGCCGCAGGCGTGGTGGTCACGCGCGCACCCGGCTATGTGCTCGAGGTGCCGGCAGACGCGGTCGACGTGGAGCGGTTCACCGGGCTGCTGGTCCGGGCACATGAGGCGCAGGCACCGACGGCCGCGTTGGGGCTGCTAGAGGAGGCGCTAGGGTTGTGGCGGGGCCCGGCCTATGGCGAGTTTGCCGAGACCTTCGCCCGAGGGGAGGCGCTGCGTCTCCAGGAACTCTGGCTTGCCGCCCGGGAAGACCGCGCCGCCCTGCTGCTTCGGCTGGGTCGCCTGGCCGAGGCCGCGGCGGCGCTGGAGGCCATTGTGGCCGAGGAGCCCTGGCGAGAGCGGGCCGTGGAGTTGCTGGTCTCTGCTCTCGCCCGGGCCGGCCGGGTCGGCCATGCGCTGGCCACCTATACCCGCTACCGCGAGCAGCTCCGCGACCAGCTCGGCCTTGACCCCTCGGCCCGGTTGCGGCGCCTCGAGCAGCAGGTGCTGCGCGGGGAACTGCAGTCCGGTCAGCCCCGCCCGGCCAAGCGGGAGCGTCGCCCATTCCCTGTCCGGGCGACCTCCTTTGTCGGCCGGGAACAAGAGCTCGCGCTGGTCCGCAAGACCCTCACCGGTGGACGGCTGGTCACCCTGGTCGGCCCGGGCGGGGTCGGCAAGACCCGGCTGGCCCAGCAGGCCGCGGCCGCCGAAGGGTCGGTCTGGTGGGTGGACCTGGCCCCGCTACGCGACCCCAACACCGTGCCGCAGGCGCTGGCCGACGCGCTCGACCTCGACATACAGCCCGGCACCCCGCTCCTGGACAGTCTCCGCGAGTGGGCGCGGGGCACTGGTGGGTTGCTGGTGGTCGACAACTGCGAGCACCTGCTCGCCGCCGTCGCCGCGCTCGCCCAGGAGCTGCTGGCGGTCTCCTCGGCGCTGCGGCTGCTGGCAACCAGCCGCCAGCGGCTCGGCATCGACGGCGAACAGGTCCTGGTCGTCCCGCCACTTGCGGTGCCCACCCCCGACGCCGAGGAGGTCCGCACCCCCGCGGTCCGGCTGTTCTGCGACCGGGCCCGCGCCGCCGACCCCGACTTCGCCCCGGGCCGGGAGGCTCTGCGGCGGGTCGGGGAGGTCTGCCGCGCCCTTGACGGCCTCCCGTTGGCCATCGAACTGGCTGCGGCGCGGATCGGCACGCTGACCCTCGACGACCTCGCCGACCGGCTCGACAAGCGCTTCGAGCTGCTCCGGGCAGGACGCCGCGGCGACGCACGCCACCAGACCCTCCGTGGGGTCATCGACTGGTCCTTCGACCTGCTCACGCCGCAGGAGCAGCGACTGTTCCTGCGGCTGTCGGTCTTCGCCGCGGCGTTCGACATCACCACCGCCGAGGCCGTCATGGCCGACGAGGAGCTGCCCGTCGGCCGCGTCGCCGACCTGGTGGCCGGGCTGGCCGACCGGTCTATGCTCACCCGGCCGGGCCATCGCGGCGTCGGCCGCTACCGGATGCTGGAGACCCTGCGCGCCTACGCCGCCGCCCGGCTGCCTGCCGCCCAGGCCGACCGGCTCCGACGCCGCCACGCCGGGTTCATGCTCGACCTCGCCGAACGGGCCGACGCGGGCCTCTACGGCCCCGACGAGCCGACCTGGGCCCGCCGGGTCGAAACCTGGCTGGACGACCTGCACGCGGCGTGGAGCTGGTCCCGGGACGCTGGCGAGGTCGACCTCGCGGTGCGGCTGGCCGCGGCCCTCACCCGCTATGGGTACTGGCGGGTCCGGCCCGACCTGCTCGCCTGGGGGGCGTGGGCGGCTATGACGGTGCCCGCCCACCCTCGCCTTGCCGTCGCCCACGCCGCGGCCGCCCATGCCGCCTGGATCGGCGGCCGCTTGGACCAGGCCCGCGAGCTCGCCCGGCAAGGCCTGAGGGTCGCCGGTGGGCCGACAGCCCCGGCCGCGGCCGCCCCACTGGAGGCGGTCGGCGACGCCGCGCTGCTCAGCGGCGACCTCACGGCCGCGCTGGAGGCCTACCGTGGCGTGGCCGCGCTGGCCGCCCCCGGCGACCTGGCCGCACTTGCCATCGCCATCGCCAACCAGGCGTTGGTCCTCTCCTACGCCGGCGACGACCAGGCAGCCTGCGCCACCGCCAGCCAGGCGGTCACAGCCGCGCTGGCCGCGGCCAACCCCACCGCCATCGCGATGGCCCGGTTCGCCCAAGGGGAGGCGCTGGCCGACCTCGACCCGATCGCGGCCGCCGCCGCCCTGGAGGAGGCACGGCGGGGCGCCCAGGAGGTCGGCAACCGCTATGTCGCCGGCACCGCCCTCACCGCCACGGTGGCGCTTCGCAGCCGCCACGGCCCGCCGGTTCCGGCGCTGGCCTTGTTCCGGGAAGCGGTCAAGCACTGGCGGAGCACCGGGAACCGAGGGCTGATCGTGACCACGCTGCGGAATCTGGTCATCCTGCTGGCCCGCACCGGCCAGGACGAGGCCGCCACGACCCTGGCCGCCACCCTGCAGCTACAGGCTCCAAGCAAGTCCTACGGCAAAGAGGCCGAGCGGATCGCGACCGCACTCGCCGCGGTCCGCCAGCGACTCGGCGACGCCGCCTACGCCCGGGCATGGATGGCAGGAGAGGCCACAACCCTCGACGAGGCGGCCGACGCCGCCGTGCGCCTGCTGGACTTAGCTTCCGGGTGAAACGACGCGGGCCTGGGCCGGTGTCGGCAACGCCACATCCCCCGCGTGCCAGACCGCAACGTGCTGGCCGGCATCGTCTTCGTGCTGCTCTCCAGCTGCTCGTGGGCCAACCTTCCCGCCAAGCAGCTCAGCTGCGGCAGCCCGGTGACCTGTTGGCGGCGGGTGCGCGCCTGGCAGCAGGCCGGGGTGTGGGACCGGCTGCACCGAGTGCTGCTGGCCGAGCTGCGCCGCACCGGGCAACTGGACTTCTCCCGTGCGGAGGGGTGCAACCTACCGTCCACAGCTCTGGGCTGTGGGTCAGGGCAGCTCGGGGAGCCAGACGCGCATGGAGGCGGGGCCACGGTTGGCCCAGAGGTGGTAGGGGATCAGGGTCAGGGGGGCGGCCTCGGTGGCGATGCCGTTCTGGTCGGTGGCGTAGGGCCAGCTGGCCTCGGGGAGGTGGACGGTGCGGGCGGAGCAGCGCAGCCAGAGCGCCCCGCCGAGGCGGTCGTCGCGGCCCTTGTCGGCGGGGGGCGCCGAGGTGTCCACCACGATCGCGTCCAGCTGCAGCGACGGGTCCTGGCCGACGGACTCGGCGCAGTAGACCAGCGGCCCCCGCTCGGCGGCCACGCAGCCGCGCACCGCGTCGATCCTCGGGTCCGGCCTGGTCCAGCGTGGGCGCAGCGGCAGCTCGAGGCGCAGCTCGTCCCCCGGCCGCCAGGGCGCCTCGACCACCGCGTACCCGGCGAGGTCCCGCGCTCCTCCGGCGGCGACGTCGCCGCGGCCGACTGGCCGGTGCTGCCCGTCGTGGATCAGCACGGCGCCCTCGGCCCACGGCGGCACCCGCACGGCGATGCGCCACCGTTCGCCGCTCGACTGCTCGACCCGCACGGTCACAGCGCCGGTCCAGGGGTAGTCCGTCTCGACGCGCAGGCCGACGGGGCGGCCGCCGGGCAGGGCCGTGCGCACCGTGCAGGCGGTGAGCTGGTGGAGCTGGACGCCGTCGTCGTCCGCGCTGGCGACGTAGGCGGCCAGGCTGGGCAGGGTGCGGGAGAGGTTGGTCGGGCAGCAGGAGACCGCGAACCAGCGCGAGCGCAGGCCAGCGGCCGCGTGGGGGCTCTCGGCGTCGGCCGTGGCCGACGAGGCGGGGGAGCGCTGCTGCAACGGGTTGGCGTAGAAGAACGAGTGCCCGTCCAGCGCCGGCGAGGCCGCGACCACGTTGTAGAGCGTCCGCTCGATCGCGTCGGCGTAGCACGCCTCCCCGGTCGCAAGCAGCAGCCGCCAGCACAGCATGACCGAGGCGACGCCGGCGCAGGTCTCGGCGTAGGCGCGGTCGGGCGGCAGCTCGAAGTCCTCGCCGAAGGACTCCCCGGTGTGGCGCGAGCCCATCCCGCCGGTGAGGTAGGTGCGCGCCGCCACGGTGTTGCGCCACTGCTCGGCGACGGCCTCGAGCAGCTCGTCGTCGCCGGTCTCGACGGCCACGTCGACGGCGCCGCTGGCCAGGTACAGGGCGCGCACGGCGTGGCCGCGCAGCACCCCGGCCTCGCGCACCGGCAGGTCGTCCTGGTTGTAGGCGGCGCCGAGCGAGCCGGCGCGGAGGAGGCCGTGGCCGCGCCGCTCGACGAACAGCCGCGCCTGCTCCAGGTAGCGCTCCTCCCCGGTGGCGCGGTAGAGCTCGGCGAGGGCCGGCTCGATCTCGGGGTGGCCGCAGATCGCGGCGCGGCCGTCCGCGCCGAACTCCCGGCACACGTGGTCGGCGGCGCGCCGCGCCACGGCGACCAGCGCGTCCTCGTGCCCGGTGCGCAGCCGCGCCACCGCCGCCTGGATCAGGTGCCCGTAGCAGTACAGCTCGTGCCCCCACTCCAGGTCGCGGTAGCGCGCCTCGGGCCCCTGCCAGCCGAAGCGGGTGTTGAGGTAGCCGTCGGGCTCCTGGGCCGCCGCGACCTCCTCGGTGAGCTCCGCGACCGCCTGCTCGGGCTCGGCGCGGCCGCTGCGGCCGGCCTCCCAGGCGAGCCCCTCTAGCAGCTTGTAGATCTCGGAGTCGGCGAACTCCCGTCCCGCCGAGGAGCCGCCGGCCGCTACGGCGCGGAAGTTGCCGATCCAGCCGAGGCGCGTCATCCAGTCGCGGCAGTGGTCGACGATCACCTCGCCGCCGAGGCGCTGGCGGTCGGCCCAGAAGCCGGGCTCGAGGCGCACCTCGCCAAGCCCGAGCGGGCGCAGCCGGCCCGAGCCGGGGACGACCGGGCGGCCCCAGGCGCCGTCGCCGTGCTCAGCCACGGAGCGCCCCCGTCATGAAGCCGCGTACGTAGTGGCGTTGCAGCAGCAGGAACGCCAGCAGGCAGGGGAGCGCCATGACCACCACGCCGGCCTCCAGCGCGCCGTAGTCGATCGCGCCGAAGCTGCGCTGCTGCATGCTGTAGACGGCCACCGGCATGGTGAACTTCGACGCGTCGCTGATCAGGATCAGTGGCGCGAACGCGAACGGGAGCTGGAACATGATGAACACCAGGCTCAGCCCAGCCAGGGAGTTCTGCAGGCCGAGCCGGTCGAGCAGCACGTACAGCGGGGTCAGGATGGTGGCGTACGGCACCATCAGGATCGCAAGCGTAGCAAGGAACAGCAGGTTCTTGCCCGGGAAGGTGAAGCGGGCGAAGCCGTAGCCGCCGAGCGCCGAGACCAGCAGGGTCCTCCTTCCAGGCAGGATGGGGGGTCATACCGGAGCCTGACAGGTATCAGATGTGTTGCCAAGTCGTGAATACGAATGATTACAGGGCATATACGTTCAACGGGACGACCCACTTGCTGCGACACTCCCCACAAACCAGGCAGCCATTATCTGATGAGTTATTGCTTGGCTGGTCGGTGTGGTGCATGCTTTGGCCCGTGCAGAAGCCTCCCGAGGGCGCCAGCCGGGCAGCCGCGCCCGACACCACCGCGAGCGTCTCCGACGTCGTCGTCCGGCGGCTGGAGGACCTCGTGCTCGCGGAGCTGGAGCCGGGCGCCGAGCTCCCCTCCGAGCCGGACCTGGCGGCCAGGTTCGGGGTCAGCCGCCTGACCGTCCGGGAGGCGGTCAGGTCGCTGCGGGCGCGCGGCCTGGTCGAGACGCGCCACGGCCGCCGCGCCGTGGTGGCCCATCCCAACGCCGGGCCGATCGGCGGCTTCTTCACCGCCTCGGTGCGGCGCGACCCGCGCAGGCTGATGGACCTGCTGGAGGTCCGCCGCGCCCTCGAGGTGCACATCGCCGGCCTCGCCGCCGGGCAGGCGAGCAAGGCGACGATCGCCGCCTTGGAGCTGGCGCTCGCGGCCATGCGCGACGCGGGCGCCGGCGACCCGGTGGCGTTCCACGAGACCGACGTCGGCTTCCACGCCAGCCTCGCCGCCGGCGCCGGCAACCAGCTCCTCAGCTTCCTGATCGAGGCGATGGAGGAGCCGCTGCGTGCCAGCCGCCTGCGCAGCCTGCAAGGCCACCTCGCCCGCGGCGGCACGGTCGAGGACGTGATCGAGCAGCATGCGCGCATCCTCGACCGGGTCGAGGCTCGCGACCCGAAGGGCGCCGCCGCCGCGATGCGCGCCCACCTCGAGCAGACCGCGCGCGACCTGCGCGCCGCGCTCACGCTCACCGACCTGGCGCGGGAGCCGGCGACCGCGCCAGGACCGGGCGAGGAAGAGACGGCGTAGCGGCCCGGGCTTCGCCGACAGGCCGCCGAGGGCGAGGAGGAGCTGTGAAGATCGTCGGCGTCGAGACCGTGGTGGTCGGCACGCCCTGGCGCGAGCTCACCTTCGTCGAGCTCGTCACCGACCAGGGGCTCAGGGGCGTGGGCGAGGCCCGCATGGTCTCCAACACCGACACCCTGCTCGCCTGCATCGAGGAGACGGCCGGGCGCCACGTCGTCGGCATGGACCCGTTCGACGTCGAGCGGCTCGCCTGGCGATTCCACTGGGCGGAGTACGGGCGCGCCGGGGAGGTCGACCAGACGGCCCTGGCCGTCTTCGACGTCGCCTGCCACGACCTGATGGGCCAGGCGCTCGGGGTGCCGGTGTGGCGGCTGCTCGGCGGCCGCTTCCGGGACCGCGTCCCCGCCTACGCCAACGGCTGGTACCAGGGCCGGCGTGACCCCGGGTCGTTCGCCGCCATGGCCCGCAAGGGGGTCGACCGCGGCTACGAGGGGCTCAAGGTCGACCCGTTCGGGGCCGCCGCCGCCGAGATCGACACGCGCCAGCTCGGCTTGGCGACCGAGATCATCGCGGCGATCCGCGACGAGGTCGGCCCCCACGTCGCCCTGATGGTGGAGATGCACGGCCGCTTCAGCCCGTACGCCGCGGTCCGGGCGGCGCGGGCGCTCGAGCCCTACCAGCCCGAGTGGATCGAGGAGCCGGTGCCACCGTACAACCCGGCCGGGCTGCGGCGCGTCCGCGCCGCCACCTGGCTGCCGATCGCCACCGGCGAGCGCATCCACGTGCTGCCCGAGTTCCGCGAGCTGTTCGAGCAGGGGCTGGTCGACGTGGTGCAGGCCGACCTCACCCACTTCGGCGGCTTCACCGGGCTGCGCAAGCTGGCCGCCTGGGCGGACGCCTACGACCTGCTGCTGGCGCCGCACAACGTCTGCGGCCCGGTCGGCACCGCCGCCAACGTCCATTTCGCCGTCGCCACCGGCAACTACAAGGTCCTCGAGCACTTCAACGACTTCGCCGACCCTTGGATCGCCGAGGTCGTCGACGGCGCGCCGCGGGTGGACCCGGCCGACGGCCACTTCGCCCTGCCGACCGCCCCCGGCCTCGGGGTCCGGCTCGACCGCGAGGCCGCCGCCCGCCACCCGCGCACCCACGCCTACCTCAACCTGGTCGAGGATGGCTGGGAACGGCGCGGCGCCCGCCCGTAGCTCCGAGGGGTGCCCCGGGTGCCGGCGCGCCGGCACCCGGGGCACCACCGCTCAGCCGGTGCCGGCCGCCCGTTCGGCGGCGCTGCGCTCGACGCAGAACTCGTTGCCCTCCGGGTCGGCGAGGACGGCCCAGCCGGTGCCGTCCGGCCGGCGGTGGTCGGCGACCAGGGTGGCTACGATGCCGAGCAGCCGGTCCACCTCCTCGTCCCGGGTCCGGTCGGTCGGCATGAGGTCCAGGTGCACGCGGTTCTTCACGGTCTTGGGCTCGGGCACCGTGACGAACAGCAGGGCCGCCCGGCCGTCCGGCGCGACCAGGAGCGCCTCGGTGTGCTCCGGTTCGTTGGGGTCTTCGGGGTCCTCGCCGTAGCCGGTGACCTGACTCCAGAAGCCCGCCAGGGCGTACGGCTCGGCAGCGTCGAAGGTGACGTGGCGGATCTGCGCGGTCATCCAGGGTCCTTTCCCCTGCGGGCCGCGCCTCCCGCGAGCGGCGTCGATCAGCGGGTCGCGGGAGGCGCTCAAACGGTTGGGAGCATGTCCGCACCTCCTTTCCTTGCTTCTGACGCCGCAGCGAGTATGCCACGGGTCCGGAGGAGCGGGCCCGACCGGGCCCGGAGGCTCACGCTCACCTGATGTGGAGCTGGGCGTCGGCGCCCTGGGGGCGGTCCCGCGCGATGCGCAGCAGGGCGGATGCCGGCACCGACAGCGGCGTGGTCGTGCGGGTGACCAGCAGGTCGGTGTCGAGCTGGCCGCCGTGGACGGTGGGGCCGAATGGGCTCCAGAAGGCGCCGTCGGTGGTGATGGTCAGCTCGGCGGGGAGGTCGGACGGGCCGGCGTCGACGCCGAGGCCGTGGTCGACGGCGCGGCCGCGGTGCACGATCGGCCGGATGACGTGGTCGGAGTCTGGCACGCCGAGCCGCCGGTGTAGCGCGCAGAGCCGCTCCCGCTCCTGGTCGTCGATGGAGCTGACGGTGGTGGCGACGCGGACGCGCACGCCGCGCTCGACCAGCCTGGGGATGGCATCGACCACCTTGCGGAAGTTCTCCGGGCCGCGCATCGCATCGTTGGCGTCCGGCTCCGGGCGGTCGAGGGAGATCTGCAGCGCCGCCGGCAACTCGGCCAGTGGCCGCAGCCGCTCGAGCCGCCGCTCGGTGAGGACGGTGCCGTTGGTCAGGCAGACCAGCGGCAGGATCGCGGCGAGCCGCGGCAGCAGCTCCGGCAGGTAGGGGAGCAGGAACGGCTCCCCGCCGGTGACGCCGAGCGCGGTGAATCCCAGGTCGGCCGCCTCCCGGGCGAGGGAGAGCATGCGCTCCTCGCCCAGCTCGCGCCGCTCCACCCGCGGGCCGGACTCGGTCAGGCAGTAGGTGCAGACCAGGTTGCAGTGGTAGTTGGCGTAGAACCAGAGGCGGCCGGGCAGCACGCCGCCCTCGATCGCCGCGGCCACCGCGGTCACGCCCACCCCTCCTCGACCAGGCGCGCCACCACGTCCGGCGGGGTCGGCAGCTCGAGGGCGGTGCAGAAGCGGTTGAGCATCAGCGTCGCCCCCGCCAGCAGGGTCAGCTCCACCACCTCGTGGTCGCCGAAGTGCTCACGCAGCGCCGCCCTCGGCGCGTCCGCGACCGGCCCGGGCCCGGCGGCGACCGCCTCCGCCCAGGCGACCACCGCCCGCTCACGCGGGCTGGGGAAGGCCGCGGTGACCGGCGCCTCCCCGCGAAGGGCGGCCACCTCGGCGCGCGACAGACCGGTGTCGCGCGCCGCCGTGGTGTGCGTCTGCACGCAGTAGCGGCAGCCGAGCACGGCGGAGGTGCGCAGGATCACCAGCTCCTTGGTGCGCGCGTCGACGGCGGTCGCGCCCAGCACGGTGGCGAGGAACGGCATCGCGACCTCGAGCAGCTCGGGCACGTTGGCCAGCGCGGCCGTGATCGGCCCGGGGTCGCCGCCGGCGTAGTAACGCCTTGCCAGCAGCGGCGCCTGGGCGGCTTCGACGAGTCGTACGCCGGTCACGTCACGCTCCTTCCACCGCGCGGAGGCCCGCAGGTACCGGCAAGTCTGCCCGTTCCCGACCGTGCCGGGCACCGGCGCACGGGGATTTCAGGACATCGTAAGGAGCGACGGCCACCACCCTGTGGCAGGCTCCGGGGCGGGACGCCGCCGGTGACCTGGCGGGCCTCCCGCCGGGAGGCGCCGGCCCCACGACGGCCGTGCCTCACCTCGAAGGAGCAGCTCGATGGCGACCTCGTACCTCGACGACCTCGCCCCCACGCTGTCCGCTGTCGTCGAGCCCGCCGCCGTCGAGGTGGACCGGGCGGGCACCTTCCCGCGCGCGGCGCTCGAAGCCCTCGGCCGGACCGGCCTGCTCGGCCTGGTCAGCGCGCGAGATGTCGGCGGGCGCGGCGAGGGCCTGCGCGCCGCCACCGAGGTGGTCGAGCGGCTCGCCGGCGCCTGCGGCTCCACCGCCATGGTGGCCTGCATGCACTACGCCGCCGCCGCCGTGGTCGAGGCCCACGGCCCGCGGGAGGTGCGCGAGGCGATCGCGTCGGGCCGGCACCTGTCCACCCTCGCCTTCTCCGAGTCGGGCTCACGTAGCCACTTCTGGGCGCCGGTGTCCACCGCCCATGCCGACGGCGAGCTGGTGCGGCTCGACGCCGCCAAGAGCTGGGTGACCTCGGCCGGCGAGGCCGACTCCTACGTCTGGTCGAGCCGCCCGCTGGCCGCTCCCGGCCCCAGCACCATCTGGCTGGTTCCCGGCGACGCCCCCGGCCTCAAGGTCGCCGGCCCGTTCGACGGCCTCGGCCTGCGCGGCAACGCCTCGAGCCCGGTCGGCGCGCACGACGTCGCCGTGCCGCGCGGCGCCATGCTCGGCGAGGACGGCAAGGGCGACGAGGTCATGCTCGGCCTGGTGCTGCCCTGGTTCGCGGCGATGAGCGCGGCGATGGCCGTCGGGACGATGGAGGCGGTGGTGGCCAGCAGCGTCGCGCACGTCACCGCCACGCGCCTCGAGCACCTCGGCTCCAGGCTGGCCGACCTGCCGACCATCCGCGCCTACCTGGCCCGCATGCGGATCGCCACCGACCAGGCCAGGACGCTGGTCGTCGACACGCTGACCGCGATGGAGAGCGGCCGCGACGACGCCACCCTGCGGGTGCTCGAGGTCAAGGCGGCCAGCGCCGAGGCCGCCACAACCGTCACCGACCTGGCCATGCGGGTCTGCGGCGGCGCCGCCTTCCGCAAGGAGGCCGGCGTCGAGCGGCGCTTCCGCGACGCCCGCGCCGCCACCGTCATGGCGCCGACCACCGACGCGTTGTACGACTTCGTCGGCCGCGCCATCTGCGGCATCGACCTGTTCGCCTGAAAGCGAGATGAGCGGCATGGCCGGCGATGAGCTGGTGCTCGGCGCGGTCGCCTATGACCCCAAGGTGGTGACCATCTGGGAGGGCTTCAAGGCCTGGTTCGCCAGGCACGGGCTGCCCTTCGACTACGTGCTGTACTCGAACTACGAGCGGCTGGTCGACGCCCACCTCGCCGGCCA
>Ga0137368_10006663_pt1 | contig 12091 bp, 16 predicted proteins | sample SagtaG_13_FD_104917 | JGI IMG/M metagenome (GOLD analysis project Ga0137368, IMG submission 104917) | Vadose zone soil microbial communities from Sagehorn Ranch, Mendocino, California, USA - Sage1_L_100_16 metaG | ecosystem: Environmental > Terrestrial > Soil > Vadose zone | place: USA...
CGTGTACAGACCCTCGGTTCTGGGTCTGTGATCAGGCGACCAAGGCGATCTGTCACGAAATTATCGAGGAAAATGTGCCGCGCGGCAGCACCATCCTCTATACAGATGAGTGGTCGGGCTATCGCGGCAGCCTGCCCCACCATCGGACGGTCTGCCACAGCGCTGGGGAGTGGGCGCGCGATGACGATGGTGACGGGAAACGGGAGGTGCATTGCAATACCTGCGAAGGAGCGGGTGCGGCGCTGCGCACGTATCTGCGGGTGTTTCGCGGTGTCCATACGGCGTATCTGCATCGCTACGTCGCCACCTACGAGGCGCTGGTCAACGCCAAACGGGTCACCGTGGACGTGCTTGAGCGGATGTGCTTTGCCGATCCTTCAGTGCCTGCGAGCGTGACATGGGCCTCAGCTCATGATGCTGCGCTGTCACTTCAGCCGGCGCTTGACTCTGGGTGTACACTGTTGGTACACAGATAGAGACGTAATGGTGTCGGTACCAGGTGCTGGAAACTGAGTAACGAACACTTACCATACCAGACCGGTTGGGGCTTGAAGGGCGTGAGCTGCAATGTACAAGGAGTGAAATACATGTTTCATCAGCATTTAAATTCATTCCCAGCAAATTTCCTGTGGGGGGCTGCTTCCGCAGCATACCAGGTAGAAGGAGCCTGGAATGCGGATGGAAAAGGATTATCTGTGTGGGATGTGTTTACTAAAATTCCCGGGAAAACATTTAAGGGATCTAATGGTGATGTGGCTGTAGATCACTATTATCGTTATAAAGAAGATATTGCTTTAATGGCAGAAATGGGGTTGAAAGCGTATCGATTCTCTGTGAGCTGGCCCCGCATCTATCCTCAAGGAAAAGGGGATGTCAATGAGGCTGGTCTTCAATTCTATAATAATCTTATCGATGAGCTTCTATCTCATAATATCGAACCAATCCTAACTCTCTATCATTGGGATGTCCCCCAAGCTTTGATGGAGGAGTATGGTGCTTGGGAGTCCAGACAAATTATTGAAGATTTCAACAACTATTGTATTACTTTGTACAAGCATTTTGGTGATAAAGTAAAATACTGGGTATCCTTAAATGAACAAAATTATAACTCTAACCACGGTTTTATAACTGCCATGCACCCGCCAGGTGTAAAGGACAGAAAACGGTTTTATGAAGTCAATCATATTGCCTTTTTATCAAACGCAAAAGCAATCGAATCTTTTCGAAAATATGTACCTGATGGGAAAATTGGACCAAGCTTTGCCTATTCGCCGGCATATCCTCTAACCGGCAATCCAAATGATATATTAGCGTTTGAAAATGCAGAGGAATTTACAAACAATTGGTGGCTTGATGTGTATTGTTGGGGAAAATATCCACAAATCCCATTTCACTATTTACAGGAACAAGAACTAGCTCCTACCGTACAAGAAGGGGATTTGGAATTGCTCCAAAAAGGAATGCCTGACTTTGTAGGTGTAAATTACTATCAAACCATCACCTATGAAGTCAATCCAATTGATGGTGTTTTAGAAGGAACAATGAATACAACTGGCCAAAAAGGAAGTGGACAAGAAATGGGTGTTCCAGGGTTATACAAGACAAAGCGTAATCCTTACTTAGAAACATCAAATTGGGATTGGGCAATCGATCCAATAGGTTTACGCATAGGGCTTCGTCGTATTACCAGCCGCTATCAACTCCCAGTATTAATTACGGAAAATGGTCTAGGTGAGTTTGATGTTCTGGAGCCTAATGATACCGTGAACGACGAGTACAGAATTGCATATCTTCGTTCCCACATTGAGCAATGTAAGCAAGCCATCAATGATGGAGTTGATCTTATCGGATATTGCGCATGGTCTTTTACAGATGTATTAAGTTGGCTCAATGGCTACCAAAAACGTTATGGGTTTGTGTACGTGAATCGCGATGAAACCGATCAAAGGGATTTAAGGCGTATTAAGAAAAAAAGCTTTTATTGGTATCAAGACATCATCAAAACGAACGGCCACAATGTTTAAAAGATCCCGCTAACTTCCCTAAATTGTCTGAGTAACTAACACAAACAGGCGGCGGCGCGGACCAATACAACGACCTGCGGCAGTGCGGTGCCCAGAGTGCCCGTGCGCGTACGGTATCCAGCGCGCTTCGTTCGCCTGTTTCTTGTTGTCTTCGCTCCGTCGTTACACTACGGCACGGATTCTGCTGCGGGCAAGGTGGACGATCAGTTGCAATCAGCGGTGACTGACCAGCCGGAAATGGGCGCTGGTCAGTCATCGTTTTTTGTTTTCAGCGGGATATGTATATGCCGCCAGACATTCTCATTGCGGATGACGAGGAGCACATTACACAGCTTCTGGCCGAGGTGCTGACTGATGCGGGATATCGGGTACGCGTAGCCTATGATGGAGGGAGCGCCCTCGCGGCTGTTCAGGAGCATACTCCTGCGCTCATTCTACTGGATAATATGATGCCGGTTCGGTCCGGTCTGGAGGTCGTGCGCGCTCTGCGGGCACAGGGCTATGACAAGCTGCCGGTCATTATAATGAGTGCCGGTACCGCCGCCGAACCGCTCCTCCGGGCTGGCGCTACTGATTTTCTCCCCAAACCGTTTTTCCTTGATGATGTGCTAGACTGTATCAGAGGATACATCGGCGACGCTCTGCCGCGTACCATGAGGCGGCATGAGCAGGACACAGAACGGTATGAGTCTCCCAAACAACTACATCGACGTGCAGTACGCGGCTGAAGGCCGATACCGGGTGTGGATTTTCCGTAACAGGCAACCGTATGCCCAGTGTTACAGTGAGAATCTCTATACCGTTGTTACACTGGCAAAGCGCCTGAACTGTGGTATCAGAGCAGACAACAAGCTGAAAGAAGCGCTCAAAGCACGAGGCGCAACTGTTTTATAAGTGTTAGGTATTACGTCGAAAATTATGTCATTAACGACGTTATTTTTGCATTTACCCCGATCTTGGCGGAAGCGGCGTCCTCCGCAACCGCGTGTTAGCCGCAGCGATCGGGTCGGCCACCCACCGTCGCGCCGCGAGCGGGTTTCATTGATGGCACATTTTCCCGCATCGCTGCGTCGAGCGTATACAAGCGGGAAGGCGTGGCTATCCCGGACTTCGGGCGGGGACGGTGCCCGCCTCGGTCCTATTGCCGAACGCTACTCGGCAAAGTGCTGTCGAACCTTCGCCCCGATCTGACGATCCGTCATCTTGTCAACTGTTTCAATACCTACGACGCGTCCACCGAGGTTATTTTCTTCAAGACGTTCTTTCAGTTCATCCTTTGCCTCACCAGGACCAAATATCAGAATAGCCTCTGCATCACGAATAGACGCAATGACCGCATCATAATAAATGTTGAGATGTCCCGTAAAAGTTCTCTGGCGGCTATTATCCGCGGGTACCTGCTGTGATTCATAGGAACCCTTAAGAGGTGAATGGCCGGAACGCCGGAGCTGTTTTTCTACCTTCGATATTATCAGTCCTATCTCTTCCCCTTCGTCCGTAACAGCCACGACAATAGCCTTCCTATGGTCAATCCACAGACCCACTTTTGTTCTCATTGATATCTCCTTTGTCTACTATAGCATTCCTACCGGATTCGTAAACAATATATCAACCTCCGGCTCAGCAGAACGCCAAATACGTTTTACAAATCACGTAGGATCGCTATAGTTCCACCTAACGGCATACCCATCAGCCGTGCCGTACCGATAGACCGGGAAATCTATTGGGCTGAATCCAGCCTTCAAATTCCGCCCCCGCGCTATCGTACGCGGCCAGCCGTCCGCCTATTATACCAGCTCATTCGGGCAAGACACATAGTGATGCCATTCACAAAGCCACGTCGTAAATTCTTTGAGTTGACGACGTGGGGGTGCCCTTTTTGACCGTATAGCGGAAATTTCATCACACTATTGGTAGAACGGTCTTCAAACTATGGATTGTTGAGCAGTTCTATTTCTTTCCTAGTCCTTCATCGTGTTGCCCAATAGTTACAAGGTAGAGTACCTGATGTTCAGTGTCTACCAGAAAGGCCATCCGGTAATGCCAGTCTACTCGTGCTTCATACACCTCTTTACCCGGCATCTTTTTCACGTTGAGTGAGGGATGTTTCCAGTCTTGTGTCAGTAAACGCAGTTGCTTATCCACTTTCTTTTTAATGTCAGGAGGAAATCTTTTGTATGATTTTGTAGCCTTATCAGAGAAGCGTATTTCCATGCTATTTGAGACTGTCAAGGAATTGTTGTAATTCTGCCGGGTTTTTCAGTGTCGTATATCTTCCCGCTGTAATATCTTCCAAACCCTCCTGTACTTCTGCCTCCCACCATGCATCAGAACCAATGCGCGGTGCTATCTCTTTTTCCGGTAAACCAATTTTCTCAACAACTTTGCGTACCACATCCTCAAGATACCGTACGCGGCTATTCAGGTTATCGAATTCTTCTTTAGGAATAGTAACAGTGGTACTCATACATTCATAATTCTACCATATTTCATCGCATATACGTCTACAAATTGCCTGACATCTGGTAATTCGAGCAACGATCTGAAGAGAGCTGCTCCGTATTCATCCACGATGAATATTTTGTAATTGACGCTCCTGCTATAATCAATAGCATCTTCCCGCGTTCCATGCTACCGTCATCGCTGGTCGTGCGTGCCGACCGGGCGTACGGTCCGACCGCGTGCCAGTCGGTGTACGCGGTAGGGTATGGTCCTGTGGCGCAGACCAATGCCGGAGGCAGCTCTATGCAGCGTGAGCAACTGCCGGATGATAAGCCAGCACACCTCCAAAACTCGAACGCCTATGATCAGGAACTGCTGGTACGGATACAGCGCGGTGACGAAGCCGCACTGGGGCTGCTCTATGATCGCTATGATCGGTTCGTGTACACTATCGCGCTCCGCATTACCGGCGATCGTGTCATAAGCCGAAGAAGTCGTCCAGGATGTGTTTCTCGCGGTGTGGCAATCGGCAGGCAGCTATCAACCAACGTACCCCGTGATTGCGTGGCTCATTGGTATCACGCGCCACCGGGCCATTGATGCGACCCGCAGCCGCCAGTCCCGCGCGCGCGCCCGTGAAACAGGGCTTGATCGCGCAAACCGCTCGGTGCGGGATAGCGCTGCTGACCCCATGGCGCACAGTACGCTCCGGCAGATCGTGCAGCAGGCGCTGGGTGCCCTCTCACCGGGAGAACGGGAGGTCATTGCCTTAGCGTACTATGGTGGCTTGACGCGGGTGGAAATCGCGGCACAGCTTGGCCAACCCCTCGGTACCGTGAAGTCGCGGCTATGGACGGCGCTACTGAAACTGCGGGATGTGTTGCAGGGCAGCGGAGTAACACCGTGACTCTGCCATTGGCCCCGATCCAATGACCGGCATTGTTGTGTACGTCCTGAGGTTTCCCCTGTTACCAGTCATCCGCAAGCAGATGAACGATCGCAGTGATCCATGCAGTGCTTATTCCGTCGGCTCGTTCAGAAGGAGGTCCATCGATGGCAGCACGCGCGATCATCACGCCGGTCAATACCGCTCCACAGGCATCGCCCGCCTTCGCGCAGATGGCCAGCCTCGCGGCAATGCTGACCGGTATCAGCGGGTTCCTCTATGCTGTGGCCTTCATTGTCCTGCGCAATCCGCTCCTGAGCGCAGTATTTCTGACGCTCTTCGGGCTGTTGTCCACGGCCGCACTCGTCGCCGTCTACCGGCGTATCCAGCAGACCGATGCCGACTTTGCCCTGTGGGCCATGATCCTTGGGCTCGTCGGCGCGCTGGGCGCAGCCATTCACGGCGGGTATGACCTGGCCAATGCCCTTAATCCGCCGGCGGCTGCGGTGCCGGACCTGCCCAGTGCCATTGATCCCCGCGGCCTGCTGACCTTTGGCGTAGCCGGCATTGCGCTTCTGGTCATTGCATGGCTCATGGGGCGCGGCCGGCAGTTCCCGCGCGGGCTCGTGTATCTGGGCTATGCCTGCGCGGTCCTCCTCATCCTGCTGTATCTCGGCCGGCTGATTGTGCTGAATGCCGCCAGTCCCGTTATTCTCGTACCGGCCATTGTCAACGGCTTTCTCATCCAGCCGGCATGGTATGTGTGGCTGGGGCTGGCCTTGCGACGCAGACCGACCACGTAAGAGTTGCACGTGGTGTGGAGTACGTCTGCTCCCTGTCCATGAAAGGAGGCCGTCCGATGTCCACGGCGGAGAATACGGCGATCGTGCGCCGCTACGTGGAGGCAGTCTGGAACGAGAGCAATCGGACCCTGATCAACGAGGTGATCGCGCCGGAGTTCATCCAGCATACTGCCGGCGTCCCGCCCGGCCGTGATGGCGTCAGGCTCTTCTTCCGCATGATTGATGCGGCCTTTCCCGATGCACGCATGACGATCGAGGACATGATCGCGGAAGGCGATCGGGTGGTCTGGCGCTTTAGCCTCCGTGCGACCCATACCGGATCGTTTCAGGGAATTCCCGCAACCGGTAGATCCGTAACCATCACCGGCATGAATATCGTGCTGGTGGCCGATGCCCAGGTCACTCAGGCACGCTATGGGCCGGTTCTGGCGTTGGCCATCTGGGACGGCGAGGAGCGGGCGCCGCTGTATTTGGTCAGTAATCTGGGCGATGCCGAGACAGCAGTCGAGTGGTATCGGCAACGTGCGCAGATCGAGACCTTCTTTTCGGACCAGAAGAGCCGCGGCTTCCGCATCGAGAAGAGTCACCATGGCAATCCGGCGCGGCTGGCGCGGATGCTGCTGGCGGCCTGCCTGGCCTACTTGTGGATGATCTATAGCGATCCTACGTGATTTGTAAAACGCACTTGGCGTTCTGCTGATCCGGAGGTTGATATATTGTTTACGAATCCGGTAGGAATGCTATATCTGGGCGCTCTCGCGCGGCGCGATCGATGGGATGTGATCATTCACCGCACCGACCGCTGCGATTGGAGCTTGTTTCAGCTCGGGTTGCATTTGCTCGACCATTGGTTGAACGAGTCGTTGCGGATTGAGGTCGCCTTTTGTCCACCACCACCGTTATCGGCGGTGACGTAGGAGTCGCTCATATTTTCTGTACGGTGATGAAATCTAATATGGAACGTTATTCTAGCAGTTAACTATATTGCGTACTTCCCCGATATGTCGTTGTATTCGCTCTGACAAAGCAGGATTATAGCCGTAACTAACTTTTGTGGCTAGTTCAAGCATATTAACAATATCCTCATCGCTGACTGCGCCGTTCGGTTTGTCAATGATACTTTGCCCATAATCGCAGACAGCTATTAAGTTGTATTCCCTATTTAACCCAATTCCCGTCATAAGCGCTCTGCCGACTTCCATTATTTGGCCTTGGCTCAGATTTTGCATGTATTCATCCAGAGCTTTTCGTAATTCCATAAAGGGTGTACGGTTAGTTATCGCTTGAATTCTGGTGTTTTCAGCAGCATAATCGATGCTGCCCTTTCCTTTGATCAAGGTGGGCAAAGATCTTCGATTTGTTAGGTATGTATTGGCAATGCGAATATGATCTTTAAGGCGAACTTTATCGCTGACCACGTCTCTATCTTTGAATCCTTTAATTAACTCAAGAAACTGGTCGTCAAGTGTGTTAATGCTATTAAAAATTTCGTCCAATGCGTTGCAAAGGTTCTTAAGTTGAACGGCATCCGGAATGAGTACGTCTTGTGTCGTGCTGCATTTAGATATAAAATTTCGTATACATCGGTAAAGAAAATCTTGCTTTGAACTGATTAGAGTAATACTATTATGATCTGCACTCACAGGAATAGGAATAACACGCGTCATACCAGGATCGGCGCTTGTAGGATTTACTACACGGAACCCGTGCATATTTTGTGTCTCGAAATAAACCTCTGTTAATATAGCATGATCTGCGGCGTTATTGCGATACCAAAGGTTGAGATTTAGAAGTTCTGATGCATGGGCTTTAAGCTGCATGACGCTTATGGTTGGACGATATAGCCACTTAAAGCTCTCCATGAGCGAAGCTAAATCAGAGCCAGTATGAGGAGTTGAAAGAAAAACAATACCCTTTGTTTGTTCAACGATCAACCTCCATTCAGGCATGGCAGAGTCGATAGCATTTCGCAGTAATTGCTTTACTACTAATCCCCCCATACTGTGCGTAACAAATATAATGGGGTGTTTGGCTAATTGTTTTACCTCGAGTAATTTGAGAATGTTCGTTGCTCGATCTGTTAAAGGCATGGTTGCCCCGTTCCATGCCGTTGAACTAACTTCATACTCTATTGACCAAACACCTAGGTTAGGAAAATCTTGCCCAAGAGAAACAGGTAAATTGGGTTGGTTTATGTCGACTGTGCTGGCTGGACTAATTCTTATACCCCAGGTTTTCGCCCAGTCACCATTAAGCCCATGTACAAATATTACATTTCCGGCCAGGTCTGGCTTTCCAGTATTTATAATAGGATGGATATTGCTCATGTCTCTCCCCCTTGCTGCAATAGCAGCAGTATAGCATAACCCAAGCCTTGTGAATCGAAGCGCTCCATCCAAACTGGTGAGGCCGTTCAACCGCCCCTAGAGCAAATCTGTGATCTGCTGAGTATAGCAGCTTCTTGTTGTACATGCAATACGATTCTTCTTCTATAGCAGTCCTAACGTGGATCGTGAAGAACTATCTCCTGCTTCCTGATGCAGCGCGCTCGCCGGCTAATGCGTCAGCTTCATAACCCGTGTAGCATTGCTGCATGGTCGTACACGAGTGGTTTTTCTCGTGATATGGCTTCCGAGCGCGGCATATGCAGCTTCCCTGCTGAGATAGGGCTTCCCAATGTGCGCTATCAGCGTATCAATGAGCACGGTTGGTTTCGGCAGGTGGTACAGCGTGAGTGCCGCCCAACGACTTGCGCATCAGCCGACGCCGCTGTCGTTCCTCGTTTCAAAAACGACCGTTTTTGGTACTTTCCCCACTTCTCTATAAAGACCACCCAGGCAAGGTTGCCGATAGTTCCAAAACCCAGTTCCATTATCAAAGTACCATTATTGACAATTGACATGAGTTTTGGTACATTGGATATATTACCAGTTGCTTGTTCCGCCTATGAACAACCAACAGAAACGACTCCTCACGGCAAAAGTCGCCATTGCTCTTTTCGACGAGTTCGGCAGAAAACCGACACCGGAGGAAGTCGAGAAGTATTCCCGTGTTGCCCGTGTGCTCTACAAAGCGGTGCTTGGTCTGCATTTTGAACGCAAGACCCAAAAGGCAACCGGCCAGTTAGCCATTTTCTAACTCCTCTATGCGCGTTGGCTATGCCCGTGTCTCGACCCATGAGCAAACCCTTGACCTTCAACACGATGCCTTGAAGAACGCCGGCTGCGAGAAGATCTTCAGCGATATGATCGGCGGTGCCAAGGTTGACCGGGACGGTCTGGCCGACGCACTCAAGTTCATGCGAGCCGGTGATACCTTGGTGGTCTGGAAGCTTGACCGGCTGGGCCGGTCCTTGAGACATTTGATTGACACGGTGACGCAGCTACAGGAGGAAGGCAAGGAGTTTCAGAGCATCACCGAACGCATTGACACCACGACACCAGGGGGCAAACTGATCTTTCACATCTTTGGGGCTCTGGCTGAGTTTGAACGGGACCTCATCAGGGAGCGAACCCAAGCGGGACTTGCGGCAGCTCGTGCACGAGGTAGATTGGGAGGCAGACCGAGGCGACTTGATGACAAACAGACCGCTATCCTCCGAGCCTTGTATGCTGATAAATCAAACTCGATACCGGATATCCTCAAGTCCCTGCACATCTCAAAGGCGACGCTGTATCGCTACATTACCGCATCTTCGGCAAGACTGAAGTTACAACCTCACGGGGAGTCATAATCTCTACGGGCCGTACCGACTCTCTTACGGCTGGCTTTTTAAAATCGGTCGGGTCAAGCGTAACCAGAATGTTCACCTTGTTTTTCACCGCCGCTGCAATGACATACTGAGAAATAACTCCTTTTATAACCCGTTTTTTACAGTGCGCCACGATGATGGCAGACGCACCTATCGTGGATTGGGCAGCAGATAACAAAACGGATGTATCAATAAAAATGGTGGTCATGGTAGATCAGGAAAAGCCTCCTCCATTACTTCTTTTGCCTCTTGTTCCAGCTCAGGTGGGAGTTTATCTTCTTCCTTCCATCGAGCAATGTCCTCATCAGTAAATACTCTCCCTTCATACACAACCGCTCGCGGTTCAATAACGATCATGTTGCCGATCAATGTCGCTTTGGCTACATCTCCCTCTTTAATCCCCGCCTTTTCTCTCATTGCTTTTGGAAGGGTAACAATGCCCTTCTTCAATACCCGTACCCATGTTTCTTGTGGTTCCTGTGGTGTTTGTGTTTGCATAGAAAGTTTGAATTTCTAACTTTCTCATTATAGCAAGCTCCCTATGTAAAAACAACCCGACCGATCATACAACCATGTGCTCAAGCCGTTTATAAATATTCTCACGTTTGTCTGCCAAGCGGACAATGACCTTGTGCGATGTGGTCACTACCTGATAGATAATTCGGTACACAGTGCTTTTGTAGCTCAGGTGCAGTGACCGCAAAAATCGGTGTCCGTTCCGGGCTGATGGTGGTTACAAAGCGTCCTATGAACTGATTGACAAAAATCACACGCCCGGCGATCAGGCGGAAGCGCTGCTGCACGAACTGGTTGAGACCTATGACCCGATGACCAGCGTCGTCTTTGCCTTCCGGACTTCGGGGGCGCTTGCGACTGCGATTATCACGCGCGACCCGTCACCTCCAGCGGCACAGCGGAAGCAGCAACGGACGCATTAACGGCGGTCGTGCAGTGCTTGCTGTTGGGGAGTATCGCTGTTCGACGGTCTTCCTGCTGCGTGGAACGCAATGTGCAGCGTTCCTGACAGCGGCGCTGGCCGCAGGAACGATGACCCTGCACCTCCGTGCGGCACTGCATGCCCCGGTCGTGTCCGTGGTCCATGGATATGACCTGGTTTCGACCGTGGTCATTGTCGGCTTGATGGTGTTCAAGCCGTTGTACTAGCGGGAGGAGAGCGCTTATGTCGTTCACGCCACTGATCCGCCCCGTCGCGCTGATTCTGGGAGCGCTGCTTGTCGGCTGGATCTGCGAGCGGGTCTTGCTGCGACGGTTCAGTATCTGGGCGGCCCAGACCGAGCGCGCGAATGCCGACGTCATCTTCACCGCACTGCGTGGTGTTATCCTGTTCTGGTGGGTCCTCGCAGGTATCTATGTGGCGCTGCGCACCGCACCGATCTATACGCAGGCGGCCGATTTCTTCATCGGCTTTGTCCGCCTGAACGTGGTGTTTTCGCTCACGTGGGCCTTTATCAAGATCGCGACGGGCTTGCTGAACCGGTATACCGCCACCAGTGAACGCCTGTTCGCATCAACGACGATCTTCCGCACGGTGCTGCGAATCGTGATTGTGAGTATCGGTGGGTTGATTGTCCTGCACAGTCTGGGCTTTGCGGCGACGCCTGCGCTGACGACGTTGGGCGTGGGCGGCATTGCTATCGCGCTCGCCGTGCAGGATACCCTGGCCAATCTCTTCGCCGGAGTCTATATTCTGGTGTCGAAGAAAATCGTCCCCAGTGACTACATCCGGCTGGATACCGGCGACGAGGGGTATGTCACCGATATCAACTGGCGCAGTACGACGATCAAGGCCCTCGCGAATACTATCATCATCGTGCCCAATGCCAAGATCGCCTCAGCGGTGGTGACCAACTACGATCTGCCGGACAAGGAACTGACCATCGTAATCAATCTGAGCGTCAGCTGCGACAGTGATCTCGATCATGTGGAGCGCATCACGATCGAGGTTGCCAAAGCGGTCATGCAGGAGGTCGGCGGCGGTGTCCCCGAGTTTGACCCATTCCTCCGCTATACAACGATTGCGGATGTACGCATCCAGTTCACGGTGATCCTGCGCAGTCAACAGTTCGTCGATCAGTTTCGGATCAAACACGAGTTTATCAAGCGCCTGCATCAGCGCTACCGGGAAGAGCGGATTGAGGTGAGCGGACCGGCTGCTTGACACACG
>Ga0137368_10006664_pt1 | contig 12091 bp, 9 predicted proteins | sample SagtaG_13_FD_104917 | JGI IMG/M metagenome (GOLD analysis project Ga0137368, IMG submission 104917) | Vadose zone soil microbial communities from Sagehorn Ranch, Mendocino, California, USA - Sage1_L_100_16 metaG | ecosystem: Environmental > Terrestrial > Soil > Vadose zone | place: USA...
AGATCACTGCCCGGTCGAAGGAATAATCTCCCAGGTCGGGCTCTTTGGCGCGGATCACCGGCGGAGCCGGTTGGCGAACAATCACGCCCTTGGGCCGGCCATGCGCCTTGATCCACTTCGCGTACAAAACTTCAAACTTCCCCTGATTGATCCGCACGGTCGGGGCGCACAGGTGATAGAGAAAGAGCGCTAGACTGACAACGCCAACGGCCACGCCGGCAATCCAGATTGGCCTCGAGGTGATGGCAGACACGATTGCACTGATCACCAGCAGGCCCAGGCCCAGAACAAGCCACTTCGCCCCTGCCAAATGACGCTTTCGCGCGCGGCGACAGATTTCGTAATAGAGATGCTCGACGCCCCACCGCAATCGACTATTGGCGGAGACCGCGTTAATCGCCGCCTGGAACGCGCGGTCGGTGAACCAATCTCCTTTCTGCGGCTCGAACGCAAAAGCGGCGCCGCACCGGCTGCACTTGCCGTCCCGGCGCTCGGAGTACTTGCTGTCCGTGCCGCACTTGATGCATTTCATCGTCTCACGCCTTCGGCTTTGGCCCAGGCCGTTTATTCCAATGAGCGTTCAAGATGAGACTCGCCTTGAACTCGAGTTGGAATTACCCCGGCGGTCAATAAATACGCGGAGCCAGGCCTCCAGCATGGCGAGCGTCCACAATCTCTCGCCGAGCCGGCGCCGCCGGGTTTCGTTGGAATCGTTTTGCCCCTGGCGCAGGCGTTCCACGTACTCGTTGCGGAAGAAGCCGCGCCGGTTGAGTGACTCGGGACCGAGCAGGTCTTCCAGCGCCGGGGCGAGCGGGCCGAGCGCCCAGTCGGTGATCGGCACGCTCATCCCGAATTTTCTGCGCCACACAATTTCGCGGGGCAAGTGCTTCTGCAAAATGAGCTTGAGGAGGTATTTTTCGCAGGCGCCGCGCAGTTTCATTTGCGGCGGCAATCGAAACGAGGCTTCCGCGAGGGCGCGATCAAACAGCGGCACGCGAAGATCGAGTCCCCAGCCATTGGTCATGCGCTCGGCCCGCGGCAGAATGTTTTTCGTGCCCTTCAGGGAAATGTCCGCCAGGCGGACGCGATTCAGGAAGGTCGAGGCGTCGTTGCTGCGCAGGAAGCTTTGCAGATAAGCCCGCCGTTGCCCAGGCCCGCCCACCTCCGCGCGGAACGGGTCGGTGTAAAGCTGATCCTCCAGCCCATAAAAGCGATGATAGGAACGCAGGTACATCTCCTCGCGGCTTTCTTCGCCATACAAGTCGGCGTAAATTTCGGCCGAGATCATCGGCTTGCTGGTCCAACCGCCGAACAACTGATCGCCCCCTTCGCCATTGAACACCGCCGTCAAACCGGCCTCGCGCGCGGCGCGTCCCAACAGGTATTGCGGCCCGGTGACCGGATCACCAAACGGCAGGTCCAGCTTCCAAACCAAATCCGTCAGGATGCGGGCAATCTCCGCGCCGCCGACCGGGAGAAATGTGAGGGGCAATTGCAGGCGTTGTGCGACGGCCTGGGCCTGCTCCTTCTCGACGCTGCGCTCGCCAAAGTCGAGACTGAAGGGGCGGACTTTCACCCCGGAATCCCGCAACCAAACAGCCACGCCCGACGAATCAATTCCGCCCGACAAAAACAGGGCCACTTCCGCCTCGCCATTCAATCGACGGTGGACGGCTTCGTGGCAATGCTGGCGGATTTCGCGAACGGCAACGCGCCGATCGTTGAACCGGGCGTCAATCTCCTCGCGCAAGGTGAAGTACGGCGTAATCGCCAGGTGGCCGTCCTGCAATTGGGCCCACCTCCCGGCCAGCAGCCGGCGCACCCCTTTGACCGGCGTCTGTTCGCCCGGCACGAATGAAAAGGTTAGATACTTGTGCAACGCGACCGCATCGACGGCCACCGGCAATTCGGGAATCGCCAGGAGTTGCTTCAGTTCGCTGGCGAAATAGAAAACGCCCCGGTGCTCCACGTAATAAAGGGAACGCACTCCGAAGGGGTCGCGCAGCAATTTCAGGCACCGTTGCTCACCATCCCACCATGCGCCGGCAAACGCGCCGTCCAGGTTGTCGAGCCCACCGCCTCCCGAACGGAACCGGTCCTTGAGCGCGGAGGCCGGTGAAGGCACCGGCGGAGCAAATGTTCCCGCACACGCCACCAGGTGCGCTCCTTCCCGATGAATACCCGGCGACTTCCCCGGCCGGCCGGCCCACCAGCGATACCCCAGCGCGACGCCGTCCGCCTGCGCCATGTCCGTCCGATCGCCGCGGTAATCGATGGCTTCGAGCATCCGTCCGATCACCGCGGGATCAGCCCGACCAACGAATCCGCAGATGCCGCTCATGAGACGAGTTGGGTCGCCAGAAGATCATCGAACGTCTCGCGGCGGGTAGTCAGATGAACCCGGTCACCTTCCAGGACAACCTCCGCCGGGCGCGGGCGATTGAGAAAATGACTGGACATGGCATAACCGTAGGCGCCCACATCCCGCAATACCAGGAGATCGCCCCGTTGCACCTCCGGCAGGTGACAACCGCGCCCCAGAAAGTCGCGCGAATGGGTGGTGTTGCCGCAAATATCCGTCGGGACCTCCAGGAGCGGCCCGCGCGGCTCCACCGCTTCAATCCGGTGATAGGGATGATAGACACTTTCCACCACGATATTCCCGACCGTGCTGTCCACACCCACATAGCGGCGCCCCGTCCGTTCCTTGACCGAAACGACCGTTATCAGGAGGGAGCCGGCCGTCGCGACCAGGGTTCGTCCCGGTTCAAGCACCAGACGGATCGACCGGCTGCGTTGGGCCGAGAGTCGCGTCATCTCGCGGGCCACCTCCGGACCGAACGCGGTCAAATCAAACGGCCGCTGAATTTCTTTGTATGCGACGCCGAAGCCGCCGCCCAGGTCCAGGTATTCGAGGTCCGGCAACTGATCCGAAGCAGCGATCAACCGGTTGAGACACTCCACAAAACGGGTCGGTTTGAGCGTGTTGGTTCCGGCATACATGTGCAGTCCCGTAATCCTGATGCCGGCAGACCGAGCAATGGCCAGCGCATCCTCCAACTCCGCGGCGGTGATTCCGATGCGATTGGGATGCCCTTCATCATCGATCAGGAACCGGAGGCCAACCGCCTTCCGCGCCCGTGTCCGGGCCAGATCGTGAAGCTGATCCAGGGAGTCGAGATTGAAGTGAATGCCGAGCCGGACCAGGTAATCGAAATCCTGGCCGTTCAGGTTCGTGCCACTATAGACGATGCGATGGGGCGGGACGCCCGCTGCCATTGCTGCGTGCGCATCTCCCGGGGTGTTGGCATGAATGCCGGCGCCCAGCCGATGCAGGAGGCGAACCAGGTACCGGTTCTTGTTGCAGACAATCGCATAATGGATTTCGAGCGGTTGATAGGGAAAGGCGGCCTGGAAATCGAAGTAGGCCTGGCGCACCGCTTCAGCTTCATACACGTAAAGCGGACTGCCGAAACTCGCTACCAGGTCGCTCGGAGTGATCCGGTGAGTGCCGCTGGGCCAGGCCAATCCGCGCGTCATTTCCCGCGCCGTCGGGTGTGCAGTCATGAATGACTTACGATGCGAGAGCGGGAAAAAGTCAAGCCACCACTGCCAACAGGCCAACTCCAGGCGTATCTTGGCACTTCCACCAACGTGGCGGCAGGCATCTTGCGCATCTTGCCTGCCAGTGAGGGCGCCATCTTGCCGCCCAGACAAAGCGCCCGTGCCAGCCGGAAGGAGCGAGCGATCCGCCGGGCAGGAAGCGCCGGCTCACTGGCCGCCTGGAAGGCTGCCGCCACGGGGGCAGTCTCACCCCAACATCGGGTCAGGTGGATGGGGTCAGGCTTGGGACCGTCCCGGGACGCCTTCCACCGTTCGGGCGGACCATACCCGAATCGTCCCGAACGGCTGGCTCCTGGGTCGATGAGTTGGCGAAAGACCCGAGCTCCTCGAGCGGTTCACGCTCGGGCAACCTGCGCCTCGGCTCGGGCTTCTTCGGCAAGGGGGCATTCTGCGGCAACGGGCCGTACTTCCACGCGGATGCCATAAGACAGACCGGGGCATTCCTGCGCGATGACCACCGCCTCGTCGAGCGTGCTCACGTTGAGCAGAAAGTAACCGCCAATCGTTTCTTTAGATTCGGCAAACGGACCGTCAGACACCACGCGCCCGTCCTTCCCGGAAACAATTTTCCCTTCACGTTCCAGCGGGTTTCCGGCAATTGCCTTGCCTTGGTCGCTTAACCGCTTGAACCACGCCATCCACTGATCAGCAACCTGTTGCATTTCTTCCGGCGACAGGCCGTTGTACCAGTCCGTGCCCCGAAATATCAGCAGGTACCCGTTCTGCGATTGTGTGCTCATACTTTTGTATCGTTTTATTGGTTGAATGTTTTGCTCGGCCAACAATGCGACGAACGAGCAACAGTTTTCAGGACATTTATTTTGTTCCGTTCTGTCAAAGATACGACGAGGCAGCAACCTCCTGCATAGCCGGAGGCTTCGCAGCAGGACTAGAAACGGGTCTTTCAGGACCAGTTCGGACTCGCTCACCGAATCGAGTCGGGCGACGGCGGGAAGAGGACGCTTCGTATTTGCGGCACCGACGCTGTACCCGTGGTGCCGAGCTGATGGATGACGATGGAAGAGGCGGCCATCGCCGTTTCGAGCGCCTCCCGGACAGTCCCGCCGGCGGCCAGCGCCGTGGCCAGGTTTGCGGTGACCGCATCGCCGGCACCGACAATGTCAATGGGCCCTCGCAGTGGCAGGGCGGCGACGTGCTCGACTTCGGCGTTCGGTGAGGCGCCGAGGATTCCCTCTTCCGAGAGCGTGACGAAGACATGCTGGCCGTTCGCGGCCGACAGGGTCGCCGCGAGCTGTTTCGCCTCCGTCAGTCCAATGGCGGCGTCGGTCTTCGTGCAGGCAGCGAGTTCCGCGCGATTCATCTTGAAACACACCGGCGGGTAGCCGCGCAGGCTGCGCCGGCTGTCGGCGACCATCAGCACCTCCGGCCGGGTGCGCGCCACTTCGCCAATCGCTCCCAACACTTTGTGGGTGACAACGCCGGTGTCGGGAATGTCCACCTGATCCAGGATCACCAGCACATCGATAAAGGGAATCACGTTTTGAATTCGGTCGATGAGCTCTCCTTCGACGATGGCCGGCGTGGGCGTCCAATTCTTGGTATCGAGGCGGTTCAGTTCCACGGGTGGCTTGTTCGGCTCGATCACGAGCGGTTTGCAGTAAGTGAACGTGCGACGTTCGGACGTCGAAACAAAGTACCCCATTTGCACCGCGGCCCGATCCTGCAAGGCCGCGCGAAGTTCGGCGCCTTCGCCGTCCTGTCCGGAGAAGCCGATCGGGTAAATCCGCGCCACGCCGAGCGCGGCGAGATTGTTCAAGATGGTGCCGGCCCCGCCCGGCTGGCTGCGGACGTTGACCACATTGTGGACGGGCAGACCGGTCTCGACGGAGATTTCCTCTCTGGCTGGATCAATCTCCAGATAACGGTCGAGGCAGAAGTCGCCGACGATCGCGACGCGCAAGTGAGAAAAGTGATCGGTAATTTTTTGGAAGCGCGCCGGGTCCATCGGGTGAGGAATTCAAAGCCTTTCCAGGGCGTGGAAGAGATGGTGCAGGAACACCACGTTGTCGCATTGCACGTACTGCATCGCCCCACCCATGCGCGAGTAACTCTTGCAAAAGCGGAGGTAGTAGGCGGGGTTGTCCTTCGGTGGCTCGCCCGCCGTCCAGTCCCAGTTGCCACCATCCTGCAGATCGACGACGTAGATGGTGTGGTCCGCCACGACTGGTCGGGCCTGCTGCAGGCGCAGGTTGTTCACGCAGCTCAGACTTTTTTCAAACACTTGCGGCCCCATGATGGCGGATCCAACGGAGAGTACCACGCCTCCATCCAGTGTCTCGACGGCCGCGCCGAAGAGGCGGAAGTCGAGTTCCGCGGCGCGACCAATTGCGGCGCCGTTAAACATCGGATGGTTGGAGATGATGTCGTAGCCGACGCCGGGATGAATCGTCAACGGGAGCTCCTGCCGAAATGCATTGGCGAGCACGCCGACATGGCGCCAAGGATGGGGCACCCGGACCCGACCGGCGGCTAAACCGTGCGTTCGCATCGCCTGGAGGAGGTCGGCACGCCCCGGCGCCAGCGGATGCGACGGTTCCTGGCGCAAGGTCGCTTCGAGTGACTCCGTTGAGGGCAGCGCCGTGCCGTCTTCCTCGATGAAGCGACCGAGGGCGCGTCCGAAGCCTTCGCCGCGGAGACCGCCGGCAAGGAGCGCCAGGTGAATAGAGCGGCCTGTTTCATCCCAGGTCCCAAACGACCCGGTGGCGACGTTATCCCGCACGCTTTCCGTCGATCGGCCAAGGAAGGAGAACTCCCAGTCGTGGATCGCCCCCGCTCCGTTCGTGGCGAGGTGGGTGAGCCAGCCGCGCTCGATCAGCTTATTGAGCAGGAGTTGCCCGCCGTTTTTGACCAGGTGCGCGCCGTAGATGAGCATCACGCCGGCCTTGAGCTTCCGGGCGAGTGCGATCCGGGAGGCGCAATGCTGAATCCATTTCGCGACGGTCGCCGGACACCGCGCGGGCTCGGCGGTTGGCTCGACGAGGATTTCCTCGACGCGGCTCAGACTGTGGCGCTCGGCCAGCGGAAAAACCTTGAGTTTCCTCAGGTCGAGCGGCTCCGGATAGCTCATTTGCCAAGAATCAGTTCCAGCACGGCGAGTCCGTCGCGGTAGTCGGGGATTACCACATCGGCGCCCACGCCGAGCAGGCGTTGTCGTTTCCACGGATCCATGTTCCCCGATCCGTTGTGGGCCTCGTCGCTGGCGACGGCCACGGCAAGCCCGCCAACTTCCTTCGTGTTTTCGATTTCCACATACCCATCACCGAACGACAGCAGTTGATCACCGACAATTCGATTCTCACGCAAAATCCGTTCGATGACCATTTTCTTGGAAAACTTTCTGTAGTCGTCCAGCGCGCCGTAAATGTGCGCACCGAAGTAATGCGTGAGGTCCAACAAAGCTGCCTCCTTCGTCACGTAGCGTTCGTCCGTGCCACTGGCGAGATACAGCTTGAAGTTCCGTCCCTGCAGGTGCTCCAGCACCGGTCGGGCGCCGGAAACCAGAAATTCATTGGGATGTCGCGCACCGTCGCGAAGGGCGGCGATCCGCAGGGCGATCCGGTCGTCGAGTCGGCGGAGGTATTCGTTCTTGTACCAGATGGGTTCCTGTGGCCGGCCTCCGCGTTCGCTGACCCGTTCCGCGAACTGAATCATCTGGTAAATCGTCTGTTTCCCATTCAGGCGCATGACGTCGTCAATCAACGCTTCACGAATCGAGTCGTCGCTCTCACCCGGCCGACGCGGCAGGAACTCCATAAACATCGGCACCATCACGTCGGGCCAGCCCTCGCGAATGAGGGAGAGTGTGCCATCGAAATCGAACAACACATGACTGATGCCGGGGCGGGGCCGGAAAGCGGCGCTGAACTCGACCAATCCGTTGAACCGCGCGGTATGAAACATCGGCGGAGTCTGTAGGGGGGAAGCGGCCAAAAGTCAACCGCCAGAAGCGCCGCTGGTGTGACACTGGCAGTCTGCTGTGTCGCCGGTTGGCAACCTGCGGACCATCTCGCCGACTGCCAGTCGGCGAAACAACAGATTACCAATGTGTATAGCCAAATCGTCGCGGACCGCGGTCGGCTTTTGCCTTGAAATCCCATGGTTGCGGCGATACTGCTTGCACAACCTGACGCTCCGGTCACTCAGTTTGGACTTGCCCACGGCTGAGCGGGAGTCCTTGTGTGTGAGCAGACCGGCTCAATCGAAGGTCCGCTCGAGTTGGTGGATTGCCTTTGTCGTAACAGTCGTCTATGAAGGTGGAATGGCTGGCATTCTGCGCGGTCACTGTCGCGGGGTTGTCACCACTGTTGTTCCGGCGAATTCGCTCGAACGGGCGGACTTTTACCGTGGCCGGCATGGCCGTCGTCGGGGCCGTCCTCGGCGCTAAGGGCTGGGAGGCAAAACAGAGCGACGGCGCCAAGGCTACAACGACGTTTCTCAAGACCGCTCCACACCAAGGTAGGAGTGGAGGCTACGTTTCTTCAGACAAATGCCAGTCGTGTCACCCTGGTCAATACGAAAGCTGGCATCGCTCATTTCATCGGACCATGACGCAGGTGGCCAACCCGGCGACCGTGCTCGGCGACTTTAACAATGTCACGTTGAGCCTCGACGGTGAGCCGATCGTCTTCCAGCGCCGGGGTGACGAGTTCTGGGTGGAAATGATTGATCCGGACTGGAAGCACGACTTCGTAAAGGCTCAAGTGCGGGGCACGCCATTTCCCGCGGCGAACCATCCGCCCCGCACCTGGAAAAGGATTACGCTGCTGACCGGTTCGCATCATATGCAGGCCTTCTGGGTGCCCAGCTATCGGGGCAACGTCCAGTTCGGTGCACCGTTTGTCTGGCTCATCCACGACCGGCGCTGGGCGCCACGGAAGGACACATTCATCCGAGATCCGCAGGCGCCTTCGCCGATTCAAATTTGGAATCTGAATTGCATCCAATGCCATGCGACTGCCGGTCAGCCACGAGAACACCCGACAACCAAAGTTCTGGACTCGCGCGTTGGCGAATTCGGCATCGCTTGCGAATCCTGCCACGGTCCGGCCCAAGACCACGCCCGCGCCAACCTGAATCCGTTGCGGCGATACCGCTTGCACCGCGGGGAAGCCGGGGACCGGACAATAGTCAACCCCACCCGGGCGCCCGCCAAAGTCTCGGCGCAGATTTGCGGGCAGTGTCACGGAATCAAATGGAACCTGCACCGCGAGCAGTGGCTGGAGGCCGGCTTTCGTTATCGGCCGGGGGGCGATCTCCTCGAGGAGACTCCGTTGATTCGGCCGACCCAACTTGCCTCGCAGTCGTGGCTGCCGGATGCCCTGCGTCATGATCCCGCGCTGTTGCAGAACTTCTTTTGGCCGGACGGTATGGTCCGCGTCACGGGCCGCGAATACAACGGCCTGATCGAGACGCCCTGCCATATTCGAGGTGAGCTTTCGTGTGTCTCCTGTCATTCGATGCATCGCTACCACGCGGGCGACGACCAACTGGCGTCCGGCATGGACGGCAACCGGGCCTGTCTTCAGTGCCACCGCAAGTATGAAAGTCAGCTTCAGGAACATACGCGTCACGTCACCGGATCGCCCGGCAGCCTCTGTTACAACTGCCACATGCCTCACACAACCTACGGGCTGTTAAAGGCCGTGCGCAGCCATCAGATCGACACTCCCAGCGCGAAGGCGAGTCTCGACACCGGCCGGCCCAACGCCTGCAATCTCTGTCATCTCGACCAGACTCTGGAGTGGACGGCCACGTGGTTGTCGCAGTGGTACGGCCACGCCAAAGTCGAGGTGCCCGAGGTGGAGCGGAGTCGCTCAGCCGCGCTGCTCTGGCTGCTCAAAGGCGACGCCGCGCAGCGCGCTCTGATCGCCTGGCACATGGGATGGAAACCGGCGCGAGCCGCCTCCGGTGAGCGATGGCAGGCGCCTTTTCTGGCGACTCTGCTGGCGGAGGAGCCCTATTCCGCCGTTCGTTATATTGCCAATGAATCGTTGAAGTCCCTGCCCGGATTTGACGACCTGGTGTACGATTTCGTGGGAACTCCAGACCAACGACGAGACGCGGCCCGTGAAGCTTTCGACCTCTGGACGCGAACGCAGACGAATCGCCTTGACCGCACCGGCGATAAACTCTTGATTAACCCGGCCGGCGTTCTGGACCGGAAAGCCGTTGAGCAATTGCTCCAGCAGAGAGACAACCGCATGGTGGAACTCGTCGAATGAAATCCAGAGACGACACGCCCCCGGCCGCGAAGAAGAAAGGTTCGACGAGTGAAGCCGCCGGTTACGTCCGCCGCCACTTGCGCTTCGGTTGGTGGTCGGTGTTGGCGTTTCTCACACTCGGCATCGTGTTGGAATCGCTGCACGGCCTCAAAGTCGGCTGGTATCTGGACGTGTCGAACAGCACGCGGCGTCTGATGTGGACGCTGGCCCATGCGCACGGGACTCTTCTGGGACTGGTTCACGTGGCCTTTGGCGTCAGCACCCAACTCCTTCCGGACTGGAACGCGAGGACGCGCGACGTGGCGTCCATTTGCCTGATGACAGCAAGCGTCCTGTTACCGTGCGGTTTTTTACTGGGCGGGACGGTGATTTACTCCGGCGATCCCGGGCTGGGGATCGTGCTGGTCCCCGTGGGTGCTCTCTCGCTGTTTGTCGCCGTGTTTCTGACCGCACGCGAGGCGGGTTTGTCTAAACGTAGCTAAGAGCGTGTTTGAAAAATCGGTTTTATGAATGACGCTCCATCGCAATTGTCCCGCCGTGAATTTGTGCAGACCCTTGCCGTTGCCGGGGCGGGTGTTGCCCTCGGGCTGGCGGCCCCCGTCCGGGCCGCCGCGGCAGAACGCCGTGGGGTGAAGCTTGGCCTCGACAACTTTGCCGTGCGCGGGATGGGTTGGAAGGCTCCACAACTGATCGACTACGCCGCCTCGCTCCAAACCGACTCGCTGTTCATCAGCGACTTCGGACCGTTCGAGAAATTCGACGACGACTATCTGAAGGAAACCAAAAAAAAAGCGGCGGACAAGGGGCTGCAGATTCACCTGGGCAGTTGGAGCATTTGTCCGACGTCGAAGTCGTTCAGAAAAGATTGGGGCACAGCGGAAGAACATCTCGCGTTGGGGATTCGGATGGCTCAGGCGCTCGGGTCGCCGGTCTTTCGTGTGGTCCTCGGCAGCGGCGAGGACCGCAAAAGCGAAGGTGGTATTGAGGCGCGCATGGCCGATACCGTGAAGGTCCTCAAATCGCAACGCCGTCGCGCCATCGACGGCGGCGTGAAGATCGCCGTGGAAAACCACGCCGGTGACATGCAGGCCTGGGAACTGGTTAACCTGATCGAAGAAGCCGGCAAGGATTACGTCGGCGCCAATATGGATTCAGGCAACGCCACCTGGACGATGGAAGACCCGCTCGCGAGCCTCGAGGTCCTCAGGCCCTACGTCGTGACCACCAGTCTGCGCGACTCCGCCATCTGGGAATCGGAAAACGGCGCGACGGTGCAGTGGACGGCCATGGGTGACGGGATGGTGGACTGGAAGGCCTATTTTGACGGATTTGAAAGACTCTCTCCGGGGGTGCCCGTGCACATCGAGACGATCTCCGGCTTCAACCGCGAGATTGCCTATCTGAAACCCGAGTTCTGGTCGGCCTGGCCAAAGGCCCGAGGCGCAGACCTTGCCCGCTTCGTTGCGTTGGCAAAAAAGGGCAAACCGCGCGAGCCATGGAAAGCCCCGGAGGGCAAAGATCGGAAAGTCGCTGAGCAAGAGTACCAGAAGAACCAGATTGAGCGCAGCATCAAGTATTGCAAAGAAGTCCTCGGTCTGGGATTGAAGGCGTAAATGCTCTAGCCGCCAAACTCGCAGTGATTTGGCGTTCATTCGACTGTTTTGCGGGCCATCCACATGAGCCGAAAACTCAAACTCGGTTTCGACAACTACGCCATCCGTGCGCTGGGTTGGAAGGCGCCCCGGCTTCTCGACTATGCCGCGTCACTCAATCTCGACGCGATCCTCTTCTCCGATCCCGCCGTATTCGAGAACCCCGGCGAGCGCTACCTCCGGGATCTGAAAGCAAAAGCGGACGCTGTGGGCATCCAAATCCACGCCGGCATGCTCAGCATCTGTCCTTCGTCGGTCCTTTTTGATGCGAACCGCGGTACAGCGGAAAACCAACTCAAGCGAACTGTCCGCACTGCCGCGTTGCTGGGTTCGCCGCTTGCTCGATGTGTGCTCGGTAACGTGGAGGACCGCCGGGGAAAAGGAGGCATCGAGGCGCGCATCGAAGAAACCGTGCGCGTGCTCAAGAAAGTAGGACCCTACGCCCGGGATCTCGGCGTCAAGATCGCAGTCGAAAACCACGCGGGCGACATGCAATCAGGGGAACTCATCTCATTGATCGAGGCTGCCGGACGGGAGGTTGTCGGTGCCACGATGGACTCTGGCAACGCGACT
>Ga0137368_10006667_pt1 | contig 12085 bp, 10 predicted proteins | sample SagtaG_13_FD_104917 | JGI IMG/M metagenome (GOLD analysis project Ga0137368, IMG submission 104917) | Vadose zone soil microbial communities from Sagehorn Ranch, Mendocino, California, USA - Sage1_L_100_16 metaG | ecosystem: Environmental > Terrestrial > Soil > Vadose zone | place: USA...
GGGCACAGTCGCCGTAAAAAAGATGGATTCTTCTTATTAGTTGCGAACGTCATTTACCGCTGAGGAATGATGTGCTTTTTGCTGTGTAGTCGAACTGGTATTCGTACGTGTACCCGGGAAAAACTATGAGCCGGGTAAAACGCACCTGCACTTCTATCCGATTGTCTTTCTTTGTAGGCAGGATGACGGCATCTGCAGGCATGTCGTACTCGGAGGCACTCTTTGCCAATTGATCTTGTACCCACGATGCAGGATAACCCTGGGTAGCGGCGACTTCGACGTCGTGCTGCATCCGATCGCGCAAAAGAAAGGCCTGATAAGCAACGGGGACATAAAGATAGGCGACATAGGCTGCAATTCCGATGAGGGTAATTACGAAGAGAAACTTTAGGCGGGCGCTTCCGCATTGGGCACTTACGGACATTCTATGATCATCCCTCAATGGCGAGCATGAGCTTTTTGCAACCCGGCACGAAGCGATGCCCGTAGCAGCCGCTGAGGGATCTCCTTTCCTTCAATAACTCTAGGCCGGCCGATGTGCTCGAGCAGTATCCAATGTATTTGACCAGCTACGCTCTTCTTATCGCGCTTCAGCGCCCGCAAAATTTCATTTAGATCGAGATCATGAGCGGGCGGCAGTGGTCCACACAGCTGAACTGCCTCTTGCAACAATTCTAACTCCGATGTTTGAAGCAAGCCCAGAGTTTTTGAGACCTCCGCGGCGACCAGCATTCCATGACCCACCGCTTCTCCATGTCGAAAACGTCGATATCCGGTGACTGCTTCCAAAGCATGACCTACTGTGTGGCCAAAGTTCAGAGTCCTTCGCGATCGACGATCACTACGTTCGGTAGCCTCGCGTTCATCTTCGACTACAATCGATGCCTTGAATGCACAATGAGCAGCAATTAACTTTTCCAGCTCAGGCGAGATTAGCTGGCATTCACCGGAGCGAATTCGCGCTAAGAACCCAGTCGTCTGTTTGAATAAGTCTTCGCCAGCAATAATTCCATGTTTCACCGCCTCGCACCAGCCAGAGATTAGTTCACGTTGCGGCAATGTAGCGAGTGTTTCCACATCAATCAAAACGGCACTGGGCTGATGAAATGAACCGACCAGATTCTTGCCTACTGGTAGATTCACTCCTGTTTTGCCACCAACAGATGAATCGATCTGCGCGAGGAGAGTCGTAGGCACCTGGATTAGCTTGACTCCGCGGAGGTAGATAGCTGCGGCAAAACCAGCCAAGTCGCCGACCACACCACCTCCGAGTGCGATCACCGCATCATCTCGCTCAATGTTCATCTCACTGAGAAAGCCGACCGCTTTCTCGGCGCTTTCGAAGGATTTAAATCGCTCGCCCTCACCCATCAGCCAGCAAGAGACGAGCAGGTTTTCCCGTCTGAGACTTTTGATTGCTCGTTTACCGTAAAGATTGAAGACGCGCTTGTTCGACATGACCGCGATGCGGCGGGCTTTTGCACCCAGGTTACAGGTTTGCCGGTCTATTTTGCCCAGGATTGCGCGACCAATATTGATCGGGTAGCAATGCTCTCCTCTTTGGGTGCAAACCTGGAGGTGCTGCTCTCGATCCGGACGACCTATCATGTGGCTGGTTGCTTTCGGTCGGGCTACGTTGCAGCCAACTCGAAGCAGTTGCTGGCTGCATCTTGTTAATTGGTGGTGGCTGGGCCTATGGCCAGACGAACTACAATTGTAGCATGCGTGCGAAGGTCAGGTTTGGCCGGGTTTTTCGGAGTAAGCGCCGGGGATCGAACTCTGAGCAAAGCGAATGGGCGCGACATACGTGGGAGTGCGTCGCGCCCATCCATATTCGTGGTTACTGTCCTCACCCCAGCAACCACTTGAGACGGAGGATCCACCAACCGTCTCTCTTGCCCCACAATATACATCGCAATGACTGTGCCATGCAAGAGGCTTATTTGTGCAAATTCGAGGCGTCACTGGGGGAACGATTTTGCTGGGTTTTCCATTGAGGATGACCGGCCATTGCGTTGCGGTACGGTGAATATCAGGCGGCGAACTATGTACTTATTTCACGGGTAGGGTGTAGAAATTGCTCGTTGTCCAAGCTAACCGGCTCCGAGTGAATTCCGAATCTCCCGGGCGAGATGGTCTGCATATTGGGCAATTTTATCGTGATCTTTACCCTCAATCATTATTCTGGCGAGCGGCTCAGTACCCGAATAACGCAATAGCAATCGACCCTCGTTGCCCAAGTTGGCCTCTATTTCCCGAGTCAGTTTTTGGATCGTCTCAAACTCCGAAAAGGGCCTTTTCTCACGGATTTTGATGTTTACAAGCAGTTGCGGATACCGCTCAAATCCCACCGTTAACTCGTGCAGTTTTTTGCCGCCGTCTTTCAAGGCGCGAAAAAGGTAAAGGGTAGTAATCAAACCATCTCCCGCAAGGCTTAGTCGCGGAAAGATTATATGACCTGACTGCTCACCCCCGAGACTCGCTCCCGAACTCAATAATTCGTCCAGGACGTACTTGTCTCCTACGTTTGTTCGCAAGAGACGCAAACCGCACGATTGCAGCGCGATTTCCAGTCCAACGTTACTCATGACCGTGGCAACCACCAGACCTTGATTAAGCTGATTGTGGGCATGAAGATACTTGGCGAGTACCCACAGGGTCCCGTCACCATCAACAAACTGGCCTCGGGCATCCACAAACAGTGACCGATCAGCATCTCCGTCAAAAGCTACCCCCAGATCTGCACCTTCCGCCACAACACGCTTCTGCAGCGACTGAGTATGCAATGAACCGCAGTCGTTGTTGATGTTGCGACCGTCCGGATTGTTGTGAATGGCAATGACCTTAGCGCCAAGTCTTTCAAACAGTCTCGGTGCAATATTGGAAGCGGCGCCATTGGCGCAATCCAACACGATTCTTAAGCCAACAAGGGAAAAATTCTCTTCGACAACATGAGCAAGAAAATTCAAATACCGAGCTCGCAGCGAGTGTCCATTGTTTTCGAAGTCACTCTCGTTTTGGACAACAACAGAATCCACACCCAAAGCCACCCCTCTAAAAACATCCGTCTCGATCGCATGCTCGGTCTCATCGTCCAACTTCCGACCGGATGGCGCGAAAATTTTAATGCCGTTGTCCTGATAGGGATTGTGAGAGGCACTAACCACGACGCCAGCGTCTGCTGGCAGGTCCCGAGTGAGAAAGGCTATCCCGGGGGTGGTGATTACTCCAGCGGATTTGCAGTCACCGCCAGCCCTTGTCACGCCCTCTATGAATGCGCGTTCCAGCCAAATCCCAGACTCACGAGTATCACGTCCAATTACAATTAGTGGCTTGCGAGTGAGATGTTGCCGCAGGTGATAAGCGAGCGAGGAGCCGACGGTTCTAATCGTTTTCGCGTCAAGCGGAAACTGACCAGCCTCGCCTCGCATACCATCCGTGCCAAAAAGCTTCTTCATCTTTGATCGATCGAACACTGGAACATTATTAGAATTCAGAATGGAGCGTGCCATAAAAACTGGTTCAGAACCGCGGGGCTTTAGCTATGGCCGCTTCGAGTGCGGCACCAGGCCTGAACGGTACCGGAGTGAAGCTCTTTTCGACTTGTCGCTCAACAATCTCAACCAGGACATCAACCGAAGAATCAACGACCTCAATTTTTTGATCCAAAATATTGATGGGTACGTTGGAGACCGTAAAGCTTGCCTTTCTGCCATCGAGCGAAATTATTTCAGTCGGCGCCTTATGTAACGCGTTTACGTGGCTGGCGGGACCACGTACCGTAATGGTCTTGCGGGTCGGCTCGGTTCGATAAACCTCATATCCTTCCGCCGGTTTTCCTTCGAGCTTTACCTCGACCTCCAGCTGGCGTTCGATGCGCGTCTCCAGAACTAGCGAGATCGAGTTTGGTTGAAACGACTCAATCTTGACTCCAGCTGGCAGGACCATTTGCACTGTATCACTCGACAGCCGCAAGACCCTTTCTCCTGGTCGCTGCTCACTAACGTCGACGGTCGCTACCAGGTCCAGCAGCGTAACTAAATTCAGATTTTGTCGACTGCCTTTCATGACTAACACTATAGTTCTCGGGGGGTCATTACTGATCGCCAAATCGGCAGGATGGAGAATGTTCAGCTGCACCGCGGCGCGTTTCGTGATTGGCTCATTCTCGCCAGTGACAACGAACCAAAGTACTAAAGTGATAGCAAATGCAAGCAGCTTTAGTCCGCGATCTTCAAGAAATAGTTTACGCAACACACGCTCTAAGGCGCTGGGTGGACGCCGAGTTGTGGTTGATGTGGTTTCGTCTATGTCTTGAAATGGCATTGCGGTAAGAATTTTTGACCGTTCAAATCATTCACTGTTTATGGACACGGGGAACTCTCCTATGGGGAAGGGCGAAATTGAACACTCTGATCGGAGAGTCAGAAAAGGCTCCTTAAATCGGCGCTGTCTCTTCGGCATCCGCGTCTCGTTTTACGGTTTCCTTCTGGCCTTCCTTGACCCGTTTCATTTCGAGGGCCTGTAAAATTGCCGCTCGTAATTTCGGCGCGTCCAGTCCACGCCTTATGTCGCCGCGCTGCACAAAAGAGATCAGTCCCGTCTCCTCGGAAACAACCACAGCCACGGCATCTGTATCTTCCGTGACGCCAATTGCTGCTCGATGACGCGTACCGAGTTCTCTTGAAAGCCTGGGGTTAAGCGTTAGTGGCAGGAAACATGAGGCCGCGGCGATGCGGTGACGGCGAACGACCACCGCTCCATCATGGAGTGGCGTTGCCGGATTAAAGATGCTCACCAGAAGATCGTAGCTGAGTTCGGCGTCCAACTTTACGCCGCCGTCGGTAACGTTTTTTAGACCAACGTTTCTCTCGATAATAATCAAGGCCCCGGTTTTGGTGGAGGCGAGGCTCGTGGCGGCGAGCACCACTTCATCGTAGACGCCCTCGCCGAACTGCCCATGGTAACTGCGAGTGAAGGGCATCCGGAAGCGGTTACCAAAACTCACCAGCGCCTGCCGGATCTCCGATTGGAATAGCACTATGATTGCGACGCCGATATAGAGCAGGCCACCTCGCAGGACAAACTCAAGTGTTGCCAGCTCTTCTTTAACGGCCAGCCAGTAGAGAACAGCGAAAGCTCCGATACCTGCTGCCATGGGAGCGGCGCGAGTTCCGCGAACCAGCTTCAAAACCCCATACACAACTAAAAAGACAAGAACGATGTCCGCGATATTGCGCGGCTCTCCCAGTCTTCCTAGATATTTCGTGTATGGCAGTAGTAGCAGCATCCTTTGATTTCGAACTTCTTAGTTCCGCTTTGCGATTGAGAAGTGGACATTAAGTTCTCCGAATCGTAACCGCAGCGCTTCTTGGTGCGCTCAGCCAATATGTTGCGAAACAAGTTGGCCGGGGGCATTCTGGCTCTTACGGGCAATCTCCAAAAACACCATCTCACCCTTCGGCTCTGCGCGTTTGATCAAATTCTCAATTTCCTCAATCGTATTTTCGATTTCACCCGTCACAAGATCATCACGCAGATTGATATGAGCATTTATCAGTATCTGTTTAGGCGCGAGGTGCATAGTTAGCAGTTCTACAATCTTGACAACATCCGGATGACCTTGAATCGCTTCTGTGATGGCGCCCAGACTCTTGGAACTGGCGGCTTCGCCAAGGAGTAAACCGCGAGAAGCACTTCCAAGGATGAATGCCACAACTGCAAGAATCAGACCGATAGTGACTGAGGCGAGTCCGTCCCAATAAGCTCCTTGAACCGGACCTACATGATGTTCCGTCAAGTAGAGTCCAGCCGCAGCGACTAGAATCCCTACCAGTGCCGCAGCGTCCTCAAGCAACACGGTCTTCGCAGTTGGATCTTTCGATTCCTTAATATATGAAAAGAACGTCGATCTTTCTGAATGCGCTTCCTTGTTTTCAGTGTAAAGCGCGAGGCTGATCGAGCCTGCTTCCAGAAGAAAGGAGATAGCCAAAACCCAATAAGCCCATTGCAGATTTTCTGGCTCGTGCGGGTGCTTGAGTTTCACTATCCCTTCATAAATCGCGTACGTTGAGCCTACGCCGAAAATGAAGATAGCCGCAATAAAAGACCAAAAAAAGCGTTCCTTGCCGTATCCGAAAGGGTGCTTTTCAGAAGCCGGTCGCCTGAAGAACCGCAATCCTAAAAGCAGGAAAACCTGATTCGCGGCATCAGCGATCGAATGGAGCGCTTCAGCCATCATTCCTGAAGAGCCCGTCATCAGTGCCGCTATTAACTTGAGAACTGCGATCAGGGCATTGGCAAACAGTGCACCCAATACGGCAAGCATCGGCGAATTCCTTCGCTGTAAAATGAGAGCCCTGTTTCGATTATCCCGAAAAGACCAGATTGTGGCAATCCCGTTCAGCGCATACGGCAGAGACTGGGTGAAAACTCTGAGTCTGCCTTGGAGCTTGAATTGTCCCGTCGCAACTGAAGATTCCTCAGAGGTTTCACACTGTCGTTGGTGGGATTCCTACACCGTTGGTTCTTACATACTCCTTATTTCAACTCAGGCCGCACTGCGCTGACGTCTTTTGAGCTTACCGCTTTGCAAAAATCCAATCAGATCGCCTTTCGCATCGACTACGGCGAGTGAACCAATTCCATTGTTATGCATAAGCCTTCTCGCCTGTTCAAGCGTGGTCGAAGGATCGACAAAGAGATCTGGGGCGACTGGCCGCATAACGTCCTGAGCCCTGGTTATCCGCCAACGATCGCGCGGCAGCGACTTGAGATCCTCTAACAAAAGGATACCGTGGAGCCGGCGATTAAGGGCGACCGGAAAGCTCGTCTGACGATGAAGCGGAAGAATCTCGTCAATCAATCTGCCGACTGTGATCCCTGGCTCTATTGCTATGCTAGAGGACATTGCATCACTCACAGTTAAAGCAATTCTTCCGCTCTGTGCCTGCTTAACCACTTTCGTGGCAGTGTCAAATAGAAAGAGACCAATAAGAATCGACCAAACGCCCATGAAATAGGGTTGCGACGGTCTCCAGTTTGGCGCGATCATAATATAGATTCCAAACAGCATGATCATCGCCGCAATCAGCATACCGCAAACACCCGCCATCCTCGTTGCCTGCCTGATGTTGCCACTCTTTTTCCAAAGAATCGCTCGCAATACCCTGCCACCATCAAGAGGGTAACCCGGAAAGAGATTGAAAATCGCCAAAAGTAGATTGCCAGATGCGATTAGGAAGAACACACTTGCAGTAACCGGATAATTCCCCATCATCGCCACCAAGACGGCGAAATAGCAAAAGACAGCAAATAGAAAACTGGCCGCGGGACCGGAAACGGCGATGCGAAATTCCGCGCCCGGACTGTGTGGTTCAGTTCGCAGCCGGGCCAAGCCACCGAAAGGATGGAGGAGAATTTCTTCGATTTCAATGCCTTCCGCGCGCGCCATTAAGGCGTGTGAAAGCTCGTGGCCAAACACCGACAGGAATAACCCCAGCGTCGTAATCACCCCCAGAATCCAGGCTGTTAGCAGGGCAACGGGATGAAGGCGCACTGTGCCGACCCACATACCACTACGATTAAGATTGGTCGCGATCAACCACACGCTCAAGGCGAATACCGCAAACCAACGGAAGTCGATGCGCACGGGAATCCCATAGACACGAGCAACCGTAATACGCCTGCTGTAAAGGCTGGCAATCTGCATGTTCTTTTAAATCCGTGCTGCTTACCAAGACTCCGCAATACTATCTGGACTAAATCTCAAAAGCAGTTGCTTCAGCGTCAAGTAGATGGGGTTCGTTGCGGGCCACTCGTCGCAGCAAGAGCGGTTCATCAAACATTTGCGACAGGCCCCGCACAATCGCAAATCTCGGATCTTCGGCCACGCGAACGGCCAGTCCTAACTCTCTCTGCAAATACTGGCCCAAACTCTCAAGTAAAGCTCCCCCTCCTGTCAGTATTACTCCGCGATCGTAGATATCTCCGGCGACTTCCGGCGCAAGCTCCGAGAGGGTGGCACTTACTTCCTCTGCAATACGCCGGATAATCGGCTGTGTTACCGCGTAAACTTCTCCCGCCGTCACATCGACGGCACCGGGACTACCGGTCTGGACATCCCGACCTCGCACATTGATTTTGCGCTGTGGATCCCGTGGCTCTATAGCAGAGCTCAATTCAAGTTTAAGACGCTCCGCAGTCGGAATCCCGATGGTAAGACCTCGGTGACGCCGCAACCGATCCATTATTGCCGTATCAATATCAGAGCTTCCTACCCTCTCGGCACGCGAAGCAATGAGCAAGCCATTTACTATTGCTGCAACGTTAGTAGTCCCGCCACCAATATCTACGACCGCGGACGCGTGAGGGTCATCAACCGGAACTCCAGCTCCAAATGCCGCTGCGAGTCCTTCTTCAACCATATAGACGCGACCAATGTGTGCTTCCTCCGCCGCAGTGAAGAGGGCGCGTTGCTCCACCTGAGTTACACTCGAAAGCACACTCATTACTGCGCGCCGGCTAAAGTGGGAGATGCCGCTGCGTGCCTCCCGGACAAAATTGTCCAGCATTGCTCGAGTCCGTTCAAAATCGGCGACAACACCGTCAATGAGTGGAGCAATTACCGTGACATCCCGGGCTTCTCGGCCCTGCATCTTTTGCGCTTCATCGCCGACCGCCAGGATTTCCCCGGAGATTTTGTTCACAGCAACGACCGAGGGTTCGTCAACCACGACGCCGCGGCCGCGGACCGCAATTATCGTGCTGGCCGAGCCCATGTCGATGGCCATTGAGTCAGATACCAGGTTACGCAGAGCGCTTAGCCCGATAAACGATCGTGTCTTGCGCATGAAGGACATGATTTAAGGAATAACGGCAAACCAGTTACACAGTTCAATCGCATTCGCACTTGCCATTAACCATTGTCTCCCAAAGATGTTCAATTGTAATTAAGAGTCAAAAAGCGCCGCTCGCCCGCTGCCAATCTACTTCCCAAAGCACCACAGGTTGTTGGCGGTTCTTCACCGTAATTGGCTCGCGTGCTTCAAGCTTGTAACGACTATGTGCAGCTTTCGCAGTTGCATCACTGATTAGTATTTCCCCACCGCGGGCGTTTGACTCCAGCCGGGAAGCCGTATTTACGGTGTCTCCTATAGCAGTGTATTCTGAACGGCGCTCTGAGCCGATGTATCCAACCGTCACCTCACCTGTATGCAATCCAATGCCTACGGCGATTTCAGGAAGTCCCTCTTGCCGCAGCTCTTGATTAATTCCGATAACGCGACGTTGCATTGCGACGGCTGCATTCAGTGCGTTCGAAGGATCATCTGGGGTAGTTGTTGGAGCGCCGAAGAGCGACATTAATCCGTCTCCCAAGTACTTATCGAGTGTCCCACCATGGGCGAAGATAATATCGGTCATGGCTGAAAAGTAACGGTTAAGCAGTCCCACAATTTGTTCCGGAGGGGCGTGCTCAGAGATTCGCGTAAACCCACGAATGTCGGCGAAGAGCACTGTGATTGTTTGGTTAACGCCGCCTAGTTTGAATGATTCGGGATTCTCAAGCATTTGTTTGACAACATATTCAGGTAAAAAGCGGCCGTAGTTTGCTCTTGCCACCTCTTCCCGGGCCAACCGCTCATGTGCGCGCGCGTTTTCCACGGCAATCGCTGTCTGTGCCGCCACGGCACTAATCAATTCCAGGTCGTCAGGTTTAAAAGCCGCAAACGGATCGAGTCGATCTGCATAAATTGCGCCGTGGACCCGCGATTCGGCAACCAGCGGTGCGCAAATGGTGGAGCGAACGCCCTGGGATACGATCGAGTCCACGCCGGCAAATTGTTCATCAGAGGCAGCGTCCTGAGACAGCAGTGCAACGCGGTCCTTCATTACTTTCTTCGTGATAGTCCTGCCGATCGTGAGCTTCCGAGCATGTCCTTCCAACTTCTCATCACGGACTCTCATGGCTATCGGATTTAGCTTTACATCTTCCAAGTCGCCAGTACCGGTTCCCTCCGCCAATAGGGCCACTACCCTATCAGCCGGGGTTGAGCGAAAAATGATGTCGGTGGCCTTCGCAAAAATCGCGTCAAGGTCGAAAACTGAACCAAGAGTTTTACTCATTTCGTAGAGTGCGGTGAGGACATTGGCTTTCCGCTGCAGCGCCTCGAGCACCTTATCGCGGGCAAGAGGCACAGCGACACCGGCCTCGGGTTGGGCGTGCAAGACCGAACTCATCACATCGTTTGCTGAGATGAGTAACTGGGTATGTCCAAGCGGCTTGTCGTCGTAACGAACTTCCGTTGTCCGTTCTTCCTCAGACTGTTCAAAACGGAGTGTGCTGGCGCCAATCGTTACGCGATCACCATTCTTTAACCGGTATTCGTCCTGCGGTTCGCCATTGATGAAGACTCTGTTGGCGCTCCTGCGAAGCTGCCCGTTGATTACGGCGCCGTCTACAATAGTTAAAGAGCCTTCTTCTGTTGGTTTGATGTGCGCGTGATAACGCGAGGCTCTGGGATCATCAAGAACTACAGCATTATCCGGAGCGCGGCCGATGGTACACACGCCCTGCGGCATAAAGCTGTACTGCCACTGCCGTCCGCTTGCGTCAGTAATCTTCAGGAGTGCCATGACAAAATTCGGAACCGGAATTCGAGAGAGGCGTGAGCCTCAAGAGATAGTCGATTGTACGTGCCTGCTGCGGGTCGTCAATTCTACAAGGATTCCAAGTTCGATCCTAGCAGGGCCAAGTTAAGCTGACAACTAAATCTAATTTCTGCTGGTGTCTTAAGGTGGTTGTGGACGCTGGCAATCAAGAGTCGGGCAAAAAACACATGACAGAACCGAGTGAAAACTGCCGAGGGATGCCCCCGGCTTGGCCGGGGGCAGGTTCACGCTCGCTGCTAGAAATGAGCAACAGTGATCTTTCGTGAGATGTCACCGCCTTGCGCGGTGGAGTCTCACGTTCCTTGCTACCTGCTGCAAGGCTATGCAGTTAGCAGCAAACGTGAACCTCCACGGGCCAAGCCCGTGGCATCCAAAAACGTCTTCTGATCTTTTCCGTAGCAACCATCGTGAGACTCCACCGGACAAGCCGGTGGCATCTTTAAGAGTTTTCACACAAGTTCTATAGCGACTCACTAGAAACCTGGCTTAAGGTTGCGGTTGCTCAAGCAATGCTATTTTTGAAGTTTTATCTCGCTGTCTGCTTGACGTAGACGAGCAAGGCTACTCGGTTCTGTAGTTCTACTCCCTTCCGGCAGTTGATGGTGTCTGCCGATTTTTGCAGACAAGCATAGGCGTTTTCGGTATGATCCCGACCTCAAAGCCGAAACTGAAAAGGTTTTTATGAAACACCTCACTGCCTTCGCTCTCGCCGTGGCATTGCACTACGGTTGCGCCTGGGCGACGGTGGCACAGTCGCAAGGGAAGCCCGGAAATAAGCCGCTAACAGCAACGGTATCCGGCCGGGTAACGATTAAGGGAAAGGGTGTACCGGGCGTAACAGTAGGATTGCGATCAAATGAGTTTGGCTCACAGACGCGGACATTCAAAAACACAACCGACGCAGAGGGAAATTATCAGATTTCCGACATACCAGGCGGGAATTACCAGATTTTTCCCATCGTTCCCGCTTTAGTTGTCTCAGCTGTCACCCCTTTCGGTGCAAGGAAAATACTGGTAATAAATGAGGGTGAGAATATCGACAGTATTGACTTTGCGTTAGTTCCTGGTGCAGTGATGACGGGAAAAGTAACCGATGCGGAGGGACGACCCATCATCGAACAGCCTCTCACTCTTTATCCTGCCGAAGCGACAAATAGACAGACAGGCATGTACGCGGTGAATTTGGGCAGCAACTTCCAAACAGACGATCGGGGCATTTATAGAATGTATGGAGTTCCAGCGGGCCGTTACAAACTGGCGGTTGGACAGAACGCATTTGCGCCAGGACAGAGAAGTAGTGGGCCGACCTATTCTCAAACGTTTTATCCAGACGTCACCGACATCGCCAAGGCAGGCGTAATCGAGCTGAGTGAGGGAGGGGAAGCGTCAAACATTGATATTACTGTCGGCCGAC
>Ga0137368_10006670_pt1 | contig 12082 bp, 7 predicted proteins | sample SagtaG_13_FD_104917 | JGI IMG/M metagenome (GOLD analysis project Ga0137368, IMG submission 104917) | Vadose zone soil microbial communities from Sagehorn Ranch, Mendocino, California, USA - Sage1_L_100_16 metaG | ecosystem: Environmental > Terrestrial > Soil > Vadose zone | place: USA...
ATGCCGCTGCCGTCAGCGAGAATGAGGCGCGCAGTCGGAGGATTCGATCGTCCCGATGGAGCCCAGGGTCGAGCATCGGAGAGCAGCACAACCGTGCCCGTGCGGGCCAGGTCGATGTCGACTGCGTGTCGGGCGAGGGCAATCTCCAGTCCGCGGCCGTCCGCGGCCGCCCGGATGTCTGAGATCACGTCGCCCGCGAGATGTTCGGGCGAGGGATCGACGCTCTTGAGCGAGTTGACGCCGTAGACCTGAAGAGCCGATACCTCCTTACCGACAACATGATCGCGCAGCACCTTGAGATCCGTTGCGGCCGGCGGTTGCTGACGCATCCGGCAGGCTCCCCTCCCTCGACAGCAGGCGGTGCGCATGGCCACCCACCGAGTCATCTGCTGACGCAGCGGGGGCACTGACAATTGGCTCTGATACTAACGCAACACTGTCGCCCGTTGATCATCGAACCCTTCCCGGGCTGGGATGGCGGCCGGCCTGCATGCCTGGAGCCACGCGGCAGCGGTTACCCGCCGATGATCTCAAAGCCGTCCACGTCGGGGAGCAACTCCACTCGTCGTTGCGCCAGCTCTAGTCTGCCGCGCGCGCGTACCGTTCGATGCTCGCGATGCGCCTCGATGGCTCGCTGGTAGTCAGACGAGGAGAGCCGCACCCACACAGGCCGACGCGAGTCGACGTCGCCGTCATCGGTGACCAACTCGCCGCGAACGCGTACACGCCAACGGTCACTGCCAAATGGCTCGTCGTGCAGACTCTCGATCACGCCGGTGATCCGAGCCTGTCCGCCGGCAGCAAGACGCTCAAGTTGCTTGGCCGCCTCGAACATCACGGCGCCAGCGCCCTCGGGAAAGGTGACGGACGTCGGTACAAGATCGGACGGCACCGCCCACGCCCAACGGAATCCGATTTCAAAGGGCTGCCGCCGCTGTGGGCCGGCGAGATCGCTAAGTCCGCGACACAGGTTGGCCGATACCCCCTCGGCGATGGTCTCGTCGAACGCTGAGAAATCGCCGCCCTCTCGGACGTCCATGGTCGCGGCATGTGCCGCCGTTATGGCACGCAGCAACCGTGTCAGGGCGCGGCGAGCAAGTGGCGCAGCCTCAGTCCAAAGTTCGGACTGAGCTGGCTCCTCTACGGGGACACGCAGCGTCAGGACGTAGCTGCCCCGCTTTGATGGGCCGAGTCGAACCTGGTCGAGTAGGTTGCCCACTGCCGAGGGATGGGTTCCGCTGAACGCGGCGCGAGTGCCTTCGATCTCGGCCCGCCCTGCCGCGTCGAGAACAGTTCGCACCCCCTGGAGCGCCCGCAATCCAGCGGTAAGACCGATGTAGCCGGTGGGCAGGTCGGCAGGAAACGTGCGGAAAAATGGCGCGTCCGTCGTGGGCGAGGCGATGTCCTCGGCGATGTCCTCGATCGGCCTGCCCTCCACCTTGGCAAGCACATGGAGCAACTCCCAGGCTCGGTCCTCGGCGTCGTCCAGGCCGTCACGTGCGGGCACGAGCGCCTCGTGACCGCCCTGACCATCCCAGATCGAGGCACCTCGCCAGGTCTCCGGGCGTCGCGTCCAACCGGTCGCCGCCAGATATGACGCCATGTCTGCCACGCGGAGCGGGGTAGTCATGAGCCGCTCCGCTGGGCCACCAGTTCTGGGTGAAGCATCGCGCGGAGCGCCGCGGCGGTCAGCAGATTGCGCTTGGGCACCAGCACTCGCCGGCGGCGGCGGGGGTCGGGGGCCTCGATGCGGGGTTCCAGAGCCACAGACGCGAAGTAAGCACGATGGCGCAGGAGCAGACCATCGTCGAGCAACTCGGCGAAGCGGCTGCGATCGGCGGGCACGACGAGCACCACCAGAAAGCGCGGCATCTGATAGTTGCCACCAGCGAGCTTGTTGTACTGCTGCTCGTTCAACCCATCGAAATGCCAGAAGGTATCCGAGCCGGACGGCGTCGACCACGACTTGACCTGCACGTCCGCACCGGGCGACGCCACACTGCCGACATCGCCCGAGTATCGAATCATGGCATCAACACCGTCGTCGTCAACGACTGCGTGAAGCACGTTGAGGCCAGCGGCTAACGCCAATGATCGGATGTAGCTCTCGGCGAACGCGCCCTGGTACCTCGCATCTGGCACGCGCCACCCTCCCGTCACGCACACGTCGTGATCGCGAGCGTACGCGGCGGCATCGGGACTGTCAGCACTCTCCACCTGGGACGGAACCGAGCACCGCCTTCATACGGCCGTCGGCGGCGCCATCCACCTGGGGCGCAGCCGCGCCTCCCTCGCCATCCCAGTCACTGTTTGATCAGATGGCGCACTGCAACTTGATCGCCGACGCTTGAGCGAGGACCTCCGACATTCGGCGCCATTGGCCGCATGGCCTGGCCCGGAAGCCCCGAGAGCAACGACGTCAGCAGCGTCCCTCAGACCAGGGGCACCGACGGCCGTTGCTATCACCCATCCCGGCGTCTGACCACCGGCAAGTGGGCGCACCAGGCGGTTGGTACCGCCGTGACGCGCAGCAGAGAGATTCAGACGCCGACGACAGAGCCCGCCGCGCGAGCCCGCCGCGCCGTGTCCGGATCGTGATGTATTCAACTATTGTTAGCTCTCCAGGTGCCCCGGCCTCGGTGAGAGCGCCGGTAGGCAGGACTCCCTGACGTATGCCCCGGGACCGCCTGTGCTCGTAGTCATCCCCGGCGAGCCGGATGGGTGACGATGCTCGTCTGAAAAGGTCTTCCTCCCCGGTTCGATGCGCTCGTATCACCAGCGCTGTCACTTTGCCGCTACCCTTTGTCACTGTCCGGCCGTCCGCGGAGCGTGCGCGATTGTCCCCTGGGGCGACTCGGAGGCGGTATACCAATAGACGAGGAAGGCAGGAGGCAGGCTTTGAATGCGTCTTGAGTGTCGGCTCATTGTGGATGGCTGCGGCACCCTTCGCTGAAAGTTATTCGGATATCCATGATCGACCTGGCCGGATGCGGGTGGTGATGATGAGCACCGATGGCGTTACGTGGCGGACGCCCTCGCCGTCGCTCAACCTCGCGATCGAACCGGAGCCCGATCTGTCCCCGTCCGCAGGCCGAACGCAACCGAGGATCGGCCGGTACGTACTCGCGTTCCGGGCGGTCGCGAAGACCAAGACCGAGCCATCGGCGAACAGGACACTCCGAGCACAAGGCGCCTTGTACTGCGCCCGCGTTGCCGAATCGGGCCATCAGCTGCCGCGTGCGGCAGCCGCGACCCGGCCGGAGCGACGGCCAAGCGGGGGGCGGATTCCGTGTTGCTGAGCAGTGTCGAAGGCGGCAGTGACGGCCTCGATGTCCTGCACCATCGACTCGAAACACGTTTCCGTACCCTGCGGGAACGCCGCGACGCACTGGGAAAAGGCACTCCACTATTCGCGCTCGAACATGGGCTCTCAGAGGCCGAACTGATCTTACTCCGGGCCGAGGTCCGCGCATCGGTTCAAGGGCGTCGCCTCCCTCGCAAGTCGTGGCTGCCGTTCGTGGTCTATGCGGCCGAGGTCGGCTACGAATACTGTGGCGACGAGTACTGGCAATCATTCGCGTCGCAGACTCCGGGATGGGCAGAATTTGGAGATCGCGACTACATTCGGCGAAAGTTTCGCCAGTTCAGCGATCTCTTCGGCGGTGCCGTACCAGGTGGGGCGTGGGCGCGTCATTTCTCGATCATTTCTTGGCCGATCACGCACGCCGTTCTGCCCACTGACTTGCAACGTCAACTCGCCCGGCTCCTGTTCGAGTATCGCACGGCACTTACGTCAGACCTGCTCGGCGATCCAAATGGGCTCGGCTCCAAGCTGGCGGCCCGCTCTTGGCACTACTCGTCGCGATTTCAAAACTTCGCGCAGAACACGAAGCTGCTCGGGCAGGTTGCGGCCGCCCTCCTGACGGGCGACGACGAGGAATCGCCCTATCTGTTGGACACAACGCTCAAAAGGATTGTCGAGACCTTATCAGTCGAGCGGGAGGCAAGGGGGTGGCTGCGGGACGCTAAGTCCAGCGCAAGCCGCGTTCGCACTCGCGGCTTTCGCGCTCCCAATCTCCGTCCCACCGGTCCGAGCGAAACGCCCGGGGCGACGCGGCTACCCTCAGCGACTGATCCCGGGATCTTCCTTCGCAGAATGCCCGACGGCTGGGCGGCGTACCTGGATCTCCCCGATCTCTCCGTTCTGGCCGAGCGTCTCCCGGGTATCCACCGCGCCCTGGGACGCCTGCGTGCCCAGATAGCCGGCGTAACCAGGCCTCCACTAGCTCGTGGTCAACTTCTCTACCCTGGTCAGGAAGTTCGGCTCGACCAGTGGCCAGATCCCCGCTCACCGCTCGTCCAGCTTGAGAACGGGTCACCCGAAGTCAATCGCATGTTGGGCGACCAGTGCATGCTGTCTCGCGGTCCACGGTGGTTGTTCCGCCTCCGCGAACCGGCCCTTGCCGTCGAGGTCCGAGGCACGTTTGTGCGGCCCGGGCACAACTACGTTCTGATCTCCAAGACCGCCCTGGAGACCGAACGACAACCGTGGGTCACGCCCGTGGCCTGCAAGACCGCGGGTGTGCACGCCCTCAGCGTCGAGGTTCCAGCCCTTCTCGAGCCAGAGCACCTCGAACAGATACGGTCGCTAGGTCTGGCCGCCGTGTCGGACGTTGCCGTGCGCCCTGCCGGCGTGGTTCCGGCAGGCTGGGACGGGGAAGGCGCTGCGGAATGGATTGTCGGCGAGGAAGCCGTAATCGCGGTGCAGTCCACGAGCGCAGTTGCCCAGTGCATCTTCAGCGTGGACGGCGTGCCGCACCTGCTGGCGTGGCCTCAAGGTGACGAAGAAATCTTCGTCGCCCTTGGGAATCTCGAGATCGGCAGCCACGACGTTCAGGTGTCCCTGCTTCCACCCGACGTCGACGAACCACTGGCCGAAGGCTCCCTTCTCGTTGCTGTCCGAAGCCCTCATTCCCGACCGCCCAGCGGCACGTCTCGCGAGGGGTTGATGATTATCGCCGCTCCGGCGAATCCGACGCTGCCGGAACTGTGGGATGGCAAGGCGAGCCTGCAACTGCTCGGACCTCCCGGTATTCGCGTATCGATCGAAGTGTCTTTGACGGACAAGAACAACAACGTCTTGGCCCGGGAGACCTTCGGGGTAGCCTCACCGCTCGATCCGTCCGCATGGTTGAAGCACTTGGCCCGCGACGTGCGCCGGTCAAACCGCATCGCCAGCGTCTACGACGTCGCCGAGGCGTGTGACATCACCGCCTCGCATCCAAGCCTGGGAACGGCCCGCATACGCTGCGAACGCGAGTTCGCGCCGTTGCGGTGGGCCGCCGGCCGAGATCGCGACGGCCCGTACGTACGATTGATCAACAACACGGAAGGGGGTCTCGTAACCGTTGAACGGTTCGAGTTCGCCACACCGGACCGGCCAACCCAGCTCGACACCGTAAGCGGCAATCTCCGTTGGCCCGCAGGCGGGTTGATCAAAGCAACCGCTGGTGACTTCGAGTCATCGGTCATCCTGCCTCCGTTCGTGCGTCACCTCGCCCATCTGCAGTCACCCCATGTATCCGCAGGTCCGCGTACCGTCAACGAAGTGACGCGACTGATCGAGTTGGCCCGGCTGTGGACCTCAGCCTCAGCGCCGGCAGATCCCTTTGCCGACGAGCGGCGACACGCGGTCCTTCAGGCGATCACGATCCGCGTCGTGACCCTTGTCGGCGGACACAGGTGGGCGCACACGGAGGACCGGGTCGCCAGGGGCGACGACCGGTTCACAATCGGCGAGTTGGCGCAGGCCGTGGGTGAGGAGACTTACCAGCGCGCCCTAGCCCGCGCGCTCCAGGCTGAACTGCACCACTGGCGGACGGTAGCCCCAGTCCGGCGCTCGGAGCGTTTCGCCGACATCTTGGTCGAACACGTGCACCTGCACGGCGTTGGCCGTGCGGAACAGCGTTTCGCCGAGTTCCTGTTGCGTCTGGCCAGCGATCCCGCCTCGGTCGGCAGATGGCCCGAGGCCCCTTCGTGGCTGGACCTGGCGTTCGTGTCGCCGGCGCTTGTGCGCGCGGCCCGTTTCCTTGTTCTCGCGATCCACCTTGTCGAGGATGAAGACGGCGCGACCTATCGGGGCTGGGCATGGACATAAAACGAATGAGCCCGGCCGAAGCCGCCGAGAGCGCGATCCGCACTCTCGGACTCGGGCAAGCAGGCGTCGACCTGCTTTCGCCCGAAGCCCTCGCCGCATCGCTGCGCAGGGCCGCGTCGCTCCTATGCCCGGCGACCCCCCGGCGCATCGTCCAATCCGTGGTCGATGCGCTGAGTGGGCTTCCCGGATACACCGTTGATGGCACGAGGGATCAGCTGGAGTCGATGCTGGAAACGCTCATCGCGTATGGCGATGTTCTCGAGCTCCCAACTGACGCCACTGACACAGGAGGCCGGCGTATCTTCCTCGGGGCCCCGGCGTTCGTGCGGCGAGCGTCAGGTACCTGTCTGCTGGTAGGTGTCCGGCCGGACGGGGTCCCGCTGGTCGACGATGAGTTGTCCTCCCTGGTCGAGTATGAGGGTCATGTTCGACTGATCAGACCGGCCGGGCCGTTCGTTCCTGTGGACATGCTCACGTCAGCCCAGCTCCTTGAGCTAGACGTGGATCAGTGGCTCAAGGCACCGCGAGTGACCTCAGCGAACGATCTTGTCGAGCAGTATCAGCGGCGCCTCCAAGCGGCGGGACCGTCCGGTGACATCGCAGACCTCACGCTCGTCGACCCGTCGACATCGGTCACCTACAACCGGGGTCGGTGGCGGCCGCCGAGGAAGACCGATGACGGATCTTTCGTGGCGCGCCGGCCGCAGGCGTTCGGCGCCGACCTGTGGTGCTTCGCTCAGCTGTCTCATGGTCAGGTCGTCAAGCTCGTCGACCTTCCGCTTGGTGCGGCGGTGGCGCCGGCAGCGGATGAGGCTTGGCGGCTGCAGGCCGCCCTCGACGCGCTGGCCGGGCGGCCGCAGCGCGCTCGTGTGCGAGTCGGCCCCCGACCAGGATCGTTGGTGCTGGACCTGTTCTCGCCGCTGCCGAGTTGGGCCCAGCGACGTTTGGACGTCATCGGTACCCCGTTGTTGAGATCACGGGGCGCCCTGTTCTCCTACGGCGTCCCTGACGACGAGATCGACGAGGAACGCCGGTTCCTCCGCGAGAGGCTTTGGATGACCACCGACTCGCCCGAAGGAAGCCACGATGACGGCTAGCAGCCTGACGATCGCTGAGACGATCACGCAGATCCGCGGTGCCCTTCAGGACTACATCCAAGCCACCTATCACGTCGGGCACCCCGCGTTGATCGCCCAACGACGGGTATTGCTGGAGCAGGAGGGCGTACTCTTTCGAGCTCCGTACATCGAGAGCACGCCGCGATACACGGTGTCGCGCCAGTTCGGCGACCTCGATATCCCAGCGTCGGCGAAGTCCCTGTTCGAGGTCATGGCACGTCCGGCCCAGGGCTGGCCCCAGCTTCTCTACGACCCGCCCTACGTCCACCAGGCGACCGCGTTGGAAGCAACGGCCAGGGACGGCAGGAGCCTCGTGATCACGACGGGGACCGGGTCGGGGAAGACTGAGTCCTTCCTTCTCCCGATCCTGGCCAAGCTTGCCAGCGAGGCAGAAGGAAGGCCGAAGTCGTTCGCAACACCCGCGCTGCGGGCGCTGCTGCTCTATCCCATGAACGCCCTCGTCAACGATCAACTCGGCCGGCTACGGTCCCTTATCGGCGACCCCAGGGTGACGACCCAGTTCACCGCGTGGGCCGGACGGCCAGCCCGCTTCGCCCGGTACACCAGTCGCACGCTGTACCCGGGGGTGCGCACAGCCGAGAAGGACCAGATCCGACTCCGCTCGATCGAACGGTTCTACGTCTCGCTGCTCGAGCAGGCAGCTGATCCCCGCTCACCCCAACATGAGCGTGCCCGTGACTTAGTCGCGAGCCTGCAGAGCCGTGGCAAGTGGCCGGCCAAACCCGATCTACGTCGATGGTTCGGTGAGAGCGGCAAACGGTGGCAGAACCGGGAGGGCGAGTTCGTTCGAGCCGTCCTGCGTCCTGAAGACCCCGAGTTACTCACCCGGCACGAGGTTCTGGGAAGCCCTCCCGACCTGCTCGTCACCAACTACTCCATGCTCGAGTACATGCTCATGCGTCCGTTGGAGCGGCCCATTTTCGATGCAACCCGTGAATGGCTCGCCGACAACCCCCACGAGCGGCTGCTGTTGGTCGTCGATGAGGCACACCTGTACCGGGGCGCGGCGGGCGCAGAGGTTGGTTTGCTGCTGCGCCGGCTGCGCGCTCGTTTGGGCATCACGGCCGACCGGCTTCAGGTGATCTGCACCAGCGCCAGCTTCAGCGACCGGAACTACGCTCGAGAGTTCGCGGCCCAACTCGTCGGCAAGAAGCCCGACGACTTCGACACCGTGCAAGGCACGCTCGCGCTCCGACCGGCAGCGGCGCTGGGGTCGGAAGCCGACGCGCAAGCACTGGCCAACGTGGCACTCGACGTGTTCTACGCCGCAGACAACGACCCCGGCCGCTTGGACGCCGTACGCGGATTCCTCGCCTACCGCGGTGCGGACGGCGGCGCCGACGCAGTCGCGCCGGCACTGTACCAGGCCCTACACGACTTTCCACCGATGAGCCTCCTGGTCAACCTGACCATGAAGGAGGCGACACCCCTTGAAGAACTCGGACGCAGGATATTTGACACCGCAGACGCCGACCTGGCCGAGCGGGCCGTCACGGCGCTGATCGCACTGGGCAGCACCGCGCGGCGTTCTGTCGGCGAACCAGGCCTCCTTCCCTGCCGAATCCACGCCTTCTTTCGCGGCCTACCCGGCCTTTGGGCGTGTGTCGACCAGAACTGCTCCGCCCTCACCGACGAGCATCGCGGAGGCCCGGTCGGCGCGCTGTACTCCCAGCCACTGGCCGCCTGCGCCTGCGGAGCCCGGGTGTTTGAGCTGTACACCTGCCGAAACTGCGGGTCGGCCTACGCCCGCGCCTACACCGACAACCTTCAGGAGCCACGCTTCTTGTGGAACGAACCTGGTGGAGGCTTCATGTCGGTCGCCGGTCAAGTCATGGAGTTGTTACCCGTGGACCTGCTGCTGGAGGAGCCGATCGGCCCCGTCGAGCCGGCGGAGTTGGACCTGACAACGGGCCGGCTCAATCCCATGGCGTTTGGCGATCGGATGCGGCAGGTCTTCCTTCGCCTTAACCGCTCCATGGATGCCACCAACGACGCCGATGACGAGGGCGGATCGGCTGCGGGTGGGGAGTTCAAGCCGTGCGGCGTGTGCGGCACCGCCGCTGGCTACGGCCGGTCGTCGGTGCAGGATCACCAAACGAAGGGCGACCAACCGTTCCAGGCCCTGATTACGCGGCAGATCGAGGTACAACCCCCGGGCGCGCAGCCCTACTCTGACTTCGCTCCCCTGCGCGGCCGCAAAGTGCTTGCCTTCTCCGACTCCCGTCAGACCGCCGCCCGCCTAGCCCCGAACCTGCAGACCTACTCGATGCGCGATGTGCTCCGGCCCCTGATCCTGAGGGGGTGGCGTGAACTGAACGACGTGGACATGCTGTCGCCGTCCCTGACCCTCGAAGATCTCTACCTCGCCGTGCTCGTTGGCGCACGGCTGCTGTCCGTGCGATTGAGGCCGGAGTTGAAGGGCACGGAGTCGCTGCACGCCATGCGCGAGGTCGCCGCCGCACTCGACCGCGACGCCCTGCACAACCCGGCCGAACTCCTCCAACTGCTGAACGTGCGGTCCGAGCCGCCTCCCCAGTCGCTGCTACGGGGCATGGTTGCCACCCTCACCGACCGCTACTACGGGCTGCAGTCCCTCGGACTGGCATCGCTTCGCGAACGGCGCAACCTTCAGGGGCGGCTGCAAGAGCTACCCCCAGTGGCTGGCGTTGCGACCACTGAGCCGCAACGGCTAGCGCTGGCCCGCCTGTGGCTCTCGCAGTGGGCGAGTCCAACCGCCGGCATCTGGTTCCAGAACATGAATCCGAGCTGGTGGCAGACAACCAGAGGCGTTAGGCCACATTCCGGCAAGTTCCGCCCTATCGACCAATGGCTAGCCGACCGGGAAGCCAAGAAGACGTTCGAGCGCAACTGGATCCCGGCCCTGCTTGACATCTTCTGCGAGGTTGTCGCGCCAAGAAAATACCGGATCCGCGCAGCGAACCTCGCGGTCGACCTGTCCTCAGACTGGGGCTACTGCCAGGCGTGCCGAACGACCCAGCGTCCCTTCCCCGGATCGACGAAGTGCGTCACGTGTGGACGCGACAGAGTGATCGTTATCGACCCCGACACGGATGCCGTGTTCACGGCGCGTAAGGGCTACTACCGCGCCAGTTCGATCCGGGCACTCAGCGATCGTCCCGAAACGCCGATGGCCATCATCGCCGCTGAGCACACCGCCCAACTCAACGCCGCTCAGGCCGACGAGGTCTTCTCCAAGGGAGAAGAGCACGAGTTGCTCTTCCAGGACATCGATCTGGGTGTTCCCGGACCCGGCGAACAACCCCGCGCCGCGATCGACGTTCTTTCCTGCACGACCACCATGGAGGTGGGCATCGACATCGGCACCCTCTCGGGCGTCGCGTTGCGCAACATGCCACCGTCGCGGGCAAGTTACCAGCAACGGTCCGGTCGCGCTGGACGCCGAGGCAACGCCGTGGCAACTGTCGTGGCGTTCGGCAGCGCCGACAGCCACGACGAACACTACTTCGCCGAACCAGACGCCATGATCAGAGGCGCCGTGGTGGACCCGGTCCTCACCCTTGACAACGCCGAAATCGCCCGACGCCACGTCACAGCGTTCCTGTTTCAGCGCTACCATCAGGCCCGGCTGCCCATGATCCGTCCCGAGGAACAGCCACAACTGTTTGAGGTACTCGGCACGGTAGCCGGCTTCGTCGGCTCAACGTCGCTGCTCAACCGCCGGGATTTCGAGGCCTGGCTACGTGAAAACGAAGTCGCGCTCGTTCGCGAGGTCCGCGACTGGCTGCCGACTGAGCTGTCGCCGAGAGAGCGCGAAGCCTTGCTCGCCGACATGGTCGGTGCAACCCTGACAGCCGTCGACAACGCCATCGGCGACGTTGACGCTGCCATCACGGACGGTCCGCAGGCTGCCTCCGACCAGTCCGGCGAGGACGAACCGACCGTGGTCGAGGCTCCCGCTGAGGAAGGCGAGGAGCGCACCGACCCCCGCTTGGCAGTCGAGAACCTCCTCGACCGCCTCCTCTACAAGGGGGTTCTGCCACGCTATGCGTTCCCCACCGACGTGGTGTCCTTCTACGTTTTTGATCGCGAGCGGTCAACGCGTTTCCGGCCGGAGTACCGGTACGCCCCGAGCCAAGGCCTTCCGATCGCCCTCACGCAGTACGCCCCCGGCAAGGAGATCTGGATCGACGGAAAGCTGTGGACATCGGGCGCACTGTTCTCGCCGATGTCCAGCGATCGCTTTCGCGCCTGGCAGGAGCGTCAACTCTACTTCGAGTGCCGGGTGTGCCACTACGCGATGACCGCGACCGACGCGGAAGCGGAGCGCGGTGAACTCCGAGACTGCCCCGCCTGCGGGTCCGAGGCGACCTTTGGGGCAGCCAAGAACTGGATCCGGCCGCCAGGATTCGCCCACCCGCAGTTTGTCGAAGAGGGCACGTCACTAGACGATCAACCGGCCCGAAGCTATGCCACCAGGGCAAAGCTTGTTGCGCCGGGGCCGGCCGACCCGAGCAACTGGGCTCCGGTCACACCAGGCATCCGCCAGTACTACGACCGGACACACCTCCTGGTCACCAACACCGGCCCCCGGCGCGAGGGCTATACCTACTGCACGCGTTGCGGCCTAATCGAGCCGACCGCCATCCCCACCGCGACCGTCGTTGGCCCCCATCCCAAGCCTAGCCTTACCCCGACCTCAAGGAACCGACGTGCCAAGGTTCGGCCTCGACGCGAGGGCTCGTCCTCGGGACAGACTTCATCTCCGACGTTTTGCTTGTCTCAGTTCGAGTCGAACGGCCGCTGA
>Ga0137368_10006675_pt1 | contig 12080 bp, 10 predicted proteins | sample SagtaG_13_FD_104917 | JGI IMG/M metagenome (GOLD analysis project Ga0137368, IMG submission 104917) | Vadose zone soil microbial communities from Sagehorn Ranch, Mendocino, California, USA - Sage1_L_100_16 metaG | ecosystem: Environmental > Terrestrial > Soil > Vadose zone | place: USA...
GCATGACCGCCAGCAGCGCGTGGCCGGATTCGTGGATGGCCGTGATGCGCTTCTCGCCCTCGCTGATGATCATCGAGCGCCGCTCGGCGCCCATGAGCACCTTGTCCTTGGCGAACTCGAAGTCGAGCATGCGCACGACCTTCTGGTTGTAACGCGCGGCATTGAGCGCCGCCTCGTTGACCAGGTTGGCCAGATCCGCACCGGAGAAGCCCGACGTGCCACGCGCCACGACGGCCACATCCACATCGTCAGAGAGCGGAATCTTCTTGGTGTGGACGAGCAGGATGCCTTCGCGTCCCTTGACGTCGGGACGGTTCACGACGATGCGGCGATCGAAGCGGCCAGGACGCAGCAGCGCCGGATCGAGCACGTCGGGACGGTTCGTTGCCGCCACGAGGATGACGCCTTCGTTCGACTCGAAGCCATCCATCTCCACGAGCAGCTGATTCAGCGTCTGCTCGCGCTCATCGTGGCCGCCACCGAGACCGGCCCCGCGGTGCCGCCCGACGGCGTCGATTTCGTCGATGAAGATGATGCAGGGTGCGTGCGCCTTGCCCTGCTCGAACAGGTCCCGCACCCGCGAGGCGCCGACGCCGACGAACATCTCCACGAAGTCGGAGCCCGACATCGAGAAGAACGGCCGGCCCGCCTCGCCGGCGACGGCCTTGGCGAGCAGCGTCTTGCCGGTCCCCGGCGGCCCCACGAGCAATGCGCCCTTGGGCAGCCGGCCGCCGAGCCGCTGGAATTTCTGCGGGTCCTTCAGGAAGTCGATGATCTCCTCGAGCTCCTGCTTCGCTTCATCGCAACCGGCGACGTCGGCGAACGTGACCTTGGGCGTGTCGCCCGCGAGCAGCTTCGCCTTGGATTTACCGAACGCGAACGCCCGGTTTCCCCCCTGCTGCATTTGGCGCAGCATGAAGATCACGAGGCCGAAGATCAGCAGGTACGGCAGGAACGTCAGCAGCACGACGCCAAACGATTGGCCCGGCTCGCGTGCCCGCACATCCACGCCTTTGGCGAGGAGCGACTGTACCCACGCGTTGTCAGGCTCGGTGGCCAGCATGAGCGTGAAGCGCTCGACCGTCTGCCGTTTCACGACGACGGGACGCTGGAACGCGCCACGGACTTTCTTCTCGGCGATTTCGACCGAGGCGATGTTGCCGGCGTTCAGCTCTTCCGTGAACTGCGAAATGGTGATTTCGGCTTCTTCACGCCGGCGGCTCGACGCGAGCTGCACCAGCGCGATCGTCCCGACGATGAGGAGCGCCCAGAACGAGAGCGTCCGCAGCATCCGGGCCCAGTTGAATTCCCGCGGTGGCGGGGGGATACGATTAGCCATCTACGTTAGACTCGCTATATAAGGAAGGTGCCGGAAGTTTTCCGCGTGATCCAAGCCATAGCCGACCAGGAACAGCGTCGGCGCGTCGAATCCCAGGAATTTCGCTTCCAGCTCCAGATGTTCAGCCACATGTTTGTGCAACAGCGCACAGATCTCCAGGCTTCGCGGACGCCGCTGCCGGAGCAGCGCGACCAGCTTGTTCAGCGTCCTGCCGGTGTCGATGATGTCCTCGACCAGCAGGATGTGCTTCCCGGCCAGCTCGGTCTCCGGGTCATACACCAGCCGTACGTTCCCGCTTGATACCGTTCCTTCGCCGTAGCTCGAGGCGACGAGGAAGTCGACCTGCAGGGGGCGATCGATCTTCCGTACGAGGTCACTGAGGAAGATGAAGCTGCCCTTGAGCAGTCCCAGCACGAGCAGCTCACCGCCGGGATAGGCTGCGGTGATCTCCTGTCCCAGCTCCCGCACCCGTTCCGCAATGGTCTCTTCGTCAAATACGACCCGCTTGAGCTCAGCGATACTCGATAACATCCAGCCTCACCGCTCGAGTTCCGGGCGCCGGCACGCCTTCCGCACCGCGACAGATGCCGGGCACCCAGAGAATGGTTGCCCCTCTGCTGACGACGGGATAGCGCGGCCGCTCGCTGCGCCGCACCCGCGCTTCCATTAATAAGCGCCTGAGGGGCCGATGTCCGACGCCGCCCAGGGGCACCAGCGCATCGCCGCGGGCGGGCCGCCGCACTTCCCACGCGGCGCTGTCCAGCCATGTCGTCCACGTCGCGCGCTCGATCCGAGCGGGGGCGGAGGCCGGCGACCACGTAATCTCGAACTCCCCAAACCGCGCCGAGCCCCGCTCTCCGGTCGGCCAGACCCGCTCGAGCGCGCAACTGACCGGACCCACGTCACGACTCACGCGTAACCGATCAAATGCCACTTCAGCCGACCACTTATCCCCTAATGACAGCCGGCGGCCCGACGGGCGTCGCGCCAATGCCACAAGCCGCCGGGCCCGCGCGGGGCCGAGTACCAGCCCTACTCTGCGCGCCGCCGCGCGCAAGAGCGCGACAGACAATGCGTTATCATAGCCGCCCACACTCGCGCGGGCAACGGTAAAGCACTCGCCCTCCACCGTGAGCGCTAAGTCCGGTACCAGATCCAGCATGCGATCCCAGGCACGACGGTCGCTTGCGGCGTGGCGACCTTGCTCCAGCAAATCACCGCGCAACCGCGGACCGAGGCGCTCGTTCAGCAATGGCAGGAGAGTCGCTCGAACCCAGGAGCGCAGGTGTCGCGGGTCGCGGTTGGCGGGATCCTCGTAGACGGGAAGTCCGCGCTCGGTCACATATGCGAGCAGCTCGCGGCGCGTGAACGGCAACAACGGCCGCACCAGACCGCCGCGTGCGCGCGCGGCGATTCCGGCGAGGCCGGCGGGCGCGCTGCCACGCAGCGTGCGTAACACAATCGTCTCGACTTGATCGTCTTCATGATGCGCCGTCACGATGTATTTCGCGCCGCGGCGGTGTTGCACCTCACGCAACCAGGCGTAGCGTGCGCGCCGTGCTTCGGTCTCCGTCGTATCCGGTCCGAGCTTCAACTCGACCAGCTCGAACGGCAAACCATACGTCGCGGCAAGAGTTTCGACCGACCGTCCAACAGTCCGACTGTCCGCCGAAATCCCATGGTCCGCGTGCGCCACGACGAGCGTGAGTCCGAGCTCCTTGGCCAACGCGTTCAGCACATCGAGCAGCGCCACCGAATCGGCACCGCCCGACACCGCGACAAGCGCTTCCCCGGGCTCACGAAAGAGCCGATGCTCTCGAATGTGCGCCAGCACGCGTGCCGGCAGCGATGCAACAGTGGGCATGTATCTTGAAGTATGCTCCAAGCCGACCTCACATACCAACTCCTCCGCAATCTCACATCTCCCGTGGTCGCGCTCACGGCGGAGCGCAACGGCAAAGAGAACGGCATGATCTCCGACGCCGCGGTGCGCGCGTCGATCGTGCCTTCAGTGCCGCGGCTGTCGGTCTATGTCCACAAGTTCAACTACAGCCACGACATGATCTTCGAGACCGGGCGCTTCGGGCTGCACCTGTTGCACACGAACCAGTTCGACGTGGTGCGGCGCCTCGGGTTTTTCAGCGGGCGTGATCAGGACAAGTTGGCGGGGATCCCTCATCATAAGGGCAAGCTCGGCGTCCCGGTGTTGGACGAATGCTTCGCGCATTTCGAGTGCAGCGTCGCAAACGTGATGGATACCGGCAGCTCGACGCTGTTCCTCGGCGACGTCGTCGCCGTGGGCCGCGGCAGCGCCGCAGATCTCGACACGCGCGGCGAGCTGCTGACGGCGACTTACTTCCGCGCGAACATGCCGGCCGAGTGGCGGGGGGAATACGAAACGAAGCTCAAGGAAGCGCAGCAGGTCGCGGCTGAGATGTCACGCCACATCAAGCCCGTCGTTTGGTCAAAGCGCTAGAACGGAATCGACACCCGCAAACCCGCTCCCGCCGGTAAAAACGAGACGTTCAGTTTCCAACCGGGAGCAGCATCCCAGCGCTCTGACTGCACGTAGCTACCGACGACGGCCCCCACGAGAAGACCGGCCAGTGCGCCTCCACCGGCACCCAGCAGGGCGCCGAGCCCACGCCAATCGCCCTCCATCGTCGCCGCGCCGATTCCCGCTCCGGCGCCGGCGCCAATGACAAACCCCCACCCTGCGCCTTGCGCCAGATGCGCGCGGCGGCCCCGACTCACCTCGAGCAACTCGAGACTCGCCAGCGATACCCGCGCCGTGTCACCCGGCCCGATGAGAATCGAGATCGAGTCCGCCGTCTGTCCGATGACCATTCCCATCAGGTAGGGGGCATTCTGGTCCGCCGGCGTGGCGCGAACCCGTGCGCCAGAGCGGAGCGACACACGTTGCGCAGCCACAACGGCCGGTCCAAGGAGCGCGACAAGAAGAAGCAGCACGGAGCGACGCATATCGACCTCTCCCGTTGGAGTGGCTGCGATATACGGTCCGCGACTCAAGCAGGCGTCAAGCGGCAAAACGCCCCGAGCCACGTGGTTCGGGGCGTTTGTTCCTTCAGCCGTCATTAGCGATTGATTAACGCGCTGACGCCGATTCCGATTCCCCAGTTGCCGTTGTAACTGATCAGGTAGGACTTGTTCGCGGAATTCGGCATGAAGTCGGCATGCCCATCAAGGCGAACCGCCACCATCTTGCCGAACCGCTGCCGAACGCCCACCTGCCCGGCGACGCCGCTGTCTTTCGCATCATAGGTGCCGGTGTACTTGTTCCGGACGTAACCGATGCCCGCGAAGACCTCGGCACGAGTCACCGGCGGTACGTCGTAGACGAGCCAGACGTGCAGCGGTTGATGCTTCGCGCCGTTCTTCGACGCGCTCGCGTAGTCGACCTCGATCGCAAGGAAGGGGAGCGCGTTCACGCCCACCCGCCCGCCGAATCCGAGTGCATTATCGACAGGCAGCGAGTTGTCGGCGTTCATGTACGCCGCGAACGCCCCAATTTCGAACGAGCCTCGTTTTTGAGCCCGAACGGGCAGCGCGGCGGTGAGCGTGGCTCCGAGGATCAGCACTAGGACGCGAACGTTCATGACGGCCCCCTTTTGGGGTAGATGGCAGGTCCAGAATCTGGTGCGCGAGTTGAAAGGGCGGTAGGTCGCAACTCGGCCCCGGGGGAGGGTCTGCATCCCCGGGGCCGGACTATTTCGAGAATAGCAGGGGTGGGATTCGAACCCACGACCCCGGCATTATGAGTGCCGTGCTCTCACCAGGCTGAGCTACCCTGCCATGCCTCTGCGCTAGTTGACGCCGACCCTTCCCTGTACCGACGCAATCAACTTGGCAGAATCGTAGCCGACCCCATCCTTAAAAACAATTGTGGGGCTGCGGATGACCGATGGATCGGCGGTCAGATCTCCGTGCAGCACCACGAGGTCGGCCAGTTTCCCAGCCTCGACCGTCCCCAGGCTCTGCGCGACGCCGAGGATCCGCGCGCCGTTGGCGGTCATGATCTGGATCGCCTGCGCGGGCGCGAAGCCCGCCTCGATGAACAGCTCGTAGTTGCGCTGATCGCCGAAACCGGCGAGCGCCCCACCGATCCCCGTCGGATCCACGCCGGCCGCCAACAGACCGCCGGCGTCGACGAACGCCCGCTCGAACGCCATCGCGTTCTTGAACGCCGGCAGTGAGACCCAGCCGTTGGCGCTCGAGTCGATCTGTTGGCGCATCTTCATGTAGCTGTCGCGCACTTCCGGATCCATCGCCTGCAGCACCCGCTCGTCCTTGGTCGGACGATTGGCCACGAATGGCTCGTATACGGCGAGCGTCGACGTCATCGACACATGGTGCTGGACCAGCGACCGAATCGTCGCCTGCCCGGCATTCCCCCTCGGATCCGACCCGCTGATCTGCGTCATCAGGTTGACGGGACAAACGTCCGCCTGCTTCCCGGTCGTGAAATCGGACGCGGTGAGCATGCCGTGCTCCAGATTGTCGATGCCGAGCGACACCGCTTCCTGGAAACTCACGGAGCAGAGGTGGCCGGTGACCTTGATGCCGCGCCGGTGCGCCTCTTGAATCGCCGCGCCCAGCTCGGCGCGGCGGATGTCGGTGTACGCCTTGATCCAGGTCGCGCCCTCGGCAGCCCAATAGGCGACGAAGCGCCGCGCGGCCTCGGGCGAGTTCAGGATGGCCATCGCCCCGCCGCCGTGCTCACCGGTGATGTAGGGCGCCGTGAGATGGATGCGCGGGCCCGGCGCCGAACCGTGATCGATCGCGTCTTTCAAATTGATCTCGGCATACGGCGCCCGGCTCCCCGTGGTGCGGATCGTTGTGACGCCCGACCCCAGATACAACCGCGGTCCGGTATACGACATCTGCACGGCCCGGCCACCGGCGGCGGTATAGAACAGGTGGTCGTGCATCCCGATGAGGCCGGGGATGACGGTCGACCCGTTCATGTCCATGACGCGCGCCCCGGCCGGGATCTGCACCGACGCGGCGGGGCCCACCGTCGCAATCCGGCCGGCGCGAATGACGATCGTCTGATCGGTCTTGGGTGCGGCGCCCGTTCCATCGACGAGGAGGACGTGCGTCAGCGCGAGCAACGACGTATCGACGGTGACGTATTCGCGCACTTGCGCCGCCAGTGAATCGGGACGCTGTGTGGCGAGCGCGAGCACGAGGGTGAGCGCGTACATAGGATCTCCTCGCTAATCGATTGTGAAATGCATCATCATCCCGGCCGAGAGATGCTCGGCGATGTGGCAGTGCAACATCCACTCCCCGGGGTTCTGCGTGTCGAGCAGAATATCCACCACCCCTCCGGCGGGCACCAGCACGGTATCCTTCCACGCGAGATCTTCGTTCGGGACGCCGTTCACAGCCAGCACAAGGAAGCGCTGGCCGTGCAGGTGAATCGGATGTTGCATGCCGTGAAACGCGCGGCGCTCGTTGACCAAGCGGATCTTCGCCGGCTCGCCCCGCCGGAAGTGCCACCCGATATCCATGTTCTCGCTGCCGGTTGCCGGGTCCTTCAAGACCCAGCGCACCTGCCGGCCGGTGGACGCCCAGTTCATCATCGGCATCGTGCCGCCCCATTCGACGGGCGCAAAGTACATCGAATCGAGCTGCATCAAGCGCTCCGTCACGAACGGCAATCCGTGGGTCTGGAGCGTCAGCACCAGCGTCTGATCGGGTGGACGATTCAGGTATGAAGAGGCGGCGGCGAAGGGCGGCGGAAGGCGGCGAAGGACGGCAAAGGCTTTGCTTAGGTCGCGGTGGACGCGCGCAACCGCGACCGTCACGCTGCCCAGCGTGTCGACCATCGGGAAGAACCGACCGAAGAGATGGTCGAGTCCGATCACCTTGTTGAGAAGCGCGAATTCGCCCGTCCGATCAAATTGGACATCGACCACGTAGCGCTCGGCGGGGGCGATCACGACACTCTCGACCCACGCTTCGCGCTCGAACGGCCCGGCGTCGGTCGCGACGACCTTCATCCGGGCTCCGGGGAACGACAGGTTCAGGGTGCGCGTGCTCGACGCGTTCGTGAGGTAGAAGCGCACCACTTCACCGCGACGCACCGACAGCCGGTAGCCTGGCTCACCGTTCACGAGAAACAGGTTTCCAAACCGCCCCATCAGCGCGTGCGTTGGTGATTCCTGCCCCCACGGAATGAGACCTGCATCGCCGACCAGAAGATCCTGCAGCATCAGAATCTGTTCGCGATTGGCGGGGACCTTCGCGCCGGGCTGCCGCACGAGAATGTTGCCGTACAGGCCCAGCGCTTGTTGGATGTCTTCGCGAATGTGCGGATGGTACCAGTAAATCCCCGCATCCGGGAACCGCAGTTTGTATGTGAACGCGTCGCTGACTCCTTCGACTCCGTCGAACGCGTTCTCGAGCCGTATGCCATGCCAGTGAATGCTCGTTGAGTCTGCAAGATGATTCGTGAACCGCACCATGATCTCGGCGCCACGCGAGACTTCGATCAGCGGTCCCGGATACTGGCCGTTGTAACCGTACATCGTGTACGTCTGTCCATTGATCGTGCGGCGGACGAGTTCGGCATCGAGATCGACGACGTCGCCGTCCTTGAGACGCAGCACCTCGTTCGCGCCTGCGTTGGGAAGGGGCGCATCCGTCGCGGGAAGAAAGGGAGTCACCTCCGGTCGCAGCGCCATCTCCGACGGCAGCATCGTCACCCCAGGAGGCGTCGGCACCATTGGCCAGCCGGAGGTCTGGTGCTCGCCGTGATCCGCGGCGTCTCGGGACCCTGCGGCTGCCATAGAGAATTCGAGCAAATCGGGAGGGAACGGGCGCGTGCTTGGCGACTGACCGCGCACGATGATGCGGCCGCGCGGCTCACGCACGCGCGGGCTACGCTCAGACGAGATCAGGATGTTGAACTTGTCGAACTCGATTGGGCGGAGCGCGACGCGACCGTTCTTCACCGCGCCGAGCTTGATCAGCGAATCCATCTGCGGCGTCGTGGCCCACGCGACGTACGCGCCCGTGGATGGGAGTCCGGTGAGATAAAAGATGGGGATGAAGCGCGCATGGCCGTCGGCGGTGACGGCCACTGTGAACGGACCGGGAGGACTGGCGAGCTCGACGCGTCCCGACACGCCGCTGACCCCGGGGGCGGCGACGAGCTCGATGCAATACAGATCGTGACTGGGGCCGAGCGGGGTGGCCGGATCGCACGGCCTTGGCCCGGCCCCCTGCCCTTCGCAGATCCCCGCGGCGAAGGCGAGGAACGCTAGTGCTTCGCGCGCCTTGGCAATCCCAGGACGCCCCACGGCTCACGACCCCGGGTGATCGGTGCGGCTGCTCGACCACTGAGCGTCGTGGACGGCAGGACCTCGAACGTGTACGCTCCAGTTTCCCCAACTGCGCTAGTGCCGATGATGACGTCGTATTCGCTCGTCGTGTCTACCGAAAACGCGATGAAGGCGTTCGTGTTGGTCGCTGAGCTGTCGTCATTCGACACGAGCAGCCGGCGGCTGTAGCGGTTTTCTGGGTAGACCCGATAGAGCGCGAGCGACGGGTTGATCGCTGTGGATCGTTCGGCGATCGACAGCACCGTGCCGCTGACAGCATGGATGCGCGCGACGTCATAGTGATGAGGGCTCGCAGCGCTATCGGCACAATCGTTCGCGGTCACGGAATCTGCGACACTTGTACCGCTCAGCATCCAGACCTGGCGGCAGCCGCTCATGGCGGCCGGTCGGAGCTCAGATGACAGCGTGTATGGCCCCGTATCGAACGGACCAAACGAGGTCGCGCCGATAAAATAGTGATCGGCCGGCAGGATGATATCGAGTTGTGAGTTCTGCTGTTCTCCGGGAACACTGTCGTCGTCAAAACCTACGCGACGGTCATCATTGAAACGATACAATTCGACCCAGGCATCAAGTGTGTCTGTACTGGGCGGGCCCGACCACCTCATCGTGATGCGAAGACTCTGCGGAGCGGAGAGAGTGAGGTCGTAGAGATCATAATAGAACGGGATGCCGGGCACGCAGTCGCCTGAAGAGAGGGTCCCGGTGACGGTCTGCCCCACCGTGTACGCCTTTATGAACTGACAGGGGTCGACGGCGGTCACGTGGTAGACGACATCGGAGACGCCCGGCAGGGCGGCGTGGATGTTGATGCCCCCAACGAAGGAACCAAGCGTCGCGCTTGTCGAGGCGGCGCCGCTGGCATCGGTAGTCGATGTGGCAGGGTTGAACGACGCGGAGCCGCTGGGGATCACGCTCCAGGTCACGTGCACACCCTGGGCCGGCTGGCCGTTCGAGCCCAGCGCCACGAAGCTGAGCGGAAAGGGGAGCGTCGCGCCTGTCGGGCCGCTCTGGCTGTCACCAGCGATGCCGGTGACCGATGCCGCGACCGGACCGTTTCCCGTGCTATCTCCACCGCAGGCCGCGGCGGCCGCGAGCGTCGCAGCCACGGCAACGGGCACGAACCGACCAAGCTTGGACATGGTGCCTCCTTACTTGGGCACGACGCGGTAGAGTACCTCGCCGTCTCGGATCATGCCGAATTGCTCCCGCGCCACGCGCTCCTGCACCACGGGATTCGTCTCCAGGTCGTGCGCCAGCTTCGCCAGTGAATCGAGCTCGATGCGCAGCGCCGCCACTCTGGTCCGCTCTTCCGCGAGCTGCCGGCGGATCGTGATCCAGTCGGCCGTGCTGTACTCGCCGCCCCACAGGGCGAGGGCGAGCAACGCCACCCCACCCGCGATACCTGCGATGCGGGTGCGGGTCATAAACCGTACAGATGCCGGCCGGGATAGTGCGCCACGTCTCCGAGCTCCTCGGCGATGCGTAACAGCTGATTGTACTTCGCGACACGCTCGCTGCGCGAGGCGCTGCCGGTCTTGATCTGGCCCACGCCGGTCGCCACGGCGAGATCTGCGATGAACGTATCCTCGGTCTCACCCGAGCGGTGCGAAATCACCGAGCCGTAGCCGTTCCCTCGTGCCAGCTCGATGCACTGCAGCGTTTCCGTGAGCGTGCCGATCTGGTTCACCTTGATGAGGATCGCGTTGGCGACGCCCTCTTCGATGCCCCGGGCCAGCCGCTCGACGTTCGTGCAGAAGAGATCGTCCCCCACAAGTTGCACCCGCTCCTGCAGACTTTCTGTGAGCTTCGCCCATCCCGTCCAGTCGTCCTCGGCCAGGCCGTCCTCGATGGACACGATCGGGTAGCGATCGATCCATCCTTTATATAGCGCAATCATCTCCTCGGCGGTCTTTTGACCACCCTTGCTCTTCTTGAACGTATACGTGCCGTCGACATAGAGCTCCGACGCGGCCACGTCGAGCGCGATGGCGATGTCCTTCCCCGCCTCGAAGCCCGCCGCCTCGATCGCCGCCATGATCGCTTCCAGCGCCGCCTCATCGTTCGGCAGGTCTGGGGCAAAGCCCCCCTCGTCCCCCACCGCCGTCGAGAGCCCCCGCTTGGCCAACACTTTTTTCAGCGCATGGAACACCTCCACCCCCATGCGCAGGCCTTCCGGGAATGTCTCGGCGCCGATCGGCACGACCATAAACTCCTGGGAGTCCACGGTATTCGCCGCGTGCGCGCCACCGTTCAGAATGTTCATCATCGGCACCGGCAACACGTGGGCAATGGGACCGCCCAGATAGCGGTACAGCGGCAGGCCGGCGTCTTGCGCGGCCGCGCGCGCGACCGCGAGCGAGACGGAGAGAATGGCATTCGCGCCCAGGTGGCCCTTGTTGGGGGTGCCATCGAGGTCGAGCATCGCGTAGTCCACTGCGATCTGATCCTCGGCCGACAGGCCCTCGAGCCGCGGGCCGATCACCTCGTTCACGTTCTTCACTGCTTCGAGCACGCCCTTGCCGCCGAAGCGCTTGTTGTCGCCGTCGCGCAGCTCGACCGCCTCATGCTCGCCCGTCGATGCACCGCTGGGCACGGCCGCCGTGCCGCTCGCCCCGCTCGCCAGGGTGACGTCGGTCTCCACGGTGGGATTGCCACGGCTGTCGAGAATCTCGCGCGCGTGGACCGAGATGAGGGTGCTCATTGTCGAACCAACCCTACCGTGCCTTTGACTGAAGGGCAACCATCGCCGCGCGCACTTCGTCCCGCAGCCGCTCGCGGTCGTGCGGACCGAGCCCGGTCGTAGAAATCGGAGGCGCGACGAGCAGGTGGATGGGCCGGGGCCGGAGTCGCCACGCACCCTTGGGCAGGATCTCGAAGGTGTGATGGATGTAGACGGGAACGATCGGGACCTGGGCGGCGATGGCGAGGCCGAAGGGCGCGTTCTTGAAGGGCAGCAATTCGCCGGTGCGGCTGCGCGTTCCCTCGGGAAAGACGAGGATGGAGGAAGTCCCGCGCTGGATGGTCCGCGCCGCCGCGCCGTAGGCTTCGAACGCCTTCTTGTGCGCGGCACGATCGATGGGAATGTGGCCGACGGCGCGCATCGCGCCACCGAGCAGCGGAATCTTGAACAGCTCCTGTTTGGCGACGAACCGCACCGAATCGGGCAGCGTGGCGAAGAGCGCCCAGATGTCGAACATCGAGGAGTGGTTGGAGGCGTACATGACCGGCTGGTCGCGCGGGATGTTCTCCAGACCCTCGGCTAGGACGGGCGTAGCCGCTGCCCGGAGAATATCTCGCGACCAGTCCGTGCTGGCCCAATCGTAGATGCCGCCGATCCGGTTCCGCACACGGAACAGGCCGGCGACAAC
>Ga0137368_10006681_pt1 | contig 12075 bp, 8 predicted proteins | sample SagtaG_13_FD_104917 | JGI IMG/M metagenome (GOLD analysis project Ga0137368, IMG submission 104917) | Vadose zone soil microbial communities from Sagehorn Ranch, Mendocino, California, USA - Sage1_L_100_16 metaG | ecosystem: Environmental > Terrestrial > Soil > Vadose zone | place: USA...
CGCGCCGCGGATCATCTTCACGATCTTGCGGCTCGTCGTGCCGCGGACGATCGAGTCGTCGATGACGACGACGCGTTTGCCCGCGAAGACGCCGCGCAGCGCGTTCAGCTTCAGCTTCACGCCGAAGTGGCGGATCGACTGCTGCGGCTCGATGAACGTGCGGCCCACGTAGTGGGAGCGCACGAGCCCCATCGCGAACGGGATCCCGCTCTCCTCGGCGTAGCCGATCGCTGCGGGCACGCCCGAGTCGGGCACCGGCATGACGAGGTCCGCCTTCACCGGGTGCTCGACCGCGAGGCGCCGCCCCATCGCGTGGCGCGCCTCGTACACCGACTTGCCGAACAGGACCGAGTCCGGGCGCGCGAAGTAGATGTGCTCGAACACGCAGCGGCCGAGCCGCTGCGGCGGACGCGTGCCGGGGAAGAGCCGCTCGCTCCGCATCCCCTTGTCGTCGATGAGGACGATCTCGCCCGGCTCCACCTCGCGCACGTACTCCGCCTCGATGAGATCGAGCGCGGTCGTCTCGGAGGCGAGCACCCAGCTCCCCTTCAGCTGCCCGAGCACGAGCGGCCGGAAGCCCATCGGGTCGCGGGCGCCGACGAGCGCCTTCGGCGTCATGAAGAGGATGGAGTAGGCGCCGGCGACCTTGCCGAGCGCCTCGCGGATCGCGCCGAGGAGCTGCTCCGGCGACCCGGACGCGCCGGGCGCCCGCGCGCGCGCGATGAGGTGGACGATGACCTCGGTGTCGGTCGAGGCCTGGAAGATCGAGCCCTGGTTCTCGAGCTCGGACCGGAGCTGGTCAGCGTTGACGAGGTTTCCGTTGTGCGCCACCGCGACGGCGCCGCCCGCGTACTGCACCGCGATCGGCTGGGCATTCTTCAGCTGCGAGGCGCCCGCGGTCGAGTAGCGGACGTGGCCGATGGCGGCGTAGCCCTTCAGCCGCGCGAGGGCGGAGGCGTCGAAGACGTCGGCGACGAGCCCCATCTCGCGGTGGACGTGGAGGGTCTCCCCGTCCGTCGAGACGATCCCGGCCGACTCCTGGCCGCGGTGCTGCAGCGCGTGGAGCCCGAGGTACGCGTAGTTCGCCGCCTCCTCGGAGTGGCCCTGGGCCCAGATCCCGAAGACCCCACACTCGTCCTTCTGCTTGTCGAAAACGGCGTCGTACCCCATGAGCGCGGCGGAGTATAACGATCCGCGCTTGAAATTTCTCCCCACTCGGACCTCTTCCCGCGCCCTGCTCGTCCTCGCGGTGCCGATCGCGCTGCTGGCGGTCGTGTCGCTGCCGTGGACCGCCGAGCGTCCCCCGTCGCCTCCGCGCGTCGTGGCGGTGGCGCGAGCGACCGGGCCCCTCGCCGCCGGCGCAGCGGAAGTTCCGTTTTCGCTCCCGGCGGAGGTCCCGATCGCGGGATTCGCGCGGCTCTCGTACGCGAGCGTGGGCGCCCTGGAGCCGACCGGCGTCCGGGCGGTCCTCCTGGCCGCGCCCGGCTGCAAGGTCGCGCTCGTGTCGGCCGAGCTCCTCCTCGTGCCCGAGGCGCTCGCCGAGGACGTCCGGGCCCGGGTCTCCGATCTCCACCTGGACGGGGTCGTGCTCGCCGCGACGCACACGCACGCCGGCGCCGGCGGTTACTGGGACAGCACGTTCGGCGCGCGGATGGCCACCGGCCCCTTCGACCCGAAGATCCGCGACGCGATCGTCGCCGCGGCCGCTGAGGCGATCCGGGGCGCCGCCGGGGCGCTCGCGCCCGCGCGCCTGTCCGTCGGGCGCGGCTCCGCCGACGAGCTCGCTCGAAGCCGGTCAGGCGGCGACGAGGACGCGCCGCTCACCGTCCTGCGCCTCGAGCGGGCGGACGGGACGCCGATCGCCGAGCTGACCGTCTTCGCGGCGCACGGGACCCTGCTTGGGAAGCGCAACCGCGCCATCTCCGGCGACTGGCCGGGTCGCTTCCTCGCGGACGGTCGCCACGGCGTGCGGCTGCTCTTGCAGGGCGCGATCGGCGACCAGAGCGCCGAGGGCCCGGCGAGCGCGACCCCGGAGCGGTTCGCCGCGGCGCTCGCGGCCCACCTCGACGTGCTGACCTACTCGACGCCCGATCCCGCGCCGCCCCTCGCGTTCGCGGGGGTCGAGACCGGGCTCCCCTCGCTCGACCCGGGCGGCGCGCCCGCGCTCCTCCGCCGGGCCGCGCGCACGCTCGCCGCCGGGGCGCTGCCGGCGACCGCCCGCGTCGAGGCGCTCCGGATCGGCCCGGCGGTCCTCGTCGCGGTCCCGGCCGAGCCCGTCGCGCGCGTCGGCGTCCGCTGGCGGAGCGCGCTGCCCGACGGCGCGGTGATCGTGTCGCTCGCGGACGGCTACCTCGGCTACGTCGAGGCGCCCGAGCGGATGGCGGCGCGCGCCGGCGAGACGGTCCGGACCTACTACGGCCCCGCGCTCGCCGACACGCTCGGGGCCGCCGTGAGCGCCGCCGCGTCCGCGACGGCGGCGCCGCGCCGCTGAGCGGCCTCTACTTCCGCTCGCGCGGCGCGAGCTCGGCCCACCCCTCGCCGCGCGGCACGAGCGCCATCGCGCGCCCGAGCGGCTCGGGGGGCGGCGCGAGCCGTCGGGTGCTCAGGTCCATCCAGGCGAGCTCGAGCACGAGGCGCGCCGCCTGCTTGCCGTTCGACTTCGTGAAGTCGTGCTGCAGCCTGAAGCGTGAGCCGTCCGCCGTGTGGCCGAGCTGCCTGAAGTCCACCTCGACCGACTCGCCGAGCTTCAGCTCGCGGAGGTAGTCGATCTCCTCGCGCAGGAGCACGGGGCCGATGCCCGACGCGAGGAACTGGTCGAAGGCGAAGCCGTGCTCCGAGAGGAACGCGATGCGGACGTCGATCGCGTACTCGGAGTAAGCGGTGTTGCGCATGTGACCGTTCGCGTCGCAGTCGGCCCAGCGCACCGTGAAGGTCTTCGCGTAGCGATCCATCCGGCCTCCCCTGCTGACGTACTCGATGACGTCGCGCCGTGCCCGTGGTTACCGGTTGGGGGCCTCCGCCCGCGGCCGTGACCTCGAAGGAGCTCGACCGGAACCGCGAGGCTACGGCACCCCCAAACCCCCGGCTCGCTCCGGGGCAGCCTCCTCCGGCTGCCCCTCGCTCGCTGCACTCGTACGGCGTGCCGCCCGGGTCAGAACCGGAGCGCGAGCGCGGGCTCCTCGAGCGGCGCTCGGGACTTCCAGCCGAGGACACCGGCGGTGACCGCGAAGATGACCGCGGCGCCGCCCGACAGGTACGCGTTACGCGACGCCGCCCGGGAGTCGTCGCGCAGCGCGCGGTAGCGCGTGGTGTCCGAGCCTGCGGCGAGCGCGCCGTCAGGCCCGACCATGGCGGCCGCGTCGTGCGAGGCCTGCCTCGCGGAGAGCCCCTGCTGGATCGCCATCCCGGTGAACAGGCCGACGAGGAGCGCGGACCCGTACGCGGCCGGGCGCATCCAGCGCCGCGGCGCGCCCGGGCCACCCGTGGGTACCGGCCCCGGCTGCGCCGCTTTCGGGGGGGCGAACGAGCGGGGCGCGGCCGCGAGCTCGACGGACGCCCGGGCGGGCTTCTCGGCCGCCGACGGCGCCTTCGCGGGCGTCGCCTCGGGCGCGGCCGCAGCCTGCTTCGGGGCGGCCTGCTTCGGCGCCGCGGGGGCGGGCGCCGGGGAGGCGGCGCGCGGGGCGCCCGCGTCGGCGGGCGCGGCCCGGGCGACGTCGGTCCGGTCCTTCACGTCGCGCGAGGACTGCCCGGTGAGCAGGAACGACGCGAGCGCACCGAGGTTCGCGGCCGGCACCGTCCCGGCGATCGTCCGGACCGAGCCCTCGCGCAGGAGCGCGCCGTTGCGGATGTCGTAGATCGATCCGAGCAGGAAGAGGGCGTCCCCCTCGGAGACGCGGCTCACGGCGACGACGCGGTCGACGCCGAGCCAGGCGCCGGCGCGGATGACGCCCTCGCTGCGCCGCCCGACGCCGAGCGCGAGCCCGGGGCCCCCGCCGACGCGGAGCGCCTCCGCGAGGGCGAAGTCGAGGACGAGCGTCCGGTCCTCCGCCTGGAGGTCGGCGCGGAAGCTCGGGACGTGAAGCGACCCCGACGCGCCGCCGATGCGGTAGACGCCGGAGGGGAGCCACAGCGAGAGCGGGGTCGTCCCCATCGCGCGGCCGTTCACGAACACGGTCCCCGCGAACCCCTCGGCGCTCACCTGGAGCTTGCGGGCGGGGAGCGCGCGCACCTTCGCCTTCACCTGCTCGTAGCGCCGCCGGTAGCTCGGCGAGTACTGGTCCGCGTCCGGCTGGATGCCGGGGTCGGTGCGCGCGACCGCGTACATCGCCTCGTCGGCCTCCTTCTCGCGCCCGATCGTGAGCGCGGCGTGGGCGAGCCGGAGCTGCGCGCGGACCCACTGCGCGTAGGACTCGTCGCTCTCGGGCAGGCTCTCGAGGTCCTCGACGATCGCGTGGAGCGTCCGGATGGCGCTCTCGAACTCGCCGTTCTGGTACACGGCGAGCGCGCCGCCGTAGGCGCGGTCGAGCTCGGTCACGGTCGCGTTCGAGCGCTGGCCGAGGAGCCGCGCGCGCATCGTCGGCACGTCCTGGACGCCGCCGATCCGGTCGCGGCAGGCGGCGCGGAGCTGGTGAGCGAGCTCGCCGAGATCGGCGTCGGGTCCCGCCGGGGGATCGCCGACGGCGAGGACCGCGAGCGACTCGAAGCCGAGGGCGGGAGCGGCCGCGACGAGCGCGGCGGTGAGCACGAGCGTCCGGATCATGGCTGTGGCCCCGCCCGGTTGGTGTTGCGTGGATCGTGGAAGGCCTTCGGCCACGGCGCGGCGCCGTCGAGCGCGCCGTCCACGATGACCGCGTGGAGGACGCCGTCGGCGCCGGCGAAGTAGGCCGTGCTCAGCACCGAGTCCGCGGGCTGGCCCGGCGGCGTGTAGATGTTGCCGGGCTGGAGCGCGGCGGTACCCGCGCTCAGCTTGCCCGACCAGGCGATCGTGCCGCCTGGGCGGAGCGCGTGGACCGCGCCGGCGTCCGTTGACACAATGAACGGCGTCGAAACGGAACTGGTCACGAGCGGCGTTCTAGGAGCGCCGTCGAGCACTAGGCTGCGCCAGTACGGCAGTTCGGCCGCATTCGGTGACCAGCACGTGAGCGTCTCGTTCCGCTCCGGCACGAGGATGCTCCCTTCCGCCAGAATCGCGAACCCGCTCGAGGGAAGGGAGGTCGTCGCGAGCTGCTGTGGTTCTGCGTCGGCAGCGTCGATGCGGTACAGCTGGCCCTGGGCACCCAGGCCTGTGGGGACGAAGAGAGAGGAATCCAGCGCGACCGGTTCGACCGCGGCCCACGGGAGGGTCGTCGCGGTAAACGCGGGGTCGTCGTCGATGAACCCCAACTCATCGACCGTGAGCCTTCGAACGAAGGTTTCGGCGACTGCGTAGATCGAATCGGCTGAGTCGACGACCGGCCCCAACGAGAAGGGGAGCCCGCGTTTGCTGGCGCTGGGCCCACAGCCCGCCGATGTGGCGGTGAAGACACTCCCAGAATTCGAGGTCGCGACAACACGCCCCGTCTTCGTCGCGGCGAGGGAACCCCGCACCGGGCGCGTCGTATCGCAGCGGAAGTTCGGTTGCCAGAACGCGCCGCCGCCGTTCGTCACCTCGTAGACCTTGCCGTCCTCGCTCCCGATCCAGACGGACGTCCCGAGCGCGAGCGGCGCTGCGGAGATCTTCAGAGTGCCGACGGCCACCGATGCGAGGCCGTTCCCGTCCCAACCGACGAAGTACGCCCTGTGATTCGCCCCCGCGACAGCGATCGTCGCCGCGCCCGCGACGCTCTCGTCCGCCACGACCACGGGAGACGTGAGCTCCACCCCGTCCTCGAGCACCTTCTCGAACCGGAGCCGCGTCACCGTCGTCGCGGCGCTCGCATCCAGGCTCGCCTCGTTCCGTGCGCCGTCGCGGGCCGTCACCCTCGCGACGACGCCGTGCACGAAGTGCTCGAACGGGAAGCGGCGGAGCGGGAGGTCCGCCACCCAGTCCGCGCCGGAGCGGGTCATCGGCGTCGCCGGGCCGCCGACGTCGAGCGTCACCTCGGCGCCGAGCACCTCGGCGTCGTCCGCGATCGTCGCGGTGACATGCAGCACCCCGCTCCGCAGGCACGGCGTGGAGTCGCAGGCGACGACCACGGCGGAGAGGGTCGGCGCGAGCGCGTCCGGCCAGCACACGTTCCCGTCCGCCGTCTGCGCGCAGTACTGGCCGGCGGGGCACTCGGGGCTCGTCGCGCACTCGGACCGGTCCCTGACCGAGCCGCACGCGACCGCGAAGACGAGGAGGAGCGAACAGGTGCGCATCGATCCTCCTAGAAGGCGAACCGCCAGGTGAGACCGCCCGCGACCGCGGCGGCGCCGAGGCCGAGCGCGACGCCGCTCGCGACCCGCCGCCCCTTCCAGCGGTCCCGCTCGCGCGTGTACGTCGCCGCATCCGTCGCCGCGCCCGCCGCGTCCGCCGCCGAGCGCGCGCGGCCGGCGAGCACGACCCCCGCCGCGAGCGCGCCGACGCCCGCTCCGACCGCGGTCCACGCGGCGAGGTGCGGGTATCTCGGGCCCGGCGGGCGCGGCAGCGTCCCGAGCAGCTCGGAGAGCGCGCCGCGGAGCGGCGTCACGCCGTCGGCGCCGGGCGCGACCTCGAGCGCGCGCCGCGCGCGCTCGACCTCGCTCGCCGCGTCCGAGAGGACGAGCACGTAGCGGCTCCCGTCCACGCGGCCGTCCGCGGTCGCCGAGACCGCGTGCGCGAGGCCCACCCGCCGTGCGGCGCGTGCGCTCTCGGCGGCGTCGTCGCACGCGACGCCGTAGTCGAGGAACCGCCCGATCCCCTTCGCCGCGTCCACCACGGCGTCGCCGCGGGCGAGCGCGGCGTCGCCCGTGACCTTCGGGCGGCACAGGAGGATCCGCTCTCCGCTGGCCGCCGAGGCGAGCGCGAGGGCGAGGGTCAGCGCAACGGAGACGGCCATGTCGATCCTCGCCCTCTCAGAGTCGGGTAGCCGAGTGGGTACGTTCAGCACACCCGCGGTGCCGGTGCAAGCTTCGGGCGCATCGGCGGGCGCGAGAATTCCCGCGATCTCACGCGCTTCCGGCGACGCGCCTCGTCCGCGCCGCGGACGGCAGGCCGCGCGCGCGACCGCCGGCGCCGCGCGGACGCGCGGAACCGCCCGTGATCCCGGGGATGCCCGCGGGAACGCCCGTCGCAATCCCGCTCGGCCGCCGCTCACGGCGCACCATCCCGCACCCGGAGTCTTCCATGTCGAGATCGTCCCGCACCTCCGCCGTCGTCCTCTGCGCCCTCGCGCTCGCCGCGTGCTCCAGCGGCCTCGAGCCGACGGGCTGCCACTCCGACGACCAGTGTCCTTCCGCGTCGCGCTGCCAGGCGGGGATCTGCACCTCCGACGCGCGCCCCGTCGCGGTGATCGCGCCGCTCGGGGAGGTCGAGGCGTACGCCCTGGTCCAGCTCGACGGCCGCGCGAGCGACGACCGCGACGGCGAGGACGCGCCCGTCGAGCACGTCTGGACCGTCCGCGCGGTGACCGCGCGCTGCGCTCCGCCGGAGGTGGTGGGGCGCGAGCCGCTCGCGCAGGTCCGGTTCGGGTGTCCGGGGACCTTCGAGGTCTCGCTCGCCGTGCGCGACCGCCTCGGGGTGGAGAGCGCGCCGGCGGTCGCCGAGGTCCATGTCGTCCCGTCGTCCGGAGCGCCGGTCGTGTTCGCGGGCGCCGACGTCGGCACCGACCACGCGTGCAGCGGCTCGCCGCTCCTCTGCCGGACGACGGAGGCGGTGACGCTGACCGCCTCGACCGCCGCGGGGCTCGCGATCCAGTGGAGCGTCGAGGCTCCGCTCGATCGCGCGCTCGAGTCGGGGACGCGCCGCGTCCGCTTCGTCCCCGGTCCCGCCGCCGCGGAGGTGCGCGCCGAGATCGAGACCGACGGCACGGCCATCTCCGGAGACTGGATCTTCCGGGTCGAGGCCCGCGACGCGTACGGCGTCGTCGGCGCCGCGTACACGCGCGTGAGCGTCCGGAATCGCGCGCCGGTGCTCGTGACGGAGCAGCCGGCGCCGTTCGCGCACCTCTTCGACCCGGCGCGCTCGAGCTTCACGTCGTCTGGCGAGGTCGGCTTTGCCGTGAGCGACCCCGACGGCGACCCGATCGTCGTCTCGGCGACCTGGCGGCACGCCGGCGACGGCGGGGCGTACTTCGAGGGCGTGCTCGGCCACGCCACGGTGAGCTTCGGCGTGGACGTTCCGTACGCCGCGCCCGCGGACGCCCTGAAGCTCCGGGGCGGCGCGGAGCTCGCGCGCCGGATCGAGCTCGTCGCGCGCGACGTGAACCGCGGCGAGGGGCGCGCCGACGTCGCGATCGAGATCGACGATCGGCCGCCCGTGCCCGCGGGCGGGGCGGTGGACGCGCGCGTCCCGCACGTCTTCGACGCGCGCGCCTCCCGCTACGTCGCGACCGCCCGGCTCGGCGCCTGGACCGATCCCGACGGCGACCCGCTCTTCGCCGCCCCCGGCGTCGCGCCGTGCGACGCGGTCACGATCGAGGACGGTCTCGCGCGCGTCATGTGCTCGGTCCCCTACGAGGGCGCTCCCGCGGTCGGCCTCCTCGCCGGGGTCCGCTCCGTCCCGGTGCGGATCCACGACCCGTGGACGGACGCGGCGAGCATCCCGGTCTACTCGCTCGAGATCCTGAACCAGGCGCCCGCGATGGATCTCGTGACCGACGTCGCGGGCCTGCTCGCGCTGTGGCAGTTCGAGGGGAGCTTCACGTGCATGACGACGCTTTACGTCTCTGGCGCGACCTTCACCGCGACGCCGACCGTGGCCGATCCAGACGGCGACCCGGTCGTCCTGCGCGCCGACGCGCCGCCCGGCGGGAGCGCGTCCCCGACGGACTGCGTCTGCACGTCGGGCTCGTGCGTCCCGATCCGCTTCGTGCAGCCCGTGGAGGTCCTGCGCTGCTTGGCGCCGTACGTCCCGAGCACGATCACCGCCTCGGACGGCGGCTCGTCGGTGACCGTCGTGGCGTCGCCGCCGCTCGTCCGCGGCTGATGGAGGGGAGGCTCAGGCGGCGGCTGCGGCCGCGGCCGCCGCTGCGACGAGCCGCTTCCGCTCGAGCACTGCGTCCGCCGCCTGGGCGATGAGGTCGGGGCCGAGCGACTTGTCGAGCACCGCGTCCGCGCCGGCCGCCTCGATTCTCGGCTCCATGCCCGGCTCGAGGCGGCCGCTCACCGCCACGATGGCGAGGTCCGCCTCGCCGCCCGCCGTGCGGATGAACCGGACGAGCTCCTCCCCGTCGCGTCCCGGCATGCAGACGTCCGTCACGAGCAGGTCGAGCGCGAGCAGCTCCTCCGACAGCACCTTCACGCCCTCGTCCGCGCTCCCGGCGCTCAGCACCTCGAACCCGCGCGCGACGAGCGCGTCGCCGAGCATGCGGCGGACGAGCGCGTCGTCGTCCACGACGAGCGCGCGCCGCGAGCGCGCGGAGATCCGGGCGATCGCCGCCGCGAGGAGCGCGTCCTCGGCGGGGGCGAGCGAGAAGCGGAGCCCATCCCCTGGTCATTCGCGAACACGACGACGCCCTGCGCCTCGAGCCGTGACCCGTCCGGCAGCGCGAGCTCGAGCCGCACCTCGGTCCCCTGCGGCTGCGGCCGCGGGGTGCGGATGAACGCGCCGCCCTGAGAGAGGTTCTCGAGCCAGTCCGCTTGGAGCTCCCTGCTCGGTCGCATACTCCATGAGCGCGCGCGGAGGCGGCGTCCGCGCAGGGACCGCCCCCGCCGGCGGCGGCGAGGCCGGCGGGGCGGCGGCGCTCGGCCTCGCGGGCGACACCTTCACGGGCCCCTTCACCGGGTACCGCGGCGCGGCGCGCACCTCCTCGCTCGGCGCGGTGCGCGAGCGCGCCGCGAGGAGCTCGTGCAGCGCGTTCGGACCCTCGATACGCAGCGTGAAGCCGGCGGGGCGGCCCGGGGCGGCCTCCTCGCGCCGGCGCACGTCGACGACCGTCGCCCAGCCCTCGACGGGCTGCGGCCGACCGCGCTCGCGCACCGCGAGCGTGAGCTGATCGCCCTTCGGCGGCGCGACGCCGCCCGCGACGAAGAGCGCCCGCCCCTCCGGTCGGTAGGCGATGCCCCCGCGACAGGGACCGTCGAGGTCCACGGCGAAGGCGGGCTTCTCCGCCGCGAGCTCGCGCGGAGGGGCGGTTCCGAGCTGGCGGAAGAAGCGGGCGGCGCCCTCGCGGATCGACGCGAGCGGGGTTCCCTTCATCACGCGCTCGCAGAGGTTCAGCTCCGCCTGGAACCGGCGGCGCTCCTCGTCCGACATTGCGGCGACGACGACCACGCGGGCGCCGGTCCGGGCGGCCCAGAACACGAGCCGCGCGACGACGTCCTCTCCGACCGAAGCGGCGGCCGCGCGCACGACGGCGGCGAGGTACCCCGACGCGAGGCAGTGGTGGAGATCCACCTCCCCCTCCGCGCCCCGGAGGTAGTCGGGGAACGCACGCACGAGCCGCTCCGCCGCGACGAGCCGCTCGGGCGGGGTGCGGACGAAGATGCAGGCGAGCTCGGCGGTGCGCATCCCGGTGGACCCGGACGCGGATCGTGCAACGCGGGCGCCGCCGGACGTGCGCGGAAACCGGAGCGCCCGCGCGCGTGCGACGGGACCCGGGGTCGGGACCCACCCACGACGACGGCGCCTGGGGAGGCGGGCTGCGGCGCGTTCGAGAGCGAGAAGTGCGCGGTGTCGCGGCGCAGCACGCTCGGGATCCCGTCGCGCCAGGCGTGGGCGAGGTCCGCGACGGGGACCGACAGGGCGCCCTCGATGGCGAGGCGATCGCCGCCGACGACGCCGAGGCGGATGACCGCGGCGCCGCACTCCTGCGCGATGGCGAGGAGCCGCTGCGCGTTCGCGTTCGGGAGCGACACGAGGATGCGGCTCGCGTCCTCCCCGAAGAGGACGAAGTCCTTCCGCGTCGGGAACGGGACGCGAACCGCGGCGCCGAGGAAAGGCGCCGGCGCACCCGCGGGCGCGTCGTGCATCATGCAGCACTCGGCGAGCGCCACCGCGAGCCCGCCGTCGGAGCAGTCGTGGGCGGAGGAGAGCAGCCCCTCGCGCACGGCGCGGCGGACCGTCGCCTGCACCGCCTTCTCCTTCTCGAGGTCGAGCGCGGGCGGGCGCCCCGCCTCCTTGCCGAACTCGCTCGCGAGGTACTCGGACCCGCCGACCTCGCCCTGGATCGTCCCGACGAGGGCGATGACGTCGCCCACCTCGCGGAAGACGCTCTGGCAGGTCCGGTCCACCGGCTCGACGAGGCCGACCATCCCGACCGACGGGGTCGGGAAGATCCCCTGCCCCTCGGTCTCGTTGTAGAGCGAGACGTTGCCGGACACGACGGGCGTCCCGAACGCGCGGCACGCGTCGCCGATGCCGCGCACGCACTCGGCGAACTGCCACATGATCTCCGGCTTCTCGGGGTTGCCGAAGTTGAGGCAGTCGGTGATCGCGATCGGCTCGCCGCCGACGCAGGAGATGTTGCGCGCGCACTCGGCGACGGCGTGCATCGCGCCGAGGTGCGGATCGAGGAAGCACCAGCGGCTGTTCACGCCCACAGAGAGCGCGATGCCCTTCCTCGCGTGGTGCCCCTCGCCGACCGCGATGCGGACGAGCGCGGCGTCTCCGCCGGGGCGGACCGCGCCGACGAGGCGGACCATGTGGTCATACTGGCGGTACACCCACTCCTTCGACGCGATCGTCGGCCGGGCGAGCAGCCGGAGCAGCGTCTCGCCGAGGTCCTTCGGCTCCGGCAGCGTCGAGGGATCGAACCGGTGCAGCTCCGGCAGCGCGGGGTGCGGCTGCATCGGCCGCTCGTACTTCGGGGCGCCCTCGGTGAGGGGATCGACCGGCAGGTCGGCGACGAGCTGGCCGTGCCAGTACGCCCTCCAGCGGCCAGTGCTCGTCACCTTCCCGATCACGGCGACGTCGAGGTCCCACTTCCGGCAGATGCGCCGGACGACGTCCTCCTTGCCCTCCGCCGCGACGAGCAC
>Ga0137368_10006688_pt1 | contig 12067 bp, 10 predicted proteins | sample SagtaG_13_FD_104917 | JGI IMG/M metagenome (GOLD analysis project Ga0137368, IMG submission 104917) | Vadose zone soil microbial communities from Sagehorn Ranch, Mendocino, California, USA - Sage1_L_100_16 metaG | ecosystem: Environmental > Terrestrial > Soil > Vadose zone | place: USA...
CGCACCTGGCGGTTCCCGGAGCACGACCCCGCCGATCTCGAGGCATTCAGGTCAAAGCGCGAGGAGGCGGGCATCCCCGCCCTCGTTCACGCGCTCTACCTCGTCAACCTCGCCGCTCCGGACGACGCGATCTACTCGAAGAGCGTCGACACGATGCGGGCAACGGTCGATGCGGCCTGCGCGATCGAGGCCGACGCGGTGGTCTTCCACCTCGGATCCCATCTCGGCGCCGGCTTCGAGACCGGCCTCGCGCGAGCGGTCCCGGCGCTCGAACAGGTGCTCGATCGCTGCAACGAGCGAACATGGGTCTTGATGGAGAACTCCGCCGGCGCCGGCGGGACGATCGGCCGCTCGATCGACGAGCTCGCCGAGATCTTCGTTGCACTCGGGCGGCACGAGCGTCTCGGCGTCTGCCTCGACTCGTGTCATCTCTTCGTTTCAGGCGTCGACGTCACCGATCCGGCGGTAATGAATGCTTTGCTCGAGGACCTCGACGCGCGCATCGGCCTTGATCGCCTGCGCGCACTGCACGCGAACGATGCGAAGGCGCCGCTCGGATCGAATCGCGACCGACACGACAACATCGGAGAGGGGCTGATCGGCGAAGGGCTCGGAGTCTTCCTCGCACATCCGAAGGTGCAAGGTCTTCCCGTCGTCCTCGAGGTGCCGGGAGCCGACGGCAAGGGTCCGAACGCCGACGAGATCCGCAAGCTTCGTGAGCTCCACGCCCGCGCCAGCTCGTAACTACCGCTGGACGATCCTGTCCGCCGGCGTGCTGGCGCAGGCGGCGTTCTCCGCGATTCTGCTCGGTCTCCCGGCGATCGCTCCCGCGATCCAGGATCGCTACGGGCTCAGCTTGCCCCAGGTCGGCGTCGTGCTCGCCGCGATCAACTTCGGCTCGCTTGCGACGATGCTGCTCTGGGGAATCGTCGCCGACTGGATCGGCGAACGTGCCGTCATCGCGATCGGACAGACGGGGACCGCTGCGGCACTGGTGTGGGCCGCTTACGCGACCTCGTACGGAGAGCTCGTCGGCGCGCTCTCCCTGGTCGGCGCGCTCGGTGCGGGCGTCAACGCAGCAAGCGGGCGCGCCGTCATGGCGTGGTTCGGCGAAGAGGAGCGCGGCTTCGCACTCGGCATCCGCCAGATGGCCACGCCGCTCGGCGGAGCGGTGGCCGCCGTCGCACTTCCCCTGCTCAACCAACAGATCAGCCTGCGCGCCGCGTTCGACGGGTTGGCGGCAGCCTGCTTCGTCGCGGCGGTTGTCGGCGCCATCCTGCTTCGCGTCGAGCCGGCCGAGGATCACTCCCTGCTCGCCCGCCCGTTGCGCGATCCTCGGGTCTGGCGGATCTGCACCGCGAGCACGTTCTACGTCGCGACGCAGATCAGCCTGCTCGGCTTCTTCGTGCTCTTCCTCCACGACCGTCGAGGGGTGTCGACGGGAGTCGCCGCAGGAGCGCTCGCCGTGACGCAGGTCCTCGGCGGCATTGCGCGGATCGCCGTCGGCCGCCTTTCGGACCGCCTGCGAATGAGGATCGTTCCGTTGCGCTGGGTCGCGCTCGGCCTCGCCCTTACGGTCGGCGTCACCGCGGCGCTCGTGAACGCGCCCGTGTGGATCCTCGTCGCAGCCCTTGTCGTCGCGGGCACCTTCGGCCTGTCCTGGAACGGTCTGTCGTTCACCGCCGCTGCGGAGGCTGCGGGACGGGCCCGCAGCGGCGCCGCGATCGGGCTGCAGCAGACGTTCCTGTCAGCCGGGGCGATCGTCGCGCCGATCGCGTTCGCGACGACCGTCCACCATGCCTCCTGGCGCGTTGCCTTCGTGCTCGCGGCGCTCAGTCCGCTGGTGGGCTACGCGCTGCTCAGTCCGCTAGCTGAGCGAAAACCTTGAATGTCGGCGTGCCCACAGGCAGTTCGTGGAATTCAGGGTTGACACAGCCGAGCTCGCCCGACCGTTCCTCGCCGTAACACTCCTCGACCTCGACGCGGCACATCGGAAGCGGGGCGCGCGTCGTACGCATCGCACCGAACCCCTCGTGGCGCGCCTCGGCCTCCCGCAGCATCTCAAGGTCGATCTCGACGGCGTACACCCGCTGCATGCAACCTATGTACGTATGCCCAAACTCCTCGTATGCGTACATGAACGGGCACGCGCGCTCGACGCACGCAGACGGATAGACCACCTTGTCGCAATGGACCTCGCACCTGCGGCACTCCAACTCGTCCTGCGGCCGGAGCGGAAGCTCCGTGACAGTCGGTGCCTCGAGGCGCTGGGCCGGTTGCTGCATGACGGAATTGTGGTACCGCAGACCGGCCTCCGCAAGACTTGACATGAAGGTCGTGGATCAGCTAAGGCCGCTAGGCTAGGCCGCCGTGGCGCGACGATTCCTCTGGGCCTCGCTTGCGCTCGCGCCCATCACGATCCTCGTCGACCTCGTCGCCCATCCCGGCAAGACGGTCCTGTTCGTATTCGCCGCGATCTCCCTGATCCCGCTCGCCTGGCTGATCGGGGAGGCAACCGAACACGCGGGTGAGCACACCGGGCCGCGCATCGGCGGCCTGCTGAACGCGAGCTTCGGAAACGCGCCCGAGGTCATCATCGCCGTGATCGCGGTCAATGAAAATCTGCCCGACGTCGTGCGCGGCTCGATGGCAGGAAGCATCGTCTCGAACATCCTGCTCGTCCTCGGAGCCGCGCTGATCCTTGGCAAGGACAAAGCAGAGCTCGACCGCAGCTCGTTGCTGGGCCAGCTCGGCCTCGTCGTCTGTGCGGTGCTGCTGCTGCTGATCCCGTCGATTCCGGGGGGGCACGGAGATCCGAATCGCCACTCGCTCGCCCTCCTCAGCATCGGCCCTGCCGTCGTGCTGCTCGGCCTCTACCTCGTGGTCACGATCGCCGACCTCAGGCGTCGCCCGGCCCATCAGGTCACGAACGCAACGGGCTGGAGCCTGCGTACATCGCTCGTCGTCCTAGGCGCGACCACCGCGGCGACCGCGGTGATCAGTGAGATCCTCGTCCACTCGCTCCAGGCCTTCGCGAAAGCTGCGGACCTCTCCGAGTTCTTCATCGCAGTCGTAATCGTCGCGATTGTCGGCAACGCCGCCGAGCACGGCGGCGCAGTCGTGATCGCCCGACGGGGCAAGATGAAGCTCGCCACGGAGATCGCGATCTCCTCGAGCGCCCAGGTCGGCCTCCTCGTCATCCCCGTGGTCACCCTGGTGTCGTTCGCCTTCGCGCACCCGCTCTCGCTGGCCTTCCGGCCGATCGAGCTGATCGCGATGGGCGCGGCAGCGCTGTTCGTCGGCTTCGTGATCCGCGACGGCCGCGCGCGCCGCTGGGAGGGCGCGCTCCTGATCGCCGTCTACGGAGGTTTCGTCGTCTGGTTCCTCTCTGCGGGAGACAGATAGGAGAAAACAGGTGCGGTTAACCGCACCGCCGAACGGCCAGTGAGCCGCATTGAGACCACTGTCGCTACCGTGGAAACTTGCCTCAACGACATGGAGGACAGATGAGCAATCCACTGGCAGCTGAGCCCGCGGTGACGGTCGATGCCCCCTCCACGGGCTTCGTCCTCTCCGCCTCTGACCTGACCCGCCGCTACGGCGAAGGAGACACCGCGGTCGACGCCTTGCGCGGCGTGTCGCTCGATGTCCCGAAGGGCCAGCTCACCGCGGTCATGGGGCCCTCCGGGTCAGGGAAGTCGACCCTGATGCACATCCTCGCCGGCCTCGACAAGCCCACGTCAGGGGAGGTGACGATCGCCGGGACCGCCCTCTCGAAGCTCAACGACTCGGACCTGACGAAGCTACGCCGCCGGAACATCGGCTTCATCTTCCAGTTCTTCAACCTGCTTCCGATGTTGACTGCCGAAGAAAACATCCTGCTACCGCTTTCGATCGCGGGCGTGAAGCCGGATCGCGGATGGGTCGACCAGCTGGTCGATCGCATGGGTCTCGCCAACCGCCGGACCCACCGCCCCTCTGAGCTCTCCGGCGGTCAGCAACAGCGCGTGGCCATCGGCCGCGCTCTCGTCAGCCGGCCGACGATCGTCTTCGCCGACGAGCCCACAGGCAACCTCGACTCGAAGACGAGCGGGGAGATTCTCGAGGTTCTCAACCGGTCGGTGCAAGAGCTCGAGCAGACAATCGTGATGGTGACGCACGAGGCGCGCGCCGCAGCGATCGCCGACCGCGTGCTCTTCCTCGCGGACGGGCTCATCGTCCGCGAGTCGAAAGATCTTTCTGCGCACGAGATCGTCGAAGAGATGGAACAGCTCGACAACGCGTGACCCGTTTCGCTCTCAAAGCACTCCTCGGCCGCAAGCTCCGCACGGTCCTCTCGGCGTTCGCAATCGTCCTCGGGGTCGCCACCGTGAGCGGCACGTACGTTCTCACCGACTCCATCGACAAGGCCTTCGGGTCGATCTTCACCGAGAGCCGCAACGGCTCCGACGCCGTCATCAGCGGCAAGGCTGCCTTCGACCTCGGAGAGGGAACCGGGGTAACAGCACCGGCCTTCAACGAATCGCTGCTCCAGAAGGTCCGCGCCCTGTCCGACGTCCGCGTAGCCGACGGCAGCGTCAACGGTGAGGCTCAACTGATCGGCAAGGATGGCAAGGCGATCGTTTACGGCGGCGCCCCGAATCTGGGGTTCAGCATCGCCCGAGGTGATTCGCCCTTCAACCCGTTGACGCTCGTCGAAGGCTCATGGCCGAAGCAAAACGAGGTCGTAATCGACAAATCGACGGCGGGCAAGGAGCACTTTCGTATCGGCCAGATCGTCGGTGTGCAGGCCGTCGGCTCCGTTCAGCGGCTCCGGCTATCCGGAATCGTGAAGTTCGGCTCAGTGTCGACCATCGGCGGCGCAACCTTGTCCGGCTTCGATCTGCCCACCGCACAAAGACTTTTCGGCAAGCCCGGCAAGCTCGACGAGATCGCGGTTGCATCCGAGCCGAACGTCGCCCCCAATCAGCTGTTGCAGGAGATCCGGGGCATCCTCCCTGCCGAAACCGAGGTTCGGACCGGGCAGGGGCAGGCACAGGAGGACAGCAAGGAAACGAATTCGTTCATCGCCTTCCTCCAGAAATTCCTGCTTGGTTTCGGCGGCGTCGCTCTCTTCGTCGGCAGCTTCGTGATCGCAAACTCGCTATCGATCACCATTGCGCAGCGGACGCGCGAGCTCGCGACCCTCAGGACCCTTGGCGCGTCCCGTCGTCAGCTGCTCCGGTCGATCGTCATCGAGGCGCTGGCGATCGGAATCCTCGCGGCCGTGATCGGGCTCTTCGCCGGGCTCGCACTCGCGAAAGGGCTGTTCGCGCTCTTCGACACGGTTGGCTTCACGCTCCCGAACAACGGGTTGACTTTCGAAACCCGGACGGTTGTCGTCTCGCTCGCGGTCGGGATCATCGTCACGCTCCTGGCAAGCCTGCGCCCGGCGCTGCGTGCGACGCGTGTGCCGCCGATCGCCGCCGTACGAGAAGGCGCCACACTGCCGGAATCGCGCTACGCCCGCTTCCGCCTCCCGGCATCCGCATTGCTGACGGCGCTCGGCTTCGGCGGACTGCTCTGGGGCCTCTTTGCGCCGGGCCTCGGAACGGCCGGCATCCTCCTCTTCATGCTCGGCGGGGCGCTGCTCGTGTTCATCGGCATTGCGCTCCTATCCGTCAGGCTCGTAACTCCGCTCGCGGGAGCGCTTGGGTGGCCGGCGACGAAGATCGGCGGCACAGCCGGGACGCTTGCCCGCGAGAACGCGCAGCGCAACCCTCAGCGCACGGCGTCGACTGCTTCTGCGCTCATGATCGGACTGGCCCTGGTGACGCTCGTGACGATGCTCGCGGCTGGGATCATCTCGAGCTTCAAGGGTTCCGTGAACGAGATCTGGAAGAACGCGGACTACGCGATCACGGCGCAGAACAACTTCTCGCCGATCCCGATTGCGGCGGCGGACGCCGTCGCGAAAACCCCCGGTGTGTTGGCAGTCGGGAACGTTCGGGCCGGCGAGGCGCTCGCGTTCGGGAAGAGGATCAACACGACAGCGGTGAATCCGGCAGCGAGCCAGATGTTCAACCTCGACTGGAAGCAGGGATCCGGAGCGATCCTGGGCAATCTCGGTGAGGACGGCGCCTTCGTCGACAAGGGGTACGCGAAGAGCCACCACCTGGAGCTCGGGTCGCCCGTGCCGTTGACGTTCCCCGACGCATCGCGAGAGCTGTTCTACATCAAGGGGATCTTCGCGCCCCCCACCGGAGGCTCACCGTTCGGTGCTGTGACGATCTCCGTCGCGTCGTTCGACAGGCACGTCGACGCTCCTCAGAATCTCTACTCCTTCGTGTTGATGAAGGGCGGTCAAAGCCCCGCGAACGCCGCCGCCCTCGACCGGACCCTGAAGAAGTTCCCGAACGCAAAGGTTGCGACGCGACAGAAGTTCATCGACAACCAGATCTCGGGACTCAGCTCCGTGCTGAATATCCTCTACGTGCTGCTCGCTCTGTCGGTCATCGTCAGCCTCTTCGGGATCGTGAACACGCTCGTCCTGACCGTTTTCGAGCGCACCAGAGAGATCGGCATGTTGCGCGCGATCGGGATGACGCGCCGTCAGGTGCGGCGGATGATCCGGCACGAGAGCGTGATCACTGCGCTGATCGGCGCGGCGATCGGGATTGCGCTCGGCATCGTCCTGGCCGCCCTACTCATCGCGCGCGTCGACTTCATCGTCCTCTCGGTCCCCGTCGGCCAACTCATCATCTTCGGTGTCGCGGCGATCTTCGTCGGCATCATCGCGGCGATCTTCCCGGCGCGCCGCGCCGCCAGGCTCAACGTCCTAGAGGCACTTCAGTACGAGTAGCACCGAGCGCGGCGGGAATCGCTTCGATCGCCGTGTCGATGTCGTCGTCCGTGATGTCGAGGTGCGTGACCGCGCGCACGACCGTCGGATGCACGGTCGTCGACACGAGCACGCCGCACTCCTTCATGTGCTCGATGGCCCCGCCGCGGTCGGGACCGACGTCGATCTGGACGAAGTTGGTCTCGACCTGCTCGAGGTCGACCTGCACTCCCGCCGCGGCAAGCCCCTCTCCGAGGCGACGCGCACGGGCATGATCATCCGCGATGCGGTCGACGTGATGGTCGAGCGCGTAAAGCGCCGCCGCCGCCACGATCCCCGCCTGCCGCATTGCCCCGCCGAAGAAGTGCTTCCCCCGGCGAGCCTGGGCCATCAGCTCTGAAGAGCCGGCGATCAGCGCGCCCAGCGGGCACCCAAGCCCCTTTGAGAAGCAGAGCGTCACGGTGTCGAACCCGCGGCCGATCCTTGCTGCGTCGACGCCGCACGCGATCGCGGCGTTGACGAGCCGGGCGCCGTCGAGGTGAACCGCTAGATCGTGCTCCCGGCAGGTTGCGACGATGGCGTCGACCTCGTCGAGTGGCCAGACCCGGCCCCCCGAGCTGTTGTGCGTGTTTTCGATCGTGACGACCCGGGTCGGTGCGACGTGCACGCTCGTCCGGTCTCGGATCTCGGCGACGACCTGGTCCGGCGAGAACCGGCCCCTCGTCCCCTGAAGACCGATGGTCAGCAGACCCGAGTGCGCAGCCGGTCCACCCAGCTCCGACAGCATGATGTGGGCCTGGGTCTCGACGAGCAGGGCATCGCCGGGACGGCCGAGGATGTTCAGCGCGATCTGGTTGGCCATCGTCGCGGTCGGGAGAAAGACCGCCTCCTCGTGCCCGAGGAACTCGGCTCCTCGCCGCTCGAGCTCGTTGACGGTCGGGTCCTCGCGCTTTTGCTCGTCGCCGACCGCGGCGTTCGCGATCGCCTGGCGCATCGCCTGCGTCGGTTGGGTCAACGTATCGGAGCGGAGATCGATCACAGGTCTATTTTGCAGGTTTGAAGGTGTGCCCCTGCCAGTGATGCTGCCGAGTTTCTGGGTCGCGAGCACCAAGCCTGATCGCGGGCCAGAAGCCGGCGCGCATTGCTGGTAGGGGCCCCACGTCACCCCCGCGGGTGATCATCACAACGCTCTCCGAAGCCGATGATGGAGCCGGAAGGTGTGCAGATGAATCCCCCGGACAAGCGCTACGTCGGCGGCGGCCTCCGGATCGCCTCGGGATCGGCCGCGCCGCTCCGCCTGGATCACAGCTATTTCGAGCATGAGGTACGCCCCATGCTCGGGTCGATCCTCGTACAAAAGGGTTGGGTCTCACACGAGCGGCTGGACGAGGCGCTCGCGGAAGTCAAAGTGACCGGCATGCGCCTCGGCGAAACGCTTCTTGCCCGAGGCTGGCTCTTCGAGCCCGAGCTCGCCTGCGCCCTCGCGGAGCAGGCCGGCCTCCGGTATGTCGATCTCGTCCGCCACCCCCTCGACCCCAGGGCGGCAGCTCTCTTGCCGCTCGAGGTTGCGCGTCGCATGTTCGCCGTCCCGGTCCGCTTCCTGGACTCGGGACGCATCGAGGTCGCGGTCGGCGACCCCGCAGACGTCGACATCGAAGTGCTGGAGCGAGTACTCGGGCGCGGCGTCGACATCGTGGTCGGCGAGCGCTCGGCGATCCAGGACGCATGGCGTCACTCGCCTTCGTGCGCTAAGTAAGCGCGACGACGACACCCTCCCAGGGCTCGAGGCGCGAAGGGTCGTCGCGACCTTTCGTCGAGAGCAGGACCTCTCCGGAAAGCGACAGGTTGGCCGGCGAATCGGTCAGATTCAGCGCGACCGCCGTCCCGCCGCCGCGCCGCCACGCCCAGACCCCCGTCTCGTCTGCAATCGGCGTGTAGCCTCCGGCGACCAAATCGTCACGACTGCCCCGGAGAGCGATCCCGTCGCGGCAGAAGCTGAGCACCGAACTGGGGTCGGCTCGCTGCTCTGCGACGCTTGCCACGCCGCCGCCGAGTGGCAGCCACGGATCGCGCCACTCGAGATCGCCCCATGGCATGGGGGTCCGCGCGCCGTCGCGACCATGCATGTCGAGCACACGATCGGACGGGATCTCGACCTGCCGCATGCCGAGCTCGTCCCCGTAATAAAGGACCGAGGTTCCGCGCAGGGTGAGAAGAGCGAGGAGCGCGCAGCGGACCTTCGCGTCGTCCTCGTCGCACATTCTCGTCGGGAACCTGACGACGTCGTGATTCGACAGCGCCCACACAGGCAGGGCGCCGCCGGGCAGAACTACCTCCGTGCGCCTGACCACATCCGCAAGCACGGTCGCGTCGAGGCCCGCGAACATGAATGGGAAGTTGAATGCGAGCTGCAGCTCGTCCGTGCGTCCGTAGAAGGCCGCCATCTCGTCGAGATCCATCACCCAGGTCTCACCGAGAAGCAACCGCTCCGGCTCGTAGCCCTCTGCGAGCTCTCGCCAGCGCCGCAGCACGCGGTGAATCTCGGGGCGATTCGTCTGGCTCGGGGGATCCTTGACGAGCTCGTGGACGACGTCGATCCGGAATCCGGCGACACCACGGTCGAACCAGAAGCGCAGGATCTCCTCGAACGCGTCGCGCACGTCGGGGTGCATCCAGTTCAGGTCTGGTTGCTCGTCGAGGAAGAGGTGGTGGTAGTACTGGCCCGTCGCTTCGTCGTAGGTCCAGGCCCTGCCGCCGAAGACACTCTCCTGCCCGTCGGCCTCGTCACGCCAGATGTACCACGGTCGACGGGGCGATTCCCTCGACGAGCGTGACTCGATGAACCATTGGTGCTTGTCGCTCGTGTGAGCCGGGACGAGGTCGAGCAGGATCCGGATCTCGAGCTCGTCCGCTGCCGCGATCAGCGCATCGAGGTCGTCGATCGTCCCCAGGTCCGGATGGACGCCGCAATAGTCCGAGACGTCGTAGCCCCAGTCCCGGTTCGGCGACGGAAAGGTCGGGTTGATCCAGATGCCGTCGACGCCGAGCCACTGGAGGTAGCCCAGGCGCGCGCGAAGACCTGCAAGGTCGCCGATGCCGTCACCGTTCGAGTCGGCGAAGGACCGCGGATACGCCTGATACAGAACGCCGCCTGTCCACCACGGCTGCCGGGAAGAAGCCATGAGCAACGCTACCCTGGCAAAGGTGGATCGCGTGTTGTTGCAGCTGCATCTGAACGAGAACGGAGAGCCGCCGTACCGCGCCGGCCAGGTCTGGGACTGGGCCGCACGAGGTGCCGCGGGCTACGAGCAGATGACGAACCTGCCCGACTCGCTGCGCGGGCAGCTGGAACGGGAGGTGCCTTTCTCCACGCTCGAGCTCGTTCAGGAAGCGAAAGCGAGCGACGGGACGGTGAAGGCGTTGTTCCGCACCCACGAAGGGCATCCGGTGGAGGCAGTGCTGATGCGCTTCCGGGACGGTCGGCGCTCGGTGTGCGTGTCCTCACAGTCCGGCTGCCCGCTCACCTGCACGTTCTGCGCGACCGGCCAGATGCGCTTCGGCCGGAATCTGACTGCATCCGAGATCCTGGACCAGGCCTTGCACTTTCGGCGCATCGAGCCGATTGACCACGCGGTGTTCATGGGCATGGGCGAGCCGATGCTGAACCTGGAGTCTGTGCTCGAGTCGGCGCGAGCGCTGCCCGACGTCGGAATCACGTGGCGCCGCACGACCATCTCTACGGTCGGGTGGCTGCCCGGCCTGCGCAAGTTCGTCGACGAGGTCGAGGAGCCGATCAGACTGGCGCTGTCGCTACACGCACCGACCGACGAGCTCCGCAGCGAGCTGATGCCTGTGAACGACCGCTATCCCCTCACAGAGGTGATCGCGGAGTGCAACCGCTACTTCGCATTGCATCGACGCAAGGTGTTCGTCGAGTACGTGATGCTGCGCGGCATCAACGACCGCGTCGAGCAGGCGCGCGCGCTCGCTGACCTACTCGACCCGAAGGTCTTCAAGGTGAACCTGATCCCCTTCACTCTTACCCCGATCGGCTCTGTGGCTAGATATCAGTCCTCAACGCGCAAAGGGATCTCGGCCTTCAAAGGCGTACTCCAGCGCGCCGGCATCCCGACCACAGTCCGTCTGAATCGCGGACGCGACATCCAGGCCGCGTGCGGACAGCTTGCCGCGATCGGTCTGAGCGGTTCATGAGGCTGAGAGAACATCGAACTGCCCGTTTCTCGAGCCGGTCCTCTGACACCATCGCGTTACTGACCTACTACGCCGAGCACGTCGCCGCCTGCTGCGGCATCGAGGAGAGGGAGCGGTGAGCCAGCCGCGCGTCGAGATTCTCTACTTCGACGGTTGTCCGAACCACGAGCGAGCCCGCGCGCTGGTCGAAACGGTCGCCGCCGACCTCGAACTAGAGCCCAGCGTCCAGCTCGTGCGGGTCACCGATGCCGACGCTGCAGGGCAGCTGCGCTTCCTCGGGTCGCCCACCGTTCGGGTCAACGGCCGCGACGTCGAGCCCGGCGCGGAGGAGCGGCGCGACTTCGTCTTTTCCTGCCGGGTCTACCGTACCGACCACGGCCTCAGCGGCCAGCCAAGCGAGGCCTGGCTGCGCGAGGCCTTGGCGCGCGCGAGCAACCAGCGATGACGAGCCGCACGTGAGCGAGGACCGCGGTCAGTTGCCAGCCGGCGTCGCTTCGGTGCTCGCCGTCGCCGAGATCCCGTCCTCGAAACTGGGCCGAGCCCGCCGAGCCCGCCTCTCCGAGCTGGAGCGCGAGTTCTACTTCTGGATGCTGCGCCGCTTCGCCACTCATGGCCGGCCGACGAGCGCCGAGATGCATGACGCAGCCGCCCGCCTGGACGTCGACTTCGAGACTGCGTTGGCGACACTGGCCCGTGAGGACCTCGTCCACCTTGGCCTCGACGGCGAGATCGCCGTCGCCTACCCGTTCTCCGGCCGCCCGAGAGGGCACCGCGTGCGCTTTGTCGCGGGCTACGAGGTCGAGGCGATGTGCGCGATCGACGCGCTCGGGATCGCGCCGATGTTCGGCGAGCCAATCGAGGTGGCATCACACGATCCGCTCACCGGTGAGGAGATCCAGGTGCGGCTCGCGCCGCACGGAGAGGCCTCCTGGGAGCCGACGTCAGCGGTCGTGGTCACGGGCGTGCTCGAGCGTTGCGAGGAATCGTTCCGCGGCTGCTGTCCGGCGCTCAACTTCTTCGCCTCGAGCGACAACG
>Ga0137368_10006704_pt1 | contig 12047 bp, 10 predicted proteins | sample SagtaG_13_FD_104917 | JGI IMG/M metagenome (GOLD analysis project Ga0137368, IMG submission 104917) | Vadose zone soil microbial communities from Sagehorn Ranch, Mendocino, California, USA - Sage1_L_100_16 metaG | ecosystem: Environmental > Terrestrial > Soil > Vadose zone | place: USA...
GAAGCCGCCGGATGTGTCCTCGTCGGCGCCGCCGGGCGCCTGCGCGACTCCGTCAAGGCTCATGAACTCATTCACGATCACCTTGCGCATCTCAACCTCCCTCCGGTCGCTCAATCGTTTCAACGGTTCAGACCGGGTGGCGCCGCGGAACTCATCGATCGCCCGCTCCCGGATCACGAACTCCGGCTTCGGATGGAGTCTCTACGAAACTCGATCTCTTGACGCGGTACGCAGGGCAGTACACGATCGCTTGGTCCGACGAGAGTGGTCGCAGATGACCAACCTGCCGAGCGGAACCGTCACCTTCCTCTTGAGCGATATCGAGGGGTCGACACGCCTGCTCAGGCGGTTGGGAGAGGGCTACGAGACGGTGCTGACTGATCACAGCCGTCTCTTGCGAGAGGCTTTCGAGAGGGCACGTGGGCGTGTGGTCGATACGCAAGGAGATGCTTTCTTTGCCGTCTTCAGGCGCGCCCAGGACGCGGTCGCTGCTGCCGTCGAGGCCCAGCGGGCACTCGCCGGACATGAGTGGCCAGAAGGTACGGAGTTGCGGGTGCGGATGGCGATCCACACCGGCGAGCCGTCCCGCGTCGAGGGAACCTTCGTCGGCCTTTCCATCCACCGAACCGCCCGTATCTGCGCGGCCGGCCACGGCGGTCAAGTGTTGCTGTCGAGCACGACACGCGATCTCATCGAGGACCGCCTTCCTGCCGGTGTCGCCCTGGTGGAGCTGGGGGAGCACCACCTCAAGGATCTCGACCGACCGGAGCGGATCGCACAGCTGCTCATCGAGGGCTTGCCCGCGGTCTTGACCCCGCTGAAGAGCCTTGAGTCGCAGCCCGCGAAGGCCACTCCGTTCGACGGCCAAGAGGGACAGCTCGCCCTGGCCGCGCAGGCAGGCTTCAGGCGTGTGCATGGGAAGAGGCTGCTGCGCTTGACGCGTTGGCGGGTCGCCCTCCTGAGCAGTCAGTTCGCGTGGCGAGACCTTCTCTTTCGCCGCCGATCGCACGCGATGGAAGGGATCGGGGTGCGTCTGTACGCTTTTGCGCGCTTTGCGCCTGGTGAGACGATGCGGGCGCAGGTGGCAAGCCTGGGCGGAGCTGTCGTAATGGCAGCCCGTTCCGCCGCGGACGCCGAGCGGCTACTGGGGGCCACAGATCGGAAAGCCCTCGCTCGGCGCCTGGCCAGGTACCGTGTCGGGCCCGCCTCAGAGAACTACGTACAAGCGGCGGACGCCGCCGCGAGGCAGATCGCGGCTCTTGATGTCTTGGTCGAGCGGCGTCACGCGTTCGAGGAGGCGGGCGAGGTCTTCATCCCGCGGCTCAAGGCGTTGCCGGAGCGGATCTTCCAGGCAAGGGTCGACGAGGAGATTGCCGTCGGCCTCGAGCGGGAAGTGAGCGAACTCCGCGAGCGCGTGCACGCCCTCGGAGCGACTCTCCAGGACGCGTGCAGGCGCGTGATGACGGAGCAGGCGAGACAGTAGCCTCTCCCTTCGGCGAGCCCGAGCTGGTGGACGCGACCGACGACAGCGAGGCGAAGGAGCGGTTCGCAAAGATCACTCGCGATGGCATTGCGAATGGCAGAGGGAGGCATCGTTCACCGATGCCCCCCTTCATCGCAAACTCTTGCCTAGGGTGTGCAGCTAAGAGCCGGGTTGAACGGAGCGAACAGTCCACTCGGGTTTGTCTTCCAGATCCAGACATGCAAGTCGTAGTGGACCGGCATCGTCGGATTGTGTCCCGGCATCGGGCCATCGAATGCATGGCCGAGGACCGACGGGCGGTCATTGTCTGTCCCAAGGTCGCCATCGGCGTCGGCCTTCCAGTATTCGAGCCCGACAAGCCGCAACTTGCCATTCGCCTTCGGAACGTAGAGCAGGATCTCCGGCCGCAGCGCGTTGATCGCGGGGTCCGCCATCAGGGCTGCATTAACCGCATGGATCCCCATTGTGCCGAGTGGCGAAGCCACGCATGGCTCGCCGGTCACCGAGTAGCCGGCCCTGAGAGCCTGCTTGAACGAGTGGTAACGCGCCGTCGCCGCCTTCACCGACTGCAGTTCGCGCTGCAAGGTCGTGCGGTGCAGAGTTGACGGTGGTTTCTGCCGAGCGCTCGCTGAAACGGAGACAACGACAGATATCGCGGCGGCCACAGCGAGCGCAATGAGAACGCGTCTCATGCTCCCTCCTTCCGCGTGATCCTCCAGTATAAGCGCCGTCGGACAGCAAACGGGCAGCAAACACCCGAAAAGCTGCCCGCGGGACCGTGCGCATCTAAGCCGCGCCAGGGCTGCAGCCCCGAATCTCGAAGCGACCCGGACCCCGCTGCGTTTGCGAGGAGCTTGAGCGGCAAGCGGCCGCCGAGATAGGCGGCAGCTCGCCAATGCTCTTTGACCTCAGCTGGGCAGCCGAATGACCTCGAGTGGCTGAGCCCGGGTGCTGCCCATCCGGAAGGACGGCGGCGGATGATCGATCGCCTGGTCGGACGACTCTGCGTCGACGAACAGGTAATAGCCGTGAAGGCCGTGGGGGCAGGTGCAGTAGAAGTCCTTCCCCTTGAGGTCCTCGGGCAGACGATCCATGTCCGCCTCCATGGGCTCACACTGCTCGGGCTCGTGGGTGTTGATGATCAGGTAGGTCTGAGGCATCGTCGCTGGCTCCTCTCTAGTTCGATTTCGCTTGCCGACCTGAGCCTGCTCCTCGCAACAGACGCGGACAAGCGGGCCGAGCCCGTGGTTTAGGAGGTTTCCGCCCGCGCATGCGTCGCGGCGTCGGCTGCGAAACGCCGGGCGGCCGCGATCAGCTCGCTCCTGCTCTCCAGGCCTAGCTTGCGGATCAGGCTCGCGACGTGCCCTTCGATCGTTCGCGGCGAGAGATAGAGGTGCTTGCCGATTTCCTTGTTGCCGAGGCGTTCGGCCACCAGCTTCAGGACGTCCATCTCACGGCTCGTCACGCCAACCCCCTGGAGGCTCGCCGGGACCGCCGACTCGCCGCGGCACCGGGGCGCCGGCCCTCCTGAGCACTGCCTTGCAGGCGCCCGAGAACCGGGAAAGCGACGCGGAGTCGAGTAAGGTGAGCCCCTCGAGCATCCAGCGCTGCGGCTCGCCCCATCCATCGGCGAAGGCGCAGCGCGCCACGACGAGCCGGGCGTGCTCGCGGCGCCAGCCCCGCCCCATCGCGTTCTCGGCGGCTGTGAAAGCGTTCACCGCTTGATCGGCCCGTCCGGCCCGCCCATGCGCGATCGCCTGCGCAAAGCCGAGGTACGCTGCCACGCGAGGGTCGCGGCGGACGACCGGCTCCGCCTCGCGGATCGCCTCGACGGGGCCGGCAGCGGTGCGTAGGAGCGCCCGCAGGCCGCGCAGCCAGAGGAGCGACCACTCTCCCGCGCCCGTGGCGAGCCCGACTGCCGCCTCCAAGTGGACGAGCGCCTCGGCTTCGTCCCCGTGGACGAGCGCCAGCACGGCGCGGCCGTTGCCGAGCACTCCCGCCTCGGACGCCGCCGCCTTGCCCGCGGAGAGCGCCTCCTCGGCTGCCGCTTCGAACTCCGACGCCTCGTCGCGCAAGGCGTGCAGCATGCAAAGGGCGGTGAGCGCCTCGGGGAGGATCTCGAGGCGCTGCACCCGGCATGCCATCAGGCAGCGCTCGAGCGCCGGCCGGGCTGCCTGCAAGTCCGCATGGCCTAGATGACCCCAGGAGAGGCACAGGTCGGCGGCTGCTTCGACCGATACTGCACCGCTCCTCGTGGCCACCGCCCGTGCCTCGTGCAGCCGCCCGAGCTCGCCCGTGGTCACTTCATCGACGGCGCCCAGCTCCAGCAGCGCGCGGGCCTCCCACAGCGAGAAACGAGAGCGAGCGGCGGTCTCGGCGCAGCGCACGAAAGCCGCCGTTCCCCGCTCGAGGTGCCCAGCGGCGATCGCAGCACGGCCCTCGGCATCGAGCGCCTCGCACATTGCCTCCCTCGACCCAGAGCGATGGGCGGCCCGCCTCGCCGAGCCGGCAAGCTCGTCTGCTCGCGACCGAGCGCCGAGCGCGAGGGCCGCCCGCGCCGCGAGGGCGTCGATTCCGGCGAGAAGCGCGGCGTCGCCCGCGGGGCCCGCCGCATCGCGGGCTCGCTGGAGGTGGTCCGCAACCCCGTCCCAGTCCCCCGCCGGCGCCAGACCTCGCGCCACTTTCAGGTGGATGCGGGCGAAGCGCTCGGCGTGGAGGGGATATCGAGTCCCGTAGACGTCGATCAGCGAGGTGCCGAGCTCGCGCACTCGCCCTGGCTTCCCGGCGGAGGCCAGCGCGTCGAGGAGCAGGTCGTCGACACCCATCCACCCCATCAGGTCGTCGCCGGCCAGCACGCGCGCGCGTGTCAGCATCTGCTCGGCGCTGGCAAATGCCGAGCGCGCGATCGCCCGCCTCGCCGCTTCCTGAAGCGCCCCCATCGCTCGCAGGTTCTCGCCCCCCTCCTCCCACAGATCGGCCGCGCGCTGACACCACTCTCCGGGCAGGCCCGGCTGCGTCGCCTCGATGGCGTCGGCCGTCCGTGCCGACAGTGCGGCCCGCTCCGGCGGCAGGAGCTCGGCAAGCACCGCCTCGCGCGCCAAGGCATGGCGGAACTCGAACCCAGGCACGTGGCCGGAGCTCGAAGCGATCAGACCGGCCCGGGCCGCCGCCCGGAGCCGCTCGAGCACCTCCGACTCATCGGTTTCCGTGATCGTCGCCAACAAGCGCCACTCGAAGCCTCGCCCCAGCACCGCCGCGGCTTCGACGACTCGTCGCGCGCCTTCGTCCAGCGCCGTTAGGCGCGTGCGGACGACGTCGCGATAGGACGGGGGCAGCGCGTCCGCGATCCGTCGGGAGATCCACCACTCGCGCCGGCGCTCCTCGGGACCGCCCGCGGCGACATAGGCGGAAAGCATCTCCTCGATCAGGAAAGGAACGCCCGAGACGCGGTGGCGCAGCGCTGAGACAAGGGCCACCGGCACCTCGTTCGCCGAGCGTGAGACGCGCTACTTGCTCGACTTCCTCGTCGGCCAGGGGCAGGAGCTCGATCCGCTCAACGGCGCGACGCGACGCGAGCGCTGCAATCAGCTCGGTCGCCGGAGCGCTGGTTTCGGTGCGCTCGGTGCAGATGCAGAGCGCAGGCACGGAGTCGAGGTGGTCGGCGAAGTACTCAACGACTGCGAGCGTGTCGGCGTCTGCCCAGTGCAGATCCTCGAAGACGAGCAGCAGGGACCCATCGCCCGCTATCAGGCCCAACAACCGCAGGAGACCCTCCATCAGAGCTATCCGGGAGCCGGCCTCGACTGAGTCCTCGGCCTCGACGTCTGCAAACAGTCGCCGCATCGCCGCCCGATGGGGATCGAGAGCGGGATCGTCGATCACACGGTCCTCGTGGATCAGAGCCTGCATCGCCTCGATCACCGGCCGATAGGGAATCGGCGTCGACGCCTGCACGGCGCGGCCGGTCAGCAGCCGTGTCCCGGCAGCCAGCGCCCGTTCAGCGAATTCGCGCGCCAGGCGGGTCTTTCCGATCCCAGCCTCACCCGAGAGAACGACCAGCCGCCCCGTACCCTGCCTCGCCTCTGCAAGGACCTGCTCGAGCCTCGCGAGCTCGGCGTCCCGCCCCACAACCGACGGGCAGACCAAATGCGCCACGCCGAGATTATCCCGCCCGGGCCGACCGTGTAGAACTGGTCCCTGAGAATGCAGTCGAGAGTGCGTTCGGGTGGCATCCGGTCGCAGAGTCGATGGTCGCGCTGAGGGATCTACGCCGGTGAGATCGGGCCTCCCGAGCAACGCTTTCGTCCGGTCGAGACCGCTTGAATCCGCCCTTGCCGGTGCGGATTCCCCCGAGGTGGTTCTTGACCGCTCCTTTTTCGCGGACGTACAGTGACTCCGACCGAGGGGAGTCGATGGGCGCAGGACAAACAAGGTCTGGTGAATCGGCCGCCGAAGAGCTGGAGCAGCACCGCCAGTACTTCAACTCGCTGCTCGAGATCAGCCCGGTGGCAATTGTCACGACGGACCTCGACGCGAAGGTGACGTCTTGGAATCCCGCAGCCGAGGCGCTCTTCGGGTACCGCGCCGACGACGCCGTCGGCCGAAAGATCGACGATCTGATCGCGAATCGGGACGATCTGCACGACGAGTCGGAGGCATACAAGGCCGAGACCGCGCGTACAGGACGCTTTCACGGCATCAGCCGGCGGGTGCGCAACGACGGCACGCTCGTCGATGTCGAGATCGACGCGGTCGCCGTTCATGTGGGAGGCGAGCACGTCGGCTACTACGCCATCTACCACGACATCAGCGATGTGCAGCGGCAGAGGCGCTACTACGAGGCGCTGTTCACATTGAGCCCGACCGCGATCGCGACGATCGATCGCGACGACAACGTCACCTCGTGGAACGCGGCCGCGGAGCGGCTCTTCGGCTACTCACAGCAGGAAGCGATCGGACGCAACATCGACGACCTCGTTGCGTATTCCGAGGATCTGCGGGTCGAAGGAGCCGCGTTGGCGCGTCAGGCAGAGCAGACCGAGGTCCGGCTCGTGACGCGCCGCCTGCGCAAGGACGGTTCTCTCGTCGACGTCGATCTGCGCGCGGCTCCCATCGTCGTGGGAGACGAGATGGTCGGGATGTTCTGCCTCTACCACGACATCACCGAGCTGCAACGGCAGAAGCAGTACTACGAGTCGCTGCTCGAGACCAGCCCGGCGGCGATCATGACCGTCGATCGTGATGGGCTGGTCACGTCGTGGAACCCTGCCGCGGAGCGGCTGCTCGGCTACTCACGGGAGGAAGCGATCGGCCGCAACATCGACGATTTGGTCGCAGATCGCAGCGACCTTCGCGAGGAGGCCGAAGAAATCAGCCGCCAAGCGTCGCGCGGCGGACAGGCCCACCTCGTCACGAAAAGAACGCGAAAGGACGGGTCGCTCATCGATGTGGATGTCGTCGCGTCGTCGATCACGGTGGGCGGCGAGCAGGTCGGCTACTACGCCATCTACAGCGACGTCAGCGAAGTCCAGCGCCAGAAGCGCTACTACGAGTCGCTCTTCGAGCTGAGTCCGACGGCGATTGCCACGATCGATCTCGACTACATGGTCACCTCGTGGAACGCCGCCGCGGAAAGGCTGTTCGGCTACTCGGAGGAAGAGGCACTCGGCCGCAGCATCCACGACCTCATTGCGAGCACGGAAGAGCTCCGTTCGGAAGGACTCGAGCTCGGCGGACGGGCCGAGCATGGCGAGGTCCACCGCGTCACTCGGCGTCTGCGAAATGACGGTTCTCTTGTCGATGTCGATCTGCGCGCCGCCCCCATCGTCGTCGGCGGCGACACCGTCGGGATCTTCTGCCTCTACCACGACATCAGCGAGCTGCAGCGCCAGAAGCGCTACTACGAGTCGCTCGTGGACTCGAGCCCGATCGCGATCGCACTCCTGGACGCGAACGCAGTCGTCACGTCGTGGAATCCCAGCGCCGAAGAACTGTTCGGCTACACGTCGAAGGAAGCCGTCGGACGCCACATCGACGCGCTCGTCGCGAACAGCGACGATATCCGCGAGGAAGCGGCGCGGTACACAGCGCTAGGAATGATCGAAGGCGACTTCGCCCACGCGATCGCCCGGAGGACGCACAAGGACGGCTCCCTCATCGACGTCGAGATGTTCGGCGCGCCGGTTGTCGTCGGGGGCGAGCCCGTCGGCTTATACGCCATGTACCACGACATCGGCGATCTCCAGCGTGCCCGGCGCGAGGCGGAGGCCGCGACCGAGACGAAGAGCGCCTTCCTCGCCACAATGAGTCACGAGATCCGGACGCCGATGAACGCCGTCATCGGAATGACCGACCTCCTGCTCGGCACGCCGCTCGACGACGAGCAGCGAAGCTTCGCCGAGGTCATCCGCACGAGCGGCGAGGCGCTGCTCTCGGTGATCAACGACATCCTCGACTTCTCGAAGATCGAAGCTGGACGACTCGAGCTCGATCGGCAGCCGTTCGACCTCCGCGAGTGCGTCGAGTCGGCGCTGGAGCTGGTGGCTCGCAGCGCAGCCGAGGCCGGTCTCGATCTTGCGTATGTGCTTCGGCCGGGGACTCCGGAGGCGCTCGTGGGCGACGCCGCGCGGTTGCGCCAGATCCTGCTCAACCTCCTGAACAACGCCGTCAAGTTCACCGAGCGCGGCGAGGTTGTGGTCAGGGTCGACGCGGAGCGGCTTGCACCAGCGGGCGGGTCAGAGCCCGACCGCGACGGCCATTACCGCGTTCACTTCGCCGTCGCGGATACTGGCATCGGGATTCCGGAGGAGCGTCTGGGGAGCCTGTTCGAGTCGTTTACGCAGATCGACACCTCGACGACCCGGCGCTACGGCGGCACCGGGCTCGGCCTCGCGATCAGCAAGCGTCTGAGCGAGCTGATGGGGGGGACGATCTGGGCCGAAAGCCGGCCCGGGGAGGGTTCCACCTTCCAGTTCACGATCGAGGCGGACGCAGCGCCGCAGCCGGTTCGCGCGTACGACGATCCAGATTCGGCGCCGCTCGCCGGGCTGCGCGTCGCGATCGTCGACGACAACGCGACGAATCGCCAGATCCTCCGCCTGCAGACGGAGTCGTGGGGGATGATCGCACGGGATACAGAATCGCCTGCCGAGGCGCTCGAATGGGTGCGACGCGGAGACCCGTTCGACGTGGCGATCGTCGACATGCAGATGCCGGAGCTGGATGGGATCGCGGTCGCGCGCGAGATCCGGAGGGCGCGTGACGCCGAGCGTCTCCCCTTGATCCTGCTGACGTCGCTGGGGCCGCGCGAGGAGGAGACCGGCGAAACGTTGTTCGCGGCCCGATTGACGAAGCCCATCCGCCCGTCGCAGCTCTACGACGTGCTGCTCGACGTCGTCGGGGCTAAGGCCGCCGCCGCGCCCGAGGAGACGCCGGCGCGCCTCGCGACCGATGCGGTCGAGACGATCCCGCTTCGGGTCCTGGTCGCCGAGGACAACCCGGTGAACCGGCAGCTCGCGCTCCTCCTGCTCAAGAAGATGGGCCACCGTGCCGACGTCGCGGTGAACGGTCTGGAGGCGGTCGAGGCGGTCGAGCGCGACGGCTACGACGTCGTACTCATGGACGTTCAGATGCCGGAGATGGACGGGCTCGAAGCGACCCGGACGATCCACGAGCGCTTGGCGTCTCGCCGCCCGCACATCATTGCCGCCACGGCTAACGCGATGCAGGACGAGCGCGAACGATGCCTGGCCGCTGGAATGGACGACTACCTGAGCAAGCCGATCCGGCTCGAACAGCTCGCAGCGGCGCTCGAGCGCGTCCGCCCCCACGGCAACATGGCCGCAGCTCCGCAGCGTCCTGAGGAAGAGCGGGCCAGCAGCGACGTTTTGGACACGTCCGCACTCGAGCAGCTGCGCGCGACGCTGGGCGATGCAGGCGCCGGTGAGCTCCGCGACACGTTCCTCGCCGAGGCGCCGAAGCTGATCTCGACGCTCCGCCAGGCTGCCGAGCGCGGCGACGCCGATCAGCTCAAGCGCGCGGCACACACGCTGAAGTCGAACGCGGCGACGTTCGGTGCGACCTCACTCGCGGAACTCGCGCGCACGCTGGAAGCAAGGGGCGAGACCGGCTCGCTGGAGGAAGCAAACGAGTTGGTCCCCCTTGTGGAGGCCGAGTGGTACCGAGTTCGATCGGCCCTCGAACCAGGCGGGGAGAGTGGCTTAGCGTGAACGCGGAAAGGGCATGGATCCTCGTCGTCGACGACGACCTCGTCAGCCGGAACATGCTGACGCAACTGCTCGAGCAGGATGGCTACCGAGTCGAGACGGCGGCCGACGGCCGGCGGGCGATCGAGATGCTCCACGCGGATCCGTTCGACGTCGTCCTGCTCGACGTCGTCATGCCGGAGCTGGACGGCTACGAAGTGCTCGCGCGCGTAAAGCAGGACGACGTGCTCCAGCACATCCCCGTCTTGATGATCACGGCACTCGACGACTTCCAGAGCGCGGTGCGATGCATCGAGATCGGAGCGGAGGATTACCTTCCGAAGCCGTTCGACCCGGTCGTCCTGCGCGCCCGGATCCGGGCAAGCCTGAACAAGAAGCGCGTGCACGACCTCGAGGCGCAACACCTCGCGGAGATGGGGCGCCTGAACCGCCGCCTCGAAGCGCGAATCGAGGAGCAGCTGGCGGAGCTCGTGCGGACGGGCGAGCTGAGGCGGTTCTTGCCGCAGCAGGTCGCAGAGGGCCTGCTCGCCGGACAGCTCGAGCCCGATGAGCGTTTCGAGCGCCGGGAGATCACTGCGCTGTTCGCGGACCTCGTCGGGTTCACGGATCTCTCCGAGAGCCTCGAGCCCGAGGAGCTCGCGCAGGTGCTGAACGAGTATCTACGAGAGATGACGGCGGTCGCGGTTGAGCATGGCGGCGCGCTCGACAACTTCATCGGCGACGGTCTCATGGTCGTCTTCGGCGCACCGGCCCGCATCGACGAGGAAGCACAGGCGCTCGCGGCCGTCCGGACGGCCCTCGACATGCGAGCCCGCGCCCGTGAGCTGACTGCGCGGGTGCGCGAGCACGGCACGCCCGGCGACCTCCAGATCCGAGCCGGCATCAACACAGGCCATTGCACGGTTGGAGTCTTCGGAAGCGAGGTCATGCGCGCGTACAAGGCCGTGGGCTTCGTTGTCAACATCGCCTCCAGGCTCCAAACCGCAGCCGACCCGGGTTCGATCCTGTGTGGCTTCCGGTCCTACGCGCTCGTCCAGGATCACGTGCGCGCGGTGCGCCGCGAGCCCCTGACGCTGAAGGGCGCAACGCGACCCGTCGAAGCGTGGGAGATCCTCGAGCTCGTCGCAGGTGAGGGCAACGACATGGACACGATGGGATCAGTCAGGAGCTCGAGCAGGCCGGCTCGCCCGTGAAGGTTCTTGACGGGCTGAGGGGGCGTCAAGCCTCGCAGCACGCGGGTGTCTCCCGACGTGATTGTAGGACTCGAGCCGCCGGCGCTAAGGCGGCCGCACGCTCGCGCTCATGCACGAGCGGGCCGGCGCTCGGCTACGCAGCCTTGCCGGCCGCCGTCCGAACAGCATCAACCATGAGGCGTGCCGCGGCCGCGTCGCTGAGGCGTTCTCTTGCGAGACGCCGCCAGGTCCAGAAGTCGAGCGCCAGTGCGACTGCGGCGCTGACTTCGCGGCTCGGCCTTCCGGCGCTGGCGAAGGCGGCCGCGAGAGCCTTAGCCAACTCCGCTGCCTTAGCGTCGGTCGTGTCCGCCATCAGCGAATCGAGCGCCGGGACGATTTCGCGGTCGCGCCGGACGTTCGCCGAGGTGCGCTCGGTGCGGCGGTACCAGCGGTAGAGCTGACGCAGCACGGCCTCGAGGCGCTCGCCCGGATCGGCGATCGCGAAGGCCGCGTAGGGATCGGGCGGCGGGTTCTCCGCCAGAAAGTGCCGTTGACAGGCGGCGAACAACTCGTACTCGTGCGCGAAGTTCTTGTACACCGTCAGCCGCTGCACGCCGGCCCGGCGCGCGATCTCGGCGACCGTCGTCCGGGCGGGGCCGACTTCGTCGTGCAGCGCGGCCGTGGCTGCCGCGATGCGTCGGCGGGTTTCCGCCTGGCGTTCAGCTCGTGCCCGCAATTCGTATTTCCGCTTTTGGATTGACATCCCGTTCACTGAATACTACCATCACCCTCGCACAATCGATAAACAACACGTTCATCGATAGGAGGATCGGGATGACGACGAGCACAAATCACAAGGTGCGAGTACACGAAGGAGCGCGCGCCGACTTCCCGGCTCTGGGCAATCGCTACCTGCTCCGGGGTGACCGCTCGGACGGGCGCTTCGCGCTCATCGAGCAGACGATCCCGCCGCGGAAGCTTGCGGCGCCCATGCACATGCACGAGCGCGAGGACGAGTACTCCTTCGTGCTCGCCGGCCGCATGGGCGCGCAGATCGGCGACGAGGTGGTCGAGGCCGGGCCGGGCGAGCTCGTGCTCAAGCCGCGCGGCATCCCACACACCTTCTGGAACGCGGGCGACGAGGAAGTCAGGGTGCTCGAGATCATC
>Ga0137368_10006712_pt1 | contig 12043 bp, 10 predicted proteins | sample SagtaG_13_FD_104917 | JGI IMG/M metagenome (GOLD analysis project Ga0137368, IMG submission 104917) | Vadose zone soil microbial communities from Sagehorn Ranch, Mendocino, California, USA - Sage1_L_100_16 metaG | ecosystem: Environmental > Terrestrial > Soil > Vadose zone | place: USA...
ACATCCCGCGTTCGCCCATCGAGAAGTAAACCCGCGCGCTCGTCAGGATGATCGCATTGGTGGCGCCGAAGGTGGACAGCATCACCGCCGCGGCGATCCAGCGTCCGCCACCCGCAAAACAACGCTCCGCGACGTCGGCTGCCACCAGTTTCGACCGGACCATCTCATCGATCGGCAACACGAATGAGTAGGTGGCGCTCATCAGCAAATAAAGGCCCGCGACCAGAAGAATGCCGAGGATCAGGCTGCGCGGCAGATCGCGTTGGGGAGATTTCAGCTCGTCGCCGATGTAGGTGATTTTGTGCCAGCCGTCGTACGCCCAGAACGCTCCTTGCAATGCCGCGGCCACCGCCGCCCAGAACACGAGGCCGGTCGGGCGGATAACGCTGCTGTCGGTGGTCAGATTGGCGATTTGTCCAACGCCGGGCGCGAGGGCGACCACCAGCGCCAGGCCGAGCATGGCGCTCATTTTGGCAACGGAGAAAATGTTTTGGACCGTGCCGCCGAAGCGCACGCCGGCGTAGTTGACGGCGGTCAAGGCCACAATCACTCCCGCGGCGAGCGCCTTCACGCCGAGGTCGCGGAACGGGGCAATGTCGCCGATAAAGGGCAGGTGGACCGTCCACGCCGCGAGCGCTGCGGGAGCCTCCGGCAAGCTCACGAATTGCGTGGCGTATTCGGCGAACACGTAGGAAACCGCGGCGATGGAACCGGATTGGATCACCGCGAACAACGCCCACCCGTAGAGGAACGCGACGAACGAACCGTAGGCGCGCTGGAGAAACACATATTGACCACCGGTGTGCGGCATCATTGCGGCGAGCTCGGCGTTGCTCAACGTGCCGAGCAATGAAATGACCCCGGCCACCAGCCACACGCCCAGCAACACTTCAGGCGATCCCACCTGAGCGGCCATTACGCCCGGCTTGCGAAAAATTCCCGAGCCGATCACGCCGCCGGCCACCAGCATCGTCGCGCTGAAAAAACCGAGCGCGGGGATCAGCCCGGACTGGGCCGGGCGCGGTGTGTCGGCTGGTTCGCTCATGGGTTAGGCTTGTTGCGGAGCTTACACGTCGCGGCACCGGAAGGAAGCAGAATGGGGCAGGATGGAACCATGCGATCAAATGTCTTTCCCATTTCGTTGCACTCTCCCTAACTTGGGCTATGAACCTTCGTCTTCCCACTCTTCGGGACTTCCCGGTCAGCGCGGTCACACGCGGAAAGCCACTTTCGCCCGGTCTGGCCGTTATCGTCACCTTCCTCGTCGGGTTGAGCGGCGCACCGACTCTGCTCGCGGCCAATGAGGACCACGATCTGGTCATCCGCAACGGGAGGGTGATCGATGGCACCGGCAATCCGTGGTTCGCCGGCGCCGTGGCCGTGAAGGGCGATCGTATCGTAAAGGTGGGTCCTGTGGAGGGGAGGGGAAAGCACGAGATTGACGCGCGCGGTCTCATGGTTGCGCCCGGATTCATCGATATGCATTCGCACTCGGAGTGGCTCCTGTTGGAGGATGGCAACGCGCAAAGCAAAATCCGCCAGGGCGTCACAACCGAAATCCTCGGTGAAGGCACCTCGGCCGGTCCGTTCAAAGGGAAACTCGCCGCCCACCCGGTGTCCGTTCAGAACCGCGCCGTGCAGATCCGTGCGCTGGGTCAGTATTTCGAGGCCATCGAGCGTTCCGGCGTCTCGGTGAACGTCGCGTCTTACGTGGGTGAGGGACACATCTGGCAGTGCGTGATGGGATATTCCTTCGATCGACCCGGCCCGGCCGAGGTGCAGAAGATGAAGGACCTCTTGACCGAAGCCATGGAGGACGGCGCCTTCGGACTCTCCACTGCGCTCATGATGCCGCCCGGATCACTGGCCACGACCGACACCCTGGTCGAATTGTGCCAGGTGGTGCACGACTATGGCGGCATTTATGCCACCCACACGCGCGATGAAGGGCTCGGCGTGTTCAACTCCGTGAAGGAGGCAATTGCGATTGGTGAGCGCGCGGAAGTGCCGCTGGACATCCTGCACCTCAAGATTGCCGACCAGCAATACTGGGGGCGGATGAAGGAGGTCGTGGCGCTGATCGATGAAGCTCGCGCCCGCGGCGTAAACGTCCAGGCCAACGTCTATCCCTACACGCGCGGGAACAACGATCTGTCAAGCATCCTACCGCCGTGGGCGCACGAAGGCGGGCGGGCGCAATTGTTGGCGCGGCTGAAGAACCCGGACGAACGCGTGAAGATGAAACGCGACATTGAGAATGGTCTGCCCAATTGGTATAACCACTACACCGCGGTCGGCCGCGACTGGAGCCGCATGCTCGTCAGTGCGAACAATCCATACCAGGGCCGGACGATGGACCAGGTCATGGCGCAGAAGAGCCAGGGAAAGACGCCGCCTCCCGACCCGCTCGACATTCTTTTCGATCTGCTCCTCGAGCAGGACGGTTCCGTATCCACCGTGTTTGCGCACCACACGGAAGCAGACATGAACCTCGCGCTGACGCAGCCGTGGTGTTCGATCGGGTCGGACGGTTCGGCCTATGCAACCGAGGGGCTGCTGCGACGCGGCAATCCTCACCCGCGCAGCTTCGGCACGTTCCCGCGTGTGCTGGGCGAGTATGTCCGGGAGCGCGGGCTGTTGCGGCTTGAAGACGCCGTCCGCAAAATGACCTCGCTCAACGCCGCCAAGCTCGGCATCCGCGATCGAGGTTTATTGCAAGCCGGCCAGCATGCCGATATCACAATCTTTGACCCGCAGCGCGTTCTGGATCGTTCCACGTATGAGGACCCGTTCCGCTACAGTGAGGGCATCGAATATGTCCTCGTGAACGGACAACTCGTCCTCCACAAAGGGACCCACACGGGTGCCCGTCCCGGTCGCACCTTGCGCCATCGGTCCGCCGTTTCGGATCGCAAAGCCGCGGCGGATACGGATGGTCCGCCTTCCGCGCCGACGAGAAGGCCAAGGTGACCGGAACTCTCCGACGCGCACGTGACCGGCGTACGTCGCGTTGAGATAAGCGCCCTATGATGGCTAAACGATCCACGCCGCGCACCGCCTTTGGTCGGACTCTCCAAGGCGTGATCTGTGTTTGGATGCTGGCCGCTCACGCCGGGGAAGTCATGGACCGCATCAGTGCAACCCGGATCTCTGCCGCCGCGAAGGTGGTGAAGGCCCGGTGCGGCGCGGACGGCACGGTTCATCTGTTGTTCGACACAGCCGACGGCCCTTACTATGCAAACTCAACGGACGGCGGCCTCACGTTCAGGCCGCCAATTGCAGTCGTCGATGCAGCGGCGCAGAAAGCCGGCCTTAGCCCGTGGCCTCCCGACTTGTTCACAAGCGGCGGTGAAAAAACTGTCGGTAGCCTCTGGACATTTTTTTCGAACAAGGATTTGACGCTGGCTGTAGATGGAGTCTGCTAGACCGGTTGCCAGAAATCGTTTCCGTTGGTCTGGGTCAACACGGCTGCTGCGGGGAGGACGCCTGCAGACCGGGCCGCGCTGCTCTCGGGTTGAAGCGTGAAGCCCGGCTCAGCGACTTCGGGAAATTCCCTCACGCATCATTCTTGAATCATGATTGACTCCGTTGCTCCCGAAGCAAGCGCATCGTCGGCCGACTTGAAGAAAACCCGGCGCCAAAAAATGAGTTTGGCCGATCCCGCCAAAGTCGATCGCCTGCCGCCTCACTCGCTCGAAGCCGAGCAAGGAGTGCTTGGCTGCGCGCTCCTGTCGCCGAACGAATGCCTCGGCACTTGCATCGAAAAGTTCCGGTCCGGTTCCGAAGTGTTCTACGATTTGCGCCACCGGCACATCTACGAATTGCTCGTCACGATGTACGACCACAAGGAGGCGATCGATCTGCTGACGGTCCAGCAGCGACTGAAGGACGGCAATCAACTCGAAGCAGCGGGGGGCCTGGCGTACCTGTCCTCTCTGCCAGACGCGGTGCCTTCCGCCGCGAATCTGACGTACTACACGGACATCATTCGGGAAAAGCACCTGCTTCGGAAAATGATCCAGACCTGTTCGTCCGTGGTTGGCCGGGTTTACGAGTACGAAGGAGACGTGGACGCCTTGCTGGATGAGGTCGAGCGCGACGTGCTCCGAATCAGTGAAGAGCGAGTCGAGACGAGCACAACGACCATCAAGGAATTGGTCAAAAAGGCCATCACCACGATCGAGGAATTTCATCAGCGGCAGGGGATGCTGACGGGCCTGGCGAGTGGTTTTCCCGACCTGGACAAAATGACCAGCGGCTTTCACGCGGGCGAAATGATTGTCATCGCCGCCCGTCCGAGCATGGGCAAGACGTCGCTGGCGATGAACATTGCCGAGCACGTGGCCCTCGAAGAGCGGCTGCCGGTCGGCGTGTTCAGTCTGGAGATGACGGCGGAATCGCTCGTGTTGCGCATGCTCTGTTCCCGTTCGCGGGTAAATCTGCGGAACATCCGCGATGGTTTTCTGGCGGAACGGGACTTTCCAAAGCTGACGGGTTCGGCGGGCAAACTGGCCGGGGCCCCGTTGTTCATCGACGACACGCCGGGGCTGTCGATTCTGCAATTGCGCGCGAAGGCTCGCCGAATGGCGCAGCAGTACGGGGTCAAGTTGTTTGTCGTTGACTACTTGCAACTGCTCAATTCTACTTCGCGGCGAGCAGAAAACCGGCAGCAGGAAATAGCTGACATTTCCAACGGCATCAAGGCCTTGGCGAAGGAACTCGAAGTTCCCGTCATCGTCTTGAGCCAACTCAATCGCGAACTGGAGAAGGACAAGAACCGCAAACCGCGGTTGTCGGATTTGCGAGAGTCGGGCGCGATTGAACAGGATGCCGACCTGGTCGCTCTACTCTACAAGCCCAGCAGCGGTGAGGACGAGGAAGCTCCGTCCGGACCGGACCAGGAAGCGGTGGCGGTGAATCTGTTGATTGCCAAGCAGCGCAACGGCCCGACGGGCGACGTGCCGTTGACCTTTTTGCGAGCCTATACCCGTTTTGAAAGTGCGGCCAAGGTCAGCGCCGAAGACATTCCGGGTGACAGTTGACTGAATGAAATTGTTGCTACGCCGATGGCGGCTGATCCTACTGTTGGCGTTATTCAGTTGGTCGCCTCCCCTCCCAGCGCAGGTCGCCCTGAGTGAGATTCCGCTCAAGGTCCAGAAAATCGAGATCCGCCATATCGGCCCCCCGGCGGTGAGCGATGATCTGATCCGGGCCAACATCCGCGTCAAGGTCGGCGATGTCATCCACAAGGTGGGCAATTCCTATGACGTGAAGAACACCAACGTCGATGTCCAGACTCTCAAAGCCACCGGCTATTTTGCCGACATCCGCGTGAAGGTCGAAGAGGTCGATGATGGTGTCAAACTGATCTACGAAGTGCAGGGCAAACTGGTGCTGACCGACATCCGGTTTGAAGGCAACAGGAAATACCGAAACGCCAAACTCCTCAAGAAAGTCACCTCGAAGATCGGCGAGCCGCTGGATGAATACAAACTCTTCAAGGACGCGCAGGAAATCCAAAAGCTGTATGAAAAGGCCGGCTACCAGAAGACCAAGGTGACTCCGAAAGTGACCCCGAATGAAAATCTAGGTCGCGGCACGGTCACTTTTGAAATCACGGAAGCACCGAAGGTACGGATCGTGAACGTCCAATTCGTGGGCGCCGAGTCGTTTTCGCAGAGAAAGCTGCGCCGGATCATCAAGACCCGGCGTTGGTGGATGTTTTCCTGGCTCACCGGCAGCGGCAAACTGAAGGAGGAGCAGTTCGACGAGGACAAAGAGAAGCTCAAGGACTTTTACCGGAACGAAGGTTACATCGACTTCGACATCAAAGATATCCAGTTTGACGAGCGCTCCCCGACCCGGATGGAAATCAAGATTTTTGTCTTCGAGGGCAACAAGTACAAAGTCGGTTCCGTTGAATTTAAGGGCAATGAGAAATTCACCGCCGACCAGATCCGGCGAGGGCTGTCGGTCTTGGGACGGCCGGTTCGGATGCGGATGACCGAAGGCCAGGTCTTCACACCCAAAGGACTCGAGAAAGACATTGAAGCGATCCAGGATTTTTACGGCGCGCACGGCTACATCGGCAGGGGGGAGGCCGACCGGATTCGTGTCGCGGCGCTCAAGAACGCCAACGTGGAACGCGGTACGATCGACCTGGTGTATCGGATCGACGAGGCCGAGCGATCCACCATTGAGAAAATAGAAATCAAAGGGAATACCAAGACCAAGGATAAAGTGATTCGCCGCGAACTGGCGGTCGCACCGGGCGAGACGTTTAATATGGTGCGGGTCAAGTTGAGCAAAGAGCGCCTGCAGGGCTTGCAGTATTTCACCAAGGTGGAGACGGAGGTCGAGCCGACCGATGTACCGAACTCAAAGAATTTGATTGTGGGTGTTGAAGAAGGGCAGTCGGGCAACTTTTACCTCGGCGCGGGCTTCAGCTCGATTGACCAGCTCTTCGGGTACGTCGGCTTGACTCAGGGAAATTTCGACCTGCTCAATCCCCCGTACTTCACGGGCGGAGGACAGAAGCTCCGGTTGCAGGCGACGATTGGCACGCGGCAGCAGAGTTACGAGTTGATCTTCGTCGAGCCGTGGTTCCTCAATCGCAAGTTGGCCCTCGAAGTGGACCTGTTCCACCGGGAGATTCGGTACTACAGCGATCTGTATGACCAACACGAGACGGGGGCGAAATTGGAGCTGACCCGCGCGCTGTTCGTGGACTCGTTGCGGGCCGGCGTCAGCTATACGATCGAAAACATCGGCATCGACCTTGATCCCTCGCTCACGAGCACCAACGTCGTGTTTACGGAAGGTCCGGGCAAAGGGCGGACGGCGACAATCATTCCGCCCCGCATCTCGCAGGTGCTGCGCGACGAGGAGGGCGATCGGCTGGTGTCGAAAGTCGGTCTCTCTCTGACCTACGACACGCGCGGCGGCGGCTTGCTGCCGAACCGCGGCCAGCGCACCCAGGTGAGCGGTCAGGTGGCCGGCGGCCCGTTTGGCGGCGACACAGATTTCTACAAGCTGGAGCTTGAATCGAGCTGGTATTTCCGCGGTCCGCTGGAAGGGCACATCCTCGAGTTGGGCGGCCGTATTGGCGTGGTGGAGCCCTATGGCGATTCCCACCGTGTGCCGCTGTTCGACCGCTATTTCCTCGGCGGCGCGAACACCCTGCGCGGTTACAAATACCGGCGGGTCGGACCGGACGACGAATTTGGCGAACCGATCGGTGGCAACACCTACTGGTTCGGGTTCGCCGAATACAGCGTTCCGATCATCATTGAACGATTGCGCTTTGCAGTGTTTTATGACATCGGTATGGTCTATCAAGATGCGTACAGCTTTGACCCGAAAGGTTTCGGCACGGGAACCTACAACGACAACTGGGGTGTCGGCCTGCGGATCAATATTCCGACCATGGGCCCGTTGCGGCTCGACTACGGCTTCCCGCTCACCCACGGTCGTGACACCAGCGGCAGCGGGCGCTTTCAGTTCAGCGTCGGCTACCAGCGCCCCTTCTAACCCTGCCTGCGAATGAAAGTGAATCCCTTTTCCCGGCCTGCCCGTTTCCGCGCCGCAGGCGCGTTCCTTGCCGGCGCCCTGCTCCTGGTCGCGGCCCACGCCCAGACCAAGATCGGAATCATCGACCTGGAGAAGGTTTTCGACAATTACTGGAAGCGAAAACAGGCCGACGCACTGTTGAAAGAACGGCAGGCCGAATTTGCCAAAGCGCGCAAGGGCATGATTGAAGACTATCAGAAGGCCAACGAGGAGTATAAGAAACTGATCGACAGCGCCAGCGACCAGGCTGTTTCCAGCGATGAGCGCGAGAAGCGCAAGACGTCCGCCGAAAAGAAACTCCTTGAGATCAAGAGTATGGAACAGGAGATCAACCTGCACGATCGCAATTCGGGCGAAATCCTCGGCACGCAAATGCGGCGGATGCGCGAGAAAATTCTGGATGAGATCCGTGAGCTGGTCAACGCCAAGGCCAAGGCGGGAGGCTACACGCTCATCTTTGACACCGCGGCCAAAACCCCGAACCAGACCCCCGTCCTGCTGTTCAACAACGGCCAGAATGATCTCACCGACGAGGTCCTCTCGGAACTTAACTCCAACGCGCCGGCGCCGAATAAACTGGATGAGTCGGACAACAAGCCGACCAAAGGAGCCGGCGAGAAGAAAGAGGAGAAGAGATAACGCCTACTCGGCACCAAGCCGGATGGCGAAGGAGCAGAAACGTTCAGTTGCCTCGCCCCGGATTCACGGAACCTTTACGCTGGACCTCGCTCAGCGCGCTGGGATTCACGGCTTGCACTGGCTCACCGGGTGAATCCGCCAATGTCCCGTCCTCGTTGACCAGCACTCGGCGTCCAAGGTGACTGCCGGTCACGGGCAGGTACACATACTTCCGTTTTGGTTTGGATTTGGTGTCGGTTTGCTGGTCGGTGGCGCAACCGGAGGTCAGCAGACTGATCCCGGCAATTGCCAACATGGAGAGGCGCTTGAGAGTGGTTAATGTCATGGGAATACCATTTTTCCTTCCTTAACAGTTCCTGATCGCTGGTTCAAGACCTAAAGAATCAAGACGGGCAGCGGGACAGGCGGCGACTGGTCTGACATGACGCGCCTGTAAGCACCAAGGAGTAGCGGAAGCACATAAACGGGCTTGTCCGCCGTTCAACCGGGTTCGAGAATCCACGCATGCCGGATACAGGACTTCATTCAATCTACTCGAAACACCGGACGGCGGAGGCAGAAGCCTCCGCCGCTGCGGCATTCGCGTCACCCTTCACGAAGCCATGACGGAGGACGACATCGGGAGTGGCTGCCCGGGCGATTCAGAAAGTGTCGCGCTATTACAGAGCGTAAGACGGGTGCCTCAATTAAGCGTACCGGACTTAGTGCGTCGGTTGGAGCAGATTGAGACTGTAGTAGAGCACGCCAATCGCCAAAGCGACGAAGGCGAGGAAGCTCAGAAACGAAATGCACGCGTCAAACCAATGTTTGATCCGCCGTTTGCCCATTTGAACGACATTTGCCTTAGAGGCACTCATGATTGAAAACAATACGATGCACTTCCAATGCCACGAGGCAATCCCGCCGTATTTCCGAACAATTCCGCCCAGAAAGCCAGGTCTGGACCTATTTCTCCTTGGCGTCTGCAATGCACCGGAATTACAGTTTCCATTCGAAAACGTTTGCGATCACTTTAGACAACAACCGGCAAAGAAGCCATGGGAACCATCCAGACCAACAGCGTCGATACGGGTGTGACGCAGCGGGACGATGACCTGCGCAGCGCCAACTTCTTCGATGTTGGGAAATTCCCGACCATCACGTTCAAGAGCAAACCGGTGAGGAAGAAGGGCGAGGAAACGGTTTTGGTCGGCGACTTCACGATGCACGGTGTGACCAAGGAACTTTCCCTGCCGGTCAAATTGGCGGGTCCGGTCAAAGACCCGTGTAGCTGCCGCGCACCATTATGAAGCGTTGTGAATACTGCGGACGGGAAAACACCGACGATTCGACGCTGTGTAGCGGGTGTGGCAATGCGCTAGCAGTGGACACCGGCGTCGTTGAGCCGCCCTTGCCGACCGAGAAAATTGCGTTGTTGGAAAGTGAGATTGAGGCTGAACGCTTGAGAACGGAGCTCACCCACCGGAACATTGCGCATTGTATCATATCCTACCACGACTCTGCTTTCGACGGCCTTTTCCAATTGTATCGGGGCTGGGGATACGTGGAGGCTGCACCGCAATACAAAGATACAATCGTCTCTATCTTGCAGGCGATTCGGGAGCCGAATACAGAGCCAGAAAGTCCGAGTACAGAGGTGTAATTACTCCTTGGAAAAGCCACGCGACGAAGGCGCTGTTGACACTAGCGGCGCCGGCTCGCTTTCAAGTCGTGACCAAGGCACAAAGGCACTTGACTTGCCACCGGGCTTCCTCTTAATCGAGAGGCATGCAAAGCAACCCCCTAGCTCAATTGTCGATTCAACAACTCCAACAAGCCGTCGCGATCCGCGAGCAGATCGACCGCTTGGCGAAGGACCTGGATGGGATCGCGGGTGGCCCATCCTCAAGCGCGGCGCATTCGGCTACCGCAAATAAGCGCGAACTGAGCCGGGCGGCAAAGGCAAGAATCTCCGCAGCGATGAAGGCCCGGTGGGCCAAGCGGAAGGGACTAAAACATTTGGCCTCCGGCTCCCTGCCGGTCCTGCGAGCACCCCGGCTTGCGACCGCCAGAGCGGCCGAGCCATTTCCGCGCGGCCATTTGAAGGAGCAGATTATACGCACATTGAAGACATCCGGGAGCTCGGGACGGACGGTCAAAGACCTGGCCACGAAACTCGGAACGAGTTACGGCAACATCAATGTCTGGTTCCGCACGACGGCGAAAGGGGTCAAGGAAATCAAGAAAGTCGCACCCGCAAGGTTCGCCTGGGTGTCTTGAGAACGCGGAGACAGCAGCGTGGCTTTATTCTCCTGGCCGACCGGGTTTTCCGGGATTGGCTGAGCAACATTTGAAAACCGCCAAAGCCCTGTTCGCTTACCGCGCTCTGAGTTTCCTGGCAGCTTGCACTCATTGCCTCCAGGCCGGGCCGATTCCAAAACTCTTTAATACGGGTGTGGACGACACCGGAGCCTTGCTGGCCGAAAGCCAGGGGGATTCGCATTACACCATTGCAGCCAGTCCGGATCCGAATTTTCCGGGACCGGACGCATTCACGCTTGAACCGGGTTACCCGGTTGGCCCGTGGATCGAAGAAGGGCCGAACTCGCGGTGGATAGCGCCACAAGCGAACCAGAGGACCGGCAACGCTCCGGGTGTTTATACTTTTGGAACCACCTTCGATCTCACCGGCCTTGATCCGGCAACCGCGCAAATCAGCGGGAGGACAAGCGCTGACAATAGTATTGTGGCCGTGCGACTCAACGCGAATGACCTAGGAATCATGGCAGGCGGATTTAACGTATTCCAACCGTTCACGATTGGGTTGGGTTCGCCGTTCATTGGCGGGACGAATACGCTGGAGTTCGATGTGAGCAACGCAGGCGATGCCCCGAATCCCATCGGCCTGCGCGTTGAAATGACCGGCCGGGCGACCGGTCCCAACGAACGTCCGTCCGTTGTCACCCAACCCGCGGGCCAGACCGTCATCATCGGCGATATCGTCACGTTCACTGTGGACGCTGACGGGACGGGCCCGTTGAGCTACCAGTGGCGCTTGCAGGGCAACCCCATCGCCGATGCCACGAACGTCAGCTTCACGATCAGCGGCGTCACCACGAACCACGCCGGCGACTACACGGTCGTCATTAACAACTCGTTCGGCTCGGCCACCAGCCTGGTGGCGACCCTGACGGTGCTGGTACCATTCCCCGGAATCTACAACACGGGTTTGAGCGACGGCCGCACCGTGCTCGGCGACGGGCTGGTGGATCCGCATTATAAACTGGTGGTGAACCCAAACGCTCCAGCGTCCAGCGACACGTTGCTGCAAGATTCGGCCTCGTCTCCCATCGTTAACGGACCGTGGCTTCCGAACAGCAGCAAATCAAAGTGGATTGGACCAGCTTTTGACACGGGCGGCGCAGCCGGCGGCAACTACGCCTATCAATTGACGTTGAATCTGAGCGGCTATGACCCCAACACGGCATTTCTGGCCGGCAGTTGGGCCACGGACGACGCCGGTTCAATTTTCCTCAACGGTGCCGACACGGGCTTCAAGAGCGCAGGTTTTACTGCCTTTTCAGCCTTCAGCCTGACCAATGGTTTCGTCTCCGGCACCAACCGGCTTGAGTTTCGGGTGAACAATGGTGCGGCCGGCTACACTGGCCTGCGCGTGGAGAACCTCCGCGGCACGGCGCGCGAACAACTCGTAACCACTTTCCCGCCGCGCATCGTGATCCAGCCCCAGGGCGCCACTAAGGTCATCACCGACACTGTTACCCTGGCCGTGGTCGCTGACGGTACTCAGCCATTGAGCTATCAGTGGTTTCACGACGGCGGATCGCTTATCGACAAA
>Ga0137368_10006714_pt1 | contig 12042 bp, 10 predicted proteins | sample SagtaG_13_FD_104917 | JGI IMG/M metagenome (GOLD analysis project Ga0137368, IMG submission 104917) | Vadose zone soil microbial communities from Sagehorn Ranch, Mendocino, California, USA - Sage1_L_100_16 metaG | ecosystem: Environmental > Terrestrial > Soil > Vadose zone | place: USA...
GCGACGAGCTCGGCGGACCGGTAGGCGCGCGGGTCGTCCGAGGTGGAGTGGCCCTCGAGACGGTAGGTGACGCACTCGATGAGCGTCGGACCCTCCCCCGCCGCCGCGCGCGCCCGGGCGCGCCGGGTCGCATCGTGGACGGCGAGCAGGTCGTTCCCGTCCACCCGCTCGCCGCGCATCCCGTAGGCGATCGCCTTCTGCGCGATCGTCTCCGAGCCGGTCTGCCTCTCCCGCGGTACGCTGATCGCCCAGCCGTTGTTGCGGCACAGGAACACGACCGGGATGCGCCGGACGGCTGCGAAGTTGAGGCCGGTGTGGAAGTCGGCGGCGCTCGTGCCGCCCTCGCCGAACCAGGTGAGCGCGACCATGTCGTCGCCCTTGAGCCGCGCCGCCCACGCCGCGCCGACCGCGTGCGGGATCTGCGTCGAGATCGGCGAGGAGATCGACGCGAACCGGCCGGGGCGCCACGCCTCGTGGCACGGCATCTGCCGCCCCTTCATCACGTCGCCCGCGTTCCCGAGGAGGTTGCACAGGAACGTCGCGAGCGGCATGCCGCGGAAGAGCGCGGCGCCGTGCTCGCGGTAGCACGGGAACAGCCAGTCCCCGGGCGCCATCGCGGCGGCGGCGCCGAACACCGTCGCCTCCTCGCCGATGGAGCCGATGTAGAAGCCGATCCGGCCCTGGCGCTGGAGCATCACCATCCGCTCGTCGAGCGCGCGCTCGAGCACCATCCAGCGGTAGAGGCGCAGCACCTCGTCGTCGCCGAGCCTCACCTCCGCCGGATCGCAGAGCAGCGTGCCGTCCTCCGCGACCATCCGGTGGAGCGGGAACTCCGTCAGCCAGCGCCCCGCCTCGCGCTCGCGCCGCGGCTCGCGCCCCGGTACCGGCCCCACCACCTCGTGCTCGTGCCGCATCGCTCGCCTCGGCCCGAAGTCACCTCGCCCCGCCCTCTTCGCGCGCGCTCCGCCCGGCTGGGACCACGCCCTGCGGCTCGGAAGATCCGCTCCGCGCCGCGATCTCCCCGCGCAGGAACAGCTCCGCTGCGCGGTAGCTCGACCGGACGAGCGGCCCGCTCGCGACGTACCGGAACCCGAGCGCGCGCCCCGTCTCGCCGTACGCCGCGAACCGCTCCGGCGTGACCCACTCGACGACGGGCAGGTGCCACGCGCTCGGCCGAAGGTACTGGCCGAGCGTCAGGATCTCGACCCCGGCGCTGCGGAGGTCGCGCATCGTCTCGACCACCTCGCCCTCGGTCTCGCCGAGGCCGACCATGATCGAGGACTTCGTGACGATCGCAGGGAACTCGCCCTTCATCCGCGCGAGCACGCCGAGCGTCTGATCGTACCCGGCGCGCGCATCGCGGACCACCGGCGAGAGGCGGCGAACGGTCTCCACGTTGTTCGCGAAGACGTCCGGCGCGGCGCGGCCGACCGTCCGCACCGCCTCGCCGTCGCCCTGGAAGTCCGGCGTCAGCACCTCGACGAGGAGCCCCGGGATCTCCTTGAGCCGCCGGATCGCGTCCGCGAAGTGCGAGGCGCCACCGTCCGGCAGATCGTCGCGGTCGACGCTCGTCACGACGATGTAGTCGAGACCGAGCTGCGCGACGGCCTCGGCGAGGTGGTGCGGCTCGTCGGGATCGAGCGCCGGCGGATGCGCGGCGGTCTTCACGTGGCAGAACCGGCAGCCGCGCGTGCAGACGTCGCCCATCAGCATCACGGTCGCGGTGCCGCCGCCCCAGCACTCGCCGACGTTCGGGCAGCTCGCCTCCTGGCAGACGGTGTGGAGCGAGAGGCCGCGCAAGGTTTCGCGCACGCGCTGATAGCGCTCGCCCCCCGGCATCGGCACGCGCAGCCACGCCGGCTTCTTCGCCTCGCGAGGGATCCCGCGGGCGCGCAGGTCCTCCGCGATGTCGCGGCGGCTCGTGGGGAGCGCCGCGCCGCCGGAGGGCGGATCGGAGAGGACGGGGAGGCTCGCGCGCGGAGGCTGGGACATGGGGTCGATCGCGATGTAGCGACGAGAGGGAGTGGGGTCAAGCGCCTCGCTCCCTCGCCGGAAGGCTGGGCATCGGTGCCCGCACCTGCATGTTATACTCGCCGCGGCCCGACCCTCTCGGGCCACCCTCCGCGCTGCCCGCTCGCACACATGGTCGAGCTCGCCCCCTCAGAGCCCACGAAGATCCTGATCGTCGACGACGACGTGTCGGTCCGCGACGTCATCACCGTGCTGCTCCGCGAGGAGGGCTACGCCTGTACCGCGGTGAGCTCCGTCGAGGCCGCGCTCGACGCGGTGCGCCACGCCCAGTTCTCGCTCGTCATCAGCGACGTCCGCATGCCGGGGCGCGACGGGTTCTGGCTCCTCGAACGCATGAGGGACGCCCACCCAGACACCGCGGTGGTGATGCTCACCGCCTACGGCGACACCGAGGCCGCGGTCGAGTGCCTGCGCAACGGCGCGGCCGACTACCTGCTCAAGCCGCCGAAGGTGACCGAGCTCATCCGCGCCATCGAGCGCGCGCTCGGACGGAGAAGGCTCGAGCTCGCGCGGCAGAAGTACCGGCGCTCGCTCGAGAATCGGGTCCGCGAGAAGACGGCGGAGCTGTCGCGCGCGCTCCGCGAGCTCGAGGCGACCTACTCGCAGACCCTTTGGTCGCTCGTCGCGGCGCTCGATGCGCGCGAGCACGAGACCGGCGATCACTCCCAGCGCGTCGTCCGCTACTCGATTGCCGTCGCGCGCCGCATCGGCCTCGAGGAGCGCGAGCTGCCGGATCTCGGGCGCGGCGCCCTCCTCCACGACATCGGCAAGATCGGCGTGCCCGACGCGATCCTCCTGAAGCCCGGGAAGCTCGACGACGCCGAGTGGCGCGAGATGAAGCGCCACCCGCAGATCGGCTATGACATCCTCCGCTCGATCGACTTCCTCAAGCGCTCCGCCGAGATGGTGCTCTCGCACCAGGAGCGGTTCGACGGCGGCGGCTACCCGCGCGGCCTCGGCGGCGAGGAGATCCCGATCGCCGCGCGCATCTTCGCGATCGCCGACACGTACGACGCGATGACGAACAACCGCCCCTACCGGCGCGCGCTCTCCGCCGAGACGGCGCGCGAGGAGATCGCCCGCTGCTCCGGCACGCAGTTCGACCAGCGCTGCGCCGAGGCGTTTCTTTCGATGACGCAGGCGGAGCTCGCCGAGATCGCGCGGCCGACGGACGAGCTGCCGATCTGAACGGTCGAGGTCGAGGTCGAGGTCCACGTCCACGTCCACGGCCATGTCCGCGGCCAGGTCAGGTCAGGTCAGGTCAGGTCAGGGTGCCATACACGGCGTCGCGGCGCGGTGGTATGACGTCGGAGTGACCGCGGGCGTAGGCGCCACCTCCGGACCGCTCGCCGACGCGCAGGGGCGCCGGATCACCTACCTGCGCCTGTCGCTCACGGACCGGTGCAACTTCCGCTGCAGCTACTGCGCGCCGGCCGGACCCGACCGGAGCGGCGAGCCCCTCACCCGGGGCGAGCTCGCCCGCGTCGTCCGGATCTTCGCCGCCGCAGGCGTGCGCCGCGTCCGCCTCACCGGCGGCGAGCCGACGCTCCGCCGGGACCTGCTCGACGTGGTGCGCGACGTCCGCGCGGCGCCGGGGGTCGAGGAGGTCGCGCTCACGACCAACGGCCACGCGCTCGGGACGCTCGCGGTCCCGCTCCGCGCCGCCGGCGTCTCGCGGCTCAACGTCTCGCTCGACACGCTCGACCCCGAGCGGCTCCACCGGATCGCCGGGCCCGCCGCGACGCTCGAGCGGATCGTCGCCGGGATCGGCGCCGCGCTTCACGCCGGCTTCGACTCCGTGAAGGTCAACGTCGTCGTGGTGCGCGGAGAGAACGAGGGGGAGCTCGGCGCGCTCACCCGCTTCGCCTGGCGACTCGGCGCGACGCCGAGGTTCATCGAGCTGATGCCGTTCGGGGAGGCGGGCCGCCCGGTTCCGACCGTCGAGGTGAAGGCGCTGCTCGCGGCGCAGGGCATCGCGCTCGAGCCCGACGCGACGCGCGGCTGGGGGCCGGCCCACCACATGCGCGGGACCTCCCGAGAGGGCGCCGAGCAGCTCGCTGGGCTCGTCGGCTTCATCGGCGCCATGACCGAGAGCTTCTGCGATGGCTGCAATCGGGTCCGGGTCGGGGCCGACGGCGCCCTCCGCGCCTGCCTCGGCGGGCGCGAGCGGCTTCCGCTCGCCGAGCTCCTCCGCTCCGGCGCGAGCGACGGCGAGGTGACCGAGCGCATCCGCGCCGCGCTCGCCGCGAAGCGCGACCGGCACCACATGGACGACGAGGCCGACCAGCTCCTGCCGATGATCGGGACGGGCGGATGATGGTTCTCCCCTCGGTCGACTCCGGCCGCAGCCGGGCGCTCGCCGTCCTCGCCGTCGTGGCTGTGAGCCTCGCGGTGTACGCCCCGAGCATCGGCTACGGGTTCGTCTTCGACGACTACCCCGTGGTCGTCCAGAATGAGCTCATCCGGTCGCTGGATCGCCTGCCCGCGCTCGTGTCCTCGCCCGAGTGGAAGGGACTCGACCACGAGATGTACCGGCCGCTCACCGGCGTGACGTACGCGCTGAACCACGCGATGAGCGGGCTGTCCCCCTGGAGCTACCACGCGACGAACGTGGTCCTCCACGCGATCGCCTCGGGCCTTCTCGTCGGGGTCGGGCTCGCGTTCGGCCTGAGCCTCGCGGCCGCGACCGGCGCGGCGCTCCTGTTCGCGATCCACCCGATCCACGTCGAGGCGGTCGCTGGCGTCGTCGGCCGCAAGGATCTCCTCCCCGCCGTCCTCGCATTCGCCACGGTCCTCCTGCACCGGCGGGCGCTCCTCCGCGGCGGGCCGAGCCTCGCCTGGCCTGCGCTCGCGTTCGCCGGAGCGCTCCTGTCCAAGGAGAGCGGAGTCGTCGCGGTGGGCCTCGTCATCCTCCTCGACCTCACGCACCCGCGGCCCGATGGCGCGCCCGTCCCGCTCCGCCGCCGCGCCGCCGTGTACGCCGGGTACGCGGTCGCGCTCGCCGGATACCTCCTCGTGCGCTCCGCGGTCGTCGCGTGGGCGGCGAAGCCGACGACGCTCGGCGACAACGTCGCCGCGCACGTCGGCAGCGCCGTGCGCGTGATGACGGCGATCGCCGTGATCGGCAAGGGGCTCGCGCTGCAGTTCATGCCCCTCGGCCAATGTCCCGACTGGTCCTTCCGGGCGATCACCTTCGTCGGGACTCCGGGTGACCCGCGGCTCCTCGCGACGGTGGCGGCGCTCGGTGCGTGGCTCGCGGTCGGAGTCGCGGTGCGCCGCCGGACCCCGCTCGTCCTCGTCGGGCTGGCGTGGTACCTCGGCACCCTGCTCCCGACGTCGAACCTCCTGTTCCCGACCGGCGTCATCTTCGGCGAGCGGCTCCTCTACCTCGCGAGCGCGGGGCTCGCGATCGCGCTCGCCGCCGCTGCGTCGCTGCTCGCGCGGCGGATCCCCCGCGCCGCGCTCGGGGCCGCGCTCGCGGGCGTGGCCCTCGCCTGCTGCGCGGCCACGCTCTCGTACTCGTATGCGTGGGGGGACGAATTCCGCCTCTTCCGGCTCGCGGCGGAGCGGGTCCCGGATGCGTCCCGCGTGCGCATGATCCTCGCCTTCCTCCTGCTCGAGCGCGGAGAGCCGTCCGCCGCCCTCGCCGAGGCCGATCGCGCGATCGCGCTGAGCCCCTGGTTCCAGGGCGCGCACATCGCGCGCGCGCAGGCGCTCGGCGCGCTCGGCCGGCTCGACGAGGCGGCCCAGGCGTCGCGCACCGCCCTCGCCGCCCCCGGCGGCGACATCGACCTGCAGCTCCGCCCGCCCGATCCCCGGAAGCTCCGGGCGCTCCGCGCCGCCCTGGACACCTCTCCGCGGGACGCGGAGGCGCTGTACGGGCTCGCCACCCTCGCCCGAGACGCGGGCGAGTTCGACGAGGCGGAGACGCTCTGGCGCAAGGCGATCGCCGCGAATCCGCGGCACGCACGCGCGCTCGCCGACCTCGCCGGCCACGAGCGGCTGCTCGGCCACGGGGGCCAGGCACTGTCCCTGGCGCTCCTCGCCGTCGACTCCGATCCGTCGCTCGCGAGCGCGTGGGATCTGCTCGGCAAGCTGTACCGCGGCCGCGGGGACTCGGCCCGCTCGCGCCAGGCGTACGAGCGGTTCCTCTCCACGGCGGGATCCGAGGACTCCCGCGAGGTGGAGAAGGTCCGGCGGCTGCTCGACCCGTGAGCCTCGCGCCTCAGAGCTGGAAGCGCGCCTCCGCCGAGCCCGGCCGGCGACGCGCCGACGGCTCTCCCCCGAGGAAGAACCGCGCGGTCAGCCGCCGCTCGACGGCGTCGTAGATCCCGTGCCAGAGGGTCCGCAGCGCGCCGTCCGCCGGGGACGCGAACCCGCGGTAGGCGATGGCCGAGAAGGCGTCGTCGTCGAGCGGCCCCGCCGCGTCCGAGAGCCCCGAGGCGATCGCCCGGAAGCGGGCGAAGGTGCCGGCGGGATCGGGGACGCGCGGGAGGACCTCGCCCTCGGGGTGGCGGTGCAGCAGGTGGTTCGTCGCGACGAGCGCCCGCCCCGCCGCCTCCACGAGGTGGGCGCGGTTCCGCAGCGCCGAGATCTCGAACACGAACGCGTCGCCGTGGCGGTCGGCGACGAGCCAGTGGGCCGGGTGCGCGGCGTAGTAGTGCTTCATCGCGAGGAGCGCCTCCCGCGCCTCCGCCGCCGTCGCGCAGGTCTCGAGCAGGTGCCGCACGACCTGCAGCTCGTCGAGCCCCACGGCCGAGCCCGCCGGCTCGAGGCCCGCCGCGGCGGTCTCGATGTCCGACGCGGCGACGACGACGAGCCCCTCGGCGTTGACGCCGTCGAGTGCCGCGCCGAGCAGGTCGAAGGCGCAGACCGCGAGCGACGCATGCCCTTCGTCGGGGTGCAGCTCGAGCACGTAGGGGCGGCTCGCCGCCGGCGGCTCGCCCGCGCGCGGCCGGGCGAGCGGCCCTGCGAAGTCGAAGGCGCGCGACACGAGCGGGTGGCCCGACGCGGCCTGGTGCGGCGGCAGGAAGATCGCGGAGCAGCCCGCAGCCGCGGGGGGTGCGCCGAGCCGGGTCACGTCGCACGTGTCGTCGGCGATGTCCACGCCGAGCGCGTCGGCGACCCCGCGCATCCGCTCGAACAGTGCCGGCGAGTGGCGCCGCAGCCACTCGCGCTGGACGCGCACGCGCAGTGGGTCCTCCGCGCAGGGCGCCCGGACTCCGTAGCGCGCTCGCACGAGCTCGCCGAGGTGGCGCCCGATCGCTCGGTTGCTGCCGTGGAGCACGAGGTGGTGGACGAGGAGGTCGTCACCCTGCTCACCCGCAACGATCCGCTCCTCCACCCGAGGCGACATGCCGACCTCCGGCGACCGTGGTAGGGCGGCGCCGGGCGGGAGTCGGGGACCAGCAGGGGCGCGCCCCGAGCGGCCCCCCGTCGGCCTGGGGCGAATGGATGACGGGCCGCGTGGCGCCGATCGGGCTCGCGCAGCGCTAGGCCGCGGCTGCGCGCGGCCGGATGTTCGCCCGGATCCAGTCGATGATCGCCTGCGTCGACGCCCCGGGGAGGAACACCGCCGAGACGCCCCGCTCCTTCAGCTTCGGGACGTCGTCCTGCGGGATGATGCCGCCGCCGAACACCGCGATGTCGGTCGCCCCCTTGTCCTTCAGGAGGTCGATCACCGCCGGGAACAGCGTCATGTGCGCGCCCGACATGATCGACAGCCCCACCGCGTCCACGTCCTCCTGGATCGCGGCGGCGACGATCATCTCGGGGGTCTGGTGCAGGCCGGTGTAGATGACCTCGAACCCCGCGTCCCGCAGCGCCCGCGCGATGATCTTCGCGCCGCGATCGTGACCGTCGAGGCCGGGCTTCGCGACGATGATGCGGAGGGGGCGCTCTTTCGCGGGGCTCATGCGGGCTTCTCCAGGAGTGCGATGAGGTCCGGGGCTTCGGGTCGGGGCTCCCGGGGCGGCGCGCGGGCCGCGTCGGGCGTGCTCGTCACGAGGACCAGCCGGAGGCCGGCGCGGGCTGCGAGCCGGCTCCACTCGGACGGCTTGTAGTACCGCAACTCGGCGGTGGCCGCCAACACCGCTCCGCCCGGACGGACGAGCCGCCGGAGGGACCGGTCGACGCCCTGCGGCACGTCGAAGATCGACCGCTCCTCGACGCGGGAGCCGTCCGGCAGGGTCCGGGAGGCCTCCGCCGAGGGCTCGCGCGCGAGCTGCAGCGGGTTCGCGTGGTGGACGAGGAGCCGCCCCGCGGGGCGCACCACCCGCCCCGCCTCGCGCAGGCACGCCTCGTTCGTCGGATCGTCGAAGACGAACAGGGACGAGTACCAGCAGTAGACCGCGTCGAACGCTCCGCCGCGGAACGGGAGCGCGCGCAGATCTCCGCGCACGAAGCGCGGGCGCTGCGCCCCGCCGGACGCTCGGGCCGCGGCCGCCGCGCGGCGCAGGTAGTCGCCGCTGCGATCGAGCCCGCACAGGCCGCCCACCCTGCCGCTGAGCGGGAGCGCGTGCCGGCCGTGGCCGCAGGCGAGGTCGAGCACCCGGTCGGACGGGCCGAGCGGCAAGAGCGCCGCCATCACGTCCGCCTCGAGCGCCGAGAGCGCGGGCGTGAGCAGATCCTCGACGGAGTCGAGGTACAGCGCGCCGTAGTAGGCCTCGGTCCAGTGAGCCGTCACGTCACCTCGTCCCGGCGCCGCACCCGGTCGCGGGCGCGTCCGGCGCGTCGCGCAGCCACGAGATCCGGGCCGAGCCGGTCCGCACCGCCTCCGCCGCGGCGGCCCCCGCCGCGACGAGCGCGCGCCGCTCGGGCGTCCCGGACCGCTCGCGCCCGCCCGGCGCGAGCGCGGCGAGCGCTGCGAGCGCAGGAAGCGGATCCCCCTTCACGCAGCCGCAGACCGGCCCGCCTCGCCCGAGCGCCTTCAGGGTCTGGAGGAGCCGGGCGCGGACGTCCGCGGCGTGTCGCGCATAGACGTGAACGTCCGCCCGGTCCATCTCCTCGATGCCCCGCGCCACCTCGACCCAGGCGGTCTCGCCGAGGCGGAGACATGGCGCCGCGCCTTCGCCGGGTGCTGCTCCGAGCCAGACGGGCTCGCCGCTCGAAGCGAGCGCCCGGGAGAGGCCGCGGAAGAAGCGGGCGTCCTCGGCCTTGCCGCGGGGGACGATGGCGGCGAAGGCGGACCAGTCGAGGTCGACGCCTGCCCCCGACCGGTGCACCCCAGGGAGCGGCCACGGCGCGTCCGGCTCGAGCGCGTGCGCGAGCGCCGCGGCGACGCGCGCGAGCCGGACGTCCGAGACGAGCGCCTCGGCATCGGAGAGGAGCTCCGCGAGGTCGGCCGCGCCGCGCGCGGGATCGCACGCGTCTCGCCAGGCGGCGCGGTAGGCGTCGATCTCGGCGCGCGCCTCGCCGACGGCCGACGCGGCGCGTCCGTCGAGGCGCGCCCGCGCCGCCGCGCAAGGGTCCGCCGGCGCGTCGCGCCCCGCTGCGGCGCCGAGCCCGGGCGTGAGCCAGAGGACGACGGTGGCGAGCAGGTGCCTCCACATCGAGCGCAAGATCTACCACGGGGTCCACCGCCGGCGCGCAGCCGGCCCGGGGCGCCGCAGCGGCGTCAGAACCGAGCGTCCTCCCGGTAGGTGCCGAACACCGCGCGGAGCACGTCCGAGATCTCACCGAGCGTCGCGTAGGCCTTCACCGCGTCGATGCACGGCGGCACGAGGTTGCCGCCCTCGCGCGCGACCCGCTCGACGGCGGTGAGCCCCGCGCGGACCTTCTCCGCGCTCCGCTCGGACCGGACCGCGCGGAGCCGCTCGACCTGCTCGCGGGCGACGGTCTCGTCGATCCTGAGGATCGGGATCGAACCGTCCTGCTCCTTCTGGAACGCGTTCACGCCGACCTGCACCCGCTCGCCGCTCTCGACCTCGCGCTGCCAGCGGTAGGCGCTCTCGGCGATCTCGCGCTGCGGGTAGCCCTGCTCGACGGCGCGGAGCATGCCGCCGAGCCCGTCTATGTGGTGGAGGTACTCGAGGGCGCGCCGCTCCATCTCGTCCGTCAGGTACTCGACGTAGTAGCTGCCGGCGAGCGGGTCGACGACGCGGTCCGCGCCCGACTCGTGGGCGATGATCTGCTGGGTCCGCATCGCGATGGTCACCGCCTCCTCGGTCGGGAGTGCGTAGGTCTCGTCGAGCGAGTTCGTGTGGAGGGACTGCGTCCCGCCGAGCACCGCCGCGAACGCCTGCAGCGCTGTCCGCACGACGTTGTTGTAGGGCTGCTGCGCGGTGAGCGACACGCCCGCGGTCTGCGCGTGGGTCCTGAGCAGCATCGAGTCGCGCCGCTTCGCGCCGAAGCGCTCCTTCATCGTGCGCGCCCAGATGCGCCGGGCGGCGCGGAACTTCGCGACCTCCTCGAAGAAGTCGTTGTGCACGTCCCAGAAGAAGCTGAGCCGCTGCGCGAAGGAGTCGACGTCCATCCCGCGCTCGACGCACTCCTGCACGTACTCGATGCCGTCCGCTAGCGTGAACGCGAGCTCCTGGACCGCGGTCGCCCCGGCCTCCCGGATGTGGTAGCCGCTGACCGACACCGGGTTCCAGCGCGGCATCTCCCGCGCGCAGAACTCGATCATGTCGCAGACGATCTTCACCGCTGGCGCGGGCGGGATCACCCACTCCTTCTGCGCGATGTACTCCTTCAGCATGTCGGCCTGGAGCGTGCCGCCGAGCTTCGCCCGCGGCACTCCCTGCTGCTCGGCGACGGCGACGTACATGGCGAGCGCGACGACCGCGGTCGCGTTGATGGTCATCGAGGTCGTGACCTCGCCGAGCGGGATGCCGTCGAAGAGGATCTCGAAGTCGCGGAGCGACGAGATCGCGACGCCCTCCTTGCCGACCTCGCCGCGGCTCATCGGGTGATCGGCGTCGTAGCCCATGAGCGCCGGCATGTCGAAGGCGGTCGAGAGCCCGGTCATGCCGTGCGCGAGCAGGTACTTGAATCGCGCGTTCGTGTCGCGCGGCGTGCCGAAGCCGGCGAACTGCCGCATCGTCCAGAGCCGACCGCGGTACATCGTCGGCTGCGGCCCCCGCGTGAACGGGTAGCGGCCGGGGTAGCCCACGTCGCGCAGATAGTCGGCCTCGCGCACGCTCGCGGGGTCGACGATCGGTGGCACGGGGATGCCGGAGTCGGTCTCGAACGACGGCCTGCGCGCCCGGAGCCGCAGGAGCGCCTCCGCGAGCTCCTCCCTCGTCCACGACTCCCGTGCCGCGACGATGCGGGCGAGCTCCTCGCGGCCGAACGTCGGGTGCTCCGCGCGGTCCGGGGCCCGCGGGGTCTCGCCGCGGGGCTTCGCCTTCTCGCCCTTCTTCAGGTCCTTCGCCGGCTTCGCCGCCATCCGGTCTCCTCCCCGACGCCTGCACGAATTCTAGGCGCAGGGAGGAGGTGGCGCTGCCGGAAGCCCGATCAGCCCCCTGGGTGGTTCGCGTCGAAGGACGCGTAATCGCTCGTGAGCTCCTCGCCCGGGTCGATGTCGCGCGCGGCGACCGTGGTGCCGCCCCGCTCGTCCGGGAAGTCGAAGCAGTTGGGCGTGTCGGAGTGGTTGAAGAAGCGCGCGTCATCGCCGCAGAGCACGTACGTTCCGAGGACGTGGTCGAGGTACGTGTACTTCTCGATCTGGTCGCGCGAGGCGGGATCGAGCCGCGAGATCTGCTCCGCCGTGAGCTGAAGGTCGATCGCGGGAGAGAGCCGCCAGACCACGGTCCCCTTCGAGATGCGCTCCGCGGCGAAGAGGCCGATGCCGTGGATGCCGCTGCGATCGAGGTAGGTCTTGACGAGGAGCATCTCGGTCGGTCGGCCTCGGGGGCTCCGCCCCGACCCCCTGCTCGGCTGAAAATGAGTGGTGAGGGGGAGAATCGAACTCCCGACCTAGGGATTATGAGACCCTCGCTCTAGCCGACTGAGCTACCTCACCGAGGCCTGAGAACGCGGGTTTATAGGGCGACGGGCGGGGGGCGTCAA
>Ga0137368_10006726_pt1 | contig 12024 bp, 10 predicted proteins | sample SagtaG_13_FD_104917 | JGI IMG/M metagenome (GOLD analysis project Ga0137368, IMG submission 104917) | Vadose zone soil microbial communities from Sagehorn Ranch, Mendocino, California, USA - Sage1_L_100_16 metaG | ecosystem: Environmental > Terrestrial > Soil > Vadose zone | place: USA...
TGTTCGCTACCTCGTAGGATGAAGTCCTACAAACGAACACTGCTCCATCATCCCATCGGCCAGATACACTGTCCCCCGGCACAGCGTAGTAATTTACGCGCAGCAAGATCTTCGATAGTCTCGCCTGGACCGGGCTTAGGATTCACTTATATAAACGCAAGTATGGGTAGTATTTCGGTATAGGGGCGGAGCGCGTCACGGCCTGGATCTGCGGTATTGAGCACATCTGTGAGGCAATTCCCTTCACGCGGACGATCAGGAGGGTGTATCCGTAAGTGGATAGGTAAGCAAGTACACAAGTAAAAAGGCCTCCCAGACTGTAATGGTCCTGGAGACCTTTTTTGACTCAAAAGGGCATGTGTCATTGCGAGGAGGGTGATCGCCCCAGCGAAGCAATCTCCACCGAAATGGACGAATCTCCTCGGTAACGGTTTTCCGTCAAACAGGAGATTGCTTCGCCACAGAACGGCTCGCAACGACATACTCTGTCTAATTTTTTATGCACTCTCCGCTACGGGATGAAAAGCAGTTGCCCGACGCTGATGTTGTTGATATTCGTAATATTGTTAAGCGATGCAATCGCGGCGACCGTCGTTCCATACTTGATCGCGATGGCTGTTAGTGTATCACCTGGCTTTACTGCATGAGTTCTTTGGGATGGCGTCGTGCTGCCCCCACTTTCGGAGGGAATCGCCACAGCAACGGGTATCGTTAACTGTTCGCCGGTCTTGAGCAATTGCGGATTCGCACTGATCAGCTCGCGAACAGTCACACCATATTTATTCGCAATGGCTTCAAATGAATCGCCCGCCACAACCGTGTGTTTTTGCGGCGTTTGTGGTTTTTCTGTGACAAGTTGTGCACCTGCGAATTTATACAATTCTTCTAATGTGCCATTAAATAAATTCAAATCTACTTTGGCATTGATGCCATTGACGACGCCTTTTTCGCTATATTGCCAAAATGTCCATTTGAACCAGCCGCGCGGTAGAACAGGTTGCGAACCTTCCACGTGATTATTCGGATATTGCGCGAGCCAGAGTGGATAATCCTTTGCCCAGGCAGGAGGTCCACCACCTAATTCAGAAAAATTATCCTGCAAAAAAAACTGTCCGGAATAAATAATCGGTTTCCTTCCAAACGCGGCCTCGACAAGATCCAGCCAGGTTTTGGCGCGTGAGATGATTTTTTCCTTCGTCTGACCATCCGGCGTTTCAAGATCGAGCACAGGAGGCAGCTCTCCGTTATCGTTCATGGATTTGACATAATCGATGAACTTGGTCACCTGCTTTTTGGGATCCACGTTGCTGCGGAAGAAGTGATAAGCTCCTCGCAAGAGTCCGGCTGATTTTGCGCCGCGCCAGTTGTCGTCGAAGGTAGGATCAGCATACGAATCCCCTTCGGTTGCTTTTATGAAGACATAACGCTGACCTGTGGCGCGGACCTTGGGCCAGTCGATCCCCGAATCCCAATAGGAAACATCGATACCAGGAACTGTTGCCATACTTCTCTCCTTATGTTGTTGATCGATTTTCTGAGATGCTGTACTGCCTAATAGGTTAACGCCTCAATTATTGATGCAATTCCATGTAAGGGTAGCATAAAATAAATTTAAAAGCAATTGAGAGAAATACAAGATGAAAATTTTTTTAGAACCTTCTTATCCATATTAGTACTTAAAGTATTAATTTTTCTCTATCATTGCACCCATGTTTATGGTATAAGAACCGCGTCCCTGCTGTGTTCGTGATGTTGCGCCTTCCGTTTTGAGCCAACACTTACTTTTAGGGTCTCTAACTCCAAAAGAAATAACGCGATAGGCCTGAGCCAAGGCGGCGTTTCTGGGTCGGGACCCACCTGCGAAAGCAGGTTCAAAACATTGCATCACACGGCATTGGCGGGGAATCGATCATAAAAGACCTGACAAAGTTTGTCAGGTCTTTTTGTTTATGGCGATTGATGGATGGCGATCGCGGCGCGCAAGCCAGATTCGAATGCGCCTTGTATCCAGGCATGATAAAGCGAGGCATGTTCTCCCGCAAAATGGATTCGTCCTTCCGGTTGGATGATCTCTTCATGAAGTAAGGTTTGCTGACCCGGGTCAAAGAGGGCGAACGCGCCGCCAGCATAGGGATCGTCGTGCCACATGTGCGAGGCACCTGTTTCAAATTCCTCTTTGATCTGCGGATGAATAAGGGCAACATTCTCGATGGCTTGTTCAATCCGTTCATGAGGTAACAGCGATCCCCAGCGTTGCGCATCTTCCGACCAGGTATAACTCGCCAATAAGATTCCCCGCCCGGTGTCCTTGCCATAATCTGTGTAATACAAATTGCGGATGGCAAGATCAGTCACAGTGCCGCCACCATAGATGCCATCATCTTCTTCCCAAAAGCGTCTGCGAGTTTGAAAGAAAATTTTAGCCGAGGCATCGTAATGTAATTGTCGGATGGCGCGCTGTTTTGCACGAGAAAACGGCTTCAATACCTCCACATGGCGCAAAACAGGAAAGGGAATAGTAATGATCGCATAATCGCCGCGCGCTGCGAAGCGACCGACCCGTGTCTGATAATGGATAACCACTTCGTCGGGAGTCTGATCAACGGCGATCATCCGCGCCCCATAGCGGATTCTTGATCTAAGCGCAGGCAAAAAGGCGTGTGGAAGATGATCTGCTCCACCCACGATCTGACACATGTTCGTGTAATAGTTCCCGCCATCTTCACGGAACAACTCAAGAAAGGATGAGTTCATCATGGCTTCCTGATTATTCAGTAAGCCAAACATTTCGATCATGCCCTCCGACCATCCTTTGAGTTCAAGGAATTCACGGACCGAATACTGGTCATATTCCGCGTAAATCTGTTCCCAGGCCGCTTCACCCTCTTTCTCTATTTTTTCCACCAGAGGGCGAATTGTCTCTTCCCAGTACCAGCCAGAGATCTTTCCCTTTTCAACTTCGGAGATTCCAAAACCCATCAATTCAGGGTCCGCCTGCACCTCTGCCAATCGCCGCTTGACTCCACCCACATACACGTGCGCCTGTGGATTTCCCATCACAAAATCAGACGTTTGCAAGCCGAACTTCTCTACGTAAGCCATTGTCAGTTCATGGGCGCGCGGGATGCGCATCGCTCCAGCTTCCCCGTAGAGGCCGCGTGCGAAAGGTTCACGCATGGTGTAAATTCGTCCACCCACTCGATGCTGCGCCTCAAGAATCAGTGGATCATGCCCAGCTTCGAGGAGTTCGTAAGCGGCAGATAAGCCCGCCAGGCCTGCCCCTACGATAATCACTTTTTTCGGTCTTTCGCTTTTGAAGTTTTTCGCGATCCCCTGTTTTATAACATTGACGTAATCTTGGATGGAGTGTTTGGTTTGCATGAGACCTCTATGAATAAAATTTGGAAGTAGTTAGTAATAAGCAATATCTTATCTAGGATTGATTGAAATTTCAATCACCACTTCGGACTTGACCACGGCTTTTGCAAAGTCCAGTTTTAAGACTCTTTGTACACGGACTTCACGGAGTGGACGGAGTTTTTTCCGTCTTTTCAGGGCAGGATCCGTGTTGTCTGTGGGCTCCGTGTACAAAAAAGGATTTTGTCAAGCGACCTTGAGAAAACCATACGGACTTGACGAGTTTATTGCCAGACGGTTACAATCGCCGCCGTTACAGGATAGAATTACAATTCAATAGCGGAGATATAGCGGCTGGGTCCCATCTCAAAATGGGATCACGAGGTGGAGGTACTCCCGTGCGAACGGGATGCTAATCGCCCATCTTCTCCCTTTCCTTTTACCGCTTGTCTCGTTAATAAGTAAACTTTTTGACCTGCTTTATAGGCTGGAATCAAGCCTGAAGTTTACCTAATTATGCGGCACTATGTATGAAGAGGGTCGGGGCGAGGTCGAGAAAATCGAATTGATCAGCGGATGCCTCTGGAGTTGGTCACAGCCTCCTTTCTCCCTTCTGAAATAAGCGCAAGGAGTAACAGGCGCCCCACACTCGGGCGAAAAACTGTGTTGCTCGGGCCGAAAACTGATCAGCAATGATTGGGACAAGGCAGGCGCAGTGAACCAGACAGTATTCTTTTTGCGTGTCTGGTATGATTTGGAAGGGCTGTTTTATTTAATAGCGTGGCTATTCTTTAAGGCATGCCCCTAGCCTGCCTTTTTTGTTTAAGCCAGATTCGCTGGTCGAGTAGCCGATGCTTGTTGGACGTACACTGGCACCGTACGCCAGGGCGGTGTCGAGACCAGCCATAAAAAATAGACTTGGCATTGGTGGTTTCGACTGCTTGCGCTCAACCACCGAAATGCCCTGGAACAGAGCAAGAATCGGGTCGGCAGAAATGAGTGATGTTCATAGAATACAATCAAAAGGAGACACTATGAACATTCAAACGGATCTCAAACAATTATCGGATGATTACCTGCGCATCGAGCAGGCAATCCTGTACCTTGAAAATCATTATAAGGATCAACCAAGCCTGGAAGAGGTGGCGGCAAATATCGGGTTGAGTGAATATCATTTCCAACGAGTATTCACACGCTGGGCAGGAGTCAGCCCAAAGCGCTTTCTCCAGTTTTTGACGAAAGAAGGCGCAAAGGATTTGCTCGACCAATCTGAAAATCTACTCGATACCACACATCAGGTCGGACTTTCGAGCCTAGGCCGGCTGCACGATCTTTTCGTCACCACCGAGGCCGTTTCACCGGGCGAATACAAATCCCACGGGGCAGGAGTAACGATTCGCTATGGGATTCACCCCACGCCTTTCGGCAAATGTCTGATCGCGACAACGGAACGTGGTATCTGTCATCTTGGGTTCGTGCAGACGAGTGAAGGCGATGCCATTGACAACCTTGTTGCTGATTGGAAGCAAGCAAAGATGATCGAGGATTACAAGGCGACCGCCTCCCTGGTCGCACCGATTTTTGACCTACGGTACAACAACCACGGTAAGCCACTGAACGTCCATTTGCGTGGCACAAATTTTCAGTTGAAAGTTTGGGAAGCATTGCTGCAAGTGCCGGCGGGGACTGTGACCACCTATGAAGGGATTGCTGCCAGGATTGGCAAGCCCAGCGCTATGAGGGCAGTTGGCACAGCCATTGGTCACAACCCGATCGCGGTGTTGATCCCCTGTCATCGCGTGATCCGAAAGGTTGGCGAGTTCGGAAATTACCGCTATGGCGCGCTGCGAAAGAAAGCATTGCTGGCAAGAGAATTTGTTACAACGTCGCTGGTTGAGTAGTTCCGAGCCGCTTCGCGGCGAGAAACGTATCGAAACCAGCAATTGCAGGCAAATATAAATTTCTGGTTTCGACACCTGCACTTCGATTTGCTCACCTGCACTGCGTGCCGGCGCATGTGTGGCAAATCGTGCCGGTGCAAGTGTACAGGCGAGACGAACACTCGCCCTACTCAACCAATGGTTTATGAATAAAAGGAAACAAATGAAAACAAAAATTTGGATTGCTTTACTAGCACTTTATATCGTTTGGGGGTCGACGTATCTGGCAATTCGTTTCTCGGTGGTGACCATTTCACTAATAATACATGCGAAGTTGCGTTTTTTGATTTCCGGCGCGATTCTGTTCATTTGGCGGCGCATGGCAGGTGACCCTGCACCGACGTTAAGCAATTGGAAATCGACGGCAATCGTGGGCGCTGCGCTACTGCTTGGCGGAAATGGTCTGGTTGCCTGGGCTGAACAAAGCGTGCCTTCCGGCATCGCGGCGCTGATGATCTCTACGTCCCCGTTCTGGCTGGTCTTGTTCGAAGCGCTACGCACAGGAGTCAAGCCAACCTGGAACTCGATCCTCGGTTTAATTGTCGGTTTTGGAGGTGTATTCCTTCTGATCGGTCCCGCTGAAATCACAGGAGGAGAAGGTAGTTTCGATACATTTGGGATCATTCTACTGCTGCTTGCGCCGTTGTTTTGGTCACTTGGGTCGATCTACGCTCGAGGCGCGGACATGCCTAAATCCACACTGCTTTCAACGGGTATGCAGATGCTGACCGGCGCGGTAGCGCTGTTCATTGTCAGCCTGGTGAAAGGTGAGTTAAATGGATTCAGCTTCGGGCTTGTTTCGATGCGCTCCTGGCTGGGTCTCACATACCTGATCACATTCGGGTCGCTGGTCGGATTCGTCTCTTATGGATGGCTATTACATAACGCGCCCGTTTCATTGATGTCCACATACGCGTACGTGAATCCAGTCGTGGCAGTGTTCCTGGGAAATTTGCTGGCAGATGAGCCGTTGAATGCACGCATTCTGGTTGCCTCTGCGATCATTATCGGGTCGATTATATTTATCAATAGTGCGCGGCAAGTGAAGGTCAAGACAGAACCGTTGCAGGCCGTCCCTGACGGCGATGACTAAATGAGAACATATAAAGGCTGAGATTGCTTCGGGCTACACCTGCATGCTTTGCTCACCTGCACTGCGTGCCGGCGCATGTGTAGCAAATCACGTGCCGGTGCCAGTGATGCCCTCGCAATGACGAAAAAATCCACTACCTGCATAGTGCAGTTGGAAATTCATTCTGACATATCACAAAGGAGCGAAGAAATGGACGCAAAAGATCTCGTCAAACAAGTGAAAGAAGATGAAGTCAAGTTTATCTCATTGCAGTTCACGGATGTGACCGGCACGGTGAAAAGTGTTGACATGCCATTGAGCGGACTGGATGGCGCGCTCGAAGACGGCGTATGGTTCGATGGCTCGTCGGTGGAAGGGTTCGCGCGTATTCAGGAGAGCGACATGCATCTGCGGCTCGATCCGGAGACGTATGCAGTTCTGCCCTGGACCTCGTTGGAACGACGCCGGGCGCGCATCTTCTGCGATATCTTCACGCCGGATGGCAAGCCATTTGAAGGTGACCCACGCGGCGTGTTGAAGAAATTGATGGCGAAAATCGCCGAACGCGGCTGGACGTATAACATCGGTCCCGAACCAGAGTTCTTCTTGTTCAAAGGTGAGAACGGACGGGGTGTTCACCCTGTTCCGCATGATGTTGGCGGATACTTTGATTTTTCATCATTTGATGAAGCGGCTCGCGTGCGGACTCAGTTAATGGATGCGCTGAGCTCCATGGGACTCGGCATAGAAGTAGGACACCATGAAGTGGCATTGGGTCAGCATGAAATTGACTTCCGCTTCGAGAATGCCGTGAAAGCCGCGGACAATGTGTTGACGTTGAAATACACCGTCAAAGCGATTGCTGCCCAGCACGGGCTGACCGCATCCTTCATGCCCAAGCCTGTCTTCGGCATCAATGGTTCCGGCATGCACTGTCATCAGAGTCTCTTCGACAAGAGCGGCGAAAATCTATTCTTCGATCAGAACGATGAGTATCACATCTCGAGCGTTGCTTACTCATTCATCGCGGGACAGCTCAAGCACGCCCGCGGGCTCGCGGCACTGGTCGCGCCGACAGTCAATTCATACAAACGACTTGTCCCAGGTTATGAGGCGCCAGTCTACATCGGCTGGGCACAGATCAACCGTTCCGCACTGATCCGCATCCCGCGCTACACCGAAGGACGTAACAAAGCCATGAGGGCAGAGTTGCGCTTCCCCGATCCGTCCTCGAATCCATATCTCGCGTTCGCAGGCATGCTCGCGGCTGCATTGGATGGCATTGATAATAATCTCACGCCTGCCAAGCCATTGAATAACGTCAATCTGTATCATCTCGACGCGAAGGAACGCAAGAAACTAGGTGTCGGTGAATTGCCTGGTTCTTTGGCCGAAGCGTTGAATGAGCTTGAGAAAGACAAAGTGCTTGTTGAGGCGTTGGGTCCGATTGCCTACGAAGCGTTCTCCCGCGCCAAATGGGAAGAGTGGGATCAGTATCGAATCCATGTGACAGATTATGAGATTGAACGCTATCTAGAAACTGCATAGCATGGTAAGTAGTAAGTGGGGATTAGTATTGGAAACCAGAGAATTAAAGATTGAGACCTGCGAGGGATAATATCCTTCGCAGGTCTTGTCTTATAATGAGAAGAGAAAAGAATTTAGTTGCCCCTCAAGAATACATATGAAGTCACGCATTTTTATCAATGTTTTGTCCTTAATCATTTTGCTTTCAGCAACTTTAGGTTCCTGTACATCTGCCCCAACCATGCCAATTCAACTGGCTTCTTTTACTGAAAATGATGTCAGTGTATCTATTGCGTTGGAGCATCCCTCCGCTGAGAATTACTTTTTATCTGCCACCTTTACGCCTCCAGATGGTTATCACTTATACAGTAAGGATATGCCTGTCCATGGGATTAATGGCTTGGGGCGTCCTACTCTGTTCGAATTGACAGCAAACAGTCACATAAGAGCGAGCGGTGAATTGATTGAGAGTGTGAGCGCCCAACAACTATATTTCGAACCACAGGAATTGCCGGTTTATCCGCTTGGTGCAGTAACTCTGAGTCTACCTGTCGAGCTTCTACCCGGGAAAAATTGGGTCAACGATGAACTCAAAATCACATTTATGGCGTGTAGTAGCAACCAGTGTAAACCTCCCGTCGAAGGAAAGATCATATCTATTCGTGTCCCGGGTGCATATTTGTTTGAAAACCAATAGATAGGAAATTAAACATGAACAAAAAGATCATAATTATTTTCATAACAGCTATTTTGTTAGCTTGCAATTTCCTGTTCCCACAAAAACCAACCTCGATGCCCGAGTCGATCGCGCGAAGAACAGAAGCTGCTTCGCAATCCAGCGAGTCCGAAAACCTCGTGTCCGCTGGCTTCACTATTGTCCGCTTGCATCCTAAAGGCGACTTACAAACCATGCTTGCAAATGAAGCGCAAAAAGCAATAGCGCTCAAACAAATGCCTGTCGTTGAATTTGACGCGACATGGTGTCCACCCTGCCAGGCAATTGAGGCAGCCATCAAATCCAAGAATAAATTAATGCTCAACGCATATCGTGAGACCTATATTATTAAGCTGGATGTAGACGAATGGAGATGGAAGAATGGCAAAGTTCAAGATTTCCATTTTAATGCCATACCAGTTTATTTCAAGCTCGATTCGGAGGGCCATCAAACTGATGATGTTATTGATGGCGGCGCATGGGGAGAGGATATTCCCGAAAATATTGCGCCAGTGATGGATGAGTTTTTTCACGGAGGATAAGCGGGTAATGCCCTCACCAAGAAATGTTTAATATTTCAGGCTTAGAATAACTATGCCCAAAGACATTTTCCTCTCTTATTCCCGCCGCGACCAGGAATTCGTCACTCGCCTTGCATCAGACTTAAATGAGCATGTCGCTTTTGTGTGGTTTGACCGATCCACAATTCAACCTGGGCAAAAGTGGCACGAAGAAATTATGGAAGGCATCCAGGAATGTAAAGCTTTCATCCTAGTTTTATCTCCTGATGCGCTGGAATCGCGTCATGTGCGCGAAGAAGTTAACAAGGCATTGGACCTGGGCAAAACGATTTTTCCTGTCATATACCGTCCCGCCAAATGGACAGGTGAAGTTGAATATCTGGTCAAAGAGGTTCAAACGCTTGACCTGCGCTCAGGCAGTTACACAGATAATTTCCAAAAATTGGTCGATGGTCTGATTGAAGCCGGGGCGGCAAAAGCAACAGGAGAACGACCCTTCCTTCGCCAGCCAACGAAAACCAGTTTGAACATTGTTTTGAGCAAAATCCCTAGCTGGGCACTTGCCTGGAGTCTCGGCTGGTTGGCCTTTTGGATTGTTGTACTTATATTCCTCGCCATCATTGTTGCCAGTCAGAACAAACTAGGAAGCAATGATTTTTTGAACTTCATGTTTATTCTGATCAGTGGCGGGATTGGAGGCTTTACAGGCGGTCTGCTTGCAGGCTTATTTACAATGCTTGCGTTACGACCAAACGCGCCTTCTATTTCATGGAAGCATATGTCCCCCACCATTTGGATTTGGGGAGTCAGTGGTCCGCTAGGCATGGTTCTATCTGGCGTAATTACATCTTCCATGGTTGCGGTAGGTATGATTAGTGTTCAACGCAAAGAACTAAACTGTGAAGGAATTAGCCAATGTATCGGTGCCGCCTTCGGAAGTGCTATCGGAGAAGCAATTGGCTTGGTTATTCTCATTTTAGCGGTATTCTTACTTTTTGTGATTGTTGCCTGGTTCCTCACCGGGATGTTCGCTGGCTGGCTTGCCGTGCGTCACATCCGCAGGCTGGAACCGGGCATTACAAACAGGCAGGGCTGGGGAGTCGCCACTGGCTGGGGATGCGGCGCGATCGTAGCGGCGGTCGTTATGATTTTTTTGATTGTAATGCTTACAAACACATTGGGGCTATAACGAACCGCGCAAAATCGTCTCAACTTGTTTTCGCAAGCTGGTTGGGTGAATTGAGCTTGTCGTGATTTTCTTAGCACCCAGGAATTTCACAAACCGTGTCAATCCCCTGCCAAGCGCATTCGCAAACTCGATATCTTTCACCGGCGCGTCGTCTTCGAGCCAGAAGCCTTTGATCTCCAGCGTCATTTTTGTGCGGTCAAGTTTGGGGTCGAGCCGCGCCACCAAGTCGTCACCGTATAAAATCGGCAGCACATAATAACCCCAGCGACGTTTCTCCGCAGGCGTGTACACTTCCCACTTGTACTCAAAATCGAACAATTTCTTTGCCCGTCCGCGCGCACTGACGATATCCAGTGGAGAGAGGAACGTGACTTCTTCCAGCGTGGTCGTTTCTTTTGGCTTCCATCCTTTGGGGATTTTTCCCTTTTCGAGAGATTCCAACGCTGGCACGTCCTCTGACAAAACGAGGTAAATATCGCGTCCACCTTCGACCTTGACCTGCTTCGCCTTGCCAGACTCAAGCCACGCCGCGATCAGTTGACTCATTTCTACGCGCGAGTAGTTGTGTTGCGTATCATATTGCAATGCGGGCTTAAGCACAGCTTCCCGGAATAATCCCCGGAACGAAATATTCTGCCGGAGGAAAAAATCTTCTGCTTCTTTTTCGCTCGCAATATGATCATATTCTTTGGGTGCAATATTCTCGCGAAAATCATAGACGCGCTCAAATCCCTCGCGGTGATGGATCATCAATTCGCCGCACAACCACATATCGAAAAGTGCCAGGGATGTATCCTTACGCCCGCGATAATTTCCGTCAACGGCATTGCCTGTGAAATTACGATTCCCAAGCGGACCGCGTGCCCGCAACTCAGCACGCACCCGTTCGAAGAGTTCAGGATTGGACAACACGAAATCTTCCACTCGCTTATGGTGCTTCCGACGCTCCATATGGACGCGATAATATGGCAGGTTCGACATGGGATACATCGCCAGCCAGCCGCCATAGTCAAAAAATTCGCGATCCTGGTACGCCATCTGATATAGGTAATCAGACTTGTAATCCAGTACGCGGCTGTGCAGCACAATATCCTGGCTGCGCGCAAAAATGTTGAGCGGATCCAATTGCACTGCCTCACATTCGCGGATGGCTTGGGCTGTCCCTTTTTTGCCTTTCCAACGGCGGCCTGGCCAAAGTCCCTGTTTACCAAGCACGAAGCGACGGGCCGTCTGGTTAGAAATAATAATCGGCGTCATAGATTTACACGATCTCCGCGCGTCTCTGGGACAGAGATCACCAGAAAATGAACATGTGCCCGTGAGTTATTCTTAAATTGATGTTTGGTCATGGGAGCGACTTCAAGACCCTGTCCTTTTTGTAAAGTGAGTTCATGATTTTCAAATGACATAGTTCCTTCTCCCTCAAGTATATAAAAAAATTGTCTTGCTTGCTCATGATAGTGTGTCACTTCCGCACTCCCTGCAGGAACACGTTCCTGAATTACACTCATGTCATTGCGTTTTAATAGATACCAGCCATCGCAATTTCCTCCCCAGATATAGTGTTCTGCGTTCTCAATAGAAATTGACATACTATCCCTATAACAACTCTACCTACATGAAACTTATCGCAGGTAGAGTGAGGATCGAGATTTAAAGTAATGAAAAGCGTGCTTTTATTCTAGCACAAATATTCTAAGAAA
>Ga0137368_10006734_pt1 | contig 12017 bp, 11 predicted proteins | sample SagtaG_13_FD_104917 | JGI IMG/M metagenome (GOLD analysis project Ga0137368, IMG submission 104917) | Vadose zone soil microbial communities from Sagehorn Ranch, Mendocino, California, USA - Sage1_L_100_16 metaG | ecosystem: Environmental > Terrestrial > Soil > Vadose zone | place: USA...
GAGCAGCCCGTAGAGCAGTAGCCCCACCACGACCGTGGGGAAGGCGAGGGCCGTGTTGACGACCGTGAGCGCGGCGCGGCGGCCCCAGAAGGGCTTCGTCGCGAGAACGAAGCCGAGTGGTAGCCCCAGCGCGCAGGCGATCACGGTGGCGGCGATGGCGACTTTGAACGTCAGGAGGGCGACGCCGTACACCTCGGCGTCGCCCGCGAGGATGAGGGCGAGCGCCCGCCTGAATCCCTCCGCTAGAAAGTCCATCCCAGGCCGGCGCTGATCCAGGGATGCGAGGTCCACTCGGTGAGCCGCACGTCGGGCGGGAGCACGCGGCTGCCATCGATCGCGTTCGGCACTTGGTATTCCCTCGGGTACGTGAGCCGCCACAGCACGACCCGGAAGTCCGTGCGCACCGACACCCGGCGCACGGGATACCAGCGGACGCCCGCCCCCGGCGCCACGGTGAACTTGCTCCCGAAATCGTAGTTGCTGGGGTCGGGGGGCGAACCGCCGCCGATCGCGAGCCCCAGCGCGCCGCCGACGTAGGGCGCGAGGCCGTGCCAGGTCTTGCGGCCGGAGAGGGAGAGCTGCAGCCCCGCGTCGACCAGGACCACGTCCGTGTCGAAGGGCCCCGTCTTCCGCGTGAGCGAATCTTTCGTGTAGTCGACCACGAACCGCGTCGTCTGCGCGTACGCGACGCCGAGCGAGACGCCGAGCGCGCCGCCGAACGGCACCTCGTAGCGCAGCCCGCCCGTCGGACCGTTCGAGATCCCCACGCCCGGCCCGCCGCGGCTGCCGCCGAAGTAGCCGCCGCTCACGAGCAACGTCCCCCCCGGCCGGACGTCCTTGTATGGCGACTGACCGGGATCGTGTCCCACCTGGGCGGTCAGGCGGTCGGCCGGACCGGCGGACAGAAGCACCCCTGCGCTGACGATCGCCGCACGCCGCACGTGCCGGCCGCCCGACCGCCTGACCGCCTGACCGCCCGTCGCTTCACCGCCCATTAATCGATCTCCCTCAGGTCCCGCCCCGTCATCTCGGGCGGAGGTTCGACGCCCAGCATCCGCAGGATGGTCGGCCCCACGTCGCGCAGGGCGCCGCCGTGCCGCAGCGGTCCGCTGGCGTCGTCGCCGACGATGAGAAACGGCACCGGGTTGGTCGTGTGCGCGGTGTGGGGGCCGTCGGTCGTCGGGTCGATCATCAGCTCGCAGTTGCCGTGGTCGGCCGTGATCAGCAGGGTCGCGCCGGCGCGCTCGGCGCTCTGCAGCACGCGCGCGAGACACCCGTCCACGGTCTCCACCGCCTTCACCGCGGCGCCCAGCACCCCGGAGTGGCCCACCATGTCGCCGTTGGCGTAGTTGCAGAGGATGAAGTCGTGGTGCTTCGCCTCGATCGCCCGGCACAGCACATCGGTCACCCCCGGCGCGCTCATCTCGGGACTGAGGTCGTAGGTGGCCACCTTCTGCGAGGGCACCAGCGAGCGCTCCTCGCCAGGGTAGGGCGTCTCGAAGCCGCCGTTGAAGAAGTAGGTGACGTGCGCGTACTTCTCAGTCTCGGCGGTGCGGAACATGGTCTTGCCGTGCTCGGACAGGACCTGAGCGACGATGCGCGACAGCCCCATCGGGCCGAAGCCGACCGGGAAAGGAAAGGTCTCGTCGTACTGCGTCATCGCGACGAGATCGATGTGGGGCCGCGCGCCGGTGTCGAAGGCGTCGAACCCCGGGACGGCGAGCGCCCGCACGATCTGCCGCATGCGGTCGGCGCGGAAATTGAAGCAGAAGACGCCGTCGCCGCTCCGGATCCGGGGCGTCCCCGTGATGACGCGCGGCTTCACGAACTCGTCCGTCTCGCCTGCCGCGTACGCGCGGCGGATCGCCGCGACGGGGTCGGACGCAGGCTCGCCGGCCCCGTGCACCATCGCGTCATAGGCGATCCGCGTGCGCTCCCAGCGTTTGTCGCGGTCCATGGCGTAATAGCGGCCGACCACGGTCGAAACGACCGGGGTTCGGGGCTCGGGGTTCGGGCCGCCGCCCCCGAGCCCCGAGCCCCGAGCCCCGAGCCCCGAGTCCCGAGTCCCGAGCCCCTCGAGCAGCTCCTGCATGAACGCGAGCGCGGACTGCGGCGGCGTGTCACGCCCGTCGAGCCATGCGTGGATCGCGACCGGCAGCTCGTGCTGGCGGCCGAGCGTGACGGCGGCGATGAGGTGCTGGTCGAGCGCGTGGACGCCGCCGTTGCCGATCAGGCCGATGAGGTGGAGCGTGCCCCCGCGCCGCGTCAGCTTCTCGCACAGCTCGACGAGCGGCGGCAGGCGGAAGAACTCGCCCGATTGGATCGCCTGCGAGATGCGCACCATGTCCTGCGGGACGACGCGCCCGGCGCCGAGGTTCAAGTGCCCTACCTCGCTGTTGCCGATCTGTCCTTCGGGGAGTCCGACGGCGAGCCCGGACGCGTTGAGCAGCGTCCGCGGCGCCTTCGCCCAGAGGCGGTGCCACATGGGCGTGTCCCCGAGCTCGATGGCGTTGCCCTCCCGGCCGGGACGGAAGCCCCAGCCGTCGAGCACGATCAGTACGACCGGGGTGCGCGGCCCATGCCTCGTAGCCATATTTGGAAGCGATGCAATTTAGCCCGGCGTTTCGCGCCCTTCCAGCTATCCTGTGGATCGCGTCTGCCGCACCGCTCGCCGCCCAAGCGCGATACCGTGTGACCACCGATGGCGCGTGGTTTTATCAGGAGGCGGGCGGCAAGCGCCTCGCGCGGCTGGCGCGCGGCGCGCTGGTTGCCCCCGGCGAGACGCAGGGCGACTGGCTCACGGTGACCCTTGAGGGCTGGATCTTCGAGACCTCCGTCGGCCCCACACCGCGCGCCGGGTTCGACCTCACGGTGACGCGCGCACCCGAGGAGAACCTCCGTTCGGCGCCTGCGGGGGCCCTGGTGGCGAAACTGCCGCCGGGCTTCCTGCTCGTCCGGGTCGCCGAGGGCTCCAACGACCGCTGGGTCCACGTCACGCGCGCGGGCTGGGTCCAGAAGGCCGACCTGGAGCCGGTCGCGGAGGTGGCCGCCTCGCGGGCGGCCGGGGCGGGGGCGGGGGCCGACAGCGGCGCGGGCGGACGGACTCCGGGCCCACGACCGGCTGCCCCGGCACCGGCCCCGCGGGACGGCCCCGGGGCCGGTGGAGACACCACGGCCCCGGCCTCGCCGCCGTCCACCGACCCCTCCCGCGTCCAGTCTGCCCGCCGCACCATCCTGTATCGCGCGCCCGACGGCCCGGCCGCGGGCACGCTGGCGGAGTCGGCGCCGCTGCGGGTGCTCGGCCGCTCGGGCGACTGGTCGCGCGTCGAGGTGCAGGGCTGGGTGAAGAGCGGGGACCTGCAGGCCGCGCCCGCCGGCGTGCTCCTGGGCGTCACCGCCGCGGAGTTGCGCGCCGAGCCGCAGCGGTACGTCGGGCAGGTGCTTCGTTGGACCCTGCAGTTCATCGCGGTTCAGCAGGCAGACGAGCTCCGCCCCGACATCCCGACGGGCGCGACCTACCTGCTCGCGCGTGGGCCGCTCCCCGAGCGCGGCTTCGTGTACGTGATCGTGCCCCAGGCGTCGCACGCCCAGCCCGAGACGCTCACCCCTCTCGCCACCATCCAGGTCACCGCGCGCGTGCGCGCGGGCCGCAGCCGGTTTCTCGGGAACCCCGTGCTCGATCTGGTCACGCTCGAGCCCCAGCCATGAACGACATCCTGCGCGACCGCTTGCTGCGGAAGCTCGACGCGCTCTCCGAGGACAAGGTCTACCAGGTGCTCGACTACGTCGAGTTCCTCGAGTCCAAGTACGTCGGGCGCCCCGCCGGCGCGCCGCCGTTCCAGAAGGTCGCGGAGACGCTCGAGGACACCCTGCGGGCGGGGCGGGTGCCGGTGAACATCATCAGGGGCACGATGGACGCGGTGGGGAAGGCGGGGAAGTTCCTCGAGAAGGTGGCGGCTGCCGGCCGGGCCGCGGTCGAGGGGGCGTCCAAGAAGCCCGCGGAGCACGTTGATGAACCGCCGCCGGCCGAATAACTTTCGCCATGGGCACCTTCCGCTCCGGCACCGCCCTCACGTTTGACGACGTGCTCCTCGTTCCGCGGCACTCCAGCGTGCACCCGCGGAGCGTCGACGTGCGCTCCCGCTTCACCCGCGGCATTCCGCTCAACATCCCCCTCGTCTCGGCCGCGATGGACACCGTCACCGAAGCGGAGATGGCCATCGCGATGGCGCGCGAGGGTGGGATCGGCGTGATTCACAAGAACATGCCGATCGACCGGCAGGCGGCGGAGGTGGACCGCGTCAAGCGCAGCGAGTCGGGAATGATCCTGCACCCGATCACGCTCGGCCCCGACCGGCCGCTGCGCGAGGCGGTGCGTCTGATGGAGCGGTTCCACATTTCCGGCGTGCCGATCGTGGACGACGCGGGGCGGCTCGCCGGGATCATCACGAACCGCGATCTGCAGTTCGAGCGCGAGCTCGACCGACCGATCCGCGACGCGATGACGAAGGAGCGGCTCGTCACCGCGCCGGTCGGCACGACGCTCGACGAGGCGGAGCGGATCCTGGCGAAGCACCGCGTCGAGAAGCTCCCGGTCGTGGACGAGCGGGGTATCCTCAAGGGCCTCATCACCATCAAGGACATCTTCAAGCGCCGCCGGTCTCCCCACGCCAACAAGGACCAGCACGGCCGGCTGCGGGTCGCGGCCGCCGTGGGCGGCAACGCCGAGGCGCTGACGCGCGCCCGCGCCCTGGTCGCGGCGGGGTGCGACGTGATCGTCGTGGACTCGGCGCACGGGCACTCCGAGGGCGTGCTCTCCACGGTGGCGTGCCTGCGGGAGGGGTTCCCGGACGCGCAGATCGTGGGCGGCAACGTGGCGACCGAGGCGGGAGCCCGGGCGCTCGTCGAGCGTGGCGTGGACGCGGTGAAGGTGGGCGTCGGGCCGGGGTCGATCTGCACCACGCGCGTCGTCACCGGCGTGGGCGTCCCGCAGATCAGCGCGATCGTCGAGGCGGTTGCCGGGGCGGGGGACGTCCCCGTCATCGCGGACGGCGGCATCAAGTATTCCGGGGACGTGGTGAAGGCGCTCGCCGCCGGCGCGGCGAGCGTGATGATGGGCTCGATGCTCGCCGGCACGGAGGAGAGCCCCGGGGAGTCGTTCCTGCTCGAGGGACGCCGCTTCAAGCTGATCCGCGGGATGGGGAGCCTCGGCGCCATGGAGGAGGGCTCCGCCGACCGCTACTTCCAGGAAGGCGAGGTCTCGCCGGCCAAGCTCGTCCCCGAGGGGATCGAGGCGCGGGTTCCCTACAAGGGGCCCGTCGCCGACGTGATCTTCCAGATGGCGGGCGGCCTGCGGAGCGGGATGGGGTACTGCGGCGTGTGCGACATCCGCGCGCTCCAGGCCGAGACCCAGTTCATCCAGATCACCACAGCGGGGCTGCGCGAGTCGCACCCGCACGACGTCGTCGTCACCCGGGAAGCCCCGAACTACTCGCTGTAGTCGGCCTATCCCGCCTCGTCCCGCTTGACAGGCCCCGAGGCCGGGCCTACTCTGGGGCCGTTCCGCGACCGGCGACTCCCCCTTTCGCCCGAGGCGCGCATGAACCTGCTCCGACGTAAGAGCGTCACCGACCTGCAGAAAGAGGCGCTGACCGACCACAGCCTGAAGCGCGCCCTCGGCGCGCTCAATCTCACGATGCTCGGGATCGGCGCCATCATCGGCACGGGCATCTTCGTGCTGACGGGCACGGTGGCGGCGCTCAACGCCGGCCCGGCGGTGGTGCTGTCCTTCGTGCTGGCGGGCGTCGCCTCGATCTTCGCCGCGCTGTGCTACTCCGAGTTCGCCTCGCTCGTGCCGATGGCGGGCAGCGCGTACACCTACGGCTACGCCACGCTGGGCGAGATCTTCGCGTGGATCATCGGCTGGGACCTGGTGCTCGAGTACGCGCTCGGCGCGGTGACCGTGGCGATCGGCTGGTCGGGCTACGTCGTGTCCTTCCTCCATGACGTCGGGTTCGACGTGCCCTGCGCCCTCTCCGCGGCCCGGGGGACCACGGTCACCTGCTTCGACGGGACGACGGCCACCGCCGTCTTCAATCTGCCCGCCGTCGTCATCATCGCCCTCGTCACCACGCTCCTGGTCATCGGCATCAAGGAATCGGCCAACGTCAACAACGTGATCGTTTTCGTGAAGGTCGCGGTGGTGCTCCTGTTCATCGTCGGCGCTTCGCGGGCGATCGACCCGGCCAACTGGCACCCCTTCATGCCGCCGAATACCGGCGTGCGGGGCGAGTTCGGATGGACGGGCGTGATGACCGGCGCGGGGATCGTCTTCTTCGCCTACATCGGCTTCGACGCCGTGTCCACCGCCGCGCAGGAGGCGCGAAACCCGCAAAAAGACATGCCCATCGGCATCATCGGCTCGCTGCTCATCTGCACGCTGCTCTACATTCTGGTGTCCGGCATCGCCACGGGCGTCATGTCCTATAAGGACCTCAACGTCCCCGACCCCATCGCGGTCGCGGCCGACCACGCGGGGCTCGGGTGGATGTCCTCGCTCATCAAGCTCGGCGCCATCGCGGGACTCTCGTCCGTGATCCTCGTGATGTTGCTCGGGCAATCGCGCGTCTTCTGGACGATGTCCAAGGACGGGCTGCTCCCCCAGTTCGTCAACCAGATCCACCCCAGGTTCCAGACCCCCTGGATCACGTCGATCGTGACCGGGGTCGCGGTGGCATTCGTGTCCGCGCTGCTCACGGTCCGCGAGGCCGGCAGCCTGGTCTCGATCGGCACGCTGCTCGCTTTCGTGATCGTATCCGCCGGCGTGCTGGTGCTGCGAGTGCGGGAGCCCAACCTGCCTCGCGCCTTCAAGACGCCGTGGGTGTGGTTCGTCGCGCCGATGGGCGCGATCTCGGCGGTGTACCTGATGGCCTCCCTCCCCTGGCGCACCTGGGAGCGGCTGATCATCTGGTTCGTCGCCGGGATCGTGATCTACTTCGCGTACGGGGTGCGGCACTCGAAGCTCGCTTCCAGAAACTAAACCCGTCACGCAACCTCCTTCACGGCAACCGGTGGGGCCGGCCGGGGGGCCGGCCCCTGCCCGGCTGCGCCGACGCCCTACTCCACTGGCGTGACCGTGCCCTTTGCGGACGGCACGCAGAGCAGCTCGAAGGCCGTGACGGTGAAGGTATCCGTCGGCTCGATCTGGTTGGCAACAGCGACGTCCGTCGCCTGCGTCCGCTGCGGCGCAAAGATTTCGTAGCAGGTGAGGTGCACGTCGGGCTCCAGGATGGGCGAGGTCCCAGCACTGGTGGTCTTCTCGACCGGGTTGCAGAAATAGTGTGGGCGCTCGACCCGCACCCTTTCATCCGTACCGAACTGATCCTCCAGGGACACCGTCTCCCGCGCCCGCTCCCCTGTGACCTCGTAGCACCGATAATGGTTGAGGTTCACCGGGAATCCGGCGTTGTTCTTCTCCGTGGGGACGAGGAGGTACCGCGCTCCAACGGCCTCCAGCGTCCGCGGGCCGAACTGGTCTTCTGTCTCCACAATCAGGTGCGGCACGAGCGAGTCTTGCGCCCCATAGATCGTCAGGTGCTCGGTCGTATCGGGGATCGCAGTCCCATTCTTCGAAGTCGGGGCGCAGAGCTCGAGCGGCTCGTCGATTCTGGCGGTGTCCGTCAGGAACTGGTCGGCGAGAATCGCGGTATCCGCCGGTTGCGGCGTTTGCTTGCTCACGATGTAGCAGCGGAAATGGGTTTCGTTCTCGAAATCTACGGTCTGAAAGCCCGGCGCCCGGTCCCGGTCGGGAGCGGTGCGAGGCGTTTCGCAGGCGGCCGCGGTCAAACCGAGCACACCCACGATGACTGCGCATCGGGCACGCATGGAGTCCTCCTGATCATGGGGTTGGGCCGCGCGCGAACACAGCGCGCGGCGTGTGCCCCAACATCGTATCGTCGCGTCGGACTCCGGTAGAACACGATTTAGAATCCCGCTTCGCGATCTGTCGCCGTCGCCACCGGCGTCCGGTCTCGACACCGCGAAGGCACGCCAGCGTGCGTCCCCGGAGCCGCAGCAGCTCGGCGGCCGCCTCGAGCGCGGAGAAGCGTCCCAACGAGCTCCGCAGATGGCGCCGGCACGCCCGCTGCAGGCTCCGGAGATCCACCTTGAGCTCCTGACAGATACAGCCGAGGGACGTCCCTCTCGCGCGAAGCTCCAGGGCCTCCAGCAGGCGGATCATCCAGAGGAGATCCAGGAGGCGCATCTCCCCGGCGCCACCATCCAGGGCCTTCCACTGATTCTCCAGCGTCCGTGGTGTAACCCCTTGTGCCGCGGCGAGTTGTTGAATGGTCCTGATCCGGCTGGGGTGGCGCAGTGCGCGCGCGAGCGCGAAGCGGAGCTCGGGCCCACAGTGCTCGAGCCGCTCCAGGTGGAAGCCGAGGCGCTCGCGCAAGGGATTGATGACGCTCCGAAGCATGGCCACCGCGAGGTCCCTCGCCACGCTGGCCAGGGGCACGAACTCCTCCACCGGAGTGCGCCGGAACGGCAGCAGGTGCTCGACGTCCAAGTGCGTCACCACGATCACGGACGGCAGACGATGGCTCCGTGCCAGCTCGGACAGGCGGGCAGCCAGGTCGTCTTCGCCCGGGGCGTCGCACACTACGACATTCACGTCGGCCTTGGGGAAGGCGGCGGCGAAGTCCGACCAGCCGGTGAGGAGCGTGGCGTGTGGGTCGATATGCCGCACCGAGACCGCCGTCAAGGGCTCCGGGCAATGGAAGACCCGCTTGATCAGCTGGTCGAAGCGCCGGGAGAGGAGCCCACCTCGGGCGCAGCTCGGTGGGAGTTCCTTGCGTGAGACTTGGCTCGGGCCCTCGGCCGCCCAGGACTCGCGGGAATCCGCGGCGGAGGGAGCGGAACTCGCGTGCCGAGGCTTATCAAGCACTAGGCCTGTCGAAGTCATGATGGTCGAGACGTGTAGGTGAAAGTCGGTGCGAAGCCAAAACGGCCCGCGCAACAATCGGACCAACCCGGTGCCGAGCCGGGACCGCATATTCGCCCGTGCAGTTCTGTGCAGTTTGTCGCGTGATCGCCACGCGTTTGATACACAACGCGACTAGAAGTGTTGCGCGAGCGCAAAGGGCCGCCATTCGCGGTAACGCCTCTGCTCGACGTATCTTGTTGCCATAATGAACGGCGTCCCGGTTCCGCCGGAGCGCGTGAGCGCGGCGCAGCGGGTCGCGGACGTGCTCGTCCCCGGCGCTCGCGTCGCCCTCACCACGCACGTGAACGCCGACGGGGACGGCGTGGGGAGCGAGGTCGCCCTGTGGCACCTCTTCACGGAGCACGGGCTGCGCCCGGCGATCACCAATCCGACGCCGATCCCGGAGCGGTTCGACTTTCTGCTACCGGAGGGGGCCGACCACTCCGCCCGGGCGGCGAAGGAGATCGAGTCCGCGGACGTCGTGATCGTGCTCGACATCTCGGACATCGGGCGCCTGGGCGACCTGCAGCGCGCCATTGAGCGGTCCCGCGCCGTCGCCTGCATCGACCATCACGTCAGCCCGGGGTCCCTGCCCGACGGGCCGCGGCTGGTTGCGCCCGAAGCGGCGGCGACGGCGGAGCTGGTGTTCGACTTCGCCAGCGCGGTGGGCTGGCAACTCTGTCCGGAGGCGGCGCGGGCGTTGTACGTCGGCATCCTCACCGACACCGGGGCGTTCCGATTCTCGAACACGACTCCCCGCGTGCTCCGCATCGCGGGCGCGCTGCTCGAGCGCGGGGTGGACCCGGAGTCGATCTACGAATCGGTATACGCGAGCGCGCCCGAGGGCCGCGTGCGGCTGATGACGGAGGTCTTGCAGACGCTCGTGGTGGAGCCCGACATCGGCCTGGCGTGGGTCACGGTGCCGCCCGACGCGCTGCAGCGCCACCGGGCCACGGCCGACGACCTCGACGGGATCGTCGAATACCCGCGCTCCATCGCCGGCGTCCGATTGGCGTTGCTGTTCCGCCACATCGCGAACGGCCGGGTGAAGGTGAGCTTCCGCTCGCTCGGCGGCGTGGACGTGCACGAGCTGGCGCACCGGTTCGGCGGGGGCGGCCACAAAAAGGCGGCCGGCGCGTCGCTCGAGGGATCGCTCGCGGAGGTGCAGGAGCAGGTGCTGGCGGCGGCGCGGAACTATCTCGTCGGGACGCGCGCGCGCGCGCCCTCCCGCTGATTCCCCGGTTGCGTCTCCGTTTCAGGGCCTACACCTTTGGTGCAGGTCGGCGGACCCTGTTCCACAGGCCGCGCACACACGGCTGGCCGGGGCGGCGTATGGCCAATACGATCTCTCTGCTGCTGATCGAGGATAACCGGCTGCTGCTGGCGGGGTTGACTGCGCTGATCAACGCGGAGCCGGACCTGCGCGTGGTCGCGGCGGCGGCCGACACCGGTCAGGGGTTGCAGGCGGCGCTCGGGGCGAACCCCGACGTCGTGTTGCTGGATCTGGGTCTCCGCGACGGCGACAGCCTGCGAGTGGTGGAAGCCGTGAAGCGGGACTGTCCGCGGGCCAAGGTCGTCGCGATGGACCTGCTGCCGGCGCAGGAGGACATTGTCGAGTACGTTCGGGCGGGAGTCGCGGGCTTCGTTCTCAAGAACGCCACGTTCGAGGAGTTCGCGAAGACGATACGGACGGTCGCGGCGGGTGAGCGCGTGCTCCCCGCGTCCCTGACCGGGTCGCTCTTCACCCAGATTGCCCGTCAGTCGGTCGCCGCCGGGGGCAGGGCGATGCTGGATGGCGTGCGCCTGACTCCGCGCGAGCGGCAGGTGATCGAGTTGATCGGCGAGGGGCTCAGCAACAAGGAGATCTCGCAGCGGCTGCACATCGCGGTACACACGGTGAAGAGTCACGTGCACAACATCCTGGAAAAGCTGACCCTGCACACCCGCCTGCAGATCGCCGCCTACGCGCACGGCGAGGGAGGGCGCGGCTCTCGCCCCGACCGTTAGCGGGCCCGGCCGCCGCCCGGGGCCGATCCCCGCGGCCGCAGGAACGCGCGCACGAAGTTCCGCTTCGAGAAATCTCCGCCCGTCCACACCCGCCAGACCAGGTCGCTTCCCGGCAGCGCGCGGGCGACGTCGGCCTCGCTCAGGCCCTTTCCGTGCAGGTCGTGGATTCGCTCGCCCAGCTCCACCAGGAAGTCGAGCTTGCCCCGCAGCATCGCGCCAGCCTCGTCCACCCGTCCGCGGTGCTGACAGAACAGTACCCGAGGCTCGAGCGCGATCACGCGCCGCAGCGAATCGATCATCGCGTACACGTCCTCGTCGGCGCGGAGATAGCGCAGTCGGGGCGCCAGGTAGAGATCGCCGCTGAACAGCCAGCCGCGGCTCGGCTCGTACAGGGCGAGATGGTCCGCCGAGTGCCCGGGGGTGGGGATGACCTGGAAGCGAAACCGGGACGTCTCGAGCCACCTGGCCACCGGGGCGGCCTGCGCGGGAACGCGCACGCCCCAGGCCACGCGGCGGTAGAGCCGGGGGCGCGATTCCCGCTGCGCGAGCCGCGCCACGCCGATCTCATGGGCGAGCGGCGTGATGCGCAGCTCGGTGGCGAGCAGCCCGTGATTCCCGGAGTGATCCTCGTGGTAATGTGTGGTGACGCACTGGCGCACGTCCAGTTCGCGGACCAGCCGGCGCACCGCGCGCGCGAGGTTGGGCGGCCCCGAGTCCACGAGCAGACCGTCCACGAGATAGACGCCCGTCCAATAGATCGCGCGGCCGAAAGCCGTCCGCGCCATGCGGAAGAACCGCACGTCGCCGTAGGAGTACGGCCGGATCACGTCAGGGTGCGGTGTCGCGGACCGCCACCACCTCGATGTCGAAGGACACCCGGTCGGCGACGCGGACGGTGCCCGCCGGCCCACCGCGGAACGGCTGGATCCCGAAGTCCGTCTGCTTCACGGTGAAGGTCGCCGCGGCGCGCAGCGTGTCGGGACCGACCCGGGTGTGCACCTCCACCGGCACCTCGCGTGCCCGACCC
>Ga0137368_10006738_pt1 | contig 12012 bp, 13 predicted proteins | sample SagtaG_13_FD_104917 | JGI IMG/M metagenome (GOLD analysis project Ga0137368, IMG submission 104917) | Vadose zone soil microbial communities from Sagehorn Ranch, Mendocino, California, USA - Sage1_L_100_16 metaG | ecosystem: Environmental > Terrestrial > Soil > Vadose zone | place: USA...
AGAAAACATCAATGCGGTCTGGAAGTGGGGGCGGACCCATGATCACCGCCCACGCCACTCCCACCGCGAGTGCCATCGTGTAGCTGCCTCCCACGTCGGCCGCCAGCAGGGCCAGTAGCCAGAGGAAAGGCGCGGTCACATACGCGGATGGCGCCACTGGACTTCGCAGCGAAGCGAGACTCAAGAGCCCGATCCAGAGCATGACTTGCGACCGGCGGTCGAGTGTTCCGGCCCGTCCGCCTCTCCACGCGAGCCACAGAACCAACGCCGTGTACGCCCACGTCAACCCCTGGGCGGTCGCCGACCCGACACCCGCGACGCCCAAGAGGCGAAGCTTCGCGACGATCCCGTAGATCGAGAAGTTCCTCGAAAGGATGAACACTGGAACATCCACCCGCTCGATGAACGAGAACGCCTCGACAGTCACGATGCGCGGCAGCTGATACGACAGAAATGCCACGAAGGGATCGCTTCCCAGGGCCAGGACCCCGAGCAGCACGAACACGACGCCAAAGACGAGCGTCCAGCCAATCTCACGCCACCTCCGTCCCGCGGCGAGCGGGACCAACAACACACCTGGAAAGACTTTCGAGAGGATGGCGAACGAGAGCAACGCTCCGCCGAGAGCGAGCCGGCGCTCTCGAAAGGCGATCATTCCTGCAATGGCCAGCATGACCGCCATCGCATGGAATTGACCGAACTGGAAATTCAACATCGTGGGAATCGAGGCGAGAATCGCTGGCAGTAACAAGCCCACGACGAGTCCCTCTCTGCCGCCGATCCACCACGCCAACAGCAATCCGCCTGCAATCAGGCACAGGGATTGGATGACGAACCACCCCGTTCGAATGTGCTCGAATGAGTTCGTGATTGCGAGCGCGGCTCGCGGGAGCAGGAGAAAGGGCGGGGGATACTCGTAGGGATCCGACACCCACAGTCCGAGCCCGCGACAGGCGAACTGACGCCCCGAGGTTCCGTGTAGAGCGGCGCGGTGAAGGCCGGGTACCACCGTTCATCGTAGACATTCGTTTTGCCGCGGCGGCAGAGGTCCGCTGCGTGGACGTACGCCGCCATGCACTGGTGATTGGCTGCGATTGGATCCGGCACCGTCGAACCCCACAGACGCGAGGAATCCACCATGAACGCCGACAGCCGGCCCATTTGAACGAGGGCAAGCAACGTCAGAACAACCCAGGCCACCGACAGCACGGGGCGCCGCCGTGTCGCTCCACGCAGCGTCTCGGGCATCTGCGCGGCGAACCACGGGAGCGGCATGAAGCACAGGATGGCCATCGCTCCAGCTGCCCATCCACTCACTTGTGCGACGACCGGCGTAAGGATGGCCGCCGTGGCGGCCGAGATGCCGAATGCGGCGGCCCACTGTTCGCGGCTCGTGTGAAATTGCTGATGACGTATTTCCTCCATAACGGCCCTCACAACCGAACGCGACGGTGAACGATGGTTTGGTCACCAGAGTGAATCGGTACGACATCCGGCGGCCGCGCGAGTATTGATGCTTTGATCGCGCGTGGCAGACCGAGCGAACGGGCGATGACATCGAATTCCAAGGGCGACCTGTCGGCACGCTCAACGTCAACACGAATCCTTCGAGCGGCGGATCAACGTAGCCGACCGTCCACTGCGGTGGTCGGGTTCGGTAGCGTGTGGTGTCGATCGCGCGACCGTCCACAGCGGCCGAGAGTACGTGAGTGTCGACCGCGCGAAGGCGGATCGAATACGTATCAGCGGCGGGCCGGATGCGGAGCTCGAGCCGGCGTGTTCCGCTATGGCTCGAGTCGGCCACGACCTCGACGTCCGGTGCGCCGACTGCTACATGCGGAGCGGCCGCAGCCAGGGTCCGTGACTCGCCGGCAATCGCACGCGTGAGCCATTCCGGTGGTGCGTCGGGGTGTGAAGGCGTGCGAGGCACGACGATGCGCGCGGACGATCCGAGGAGGCTTGCGCTCCATGAACCGGGTCGAGCGAACTCCGGCGGCGTCACGAACCACGCGCGCGACGTCTCGACGTCGAACGCATATCCGAGCATCGACGGCTCCGGGTGGGCCGCACTCGGACGCGCGATCGCCGCGCCGGCGCCAACGAGCACCAGCGCTCCAACGAGCGCAATCGCTGGCATGACCCATCGTCGCGTCGCACCCAACGTTTCGAGATGGGGTGCAAGAAGCCACGCCGACATCGGTACAAAGAGCCCGACGATGATGGCGCCGGGATCACTCAACCCGAGAATGACCACGGCGACGCTATAGACTGCCGGCACGATCAGCGAGGCCGCAATGAGCGTGGCTGTCCAATTAGCGAGAGACCTGACACGAGCCGTCTGGGTGACCAATGCAGCAAGAGCGGCACCGGCCGCGGCGAGAAGCGGCCAGACAAACAGATAACTCGCCACTGGCCACTGTGAGGTCACAGTTACGACGACCACCGTCCACGCGAGGAGTGCGCCGATCCAAGCCCCTGCGAGACCTGCCCATCGCCGAACCAGCGCCCAGCCTACGGATGCGGATGCGAGAGCCAACGTCGCAATTCCGGCCGCGTAGAATCCTCGTGCGCTCGAGGATGCGCCGATCGCCAGCGAGCCCACGAGCCGGTCTGTTAAGCGAATGACGCCGAAGGCCATCGCGGCTGCGAGCGCAGTAGACACGATGATTCCGGCGATCCCGAGGATCACGCCTCGCATCCAGTGAGGCTCGCGGAGGCGGAGAAGCACTGCTCCGACGAGCACAAGAATCGCCGCCGCTATCGCGATCGGCATCGCGAACCAATCTGGATAGAGGATCAGACCGACACCAGGAGCCGTGAAGAACACGGCGTCGCCTGTGTGCGGCCGTGGAAGCGGACCCCCTGCAAAGGCGCGCGCTAACGCGAGCGCCATTACGCCCTGATGTTGCACGCTGCGCGCATCGAGGTGAGCAACGTCGTCGCTCGCAGTGTGATAACGCTCCAACCCGTCAGCGAAGGCGAAATTCAGGGCGGGTTGGCCCAGTGTGACGAGCTCCGACAGATCAGTGTCGTTCGGGAGCGTTCGGTACACCGTAACCGAGAGCGAGCTTGCCGTGGCGTGCGGCACGCGCCGCAACACGCCGACCGCGTCCAAGTTCCCGGGCGCCGTTTCAAACATCACGGACGGTCCCGACGTACCGCGGCCTTCGAGATTGAGGACGATCGCAACGTTCCGCGCCCACGAGTGTTCGCGCACGAATGCGGCCGCTCCCGTGAGACCTGCCTCTTCGCCATCGCTGAACAACGCCATCACGTCGTGCGCGAGTGTCGGACCAGCGCGCAGCGCCCGCAACGCCTCGAGGAGTGCCGCCACGGCAGCGGCGTCATCGCCAGCAGCCGGACCTGCCGGCACACCGTCGTAATGCGCAACCAGCAGCACGGCGAGCCCGCCAGCGTCTCGTCCCGGGAGCCGCGCGAGCACATTCAACACATGGGCGGCCACCGTGTTGTGCGTCCCGACACCCGTCGTTTCTTGGGTTTGTGTCTCGAGGCCAAGCGTCCCGAGCGTGTCGATCAAGTACTGCCGCACACGCGCGTGCTCGGCGCTGCCGCTCGGTCGCGGGCGCTGTGCAATCGCTCGCACGTGTTCCATCGCACGCTCGGCCGAAAACTCGGTTGCGGGCGCAGTGGCCGGCACTGGCCTCGGCGGTCGGTCGAACAGCGCGATGAGCGCCGCACAGAGAAGAATCAGCGCAAGGCCGCAGAAGAACGCGGAGCGCATCGAGCGCATCATTGCCCCTCAGATCGAAACGGCACGTTCCGCTTGCTATTGCACGATCGTGAACACCTCTCGGTAGCCAGACTCTACGTGCGGCGTGAACTTCTGATAGCCGCGTCGCCAGTCCTCATTCGCCATGGCGGTTGAGCTCGCCTTCTCGTATTCCGAAAGGTTGGGATACGTCGTCTCGAGGACGAGCGTGTAGTACGGGCCCACGAGATCCGTGAGTACGCGGAACGAGTCGTTCCGAAAACCGGCCCGATTCGCGGCGTCGCCGACTTCCTTGAACGCGGCCAGAGCATCACGAGCTTTCCCGAACTTGAGTCTGAACACATCGCGCACCAGAATCATGTCGCTCCTCCAGGCAGACATGCATCCGCCTGCAGCCGATCTGCCGACGGGCCGCTGTATCTGGTTTGATGACGAACGCGCGCGAACCTTTCGGGCTAGGACCGGACAGCGTTCAGGATGGCGCTCACGAGTTCGGCTGGGACCTCAGTCTGCGCGTCAGCGTCGGGAATGGCGAAGGCCCGGCGGCCCAGCTCGATGGTCGCGCGATAGGTCGCGAGGTAGGCGCGACAGTTTGGACAGACACTCAGGTGCCGATCGAATTGCGCCCGAATATCAGCCGCAAGAGCGCCGGACACGTAATCCGCCAGGAAATCAGCCACTTCACGGCAGGTCATGACGCCTCGCCTCGCAGAAAGACCGGATCGAGGAGCGTCCGTAAGGCTTGCCGCGCTCGATGCAGCCGAATATGTACCGCGTTTGACGAGACATCCAGCGCCGCCGCGACCTCGTCAACGGAGATCCCTTCGATGTCATGCATCAGTAACACCGTGCGGTACGAGTCGGGCAGCTGATCGATGCAGCGACGCACGAGTGCGCATGTTTCCTGCTGTTCAATCAGGGCGTGGGCCGCATTCGACCAATCAATAAACGAGGCTTCGTGATGGCCGTCAGGCAGGAATCGTGGCAGCCAGTCGTCGATGGGCACCTCGACGCTGCGCCGTTGCGTACGCAGACGCATCAGGCACGAATTCACGACGATCCGATGCAGCCAGGTCGAGATCCGACTGCTGCCTTCGAAGCGACGACATGATCGAAACGCCGAAACAAAGGCGTCCTGAACCGCCTCGCGTGCGTCATCGTCGTTCCGAAGCAGTCGCCGAGCGACCGCCAGCAGCCCTCGGCCATGCTCTCGAACGATCTTCTCGAACGCGGTGAGATCGCCAGCACGAAACGCCGCAACCAACTTCGGATCGTCGCGCTCGTCTGCCTGGCGTCCTGTCGCGGAGCCCGCTCGACTCACGCGCTGAGGCTACCATAACGACCTCCTCACGCCGGGCTTAACGCGCCGGTCCCTTAGAGTGAGATGTTCCTGGCATGCCTATCCTTTCGCGGCTGCGAAAGAACGCGTAAATCCACGGCATCCAATCCAAACAGAACACCCGGTCAGCGGTGCCGCTCTGGTCGGACGATGGCCGCACGCGGCGATCCGCTTCAGACGCTTGGCGGCCCTCATTTGCTAGCGGGTTCCGCGGTTCCGTCGTAGCTCTTGCAAGGCCACAAGCCTCGTCGAGTTCGGCGACGGCGCGGTAAGGGACCCGCGCAAGTCCGCCTGACAGTCAGCCGCCAGACGCGCGCTTTGCCCGGATGACGGAGGTGTGGGCGCCGGGGCGGCATGAATGGGTGACGACACCGTCTTCACAAGGAGCAGAGACATGCGAGGTACGTGGTTCGGCGCGGCGGTCATGACGCGCCTTGAAAGACGAGGCCCATATACCCCATCCAAATGATCGGAGGGCGTATGACTGTCGTCGAAACCCATCTATTTGACGTAATGAAAGAGATCGGGCCCGTGCTGCGGGCGCGAATCCGAACGTCCTGATGGCGGCTGCTTTCACCCGCGGCAACAGGCGATCGAGGTCTCGGGCGAGTACCGCGTTACCGGACGTGGCCCCTTGGCGAGCACGCTGCACGACGCGCACTGGCTAGGATGCAGCTCACGCTGAGGCATTCGCAGATCATGCCGGACGTTTACGCAACCATCGCAGGCGCCGATCGTCAGACCCAAGAGCGCTTAGCGGCCATTCTGGAGCTACGCGCGTCCGACCAGCAACAGCGTGCGATCGTCGATGCCTACCTTGCCGACCGCGAAATCGCCGGGTCCGCCCGCGTGCTGGACATCGGGTGTGGAACAGGCTTCGTCACGCGGGCGCTGGCCCGGTTGCCAGGGGTGGTCAACGCCGTGGGTGTAGACCTCTCGCCGGTCTTTCTCGCCAAGGCGCGCGAATTGTCAGCCGCACTGGACAATGTCGAGTTCCACGAAGCGGATGCGCGCTCGTTGCCTTTTGCCGCGCAGGACTTCGACGTTGTGGTGTTCCACACGACGTTGACGCACGTTCCCGAAGCCGAGCGAGCGTTATCGGAAGCGTTCCGCGCGCTGAGACCAGGAGGAAAAGTGGCCGTCTGCGACGGCGACTACTCGACGATCAGCGTGGCAAACGGTGAATGGGATCCTCTACAGACCTGCATTGAGGCCGCGAAAGCGGCATTCATTCACGACCTCTGGCTCACGCGTCGCATGCCAGCGCTTCTCCGGTCCGTCGGCTTCTGTTCGGTGCAGACGAAGAGTCATGGGTATTTACAGATCTCGCAATCGGAATACATGGCCTCGCTGATCGATCGTGGTGCCGATCATCTCTCGAGCACCAAACGAATCGGCTCCGAACTGTGTGCCTCATTGAAGGCGGAAGCGCGCCGTCGGGTTAAGGCCGGTGAGTTCTTCGGCTTCATCGGATTCGTCAGCTTTCGCGCCGCCAAGCGGGCGTAGCGACACCCACCGAGGAGGGGAAGTGCTATGGGCACATGCATCGAGCAGCGCTCCCTACGGGACTCCGATCCGAGGCGGCGGCTGGCTGATGCTGAGGTCCGGAAGGAGCGGACCACCCCGGAGGGCCTCGCGGCGTAACAAGTCAAGGTCGCCGGAGGAGTTAAGGGCCAGATTGTGGAACGAAAACGACACGTAGAGGAGGTGGCGCAATGATAGAGCACAACTTCCGGACGACGGTTGCGCGGTCCCCCGAGGAGGTCTTCGACTTCCTAGTCGACCTTCGTAACGCGCCGCAGTGGGAGCCCAACTGTCAAGAGGTCGTAAAGACATCGGACGGCCCGATCGAAAAGGGCGCGACGTTCCGCGCGAAGAAGGGGATGGGCCGGCTCGAGTCGGAGATCGTCGAGTTCGAGCGCCCGGCGCATTTCGCCACTCGAGACAACGGGCGCGGAATGACCTGCGGCTTGGACTTTCGCTGCGCCGCCAAGAACGGCGGCACGGAGGTCTCCGGCAAGCTATGGATGGAGCCACGCGGACCGATGCGTGGGCTCATGCTGCTGATGCGCCTGATGATGAAGCGCACGCTCGGCGAATTGCCCGATAAGCTGCGGCGCGTCATCGAAGCGCAACGCACATCGACTCGCACGGTGTAGTACCCACGCCCTCTCCTCGGAGACGAAAACGTTCGCACGAATGGTTCCGGGCGGAACAGTCCTGTCGTCGCGCTGGTTCTGGTGGCCCGCGCGCCAAGGAAACGGTTTAGAGCGGTTTGGCTTCAAATGGTCCTCCGCAGCCACGTAGGAACAACGATCAGCAGGAACTCAATAAGACTCCTTACCGAGGGAAGGGCCAGGGTACCCTATGGATTGCGGGAATTTTGATTGTTTTTGGCAAGATGCCATAAGATCATGGGCAATGTGCCACACGAGGAGGCGCGGTGACAAAGGCGACCACGGTCGACGCCCCAGCTCTCGAACATCCGGGTGTCCTTAAGCGGATCCAACAGATCCTCGGCGTTCAGCGTCTGCGCACGGACCAAGATCTGATGAGGCTCGTCGAAGAACGATTGTCGTCCCGAGCTATCCATTCGTTGCGCCAATCAGGACTGACTGATGAGGAAGTCTACGCCCTCGTCATTCCTCGTCGGACGCTGACCCATCGGCGTGCACGACGCGAACCCTTGAGCCGCGACGAGTCGGATCGCGTGGTTCGAGTCGCGCGTGTGGTCGCGTTGTGCGAGGAAGTATTCGGTGAGCGCGAGCGCGGATGGCGGTGGCTTCGGGATGTCAAGCGCCAGTTCCAAGGACGAGCGCCACTTGACCTACTTGTCACTGAGGCAGGTGCGAGGCTGGTCGAAGAATTGCTGTATCGCATCGACGAGGGTATGGCCGCGTAAGTGGTCCTGTGGCACATCAGCAACCATGTTTCGCTGGCCGGCGATGGCGGGATGCGAGCCTCGGGCCGCTGGCACACGCGTGGTCGTCGAGTCGTTTACTGCAGCGAGACTCCGGCAGCGGCATTGCTGGAGATCCTGGTCCATTTCGAGATTGACGTTCGCAATCTGCCCACGCGCTACCGCCTGCTGAAGCTTCACGCGCCCGACGATCTAGTCGTCGAAGGTGTGGCGACAGAAGATCTTCCGACGGACTGGCCGGAACGAACCGATTTCACGCGTGCGACTGGGGATCGGTGGCTTCAGATGGGACGTTCTCCCCTGCTCCGAGTGCCATCCGCAGTGGTGCCTGAAACGTTCAACCTGCTGCTGAATCCAGGGCACAAGCAATCGGGGCGGGTCCGAGTGGTGCAAATCAGCGAGCACGCGATAGATCCGCGTCTCCTCAAGTAGACGACGTTGGCTGCTGTTGACCGCAACGACGATCGAACCGCTCGAACAGATCTGCATTCGCCTCGAGCGCGGCCACAACCGCATCGACATCCGATTCGTTGTTGTACGCATGGAACGAGATGCGCAACCCGTTACCTCGAGCTGACACGACGAGGTCGCGAAGTGCCCGACGGGCGACCAGTGCCTGCGCATCGAGGCTTTCCACAACGACCAGCGGACCCCGCCTCGCCGGGTCCGCCGGCGTTCGCACGACGAAACCGGCCGCCGAGGCCGCGGCGTGAAGGCGAGCGACGAGGCGGGCAATCTGTTCGGCGACGGCGTGGTAGCCAATCTCGTCGAGCAGCCGCAACGCGGCAAGGGCGGCATAGGCGCTTGGCACCGACGGCGTGCCGCTCTCGAATCGCCGCGCCTCAGCGGGCCAGTCGAGCGCATCGATTCTGAACGCAAACGGATTGATCCGCCCAAACCAGCCTGTGATGGTCGGTACGAGCTCGGCGATCAACTCGCGTCGCACGTAGAGAAAGCCGATTCCAGCCGTCGCCAGCAGGTACTTCAGGCACCCCGTTACCATGAAATCAACCTGTAATTCCCGGACATTGAGCGGAGCGGAACCCGTGTGTTGATAGTCGTCCATGAACACGCGCGCTCCACGTTCATGACACATCGCCGTCAGACGGGCGATGTCCGTCCTGTGACCGTTCTTGAAACAGACGTGCGTGGCCGGCACGATCAGCGTCGTGTCATCGACAACGGCTTCGTACGCGCTGAGGGGCAGACTGTCACCTGATGCGCGCGCCCACGCGATCTGCGCACCTCGCCGCTGTTGCGCCAGCCACACGTGCGCCATCGTCGGGAACTCGAACTCTCCCATCACGACGCCGCGTCTCGCGCCACCGAAATCGAGGGCGCTCGCAATCGCATTGATGCCGCCGGACGCGGCCGGAATGACCGCGACCTCTTCGGCGTCAGCGCCGATGGAGACGGCAAACGCCGCGCGAAGAGCCTCCACCTGGTCGACCCAGAGCTCCCACGGCGACCCGCCGTCGTGCCAGGTGTGGATCCATTCCGTCAGCGCCGTCTCGACGTCGGTTGAGAGCGCGCCCTGCGAACAGGAGTTGAGATATACGCGGCGCTGGAAGATCGGGAAGTGGTCGCGGAACTCGCCGGGCGAAAGTCTGGACATGACAGCCACAAGCCTCTAGAGTGCAGCGGGTGACAGATTTCTTTCGAGTGAACGTTCGCGTGCATTGGGCGGACACCGACGCCGCCGGCATCGTCTGGTTCGGAAATTTCCTCCGCTTCTTCGAGGAAGCGGAGGACGAGATGTTCCGCGCGCTCGGCCGGACGCGACTCGAGCTGGTGCGCGATTTCGGCATCCTCATGCCTCGCCTCGAAGCCACATGCCGCTTCCGATCTCCTGCCCGCGCCGAAGAAGTGCTGTCGGTCGGCATCGCCATCGTGGAGCTCACCGAGCGGCGCATCAAATACGACTTCGTCGCGCACGAGCGTGACATGCAGCGTCTCGTGTGCGAAGGCAGTTATCGCGTCGCCTGCGTGACCGCCGACACCTTCAAGCCTCGCGATTTTCCTCCCGCCATGCGCGTACTCATCAAGCGGCTGCCGGAGCTGATTACCGAGCAAGTCTCTCCACGCCGCCGGTCCTCACCGGGCTGGACCTGACGCCGCTCAGGATTGCAGAGGCGCGCGCGCAGCGCGTCGCCGGTAGAAGAACGAGATTACCAGGAGAAACGGCAAAAACGACGGGACCGTGTACCTCAAGCCGTCGACGAAGAACGTCGTCCCGGCGATCGCGATCAGCATGACGATGCCAAAGCCTGCTGCCGCCCTGTGCGCGGGCAGTCGAATCGGCAGCGACGCGACCCGCTCGGGTGTGAGCGACTTGCGGAAGCGCAAGTACGTAAACAGGATGACGATCCAGATGAAAAGCATTCCGGCGACGGCCGTGCCGAAGAGCGCGAGAAAGGCGACGTCCGGCGAAAGAATCGCGAGCAGAATGGCCAGACCCATGCCCGCGCTCGCAGGGCCAACAGCGCCCAGCGGGACGCCCGCCGGCGACACCGCCGACGCCCACGCGGGCAGGTAACCCGATCGCGAGAGCGAGAACAGCATTCGAATCGTCGAATACAGGTTCGAGTTCGCGCTCGAAAGGGCTGCCGAGATGACGACGAGGTTCATCACCCCTGCGGCATAAGGAATACCGACGGCGGTGAACGCTCGCACGAATGGGCTTCCAGCAACACCGCCTTGCCCGCCGGCGATCTCGTCCCAGCGCGTCATCGTGAGCATGACGCTGATGGCGAGAATGTAGAAGAGGATCAGCCGCAGAACCATCGTCCGCATCGCACGCGGAATCGACTGTTCGGGATGCTGGGCCTCGCCGGCCGTTACGGCGATCACCTCCACGCCCATGTAGCTCGTGATCACCAACGTCAGCGCCAGCCAGACTCCGCTCCATCCATGTGGCAGGAATCCGGCGGGTCCCTCGACGAGATTGCGAAATCCCGTGGCGGGCACCGGGCCAAAGCCGAGGATGATAATCAGACCGACAAGGATGAAGACGATGATCGCGACGACCTTGATCAGCGCGAACCAGTACTCGAACGCGCCGAATCGGCTCACCTTCGACGTGTTGATCAAAAGCAGACCGGCTGAGGCCGCAGCCACCCAGATCCATTGCGCGACGTCCGGGAACCAGAAGGCGATGTAAATCGCAACGGCGGTCACTTCGGCGCCGATTGCCAGAATCTGGATGAACGCGTAGGTGGCGCGCACCGCGAAGCCAAGCCACGGCGACAGGTAGCGCTCGGCGTAGACCCCGAACGAGCCGGCCATGGGGTGTACCACGGCCATCTCGGCGAGCGCGTAGGCCATGATGAGCGCGATCACTGCGCCGATGACGTAGGTGATGATGACCCCGGGGCCGGCGAGGCTGATCGTGAAGGTGCTCCCCAGGAACAGGCCTACGCCAATCGCGCTCCCGATGGCGATCATCGTGAGCTGTCGTTGCGTGAGTCCGCGGTGGAGCCCCTCTTCGGTCACTCCAGCGGGCGAGGCGATCTCAACCTCGCGGCTGGAGCGGCGCAGCACGAAAGAAGGACGGCCTGTGCGTCACGGCGTGCGCACGTCGGCCGATGGCCGGAGATAGCGGGCGAACCATTCCAGAATCCGATTGTTCACGTCGATGGCGTCGGCGCGAGAATGGCGCGACAGGCTGTGATCGCCGTTCGCATACGAGACGAACTCGGCGGTCTTGCCGAGTTGCCGCAGCGCGTAGAACATCATCTCGCCCTCACCGAACAGAATGGTGAGGTCCTTCTCGCCGTGCAGGATCAGCACCGGCGTGGTGACGTTGTTCAGATGAAAGAACGCCGATTGCGACAAGTAGCGCTCGGGAAACTCGAACGGACTGCCGCCCATGCGCGCCTGACCCGTCTCGATGTTCCGCGAGTCGCGGTCGCGGCCACTGGCCCAGTTGCGAAACAGCTCCGGTGGTGTCGCACCCGACACCGCGGCGGCAAAGATGCTCGTGCGCGTGATCAGGTTCGACGTGGCATACGCGCCGAAGCTGTG
>Ga0137368_10006742_pt1 | contig 12008 bp, 7 predicted proteins | sample SagtaG_13_FD_104917 | JGI IMG/M metagenome (GOLD analysis project Ga0137368, IMG submission 104917) | Vadose zone soil microbial communities from Sagehorn Ranch, Mendocino, California, USA - Sage1_L_100_16 metaG | ecosystem: Environmental > Terrestrial > Soil > Vadose zone | place: USA...
GCGAACCACGGATCGTAGGGCGGGAACGACGGCGTTTTGATGACCGCGTTCAAGTAGGCGAAATCCATGGGCTTCTCGCCACCGAACGTGGGATGCCAGAGATCCGGGTTCGCCATCCGGACCACCAGCATTAACGCGAAGGCACCCACAAACACAGCTTCGGTTGCCAGGACTAGCTTCCTGATCCTCCGCAGGTCGCCGGCCATCTCCGCGCCATGGCGCCTGACGACCGACGCGGACAGCCCGGCCAGGACGAGCAAACAGGTGACCGCCAGACCTCGGCCGAACGGCGCGATCCCGAGACTGGCCGCCAGCCAGGCTAGATAGCTGGCGATGAGCAGCCCGAGGAGCTTCGCGACGGCGAAGCCGCGATCGGGCAGACCGCGAAACAGCCACCAGCAGATCGGGAGCGAAGCCAGGGCGAGCGCCTCGACCGCGGCCAGCCAGAACGGAAGGGCAAGGTTCGCCGCCAGGCCATCGAGCGCGAAGTTATCCGACCAAGTCCCGCTAGCCTGTACATGCGCCCACTCGTCCGCCGAAAGCATCAGTCCGGAGCGGGCACCGGCCTCGACCGGCCTGGTCCGCTCGAGGTCGTCCAGAGGGACGGCTGCGAGCTGTTCGGCGACCCGTTGGGCCGAGAAGCGGGCCGCCTTCTCAAAGATGAGGACCGTCGGATGGTCGTAGACCGTGAAGTCCTCCTGGGCGGAGGAATCGTCGATCGTGTAGCCGAACAGCTGCGGCCGAGAGTCGAACCGGGCGACGGGGTCGAAGCCCAGTTCGCCGCTGAGGAGCAGCCGGTAGTACTCGATTGCGATCGGATAGCGGCGCGGCAGGCGTGGGATCGAGCCGACCAAGCGATTGCTCGACAGGATGATGTAGTCCGCGCGCCGCAGGTTCTGAGCGAGCTTCTGGGCTTTTTCGTGGGACTCGTCGGCGTACAGCTCCATCGAGACTTCGGCGAAGCGCCGTTCGCGGCCGGGCAGCCCCAGCGGCAGCGCGTCATCCCAGTGCTCGACCGCCAGCGCCGAGCCCGGCGCGACGTTGGCGTAGATCCACTCCGAGGCCTCGACCCGAGCGTTGGGACGCGAATAGATCGACGAGAACATCGCCGCGTAGATGGCCGTGGCGCCCAGGACGCCTGGGGCCGCCAATTTGCAGACCCACCTGGCCCAGGGGCGAGCCCGCGCGGATACGGGCCCCCACAGCCAGACCAGCGTGGCGGCGGTGAGCACCGCCAGGGCGGGGTAGACTGGCAGCAAGTAACGCAGGAACTTGGCGAACTGGAACGCGAAGTAGCCCAGGTTGATCACCGCCCAGGCGACCAGCAGCAGGTGCCGGCCCTGCTCCGGCCAATGGCGCAGCCGGACGGCCATGATCGCCAGGCTCGCCAGGGCAGCGGCTCCGAGGGCCGGCCCGAAGCCCCACTCGATCAGCCCACGCAGCGCGAACCAGGGGGTGGGCGTGCCAGCCCATTGGACCATGTAGGGAACTTCGATCTCGCCGGAGCTGATCTTCACCCACCGGTCGAGGTCGCTGAAGCGCTGCTCGTTGGGAAGGAATCCCAAAAATGAGCCGGCGGTGAAGCTGTAAGGCTCGCCGACGCGGTACGCGAGCAGCGCCGCCAGCCCGCACACCGCGAGTCCGATCAACTGCTGAGCCGGTGTCGGCCGGCGATCCGAAACGGGGGGCCGCACCAGGACCACCAACCCGACGATCGGTACCAGCAGCAGCGCGCTCAGCTTCGCCGCGACGGCCAGCCCGGCCGCCGCTCCGAGCAGCGCGTAGTCGAGCGCTCGGCCGAGCAGCCAGGCCCGGTACGCCGCGTATAACGCCAGGGTCGTGAAGAATGCCAGAAACGTATCGACGGCGAAGAAATGGGCCAACTGGACGTGCAAGACCGTGACCGATAACAGTGCCGCGCCGAGGAGGCCGACGGCGGTCCCGTACACGAGCCGCCCGAGCAAGAACACCAGCAGCACCGTGCCCAGATCGACGGCGGCCGACAGCCCCCGACCCAGGAGATTGATCCGGTCGTAGCTGGCCATCCCGACCAGTTCGCCCAACGCCCGCGTGAGGAACAGCGGCGCCATGCCGTATGCGAAGCCGTCGAAGCCCTGGTTGTACGGGTTCAGCGGCGAGCGCCGCGTGTCGAAGTACTGGAGGAGGCCGCTCGGGAGGCGGATCTTGTCGCCGACGATCGCGAGGAAGCGCTCGTCCGGGTGAAGGTGTTGGCCATCGTCCCAGTTCAGGCCGTGAAACCGCAGCGCGCCGCCTGCCAGGAGGATGGCGACGAGGCAGAGCCAGACGAGCCAATTGCCTGGATTCGGCGTTCTAAGCGCTGGCATGTGCTCCCGGCATTCTCACATACGAACCGGGCGACGCGGAAGAACCTGCCTACGGACTCAGCTCGATCAGCTCGTCGCCGCGCAGCAGGTACGACCGCCGCTCCGGGTAGAGTCGCATCAAGCGGCCGTTGTCCCTAAGGCCGAGGTCGCGCGCGTAGATCACCTTCGCGTTCAGCAGTGGTCCGTTGGCCGGAAAGACCGAGCCATATGGCTGCCAGTCAGGCCACTGCTGGCTGACAAAGACCAACGCCTGCTCGAGCTCGGCCCGCTCGACTAGGTCTAGTCGGCTCCGATCGATCCCGTTGAAGCCCTGATAGCTACGCAGGGCTGCTGGCAGATAGCCCAGCAAATCGATCGCCAGCAGGCAGGTCACGAACGCCGCAACGGCCACCCGCGGAGCGAGCGGCCGCCATGCGCGCATGGCGGCCGCTTTCGGGTCCTCATCGCCCACCAGGAGCGGCAGTCTGGTGAGCAGCGCAAAGCCCCGCGCGCTCAGCAGTGCCAGCATCCCCAGCGCCTCGTAGTAGTAGCGCGGTCCGAACATGATCCCATCGGCCCAGTAGAAGACGTACGCTCCGACCAGGGCGGCGAATGAAGCGGCCAGGACCCAGTCCCAGCCCGTGCGGCTCAGGACCACGATCGGCACGGCAGCCGCGGCCAGGGTCAGATATGGCGGCCACCCGTACAGGTGGCGGAACAGCTCGAGTGTGTTGGCCCAGGTGTTGGCGAGTCCAGTTGCCAGGTCGTGGCCGCCGTGGATGCCAGCCTCGGGTCCAAAGCCGATGACGTCGTGGCCTTGCCAGCCAAGCTCGAATGGATTGCGCAGGGGGTCGCCCATCAGCTGCCAGTTGAAAAGCAGCAGGAAGGCGATCGGGGGCGCCAGGCCCAGGGCGGCCAGGCCGCTTCGGGTCAGCCAGCAGCGGCGGTCACGAATCAGGCGCGCCGCGAACACCGCCAGAAGCGGAGCCCCAACCGCAATCGCCGTTAGTTGTCGGGTGATGAACATTATCCCGAACGCGGCCCCGGCCATGACCCAGGCGACCCGACTTTCGGTCTGCCAGCCGAGCACGGCGGCCAGCAGCAGCAGGCTGGTCCAGAACAGCCCGGCCGGGTGGGCCATCATCGAGCCGGACATGAACAAAAAAAAGGGCGAGCTGAGCATCAGGATGGCCGCGAGCGTGGCGACGCCGGACCCATAGATACGCCTGCCGGCCAGGTAGGTCAGCGCGATCGCGCCGCCCGCCGCCAGCGGCGAGACCACCCATGGCGCACCGACCAGCACGCTCGGCGCCAGGACCAGCGGCTGGCCGGGCGGATACTTCCCGAACCACTGGCCGGCGTACTGGACGATGAACTCCTGGTCGAAGAATTCCGGCAGCGCCGGGGCCGGGGCGGAGAACCGCCCCAGCGCAAAGAGCTGGGCCTGGAACAGGTAGGTCACCCCATCCTGGACGTGAGGAATACCCTCCAGGACGAAGTACGAGATGGCGCCAGTCGCGGTGAGGGCGAGGGCAGCGAACAGGCCAGCTGCCGCGATCCCAGATGACATACTGAGTTTCGGCTGACGGTCGGAGCGCAGGGTGACGTCTGGGCTCACGGCCCGTGCTGCCGCCACCAGGACCAGCGCGAACAGCCAGGTGCGCAACAGCTCGCGGCTGAGCGCCTGCAGCCAGCCCAGCGCATCGCGTTTGTACTCGAGCAGGCCGCCGGCGATGGTTCGATCTGCCCGGCCCTGGACCCGCTCCTCGATCGAGAAGCTCCGATCGTCCGGCCCCACCATCACAACCAGACCGCCGCCACCGTCGTCGGCTCTGACCAGGGCCCGCACCGCAGAGCCCGGTCGGACCATGGACACGCTCAAGCGATAGTTCCGCCAGGTCTGGTCGCCGGCCTGGATGACTGACCCATCGCGAGGGTCGTCTCGAAGGGTCCAGCCCTCGAGCGGCTCACTGGTGAGGAGCTTGCTCGCCCAGGTATCCGGCTGCCAGACCAGCGGTGAGGCCTCAGCCCGCACCCGTCCATCCGGCGACTCGACCGTGGCGCCCTCTACGCCGGATCGAAGGCCGCTCGCCAGCCAGGGCGCCACGCCTTCCAGCCACGAGATGCTCTCGTGCGTCCAGCCCGCGGCCAGCGGCCTGCTGTCCGTGGGCGCGAGCGACAGGGCTACTCCGCCCCGCGCGTGGAGCCCGGCGCTGGCGACCAGCCGCGCCGATCCGAGCATGGCCGTCACCCGATCGCCGGCCACCTCTATCTGGAGCTCGCTGCGCTCGGTGCCCGCCCAGACCAGCACTCCTAGCGCCACCGCGTTGAGCAGCCCAAAGCGCCACAGCCGGCGCGCGTCGGCTCGCGTGGCCGACCAGCCGACCAGCGCGATGCCACCGCCGCCCAGCAGCGCCAGCAGCCAGAGCTCCGTGCGAACGCCGAGCGCCCCGAGCAGCAGGCCACAGCCGACCGCCGCGGGCGCCCGCTCGACGAGCCTGGGCCCTCGTTGGCCGCTCCAAAGCGCGGTTGTTATGATCCGGACGGCCACGTCCGCCTCAGCTGGAGGAGCGCGCCGTGCAGGGTGCAGGGTTGGAAGGCATCCGTTACGACCGCCTCTGCCGTACGTCGAATTCTGAGGCGTACCTGATCAGCAGAGCAGACGAGGCGATCGGCCGGATCGACCTGCACTTCACGACCAGCACCGTCTACGGTCTGCTCATCGTCGAGCGCGAGATGCCCCACGAGGAGCTCACGGCCCTGATCGGCCGGATCGACGAGGACCTGGTGTGGAGCGCCGACGTCATTCGCGATGACTTCGTCGTCACCGTCTACCAGGGGTACGAGGTCGGCGTATTCAGTGAATCCGAATCCTCTCGAGGGGACGTCGACGCCGAGGACGGCGAGAGCGGCTAATAGTAGCACGACGCGTTTGGGTCGGCGCCACCTCGTGCTAAGCTATCCTCGGGGATGCCACCCTCCGAAGCTCCCCGAGGATTTCGCCGACCGCGCGACAGACAACCCGCGGAGGTTACCGATGTCCCGACTGACCGTTGCCCCCTACGTGGCCGCGCTCGTCACGCTTCTTGTGCCTCTTGTCTCAGCCTGCGCGGGCGGCCAGCCAAGCCCGCCAGCCACCCAGGCGCCGGCCGCCACAACAGCCCCGGCCAGTCCGGCCGCCGCGGCCTCGCCCGGCGCGGCCGCCAGCCCTGGCGCGTCGCCGGCCCCCAAGCCGGCCGCGGGAGCGCCCGGCGGCACCTTCGTCATTTCCGAGCTTGGACCGCTGCCAAAGATCCTCCATCCCTATCCCGACAGCTCCGCCTATACCAGCAGTCTGAGCGACGTCGGACGCTTGATCTGGGCCGGGGGCTTCCTGGACCAGGACGCCAATACATTCGAGTACATCCCCTACCTGGCCTCCGAGTGGAGCATCTCGCCGGACGGCAAGACGTTCACGTTCAAGCTCCGCGACGGCCTCAAGTGGAGCGACGGACAGCCGACGACCGTCGACGATTTCGTCTTCGCCTGGCAGAACGCGAGCAAGGAAGAGAATGACTTCGTCGGACTCGACGACCTCAAACGGATCGACTCTTTCACCGCGACCGACTCCAAGACGATCGTCGTCAAGCTCAAGGAGACGCTGGCTCGGGACGTCGCGATCAGTGCCGCCGCGAGCATCGGCCCGGTCCCCAAGCATGTCTGGCAGGGCAAGCCCTGGAATGACCCCGCTGCGAACCCGGAGATCCTCAGGCCGACGGTCGTCAACGGGCCGTACATGATCAAGGATTGGAACGCGGCCGAGAGCGCAACCTTCGTGCGCAACCCGAACTGGTTCAAGGGCCAATCTAACTTCGAGCAGATCATCATGCGACCGGGCCAGCAGCCGACCGTCGCCTACGAGCTGGTCAAGAGCAATCAGTCCCAGTGGGCGCGGAACATCCCCCCCTCCCAGTACACTGAGGCCAAGCAGAACCCAAACCTCAACATGTACGAGTGGACGCCGGCCAACGGCCTGTACCGCGTCCTCGAGTTCAATCTTCAGCGCGACTTGCTCAAGGACAAGCGCGTCCGCGAGGCACTCTCGCGAGCCGTCAGCCGCCAGGACCTGATCCAGGTCGCCGAGAACAACCTGGGCCAACCCCAGTACACCTTCCTCAACCCCAGCAACACCAAGTGGTACAACCCGAATGTCGAGAAGTACGACTTCGACCTGAACAAGTCGAAGCAGTTGCTCCAGGACGCCGGCTACAAGCTCGAGAGTGGGCGGCTGCTCGCCCCGAACGGCCAGCCGGTCAGGCTGCAGGTCCTGTATCCCGTGACCAGCAACCCGCGCGCCAAGATCGCCACGTACCTCCAGCAGCAGTACAGGCAGCTCGGCATCGACATCGAGGTCAAGGGGCTCGACGCGAACGCGTACTTCGAGGAGGCGAAGAAGAAGAACTTCGACATCTCGCTGGGTTCCTACGGCGGTGGCAGCATCGATCCAGATCTGTCGTCAAAGTCGCAGCTCCTCAGCGACGGAACCCAGAACGTCACGGGGTTCCAGAGCGAGAAGGTCGATCAGCTCATCGATCAGGGAGCCGTTGAGCTGGACGAGAACAAGCGCAAGGCGATCTACAACGAGCTTCAGAGAGTGGTGAACGACGAGCTGCCCGCCTTCAACCTGTACTCGGCGACGTCGTTCACGCCGATGTCCAAGCGCGTGCTCGGCGTGCAGCCGAACAAGCTCGATGCCCTCGACGCCAATGACGCCCTCACCCGCTGGTCGCTAGCCCAGTAAGGCGGCGGGACGGACATGGGGCGGTTCGTCGTCCGACGACTCATACAGTCGGCGCTGCTGCTATTCGCGGTCATGACGGCGAGCTTCTTCCTGGTCCGAGCGGCCCCGGGCGGACCGGAGCTGGCGCTGCTCAACAACCCACGGGTGACCCAGGAGCAGCTCCAACGCCAGCGCGAGCGATTCGGCCTCAACGATCCGCTGGCCATTCAGTACCTCAAGTGGCTCCAGAACGCGCTCGTCCTCGACTTCGGGCGCTCGTACGGCTACCAGCTTCCGGTCGTCGAGGTAATTGGAGACCGGCTCTGGCCCACCTTTCAGCTCGGGCTGTTTAGCTACGCGGTTGGCCTGCTTGGCGTTCCGCTCGGGGTGTACGCGGCCCGCCATCACGCCCGGCTCGGCGACGACGTGGTCCGCTTCCTGACCGTGCTCGGCAGCGCCGTTCCGACCTGGTGGCTAGGGCTGAGCATCATCGTCCTGCTGAACAGCCTGATCGGCTGGTTCCCCAACGGCCAGGGTACCGAGGGGCCGTGGGACTGGTTTCGGCACATCCTCGTGCCCGCGGTCCTGCTCGGACTGGGCGGCTTGATCACGTTCACTCGCTTTGTCCGCTCGGAAGTGCTGGAGGTGCTCAGCCAGGATTTCGTTCGCACCGCGCGGGCCAAAGGTCTTCCCGACCGCACCGTGGACCGTGCCCACGTGCTGCGCAACGCGCTGATCCCGATCGTGACGCTGCTCGGCTATCTGCTGCCCGCGGTCCTCTCGGGCGCGGTCATCACCGAGCAGATTTTCAACTGGCCGGGGATGGGCAAGCTGTTCTTCGAGGCCGCCTCCAGCCGCGACTACCCGCTCCTGCTGGCGATGCTGATGCTGGGCTCAGGGCTCACCATCCTGGGGATGCTCCTAGCGGATATCGGCTACGGGGTCGTCGATCCTCGAGTCCGCTACAGCTAGCCCGATGCGGGTGGAGGCAGTGTGGCAGTAGACGCCAGGCAGGCACGCGGGTCGGGTGCCCCGCATCCGATCGACGCCGCGACGCGGGTCACGCCGGCGCCGCGAGTGCGGCCCTCACGCGGCTTTCTCTCGTCTTCGGTCCGGCGCTTCGCCCACGATCCGCTCAGCGTGGTCGCGCTCGGCATCTTCGGCTTGATTGTGGTGATCACGGTCCTGGCGCCGTGGCTCGCCGCCAACGTCCTGCATTCCTCGCCGGAGGAGTTCACGCGCACCCCGGAGGGCCGGATCGCCACCCTCCAGCCGCCCAGCCAGCTGTACCTGCTCGGCACCGACGAGCTCGGACGTGACAACCTGACCCGCTTGCTGTACGCCGGCCAGGTATCTCTGACTGTCGGCTTCCTCGTCGCGTTCGTGTCGATCGTCATCGGTACCTCGCTGGGACTCGTGGCCGGTTTCTACGGCGGGCGCGCCGATGACCTCGTGAACGCGCTCGTTCAGTTCGTCATCAACATCCCGTCCCTGTTCGTGCTGATTATCCTGTCGGTCCTCTTCACACCCTCGGTCCTCTCGCTGGCCGTTATCTTCGGCCTGTTCTACTGGCCCGGCACAACCCGCCAGGTACGGGGCATGGTCCTCTCGGTGCAGGGCCGTGATTACGTCGACGCCGCCCGAGCGCTCGGGGCGCGTGATCTGCGGATCCTGGCGGTGCACATTCTGCCCAACGTGGCCTCGATCGTGATCGTCGTAGCCGGGCTGGACGTAGCCTCGGCGATCCTGGGTGAGTCAGCGCTCAGCTTTCTCGGATTCGGGGTGCCGGTCCCGCTGTCGAGCTGGGGCAACATGTTGAGCGGCTCGCAGGACACCTTTCGCAGCGCGCCGTGGTTGGTCTACCCGCCCGGGGCCATGATCCTGGTCACCGTGCTGTGCATCTTCCTGCTCGCCGACGGCCTCCGCGACGCCTTCGACCCGCGCATCCACGAGTAGTGAGTAGTGAGCAGCGAGTGGCGAGGACTGTAGGGGCACGGCATGCCGTGCCCTTCCCTGCCGCCGGCGCTCGTAATGCGCACTTCAGTGCGCTTCGAGGCGGCCACAGGCGCTGAAGCGCGCACTACGAACGTCGTTGGCGACGCACGGCTCCGGCTGTTCGTCGCCATCGAGCTGTCGGACGCGTGGCGCCGCTCGCTAAACAACATCGCGGCAGGTCTTCGCGCCAGCTCAGGCGACGCCTATCGCTGGGTCAGGCCGGACCTGCTCCACCTGACGCTCGTTTTCCTCGGCTGGCAGCCAGCGGGGGCGCTAACGAAGATCGAGGAGGCCATCGACGCGGCCGCCGGTGGCCGCCCGGCGTTCAGCCTAGTCCAGGGCCAGGTCGGCGGCTTCGGCGGGCGCCGCGTGCGCGTCATCTGGGTCGCCGCCAACGACCCGGCCGGCGCGCTCCAACCCCTGCGCGCAGCGCTCGAGCGCGAGCTGGACGCCCGCGAGATCGGCTACGACCGCAAGCCGCTCGTCGGGCACATCACCTTGGCGCGCGCCCGCGAGACGGCAGCCTCCCGACCAGCCACCCCGTTCGGACCGCAGGCCGGCGGCCGTCGGCGTGCCCCGCCACTGACTGTTCGCGATATCGTTTTGATGCGCAGCGAGCTGGGTCGCGGGGGCCCACGCTACACGGTCCTGGCGCGAGCGTCGCTCGGCGAGCGGTGCTAGCGGGTCCTCTTAGCACGGCTTGCCGCGCTGGATCGAAGCCTTGAGCTAGGGAAGCGAAAGAGCGTCAGCCTCCTCCGGTTCGAGGAGGAGCACTCGGCTTGTACGTTCCTCGATGAAGAGGGCGAACCGGGAGAGGATGTCTCTGCCAAGCAGGGAGGGAATCGCAAGACTTGGCTCGGAGCCCAGAGGTGAGTCCAGGATCGTGAGCTCCATTGAAACGCTTTCGAGCTTAAGGATGGCGCCGGTTGTCCGGGTCTGGCTTTGGCCGCCGACTCCAGTGCTCGGCCTGCCCGCGGGGAGGGTCGACAAGTCGATCCCTAACCGCCGCGTGTCCAGAGGCCCAAGAATCGTTCGGTCTGCGCCCGTGTCCACGAGGAGCGCGACCTCTAAGTCTCGAACAAACGCGGGGAACTCCAACGTGCCCCTGACGAATGGGCGGCCTTTCCCGCCTCGACCGTAAAGTAGCCTCGGATCACGCCAGTAGGATGAGAAGCTCATCCTCTGCGGTCACGCGCTCAACGAAGGCTTTTTCGGTGGGGATGGCCCGTGCTCGAAGCGCAGCAAGCAGTCGATCGACGTCCCGGTCCGCGCCGACCACGCGCTCGCTGAAGATGGTGACCCAGTGCTCCGGGTACTTCTCGAGCAGTTCTTCCCGATGCGCCTGGTAGTAGTCGACATCTCTTTTGAAGCGATCTGCTGGGGCCTGGTGCTTGCTCATGCGGTTCAGTCACCTCTCCTATCCTACAAGTCGCATTATATCGCGCTACCGCTGCTCCCCTCCTGGACGCGGCCGCCCGGCTGTGGTGGCGGAGATGGGGCGCGTAAACCGTACTGGGGCGGGCGCCACTGGCCGGCCGTATCCCCTCTGCCTCTGGGTTCACCCTCATGCAGAACTGGCACGGGTCCCGCGTGGCACTCTCCCTCTCCCTCTGCGAGAGGAGGGTTGGAACAGGTGCGCTTCGCGGGGCGAGGGCTCGTTCGCCTGCCTGGACATGTCCGAACGCGAACGCACACGTGTGGCCATCTCCTCTTGCTGGAGGCCTAGACGACCTGCGCCGCGGGTGAGTCCATAGCCCTCGGCCTCGGATCGCGCACGGCCGCGAGCGCGAGCCCCGTGAGGGTGACGACGACCACGAGCAGGAAGGCCTCGTGGTAGCTGGGCGTGAACTCGCCGCCATGGACCACGAGGCGGGCCGTGAGGAGCCCGGCCACCATGGACTGGCCAGCCAGCATCCCGAGGGTTCGGCTGACGCTCATGATCCCGTTCGCCACGCCCAGCTTGTCTCTGGGCGTGACCGAGAGGATCGCGCTGTCATTGGGAGCGATGAACGCCCCGATGCCCAGACCGCCCAGCAGTGCGGCTGCCAGCACCGGCTGATATCCCATCTCGGCCACGACCTGGGTCTGGATCGCCGCCGCGCCCGCGACGAGGAGCAGCCCGGCCGGCGCGAGTATGCGCGTCCCAATGCGATCCGAGAGCGGCCCAAACACGGCTGACCCGATCAACATGCCAACGGGAGAGGCGGTCAGGACCAGGCCAAGTGTGGCCGGGGCCAGATGGAGGACTCGGTCCCAGTAGAAGGGGAGCAGGAACGCATTCCCGGCAAAGCCGAAGTAGGCACACACTTTGGCGAGATTGCCGGCGCTGAACCCTCGACTGCGGAACAAGGTCAGGTCCACCATTGGGTCGGCGACACGTCGCTCCGTGCCGATGAACGTGAGCAGCGCGAGTCCGCCGATGGCAAGGCAGACGATGATTGGCAGCGATGTCCAGCCGATGTCGTGGCCCTTCGAGAGCGCGAACATCAGCGGCGCGAGAGCTGCCGCGAAAGACAGGGCGCCAATGAAGTCGAAGCTCTGCCTGGCGCGAGCGCGGGGCAGCTCTCGCATGAACCTTGGGATCAAGGCCAACAGCAGCGCGCCGAAGGCCGCGCTCGCGAAAAAGATCGATTGCCAGCCGAAAGCGCCCAGCAGCACTCCGCCGACAACCGGGCCGATGCCCAGGCCGGTGGCGATGCACGCCTCCCAGGCCCCGACGACGAAGCCGCGCCGATCCCTCGGGTACACCTCGAGCAGGTACGCGACGGAGTTGGCCACCACCATCGCCCCGCCAACGCCCTGCAGGACGCGGGATCCGAGCAGCAGCTCGATTGTCGAGCTGAGCCCGCACAGGATGGATCCGATGACCGTCACGGCGATGCCGCACGCATATAGTGCTGTTCGGCCATGGACGTCACTCAGCCGGCCAA
>Ga0137368_10006746_pt1 | contig 12005 bp, 8 predicted proteins | sample SagtaG_13_FD_104917 | JGI IMG/M metagenome (GOLD analysis project Ga0137368, IMG submission 104917) | Vadose zone soil microbial communities from Sagehorn Ranch, Mendocino, California, USA - Sage1_L_100_16 metaG | ecosystem: Environmental > Terrestrial > Soil > Vadose zone | place: USA...
AGTTGAGGTCCGCTGTTCTCAGCGTTACAGAACCGTCCGTGACCAGGGCTTTCATGGTGTCGTCGGAGCCCGGACAGCATAAAAGGCGGGCACAGCCCGCCTCCCGAGAATCGAGGCTAACCAGCACCTCAACCGCCAGGTGGCCGTGCTGAGCCTACCCCGCCGGTATGACTGGGTCCGCCTGCTCGTGCCCGGCGCCCGCGAGCAGATCGAGCAGCTTCGCACCGAGCTCAGGCAGCACGAGCTGTCGCTGCCGACCTCCACCCCAGACATCATGGTCGTGGCGCTGCCGGAGGAGTACCGCGAAGACTCGCTGTTTCGCACCGAGCTCCCTAACCTGTCGCTGCGCAACCAGAGGGTGCTGACCTCCGCCTACCAGTACATGCAGGGCCAGATTGATGCCGGTGAGTTCATCCTGGCGGTTGCGCTCAAGAAGAGCCTGCGCAGCGACCGGCTTTATCAGCCGCTGTACGAGGCCAATATCATGCAGCTGCTTCTGGAAGGGCGGCTCGGCGCCCCGCAGGTCGACTTCGAAGTCCACACGCTGGAGTCGGCAGGCACACGGGCTATTGAGACCTATCGCGCGGCCTCACTTGCAGCAGTCGCAAAGGGCGACGCGGCCCCCCACCGTGCGGTCCGGGACCTGTACGAGCCGGAGAATGCACAGCAGGTCACCCGCCGCTTCCTCGACTTCCTCAATCAGCGAATGGCGCAGGTGCCACCCTCCGATGTCGCCGGGCCGGCAAGGGCAGCTCCAACCCAGCAGCTCAGGCTACCCAGCTAGCTTCCACCCTACTCAGTCTGTCTGAATGACGACCTGCGATCTGACGCGAAGGGGACCAGTGGCCGAAGAGCTTCACCCGCTCACCGGCCGGCCGCGGCCAACGCCAGGCCGGTCCCGCAACATGGCGGCGATCCGCAGCCGCAACACCAAATCCGAGCGCCTGCTTCGCCAGGCGCTTCGGGACCGGAGGTTGCTTGGCTACCGCTGCAACCCCTCGCAGCTTCCGGGAAAGCCGGACGCTGCCTACACCCGCTGGCGGGTGGCCGTTTTCGTGGACGGCGCCTACTGGCACGGCCATCCCGACCACTACACCTTCGGCCGGCTCGGCCAGTACTGGGATGACAAGATCCGCCGCACCCAGCAACGCGACCGCGAGCAACAACAGGCACTACAGGAACTTGGGTACACCGTCGTCCGGTTCTGGGACTTCGAGGTCCTTCAGGATGCCGATGGATGCGCAAAGGTCGTCGCTGCCGCGCTGGCACGCGCAGGCCGTCAGATGGCTTCCTCAGGCACCGCCGGCCACACCGACCCTCCTAGCGCCGGACATGGCCCTCAGTCGACTAGCGCGGAGGCCGCCAATGCCTAGAATTCGGATCGTCCCAGCAGTGGCAGCGTTCATGCCGGGTTAGGGGTGGCTCCGAGGGGCCGCTCGGGGTCAGCTGATACGAAGGAAGCCGAGTTCCGGGTGTCGGTGGGTACCGACGACGAGCCCGCGGTCGAGGAAGCGGTTGAACTCTTCACACGCCGTCTCCGGCACCAGGCCGCAATTGTGGCATGCCGCCATGTTGCACGAATCCGGCCCCTGGCCTGCTTCACCGATTTCCATGCAAACGGGGTCGGCCGAGCACCATCTCGCGGAGTCGATGGCGGCGAGCAGTGTGGGCTCGAAGTATCCGGCCTTGCCCATCCGGACGAGGCCACCCATCGTCCCTTCGGCGTCGCCCGACGCAGTGTAGAGCAGGATGCCGGCCATCGAGTGGGGTCCCCAGGAGACGTAGAGCCGCTCACGAAGGGCTGCCGAGCTGTAGCCGCACTCAAACGTGAGCTGATTCATGAGTAGGTGCGCAATGGTGTGCAGCAGCACGAACCGCGGTGTCAGCTCTCGTTCGCGTAGCCGTCTTGCGCGCTGAACCGTCGCATAGTTCGAGGCGAGCCTGTCGACACGCGCCTGCACGTCCGGTGACTCCTCCCAGGCGGTTAGCTTCGCTTCATCGACTTCGACGAAGATGCCTTCGCCGTGCACGACATAGGCAGGGAGCCAGCTGTTCTTCCAGTCGGGAGGCTTCTTCCAGAGGAGCGCCTTGCGATCGCTCAGGCGCCAGTCGCTCTCGGGAAAGATCCGGTTAAAGCCGTAGAGGGCGCGTGTCTCCCGCAATTTGTCGACAAGCATAAGCCTGCTGAAGAAGGTCGCCATCCGTGAGTCGTATTTCCTGAGGTCAGCCGTCCGGATCTCCAGGTATGGCGTCCGCAGCTCATGGCGGAGAGTGTCGAACTCCGGCCTGCGGAACTCCGTTTCGTCTGAAAGACCTGCCTCGTCGCCGTCCTCAGCGGAGATCTCCACCATCTCCTGTGACGCCGCCGTCGTTTGCCGGATGATGCTGAGCGCGTCGCGGACTTCGTCATCGGTATACGGCTGCAGGATCTCTCGCTGCTGGCTCCGGAGCAGCTCCGGCTCCACTCGATCGAGTGCACCGAGCGCCTGGAACTGGCTGATCAAGGTGGAGAGTGGTGGCGTGTCGAGTGCCTGTATCAGCTTCTCGGGTACCGTTGCCGTGGCGCGAGGCAGATAGATTGAGCTCCTGACCAGCGCGTAGTAGAGATTCGAGGCTGCCCGAAGGCTACCTCGGACTGGGCGGTCGCAGCCACGCCCACCGTCTTCGCCATGCCATGGCATGGCTCCCTTGCAAAGGTACTGGTCACCGCCCTCTGTAAGCTCGGCGCTCAGTGTGGTCTTCGGATACTGAGGCGAGCTGACCGGCTCAGCCTCAGTAATCCCGGCCAGGTTCCGCGACTTGCCGCAGTCGCACTCCACGCTTTGGGCGGACAGCGAGGCGCCGCCCGTCGATCGCAGACGCATCGGCTTTGTGCACGCCGGGGCGAGGCTGCGGTGAACCCACTCCCGCCATGGGAAATCCTGCAGGTGACCGTAGTCGCACATTGCGACGAATGGCACCTGGACCACGAACGGGCCCTTCCCTGAGCCCTTGCCCTTGTGCTCGGGGCCCGTGCACTGAGCCTTGCCGCGTGCGCTGAGCGGCAGTAGCTGGAGGAGGTAACAGCGGGGGCAGAAGTTCCACATCGGGAACCGCTGGTAGGGAATGGGTAGCCGGAGATTGGGGACCTCGCCGCCGTAGCGCTTCATTGTGCGCCAGTCCGGCGGCAAGCGGAAGTGACTGACGCGCAACTCGGCCTGCAGCCGCCACTCCTCGAGCCTGAACTCGTCGAGGTCGACCGACTGCGAGTCGTTTCCAGTATCCTCCCGCTCATACCAGTGATCCAGGCCTGCAGCGACCAGCGACGTTCCGTTCGGAACGACCGTCATCGCGCCCACACCGAATGGCGCGATCAGCTGAGCCCGGCGAACGACTCCGCTAGACATTCCCGCCCTCCTGCACATACCGCAGCGAAACTTCCGCCCGGCACTCCGCATCAACGTTCCTGAGCGATGTCGGCGTCGACCACGACACCTGTGCAGCGGCACGAGTGGCGTACTCGCCAGCTCGGCGAAGCAGCGGTACCTCCTCGTCAGTGCCCCAGCTCTGCCAGATCCGCCGCTGCCAGGTTTGCCATTCGCTTCGGCGAGCCTCGAACACCCGGTCCAGAGTCGCCTCTTCCTCCTTGTCGACAGACCGGACTCGGCCCGCCAGGAGGCTGTACGCCTTCTCGATGAGCGCGTATGGAATCGGCCACGGCGGCAGGGAGGCAGGTCCATTCTGTCTCACGAAGCCGACAAGCACGGCGTGCAGCGCGCGATCGAGGACCGGCGGAGAGAACGGCGTCACGCTTGTCGGTTCGACCTGGGCATACAGACGCTCATGGTAGCTGCGGAATTTCTCGAAGTGGGACCGGTCCCGAGGCTTCGTGGCGCTAAAGATGGTCGCGATAACGCCTGGCCGGGACTGCCACTGGCGCCCGACGCGTCCGGTCACCTGGATGTACTGAGATGTCGTCTTCGGCTGGCCCACGACGGCCATGAGGGACAGCCGGTCGATGTCAATGCCGACCTCGATGACGTTGGAGGCGAGGCAGACATCGACAGCGTCACCCGAGGCCGGCTGCCTGAGCTGTTCCATTGACCTGGGGACCTGGTCGTTCCCGAGTCGTCCGGTCAGCTCGAGGACTGTCCGCAGCCGGCGAACTTCACCCGGCTTGAGATTGAACCGGTTCCTAATCACCTTAAGGTAATCAGGGATGTCCGATTGCAGGAGTGACAGCGACGTGCCGAGCTCGCGAAGACTGTTGAAGAACACCATTAGGGTCCACCACGGATCGCGACCGTCGCCGTCGAAGGCCTGTGCGCCCTGAAGGAGTGCAGAGAATGTTCGGACCTGGGCGGTTTGGACGGAGCCAAGGCCTGGGGCGTGGACGCCCACGTATATCCGGCCAGCGCTGGGGGAGCCGTCCTGCTCGGTGGCGAATCTGGCGAAGAACGAGTCGCCGGCATCGAGTGCTCGCGGCGGGAAAAGAGCGACGTCCTCACGGGCGTACAGCGACTTGATCTGGTCCCCATAGCTACGGATCGTGGCGGTCGAGCCGATGATTTTCGGCCTGCGCAGTGTGCCGTTGCGCTCGTCTGTGCACAGCTGCTCGATGACGGCCTCGTAGAGGCCGACCAGCGACCCGAGGGGGCCTGAGATCAGGTGCAGCTCGTCCTGGATGATGGTCTGTGGCGGTGAGGAGACACGCGATCCATCGGGTCCGATGCCGAACATTGCACGGCAGCTGTCGTTCCACGCCAGAAGTGCGAACTTGTCGACAGTTGCAATGACGATGGACGGACGGACTTCGTAGATGTCTTCATCGATGACGTAGACCGGCAGCCCAGCGGAGAACTCGCATGTCGTGTCAGGACACCGGAAAACCACTGTCCCGCCGTCCTCGACGTACCCGGCGACCTTTGGCGCCCCTCGAGGCGCCTTCCCCTTCACGTTCGCCTTCTCGACCGGACCCATCGATGCGGAGCACCAAGGACACCGAAGGATAACGAACTTGTTTTCGGCCCAATCATCGCCCTGGTTCAGCTTCCGGAGCACTTGCCGCGCGTCATCGCGCCGGTTGGGTGTGGAGTCGCCACCTAGCCATATGCCGATCGAAAACGCTGCTTCTCCAAGGTCGTTCTCCCGGCGCCTTAGGTGCTCCATGGCGCATGCCAGGCTGGAAGCGCGCTGGAACTGCTGCTGCGTCAAGAGCCGCAGCGTGTAGCGCATCAGGACCTCGACCCCATGGTCTTTCTGGTCGCGGAGGCGCCGGTAGAAAAGGGCAAAAGCGGCGAGGCCGAGGTACGCCTCAGTCTTACCCCCGCCGGTCGGGAACCACATCAGCTCAACGGTCTCTCGTTCGGCATGGTCAGGATCGGCGACCGACTCAACTGCACAGAGCAGGAACGCAATCTGGAACGGCCGCCAGGACCCTCGGTCAGTCGCTTGCCGCCAATCGGGGATCAGCAGTGGCTCGGGCACGCGAAACCTAGCCCCGTCAAGCACCGTCGCTCGCGCAGTACGACGCGTTCGCAACTGCTGGAGGAGGATCGCTTCGTTGGCCAGCTGAAACGCCCGGCGTGCGGGCCCTGTCCGAACGACCTCAAGTCCGCGGCGCATTCGGTCGAGCGCCCGCTCGCAGTCGGCAAGGTGGCGGCGTGCTGCCGGCTGATAGCGCTCATCAAGTGACTCGGCCGCAGGCCGCTGCTCGTCGTTGAGCCACGCCTCGTACAGGTCGATCACCTTCTCGACCGCCTCCAACCCATCGTTGTCTGGGTCGAGACCGGCCAGTGGGCCCATTGGCACCGTTACCTCGCGCCGCGCGCCGTCACTGTCGCCAATGAAGATCTGTGGCGTGATGCTGGCTGTCTCGACAGCTGGGAGAGGCTCGGCGCGGACCTCCGACACGCGCTCCTCCGCCGGGCCGTCCCAGTCAGCAGCGCAGCCGTGACCAACGCCGAACGTCTTCATTTTCCGGTACAGCAGGTCGAGCGAGTCCTCCTCTTCGTCTTTGTCGGTGGGCGTTCCTTCGTGGCGAGACCGGTCGGGGTAGGGGAGGATGCAGGCAAGCCGCGTCTCCCCGCGCTCAACCCGTACGCGGAACCGGGTCTGAAAAAGGCACACCTGGTCGGGTCCGCCCGAGGCTGGCGGGCTTGAACGATTGATCAGCGACACCGTGAGGAGCGACGTGTCGTCTGTCCTCGGCCTGGTGAAGACAGTGACCTCAATCGGCAGCTCGTGGGTATTCGCGGCAGCGACGTCTCGTGCCTGGGGAGTGACCAACCGGTTGTGGCCGCCGAGCAAAGCCGCACTGCCGAAGGTGGCGGTGAGGGTTACTGGCGTGCGTAGCCACCACGTCCGCTCCCGGCCGCTCACGATCACACGCTTGCGGTGATAGCGTCCTCCGCGCACCGATACGACGAGGCGCGCGTCACCCGGCAGCTCGGCGAGGAATGAGACGGCCATGGTGCTCGGGCGGTACTCGTTTGCGCCCGTGAGGTCAAAGTCGTCGTCTTCGGCCTCGGCGTGACTCTTCCGTTCCGCGATCCGGTGAATTGTCTCTTCGCCGGCGACCGTGAGCGGTTCGATGGACGTGCCGTCCCTTGCGGTCGCTGGTTCTGGAGCCGGCCCAGCGGCGCCCTCGAGATCGGGGTCTTCCTCTAAGGGGACGCCAAGCGGGTACAGCACGCCGACGCCATAGCGTTTGCACGGGCGGTCGCGCTGGAGCACCTCTTCGCCGGTGTCCTGCTGAATGAACGGGCCGTAGGCGCTTTCCTTGTTATCGAACCTAACTTCGCCTGCCAGATCGAGCTCGGAGCCGGACGGCCGGATGGGCTGCTCGCCGTCCTTCCACGGTTCCCATGGTCCTACGAGCTCGTAGCGTAGGTAGGCGAGAAGCTCCGCGCGGTTGGCCTTGTGATCCGTCATCGCGCGCTCCCAGAGTTCGTTCGCCGGAGGAGTAGATCCAGAACCGCAGGCTTCAGACTGGCTGACGCCAGGACGTACAGCCGGTCGATCGCTCGCGTCACTGCGACGTAGAACAGGCTCTGATCGGCTATGGTGCCGATACTCAACACATCGGTGACGATAATGACTGGTGCCTCGAGCCCCTTAAAGGAGTGGACGGTGCAGTGGCGGATGCCGCCCGGTGTGTCGGCGCTTGCCGGCTTAAGCCGGTCAACCCAAGGAGCGGACGCAATCCGCTCTGCAGCGCTGCCTCTTGCGTAGGGGGAAAGGATGACAACCTCTCGCCCGCTGTAGCCGTCGGCGAATAGCTGCTCAAGCAGCGCGATGAGCTTTCGATCTTGGTCCTCGGGCGAATCGAAGTAGATCGTCTCTGGCTCGACGCCGGTGTCAGGTCGCAGAACCTGGCCCCAGCCTTTGCCGAAACCCCCGAGAAGCTGAACGAACGAGGCGATGCGTGGGGTGTTCCGGCAGTTCCTCGTGAGCAGATAGCGAGGGGTGCTAGGCGCCCGCTTGGCGAGGACGTCTCGAATGTCAAGACACGACGAGCCGTAGATGGCCTGCTGTTCGAAGTCCCCAAAAAACCGCCAGTGCCCATCACCAAGCCCGCCATTGAGAACCGCGTCGAGGACGTCGAGGTAGCTGTCGCTGAGCAAGTCTTGTGCTTCGTCGAGGATCAGTGTGTCGAATGATCCGAAGGCTTCTCCTTCGCCGAGGACCTTCTCTAGAGCGAGGTCCGGTAACGTCTGCTGCCAGAATGTATCGTCGGCGTTCGTTGGGACCGTCGCTCTCGTGAGGTCAAGCAGATAGCGGTGAAACGTCGTCACCGTGGCCCGGTCGCCGAAAGGTTCGGCTTCTTTCTTTAGCCACGCCCCGAGGAGCCGGTTGAAACAACACAGCAGTACTCGTTCGTGGCGCAGCACTGAACGGCGTGTCTCTTCGAGCGCAAGGAGCGTCTTCCCTGTCCCGGCTGCACCTTCGAAGACGACCCGTGGGTTTAGCGCAGGGTTCATCGCATCCAGTGCGACGAACTGTTCGGCGGTGTACCGCAACAATTCGCCCTCTCGCTGTCGGCGCCGAGACTTCGGGCTTTCGAAGAACTCGAAGCTTGGGCGCAGGATCCTAATGAGTGATTCGATCTGCTCAGGGCTGGGCTGGGGCGAGCTTGGGTCGAACCACTGGGCCGACGGCTTTGATGCGGTGAAGGAGCGCGCTTCTGCGAGGATCGCCGTGATCAAGGTCGCGAGCGGCCTGGACTGCAGCGCGGCGGAGTCGATCACCTGCCACTCGTGCCACTCGGCTGGCGACTGTATTGAAAATGGCACGCGGGTGAAGCACACGGCGCTCCAGAAGAGAGTAGTTCTGAGCTCCGGAGCGCGGCGGGCGACGTATCCACGAAGGCTGTGCGTTGCTTCGGATGCCTGCCGGAAGGGCCCGGTGCGAGTCGGAGGGCTCTGGCCGAGGTGCCACACGCCGTCAGGGTCACGTCTGACGCTTTGGTGGGACTTTACTTCGAGACAGAGCACGCCTTGGCCCGGCACGGCGATGACGAAGTCGATCTCGCCCATCAGCTGCCGGCGGTGATCCGGGACGTCGAGCGAATGCAGCACTGCCCAGCCATCGGTACCCGGCTCCGAAAGGAACCTCCTGAACAGCTCCTTCTCGCCCGGGCTGGCCGTCTCGTCACCGATGACGGGCGGGATCATTCTTGCCACAGATCGGGCTCCACTTTCTCCAGGACCCGCAGCCATCCTTCAGGCACGAAGCGTGTCTCCGGCGAGCGCGCCTCGACCCGCAGGATGCTGAGCGTTCCTGCAGCTGAGTCTTCCAGTTCTATATCCCTCCAGCCGCTACGCTTCAGCTCTGACAGGTCCGAACTCAACACCTTCTGTTCCAGCAGCCGCCGCACCTCCTGGCCGGCGCTCACGTGCGCTTCAGCGATCCTTTCCATAGCGGCCCACACGGCGTCAATCCTGTCGCCGAGCCCGACGTACCGTAGCAGGAGCGCGAAATCCCTCGGATTCCTCGTCCGTATGGATTGGGGATGCAGCCGGTAGCGCAGGTTCGTTGCTTCCACTCCCATCTGCCGAAGCTCTCTCTCCACCCGAGAAAAGCCCTTCTGCCGCACCTCGCCTCGTAGCGCCTCTTTCCACTGCGACTGTAAGGCCCGCACGTGCTCCGCGCGCTGGCCCAGATGCCTGTTGGCGATCTCATGGATGAAGTCGCCCCTGGTGCCGGCGCTGCGCAGCACAATGTAGGTCCCGGGCGAAACGGAGCGGGCTGGGTCGCTGCGCAGCCGCTGGGCGCCGTCCGCCTCTGGATCGACGACGTAGATTGTCGGTCCGTCGAGGGTCTCGAGGTACACCGAGTAGCCCCCTGCGAGGAGGAGCAGGGAAGCAGGGACTGTATCGGCCTCGTCGGACGCCGCGTGCGGGCTAGCGCCCGACGCAGCAGCCAGCGCGTCCCAGTCGACTTTCGGCGCGATCTCCTCAGCATCGATCAGGGCACCATCTTCCGCAGGGGGATGGGTGGTATCCCGGGGCGTCCGGATGCTAGCCACCGCCGCGCCGGCAAAGAGGCCAGCGTTCGGTTCCGTGTCCCGCACCCAGCGGTAATGCGCGAATGTCAGCAGTTCCGCTCGCGGGGCGTTGACCACGTGAGCGGGATACCAGCATGACGGTCCGACGACGACCATGCTTTCCAGGCCACGGATGTCCTCCAGCTGCCTAGCGAGAAGGACTCGGACGCCTGCTGCTTCATGGTCGATCCACCCCTGAACAGGGTCGATGTAGGGGGTTGAACGTACGAGCAGCGCGGAGCGCTCGAGGTCGCCGGTGCGGAGCACGTCAAGCGCGGCGTCACCGAGCGGGTTGTGTTCAGAGCCGGCCAGGGCCGCAAGATGCCCTTGCGCCAGCCGGCCCAGCGCGACGACGTTGTCCGGGTAGCCAAATGTTAGCTGGGTGAGGAGACTGTCGAGGAACAGCGACGCCTCACCAAGCCCCAGGGCAGCGTGGGACAGCGGGAGTGGTGCCGAGGAGATCTGCCGGAGCATTCGCCACATCCTGCGGATGCACAGCACCATGAGGTCGTCTTCGGACCAGTCGGCAGACGTGGCCAGGAACCGTTTGGCCGTACGCGCGAAGAGGCGCACAGGCTCGAAGTCGACCAGCTCGCGGGTCGCCGTGGCGTAGTGGGCTGTTTCGTAGAGTCCCGAGGCATCCGCGATCCTCACCTTCGCGCCGCCTCCTCGTAGAAGGCCGCGATCTCGATGCCATCCGGGATCGTGCCGAGACCGCCGAGCGGTGCGTCCGCGATGCTCATGGCCAGCTCCTGGTTGAATGCGCCAGCCGCGTCGAGCGCCGACGGCGAGGTGCGATCGGCGACGAGTATCCAGGGGGAGCGGCGCCAGTGACTTCGCAACCGCAAGAAGCCGGGAGCACCGTCGAAGACGACAGCTGGCGGATCTGCATGGGCGTACTTGTCCGGCGGGCCCTGCCCGTACGCCGACACGATAACCGTCCGGTCGTGATCGTTCGCGTTCAGTTCGAACGCATCACAGCGCAGGAGATCGTTTAGGCATCCGCAGAATGGCACGCCACCATCCGTGATAGCCCAGATTGGCTCATCGCAGATCTCTGCTCGGAGCGGATGCTTGATGCCGATGATCATGCAATCCAGGTTCGTGAAACCTGCATGGGCAAACGGGTCGACGCCAGGGAGGCAGGCCCTAACGAAGTCGGGGTTGGTTGCCAGCCGGCGCCGGCGCACGAACTCCTCTTCTGGCTCGAGGGGCTGCACGAAGTCAGCTGAGTACCACGGCCGGCGGTACTCGTAGCCTCCCATGTCGATAATGATGTGGGCGGTACCCTCGATGTTGGCGATCTCTCTGAGACGGCCGCAATAGAGGTGGTTCCCGCTCCGATACCTGACCGGAGTCCCTCGTGGCAGAGACCGCAGACGCTCGAGTTGCTGCCGGGGGTCATGCGCTTCAGGATCTTCGTAGGCGGCGATAGCCACTCCCAACGCGCAGAAAGCGGCTGCAAATGCGCGAGTCGGGACGGAAACGCCAATGACAAGGCGTCGGCCGGGCAGGCGATGTCCGACCCCGAAGCGGCCCACACTGATCAGGAAGGCCGCCCATGGGGGAAGGACGGACACTGACCCGGCTCTTCGGTATCCAAGGGTTCCCAACATGAGGCTCATTTGTGTTCCCGCCTGAGCATCGAGTTCGCGTGGCGTAGCTTACGAGAGCGTGCACGCCCATGGCGACCCTTGCCCGCAATCATGTGATCTGGCCACAGAAACGCTGCTTGCACCAATGTCGCTCCCGTAGCTCCAACGCTCCGCCAGCGCAGCCCGCATGCACTCCCCCATAACGGATGACGGCCACCGTCGCGCTCTACTCTCGACCCGAATCGTCTGAGGAGAGCAATGCACCAGGGTGCCGCAATGGCGCCCGCCGAGCGGGTGCAGGGTGGTCGGAGCATGGTGGCGGATATCGCGAAGCTGTCGGTTGGCCGTGAGGACTACTACGTCCGCGAGGTCGCTAACAACCGCGAAGAGTAACTGTCCGGCCACGGAGAGTCACCAGGCCGCTGGCTCGGCCGCGGTGCCGCCGCGCTCGGCCAAGAAGGGATCGCCAGTACCGAGGCGTTCGTGCGGATGTTCCACGGCCGCCACCCGGAAACCGGGGAGCTGCTGGGCCGCGCGCATGGCGACCGGGGGGTGCCGGCGTTTGATGTGGTGTTGCGGCCGACCAAGAGCGTGTCGCTGCTGTACGGCCTTGGCGACGCCCAGGTCGCCGGCGTCGTGCTGGACGCCCACCACCAGGCGACCGCCGAGGCGTTGGGCTACCTGGAGGAGCACGTCGGCGCGCGTCGCGGCCATGGCGGCTGCGACCACGTCCCGGGCAACGGGCTGCTGGCGGTCGGGTTCGACCATCGCACGTCGCGGGCGGGCGACCCGCTGCTGCACACCCATGTGATCGTGGCGAACCGGGTGCAGGGGCCGGATGGTCGCTGGACCGCGCTTGATGGTCGCGACCTTTACCGGCATCG
>Ga0137368_10006757_pt1 | contig 11997 bp, 5 predicted proteins | sample SagtaG_13_FD_104917 | JGI IMG/M metagenome (GOLD analysis project Ga0137368, IMG submission 104917) | Vadose zone soil microbial communities from Sagehorn Ranch, Mendocino, California, USA - Sage1_L_100_16 metaG | ecosystem: Environmental > Terrestrial > Soil > Vadose zone | place: USA...
CGCTGCACGTTTCATGTGGATTCCCTCTCGCGCCTTTCGTCCCCTCTCACGGAGTCCCGCTCTTCGCGAGCTCGTTGAGCCGGCGCGTCTGCTCGGCCACCGCCTTCGACAGCTCCTCGAAGACGGCATTCATCTGTCGTGTCGGTCGCGCATCTCCCTGCGCAACTGCGCCGGACAGCGCGCCGAGTCGATCGTTCAGCGCCTTGGGCGGGAACGTGTTGGGGTTCGGACCGGCGAGCCGCGTCAGCGCCGCCTCGATCGCGTTCAGCTTTTCGCGCGTCGCCTTGTCGCCGCTGGCCGCGGCGGCACCGGACCGCTTCTCGAGCTCCTGCCGCGCGGCGCGGACGCGTTCGACCAGACCCGTGATCTCGGAGACGCGATTGCGAATCTGCATCATCAGGTCGAACTGCGCACGCAGATCCTCGTCTGTGGCGGTGATGCGAGGGTCGCGTTTGATGTCGAATGCCTTCTCGAGCTGTTGTCCGCCTGCCGACAAGCGCGCCATGTAGCGTCCGGGCGGAGCAATCGGCACCTGGGTGCGCGAGAAGTCGGCCGACACGAATCCCGCCGGCCTGGTCACCTCGCGCGCACCGGGGTACCGCAAGTCCCACACGAACCGGTTGAGGCCCGCCTCGGCCGGCATCCGCGTGTTGTCCCGAGCCTGAGCCGAGAAGCGCTGAATCACCTCGCCGCGGGCGTCGAGGATTGTCAGCGTCGCATCCGGAGCTCCTGCTTTCAGCAGATAGTCGATCGTTGCTCCCGTCGACGGGTTCTCGCCGGCGCTGGACGAAGAACGTCTTCCGCGGCCTTCCTGAGGCCGTCGAACCTGAATGGGCAAATAGCGATTCACCGGCGTGATGTCGAAGAGGTGCGCCGCGGTTGTCGTGACCTGCGCGTTCATCTGACGGAGCGGCGTCAGATTGTCGAGAATCCAGAAGCCCCGCCCGTGCGTCGCGACGACGAGGTCGTCGTTTTTGACTTGCATGTATTGCGCTGGGACGACGGGAAGGTTGCGCTGCAGCGATTGCCAGGACGCGCCCGCATCGAACGAGACATAGACGCCTGTTTCGGTGCCCGCGTAGAGCAGGCCTCTGCGGACGGGATCTTCGCGAATGACGCGGGCGAAATCCTCGTCGCGAATGCCGGTGGTAATCTTTTGCCACGTCCGGCCGTAGTCGGTGGTCTTGTAGAAATACGGCGACCGGTCGCTCACGCGGTATCGATGCGCCGCCAGATATGCTGTGCCGCGATCGTGCGGTGACACGTCGATCGTTGCAATCGTCGTCCACTCCGGCAGGTCCCTCGGCGAAACGTTCTCCCACGTTTTGCCGCCATCGCGAGTCATCTGCACGGTGCTGTCGTCGCTGCCGGCCCACAGCTCGCCCTTCTGCAGCGGCGACTCGGCGATGGACTGGATGATCGACACCCAGTACAACGAGGACCACATTGAGGTAATCGGGCCCCCCGGAATCTTCTGCATCTTGTCCTGGCGATTACGGGTGAGATCGGGGCTGATCGTCTCCCACGAGTTGCCCTCGTTTGTCGTTCGATACACGCGGTGACCGGCCGTATACAGAACGTTCGAATCGTGAGGCGAGAGCAGAACCGGCAGCGTGTAATAGAAGCGGTACTTGACATCCTTGGTCGCAAACGTGAACTCGTCGTCCGGCCACACGCTGATGTTCAGCGCCTGCCCGGTGCGGCGATCGATGCGATCGATGCCCGCGCGATCGGCGGCGTAAATCACGCTGCCGTCCGGCTTCACGGCGGTCTGGCCGCCCTCGCCGCCCTGCAGCACCTCGTTGTCGTTCCACGCGATCTGCCCGCTTCGCGTGCGGCTCGGTGTGGCGATGTGCGTGTTGTCGTTCTGCGCCGCGTAGAGGCGATAGGGGACCTGGTCGTCGATTGCGAGACCGAAGAGCGCCGCTGTGGGTTGATTCAGCTGCGTCGACCACGACGCGCCGCCGTCGAGCGACACCGTGGCGCCGCCGTCATCGCCTTCGATCATTCGCTTCGAGTTCTTCGGATCGATCCAGAGCGCGTGGTTGTCTCCATGCGCCATGGGAATGACCGTGAAGGTTTTGCCGCCGTCCGTGGATCGCTGAAGGTCGTAGGTCGGGATGTACACCGTGTCCGCGTCCTGCGTGTCGGCGATGATGTGCATGTACGAGGAAGGCCAGCGTCGAAACTGACGCGACTCGTTGAGGCGCTGCCAGGTCGCGCCCCCGTCGTCAGAGCGAAACACCGCGCCGTCTTCCGCCTCGACGAGCGCCCAGATCCGATTCGGCCGCGGTGGCGACAACGCGAGGCCGATCTTCCCGATCACGCCTTTGGGCAACCCGGGGTTTCGCGTGATGTCCGTCCAGGTCTCGCCGCCGTCCGTGGATTTGTACAAGCCGCTGTCAGGTCCTCCGCTGATGTCGTCCCACGGCAATCGCTGCAGTTGATCGAGCGATGCGTAGAGCACGTTCGGATTGCCCGGATCCATCACGAGATCCACGGCGCTTGCGCGATCGCTCTTGAACAGCACACGCTGCCACGTCTTGCCGCCGTCCCTGGTCCGATACACGCCTCGGTCTGGACCGGTGCCGAAGATGTCGCCTACGGCGGCGACGAACGCGACATCGGGATTGCTCGGATGAATACGAATCTTGGCAATGTGCCGGGTTTCCTTGAGGCCCACATGTGTCCACGACACGCCGCCGTCGGTCGACTTGTACACGCCGTCGCCGGGCGTGATGTCCTGCCGTGTGATCGCTTCACCGGTTCCCGCATAAATGACGGACGGATTCGACAGCGACACGTCGATTGCTCCGATGGGCGCCGTTCGGAAGAAGCCATCTGACACGTTTCGCCACGAGTTGCCAGCGTCGGTCGTTTTCCAGAGTCCGCCGTGGCTCGATCCGAAGTAGAAGACGAGCGGATTCTGCGCGTCGCCCACGACGGCGCTGCTTCGGCCGCCTCTGGGCGGCCCGACCGACCGCCACTCGAGGCCATTCAGCAGCGCCGCGTCGACGTGAAAGCTTTGCGCGGCTGATGCGGCGGCAGCCGGCCGCGGCTGTTGGGCGGCGATGCCCGACTGGAATGAGACGCCGAGCACTGCGATTAGCAGGATGGAGGCACGCATGAATGAACCTTACGGTGAAAGGTTGGGGGGACGCGCGCGTTTCAACAGGACACGCACTTGTGGTTGTTCTTCGCGCCGAGTGACTCGAGCAGTTTGATCGTTTCTGGAAACGGCTGGACACGTTGTCGCGGTCCGTTCGCGGCGTCGACGGTTGTTTGTCCCGCCCTGTTGACGGCCTTCACGTCGGCGCCTTTCGAGACAAGGTAGAGAATCATCTCGTTGTCGCCCCGCGCCGCGGCGTAGTGGACGGGCGTGTTGCCCTCGTGATCCCGTGCATTCACGTCCGCTCCAAGCTCTTCGACGAGGTAGCGCACCGCGCGCATCCACCCGGCGGGGTGTATCCGGTGACCGTTGCCGGCGTAGTTCTGAAGGTAACCCGCGCCCGTCGCCGCATGAAGCGGCAGCATGCCCGGGGCGCCAACCGGCAGCGGCTCCAAACCCCTGCCGCCGCCCTGCCGTCGTCCTGCAGCTGTGGGGATGTTTGGATCCGCCCCGTGCGCGAGCAGCAGGCGCATCGCCTCGACGTCGCTCGCGTACGCTGCTCGCCAGAACGATGTCGCACCGACTTCATCGACGCCGGAATTGTCCTGCGTGTAGCCCGAGTACCAGACTTTCTTTTTGAGTCGTGCGTTCGGGTCGGCGCCTTTGTCGAGCAGCATTTCGAGCAGCTTCACGTGCGACGTCTGCTGCTGCAGATAGGCTCGCGGCTGCGGATACTGCGCCTGCGGCGCCCACTCACAATTCAAGACCGCATACAACGGAGCGACGCCATTCTCTGCGGCAAGATTCGGGTCTGCGCCTTTCTCCAGGAGATACATCGCGAGATCGAAATGACCGTTGACGATCGCGAATACCAGGGCGCTGGCGTGTACGCCGCCGCTCACCTGGTTCAGATCGACGCCAGCATTCACCAGTGCCGAGACAGTCGCGATGTGACCTTGACGCGCGGCGAAGTGCAACGCGGTGAGACCACCTTGCGCGGCAACGAGCTCGTTGTATTCGTAGGCCCGGTCGACGCCGCCCACGGGCGGACGGCTGTTCGGGTTGGCGCGACGCGCGGCTTCCGCCGCTTCGCGCTGCGCTTTCGTGTTGGCGTTTTGCGCCGCTGCGCGATCGGCAGGCATCGCCACGTCCATCAGATCGAACACGGTCGTCATCGCGCGCGGGTCGGCGCCAAGCTCCAGCAGCACCTTGACGGCATCTGCACGGTTGCCTGCGGCCGCGAACATGAGAGCAGTGTGGCCTTTGGCGGTCTCCCGCGCGTTTACGTCGGCGCCGTGTGCCAGAAGCACCTTGATAGCTTCGGGACTTCCGGCTGCCGCGGCCAGCATCAGCGGCGTCGTCCCGGGAGTGGTCGTGGCGTTCACGTCGGCGCCGGCCTTCAGAAGGGCGGTCATCGCGGCGGCGCTTCCTGTCGTCGCTGCCATGTGCAAAGGCGTTGAACCATCGATTCGCGTTCGCGCTTTCACGCTCGCGTTCGCCTGGAGCAGCACGTTGACGAGTTCGGTCTCGCCCTTGAGCGCCGCCCAGTGGAGGGCCGTCATGCCGTCGCCCATGGGCGCGTTGACGTCTGCCCCCTTGCGCAACAAGGCACGGACCGCGCTGACGTCGGCGCGGCTGGCGGCGTCTGCGACCGGTGCATCGGACGCGAACGCGTAGAAGATCGCGGGCACCCACAGGACGATTGCGAGAATGGAGAGCGTCGTCTTGATGGCTCGGCGCATGTGCGCGCTCCTCATTCGGCAGCCACGCTCGGCGCCGGGACGCTTCGCAGGTCGAAGGTTCCGGAGCTGTCGCCGAAGCTTTTCATGTCGTCGAGTCCGAGGCCATGCAGCAACGTCAGGAACACGTTGGCCGTTGACGTGCCGTCGGGCGCCTTGAGGTGCAGATTGCCTTTCAGCTTCCCGCCCATGTGACCGGCGAGGAACAGCGGCACTCGCTTGTGGTTGTGAACGTTCGGGTCGCCCATCGGCGACCCATAGACGATCAGCGTGTTCTCGAGGAGGTTCGAATCACCGTCGGGTGTGTTCTTCAACTTCTCTAAGAAGTACGGAATCAGCCCGACGTGGTAACGATTGATTTTTGCGAAGTCGAGGATCAGCTCCTCGCGATCGCCGTGGTGTGATGCGTTGTGGAAGCCGGCCGTACTGCCGCTGTCTGGATACACCCGGGACGACGCGTCGCGACCGAGCTTGAAAGTAAAAATGCGAGTGATATCTGCGGAGTACGCGAGCACCTGCAGATCGAACATCAGCTTCGCGTGCTCGTCGAACGAATCGGGCACTCCGATGGGCGCTTCCGGAAGCTCGCGGTGTTCGCCGCTGCTGTTGTAGGCCTCGACTCGCTGCAGGCGGCGCTCGATTTCCCGAACGTTGTCCAGGTAGTCCGCTACCCGCGCCTGATCGGCGGCGCCCAGGTCTCGCTTCAGTCGCGCGAGCGAGTCGCTGATGATGTCGAGGATGCTGCGATCCTCGAGCCGCCGGGCGGCGCGCTCTTCTTTCGTCGCTCCAACGCCGAACAGCTGATCGAACGCGACGCGCGGATCGCGCACCATCGGCAGAGGCTCGGTCGGCGACGCCCAGCTGATCGTGTCGGTGTAGACGCACGCGTATCCGTACGCGCATCCGCCCGACTGATCCACGTTCTCGATGCACAACTGCATGGAGGGAATCGGTGTGTCCTGACCGAATCGCTTCGCGTAGAACTGATCGAATGACGTGCCGACGAACACATCCGAGCCTTGTGTCTGCTTGGGATGCGACTGCGTCAGAAACACGGCGCTCGAACGGAAATGATCGGCGCCCACTTCCTGCAACTGGAACGCCTCGGCGTTTCGCACGTCCGTGTTGCTGACGATCGTGATCCACTCACGCCACGGCTCGAGCGCGCTGAGACACGTTGACGTCAAATCAAACGCGCCGCCGACGGCGGCCGGCGCAAACATGTTTCGCTTCATCCCGAGCGCGGTGCTGCCGGCGGACCCGTGCACGATCTCGATGCATGCGAGCCGAACTCTTGGTTTCGCGGTCTGCGCCCACGCACTGGCTGCGGGCACCATCGCGTCGAGCAACGGCAGCGCGACGGTCGCGCCGAGTCCTTTGAGTACCAGGCGGCGCGGTAGATGCTTTCCTTCGAGATACATGCCAATTACCTCCGCGTGACGCCGCCCGCGGGTGAAGCCGGACCCGCTGCCGTTGTCTTTGCCGTATCGGCCGTGCTCATTTGGAACGCCGAGCTCTTGACGATGCCGAGAATGAAAGAGGAGATGCGATAGTCCTGTCGCGCGGCCTCCCGCGCGATCTTTCGAATGGCCGGCATGTCGTAGTACTCGACTCGGCGGCCGAGCGCGTAGGTCATCAGGTTTTCGGTGAAGCTGAGGACGAAGAGATCCGCGTGCTGCAACAACGCCGCCCGCAATCCTGCCGGTCCGTCCATCGCCGTGCCGTCGTACAACTGGCCCGCGGCGTCGATTGGCACACCGTTGTCCTTGCTACGCCACTGGCCGGTGACGTCGAAATTCTCGAGCGCCAGTCCCGGGGGGTCGATCATGCGATGACATGAGCTGCAGGCGGGATTCGCCCGGTGCTGCTCCATGCGCTCCCGCGTGCTGAGGAGTCGACCCTCCTTGGCACGGTCCGTATTGTCGAAGGGCGGGACGTTCGGCGGCGGCGGAGGCGGCGGCGAACCAAGCAGGACTTCCATGATCCACTTGCCGCGCAGCACGGGCGAGGTGCGGTCCGCCACCGAGGTGAGCATCAAAATGCTGCCTTGGCCGAGTAACCCGCGGCGCTCCGGAGGAAGAGCGACTCGACGGAAATCGTTCCCAACGACATTCGCGATGCCGTACTGGCGCGCGATGCGTTCGTTGACGAACGAGTAATCCGCCGTGAGCAGCTCGAGCACGCTGCGATCGGCGCGCACGAGACTGTCGAAGAACGTGGTGGTTTCACGGACGTACGATTCGCCAAGGAAGTGATCGAAGTGCGGAAAAAAGATCGGCTCGGGGGTTACTTTCTCCACGTCCTGCAGCCGCAGCCACTGCCGGGCGAAGCGCGTCGACAGCGCCTCCGATCGGCGATCGGCCAACAGCCGGCGAACCTGCTGCTCGAGCACTGCGGGAGTTCGTAACGTCGATCGCGCAGCGGCTCTCATGAGCGCGTCGTCCGGGATCGTTCCCCACAGGAAAAAAGACAACCGTGCGGCAAGGTCGGAATCGTTGATGCGATATGCGTCGCCGGCCGCGAGCGATGCCGCCGGCGTTTGTTCGGCGCGGATGAGAAATCGTGGATTCGAGAGGATGCCCTGCAGGGCCAGACGAACGCCGGCTTCGAAGCCGTTCTTCGCGCGCTCCTGCGCATAGAGCCGCTGCAGATCGGCGAAATCCTCCGCCCGGACAGGCTCGCGGTACGCCTGCGTGGCGAGCCGTTTGATGATTTCGTTCGCGCACGTCTCTTCCGCGGAACTGCGTAGTGGCGCGGCTTTCTTGTCCGCCGTAGCTTTAGCGAAGGCGGAAGCCCCGCCGTCGGCCGACGAAGGCGGATAACAACTGAAGATCCTGCGGCGGCTCGGGGTCTCAGAGACGCCAGTCACTTTCCGCGGCCCGGTGATGGTGAGCTCGCGAAGATGCGGCAGGGCCGTGACGCCGTACCCGATGCCGATTCGCGGATCCGCGTCGGTGATCTCGGGCGGCGCCAGCAGATCGTCGTTGGGACCGGCATAGCGGCGGATGAAAGCCGCAGAGATCCGCTGTGGACCCGCCGCAACGTGCACCGGCGGCGTCTTGAGACTCATCCCTTTGTCCCACTCGGCCATCCAACCGTCGACGTCGAGCAGCGCGACCCGCTCGCCATTCATAGAGATTTCAATCTGTTCGCCGACGTCGGTGCTTGTCACCGTCGTGCCGCCAAACAACTCACCCGTGCCGCCGCCGAAGAACGTGACCTTGAACTCGTAGTCGCCATCCGCCGGAAACGTGTGCACGATCGAGAGACCGCCGCGCGTACCAACGGGAGTGCCCTCGACGTGACGCATCTGCCCCTCGGTACGGGGAATGGCATATGTCGTAGGAGTGGAGGTGGCGGTGCGATCGCCGATCGCGAGGCGGCTGATCTGAGCGGCCGCGCGCAGATGGCCCATCGTCAAGGTTGGAGAGAGCGACTGTACGTCAGCGATGTTGTCGAACCCGCTGCTGATGGTGTCTGACGGCAGAAAGGCGTCGGCGTCGATATCGATGCCGAGCAGGTCGCGGATCGCCAGGGTGTACTCGGCGCGATTCAGCCGTTGAAAGGGACGGCGCCCGGGATTCGGTTGCTTCGCGGCTGCCTCGTCCAACTGCGTTTCCAGAGTTGTCACGAAGGCCTTGACCATCGCGGGATCCGGGCGACGCGACGCAGCCGGCGGAGGCATCATGCCGGCGCGAAGCTTCCGTATCATCTTCTCCGCGACCTGTGCGTTGCGATCGACTTGGGCGGGGTCGAAGGCGGCGAGCGTCAAGCCGCCTGCGCGGCCCTGGTCGCTGTGGCAGCCCACGCAGTACTGCTTGACGAGCGCACGCTGCGCCTCGTTTGACAGGCGATCGGCGGCGTCTCGACCGGCAGACGCACGCATCGCTCGGCCTGTCTCTTGCTGCCCCGCCGCGGACAGTCCAAGGCTGAAGAGGAGTGCGGAGCCGAGAAACGCCGCCGCGAATTTCGTGATCATCTTTCTAGCATCATCGCCCATTCCGTGTGAACCGCGACGATTGTCCCAGTGGCACCTGCCTCAGCCAGTATCAGAACGCGACGTTGACGCCGAACCTCGCGAGCCGGCCGCGCACGATGCCGACTGGCTGCCCGAGCGACGGGCCGACGGTCTGCACCTCGTTGATGACCGCGTTCGCGTTGAACAGGTTGTAGACGTCAGCCTGCAGTTCGACCTTACGGTAGCTCCACTTGAACGCCTTCGCGAAGCGCAGGTCGAGCAGGCTCACGCGCGGCAAGGTGAACTCCCCGCGGGGCACGAGTGAGACAACCTGCGTGACCTGGGTCAGGTTCGGCACCTGCGCGCGAGTGACGGTGAAGTTTCGCGCGAGCGGAGCGCCGTTGAAGCTCTCGAACGACCCGCTGACCTGCGTGCCCCACGGGAGCGGCTGCGCTCCGTAAAACTTGAGCTGCACCGTCTTGTCGGTGCCGGAGAAGTTGATCAGCGTGTTCGGGTTGTTCGTATCACCGGACCCGGACTTTGCGCGGCCATACGTATAGCCGGCCGCGAGAATCCCGCCGCCGTGGAATCGAGAATTCAGGCGAAGTTCGATCCCGTTATAGTTCGAGTCCAGCTCCTTCTGGTTGGTGACGACGGTGTCGCGGCGTCCCACGGTTTCCGGCTTCTGGTTGTAAACCGTCAGAGGTTCATTCGTCAGCGGATTGGTAATCGTCACCGGGATGTAATCGCTCGGGAGAACGGCCATGTTGCGGCTGCCGATCATGTTGCGCAGCAGGCGCCGGTAATAGGTCGCGCCCACGCCGATTCCCCGCAACACTTCGTGGTCGAGACCAAGGGTCATCTCCCAGTTGTACGGCCGGGTGACCTCGGGATCGAGACGCGAGGTGACGCCTCCAGCAAACCCGGTGCTTGGTCCAAGCTCCGTGATCTGCGCGATCCCGTCGAGGTTGGTGTCAGTCCACGCGCGCCGATCGCGCTGCAGCAGCATCGGGTTGACTGCCTGCGCCCGGCTGGTGCCCTCGTTCTGAACGTACTTGCTCAGACTGCCTTTGACCACGGTTCTGCCGCTGCTGGACACGTTGTACGCCGCGCCAAAGCGCGGCACCACGTTGGTCCATTTGGGCAGATTTTTCTGTTCCTGGAATTCCCGTGCGGGCACCCACGGACCGGCGGCCGCTGTCTGCACCGGGATGTCGACCTGATATCGATCCATGCGCACGCCCGGATTGAGCGTGAGCCGCTTGATTGTCCACGAGTCCTGTGCGTACAGGCCAAGCTCGAGATCGATGTTCTGACGGGCGTCCGTCGGAGAATTCCAGATGTCCACCGAGTCCGCGACGCCGCTGCGGAAGCGCAGGTGCATCCCCTGGTTGACGGTCTGCGCCACTCGATACGAGCCGCGGCCGTATTGAAGGCCGACTTTGAGGTTGTGCGCACCGGTCACATATGAGAGCGAGCTGTTCAGCCGGCCCATGAACGATCGATTCAGCAGATCGTTCGTCCACGCGTTGGTCAACGTCGATCGCACGAAATCGATTTTGGGAATGTCGGTGGGAGCGACCTCTTTCTGTGGGCCTCGATGCGACGTGATGTGTATCAGCGAGAGGCCGTTCTCGAAGAACAATTTGCTGCTGATGGTCGTCGTCGCCTTCACGCCGGCCACGTACGAGTTCGGCGTCTCCTGGAGGATCGCGGCGCGCGACTCGATGAACTGGTAGTCGCTCGAGCGGTCGCGCCGGCCGCCGCGCCATTTGTCGTCCATCTCGTAAAAGCCCGTGATCTTGTTCTTCTGATTGACTTGCAGCGTCAGACGACCCGTGTAATCGGTGATGGTGTTGTCGTCGAGCGGACGGGATCCATCGGGGTTCAGGCCGGCTTCGTACTGGTCGAATCGCTGATGCCGGTTGGATAGGAAGAACCAGAGACGATCTTTCTTGACCGGACCGCCGAACGAGATGTTGGAATCGTAAATCTTGATGAGACTGCTCGATTCGGGCAACCCGCGTTGCCGGAGTTCGTCCGTGAGGTTCTTGGAGTTCATGCCGCTGCTGGAGCCGCCGAAGTATCCAAATCCCTTGTAGTCATTGCCGCCGTCGCGCATCACCATGTTGAACGCGATGCCGCCCTGCGCCATTTCGGCCGGGAGCGCGCTCGTCTGGAAACTCACTTCCTCGAAGTTGCCGTCGTTGAAGTAGATGCCGATTGTTCGTCCGTCGCCGAACGGCGAGTTGAGCGCCATGCCGTCGACCTTGTAATTCTGATCGGAGGACTGCGAGCCGTGCACGCGCACCGTGGCCTCCTGGAGTCCCTCCGTTCCGCCGACATCAAAGCGATCGGACTGAACGCCGGGGATGAGCGTGGCCTGCTGGAAGATGTTGCGCGCGTTGGGAATCGTGTCGAGGCTGTGCCGCGTCAGCACGGTCTGTTGCAGCGCGCTCGTCGTATCGATGATGGGGGACTCGCCCGTGACCGTGACGGTCTCCTGCAGATCGCCGGGGCTCAACGTCACGCTGATCGTGGCCGTAAACGACGCCACGAGCTCGATCCCTTCACGCCGGACAGGGCCGAAGCCGGAGAGCGTGAACGTGACGGCATACACGCCCGGGCGGAGATCCACGATCCTGTACTGGCCGTTTCCGTCCGTGACGGCGGTCTTCGTCTTTTCGATCAACGCCGGGCTGCTTGCCTCGACCGTCACTCCGGGCAGGACGCCGCCCGTCGAATCCTTCGCCACTCCAGTGATCGCGCTCTGTGCGTACGCGGTGGAACTACAGACAATCAGCGCCAGGACGTTGACTAACAGCAATTTGGAACGGTTCATGGAGAACTCTCTCGTGTATATCGACGGTTGTGGGGTGCGAGACTTTTGGGGCAAACGACGAGCGTGCAACGTGACACGGACGTCCCCGGAAGACCATTTAGCACAGATTTCGGAGCGGTTCTTTGCCCACTTGTAAGAAATTGTCGCGGAGCGACGCTTTCCGGCCGGTGGGTGTCGCCGGACGGCGCGAACGAGTCGGACGCGATGATAGCATCCGGCTGCCTCGACGAAGCTCGTCGACGAACACACGAGCGACGTCGGGCCTGATTCGAAGGTGATGTCGATGAAAGGCGTCGGCCGACGCGGCTTTTTCAAGCTTTTGTCCCTGGTCGCTCCCGCCCTCGCGCGC
>Ga0137368_10006767_pt1 | contig 11979 bp, 10 predicted proteins | sample SagtaG_13_FD_104917 | JGI IMG/M metagenome (GOLD analysis project Ga0137368, IMG submission 104917) | Vadose zone soil microbial communities from Sagehorn Ranch, Mendocino, California, USA - Sage1_L_100_16 metaG | ecosystem: Environmental > Terrestrial > Soil > Vadose zone | place: USA...
CATATGTCCGCCGGTCACGCCGAGATAAACGCTGCGAATCTCTACATCGGCCATTTGTTCCGCCTCGACGATGGCATTACGAATGTCCTCGCTGGCGAGGGCGGCATCCACGATTTCTCCTTTGCGCACACCGCGCGAGCGGGCCTGGCCAAGGCCAATGATACTCAGGGCGCCCGCCGGGTTGGCCTCGCCCACCACGGCGCAGATCTTTGCTGTTCCCACTTCCAGACCGACAATGACGGAGGATTGGTCAAACATGTTTCTTCCCGTTGCGCGAGGGCGGTTTTAGTTTCGGCACAGTGGCTGGGATGGCACTGGCTTCCAACCAGAGGGCGGGGGAATTGTTGGTGACAGAGAGATCCAGCGACAAGATCGCCCGGCTACTTCGCTTTCCGAAATCATACACCAGCCGCCAACGGCGGAGCTGCTCCTCGAGTCGGTCCAGACCGAACGCAACGTGGTTCCCCTGCCCGGTCGTCACCTGCAAGAGCCCCGGATTGGACAGGTCCACTGTTTCCAGGTCCACCAACCCGGCCATCGGCGAGTGATCGAATTCCGCAACCAGGCGCAGGGCCGCCTTGATCGTTGGCGAACCGACCGTGCGTCCCGGGGTCAACAGCGCGCTGTTGACCCCGGTCAGCAGCGGGAGACTGTCGTTGGTTCGGGCAGCCGGCGTTGCAATCGGCGCGAGGTCACTGCCCAGGATGACGTAACCTGACGAGTCGAGACGATAGGTCACAAATTCCACACCCGCGGGCGTCAATTGCGGCACCTTCACCTGAGCCACCGGCTCCCGCTCCGTCACCCGCACGCGCAGCGTCCCCGGAAGACCGCGCTCAACAGCGACGGACTCGATGAGCGGGACCAGTTCGAGGTCGCGCTTCACCCGGGCAAGGTCGAGCGCGAGCAGGTTGTCGCCCTTCTTGATGCCCGCCCACTTTTGAAGTTGCTCGAGAGCAAGGACTCCATCGGTCTGGATGTCGAGGTGTTTGATCGCGAAGGCGTCGTTGGTAAACACAAACTGATTGAGCCCCCATTCGCCACCCCGCCAGAGCAGGTAGAGGCCGCCGACTGTGCCGAGGGAAATGGCGAGGGCCGTGCCGGCCAATTTCACTCGCGCCGCGCGCACTTCCCTGCTGCGCAGCTTCACCTCCAGCACCTGCTCGCGTCCGAAGCGGCGGTTTTTCGGTTTGCGATTGAACCACATGGTCAATGGGCGGCCGCCGGCGCGCGCTGAAGCGCCAGATCGACCATCCGTTGGCACAGCTCGGCAAACCTGATGCCGGCCGCAGCCGCGGCCTTTGGTAAGAGGCTCGTCTCGGTCATGCCCGGCAGGGTGTTCACTTCGAGCACCACCGGCGAGACCTCCCGGTCCACCATCACATCCACCCGTCCGTAGTCGCGTCCCCCCACGGCCCGGAACGCGCCGAGGGCCGCCACCTGGATGCGCCGGGTTGTTTCTTCATCAACCGCCGCGGGACAGAAGTACTCCGTCCGGCCGCTGGTATATTTGTTCCGGTAGTCGTAGCCGCCTTGTTTGGGCCGGACTTCCACGATGGGCAAAGCCTCCCCGCCTAAAATGCCCACCGTGGTTTCCCGGCCCAAAATTCTTTCCTCCAACAAGACCTCCGCGTCATAACGAAACGCTTCTGCCAGCGCGGCGCTCCAATCGGCCACACGCTCGACAAACTGCAAGCCGACGCTGGAACCCTGTCGCACGGGTTTGAGAACAACCGGCGGATCCCAACCCATCGGCCAGCCGGCCGTCGGCGAGAGGATGACTTCAAACCGAGCCGTTGGCACACCGGCTTCGACACACCGCCTTTTCGTGAGCACCTTGTCAAACGCCACGCGACTCGCCTCCGAATCGCAGCCGGTGTAGGGGAGACCCAACGCCTCCAGGCGACGCTGTACCGTGCCATCCTCGCCGTAGGTTCCGTGCAACGCGAGGAACACGACTTCCGTGCCGGGCGGGAGCGTCCAGGAATCATCACGCGGATCGAGTTCGTAAACCGTGTGGCCGAGCGAACGAAGCGCTTTGACCACCGCCGCCCCTGACCTGAGCGAGACGTCCCGTTCGGCGGACGGGCCGCCGAGCATCACCGTGATGGTCAATGCAGGCATTTGTGACCTTCACCCAGAATTTCCACTTCCGTTTCCAGATCAATTCCGCGCAGCGTTTTTGCCCGCTGTTTGACGATCTCGATCAGGGTCAACACGTCCTGAGCCGTCGCGTGGCCGTCGTTGACGATGAAATTCCCATGCACACCCGATACGACCGCTCCTCCAACCCGTGTGCCTTTCAAGCCGAGTTCGTCGATCAACTTGCCGGCGGAAATCGCCGTGGGGTTTTTGAAAATGCAACCGGCACTCGACGCTGCGGGCTGGGTATCCCACCGTTTTTGGCTGAAGGTTTGCATGCGCTGTTCAATCGCCTCCTTCGCCGCCGGCTGGCCTTTGAACACCGCGCCCAATGCGATATGGGTCTTAAACAGCGGACATCCGCGATACTCAACATACACCTCGCTGGCCCTTCGTTCCTGCACCAGGCCGGCGTAATCCATAAAGCGGACAGCTTCGACGACGTCGAACGTCCACGAACCCATGGCGCCGGCGTTCATCCGCAACGCGCCGCCAACGCTTCCAGGAATACCCTCCAAAAACTCCAGGCCCGTCAATCCCTGTCGTCGGGCCTCGACTGCCACCGTCTTGAGCTTCGCGCCGGCCCCGCAATGGAGTCGTTCGCCGATCACCTCCACGCGGCTGAAATGGGGATGGGTCATTGAAATGACCACGCCGCGGATGCCGCCGTCCTTGATCAACAGGTTCGATCCGCGGCCCAGGATAACGAACGGCACGTTCTTTCCGGCGCAAACCCTCACAACGGCCGCCACCTCGATCTCGGAGGCCGGTTCCACGTAGAAGTCGGCCGGCCCACCAACGCGCAGCGTGGTTCGCTTCGCCAGCGGTTCGTTCTGGCGCGACACACTGGCGGAGGAGAGCACGGACGAAAGCGCTGCAAAGAACTGTTCTTTATCGGTCGCAATTTGCTCGCGCAAGTCAGCCGCCAGCCCATGCGCGGCGCGGGTGATGTCACCGGCCCCGAGAAAGAGTACCAGGTCACCGGGTTGCAGAGCGTCCCGGACTGCGTGCCGCAGGTCGCCCACATTTTTAATAAACTCGACCGCCTGACCCGTACGCCCGACGGTTTCCGCCAGGAACGCGCCCGTGATGCCTGGAATCTCCGGCTCACTCGCCGCATAAACTTCGGTCAACCAGAGTCGGTCCGCGCCCGCAAAGCAGGTGGCGAATTCTTTCAACAAGTGCTGCGTGCGCGTGTAACGATGCGGCTGGAACGCCACCAGCATCCGGCGACTGCCAAGTCCTTTGAATGCCTGGAGCGTCGCGGCGACTTCGCGAGGATGATGGGCGTAGTCGTCGAAGAGACGGAAACGGGCGTCGGAAAACAATTCCTCCTGCCGCCGCGCCGCGCCGCGGAAAGGCGCGACCGCCGTGGCGATGTCCGCCGGTCGGTATCCGAATTGATGCAGCAGCGCGATGGCAGCCGCGGCATTGGATGCATTCTTCTCACCGAGCAAGCCGATGCTGAAATCGCCCAGCTTTTCACCGCCCCGCCACACGTCAAACCGGCTGCCAACCTTGCCGTTGCCCTCTCGCGCGAAGGCGCCGATTTGATATTGAGCAAGCGGGCTGAAACCATAGGAGACCGATCCGGGCCGCCGAGCGAACAATTCGGCCAGGCGGGGTTCGTCGGCGCAAAAAACGACGAGCCGCCCGGTGTGTTCGGCAAAGTTTTGGAACTCGCGGCAGACCGCCTCCAGATCGGAGAAGTAATCCAGGTGGTCGGCATCAACGTTGAGCACGATCGCGTGCTCCGGCCGGAACTCGCGCAGCGTGCCGTCGCTTTCGTCCGCCTCCGCCACAAAGTACGGCTGTTTTGCCTGCGAGAATCGGGCGTGTCGTTCGAGTTGGGGAACCAGCGAACCGACGGCGTAGCTCGGCCCGGCGCCCAACCGTTCGAGCGCAAACGCCAGCAGCGCCGTCGTGGTCGTTTTGCCGTGCATGCCGGCGACGCAGACGCCGCGCTGTCGGAGCATCAGCGCGGCCAGCAGGACCGCACGCCGCAGGATGGGCACGCGCATTTCCTGCGCGGCGAGCAATTCGGGATTGTCGGCTTTGATGGCCGACGAGTAAACGGCCAACAACGGGCGGGCGGCAACGACCTGCTGGGGATCATGGCCGATGTGAATCTCCCCGCCACGTGAACGAATCTGGTGAATCTCTTCGGACACGGCCAGATCGGAACCCGCCACGGAAAATCCCAGGTCCAGCAACAAATGTCCCAGGCCGCTCATGCCGCACCCGCCCGCGCCGATGAGAAAGATCGTACTGTTGGGAGCAGCTTCGTGGAGCAGTTCATTGACCTGCGTTGGGCTCAGTGGACTCACGCGGATAGGGGATTCACTGGTGGACGAGCGCGTCCGCCGCGCGACGCAGGCGGTGTTCCGTTGGACTTCGTTCCTCCGCATTCGGCGACTTGGCGACGTTCACGACCTCCTTCACGATCACGCCCAGTATCTGCGCCGCGATCCGTTCGGCGGCATCGGGTCTATGCCACTGCTTCAGAGCTGCCCGCATTGCTTCGCACGTCGTCTCGCCAGCAACGAGGTCCTTGACCAGGCCGACCAATTTTTCCGGCGTTGCTTCGCTTTGAGCAAGCACCTGCGCCGCGCCCGAATTTCCCAGCGCTTTGGCATTGCAGAGCTGATGGTTATCGGCTGCGGACGGATACGGCACCAGGATCGCGGGCAGCCGCATCGCGGCGAATTCCGCGAGCGACGAGGCTCCGGCGCGGCTGATTGCGGCGGTAGCCGCGCCCAGTGCCAGCTCCATTTCGGTCAGAAACGGACGGACAACGGCTTTAAGCTGTTGCGTGCCGTAGGCGCCGCACACTTTTTCAAAATCGTTGGTGCCTGTGAGGTGCACGTACTGGAGCGCCGGTATCTCCGCTGCCAGCAACGGGAGTGATTGGGCGACAAGATTGTTGATCGCACTCGCGCCCTGGCTGCCACCGACAACCAGCAGCGTCGGCCGACCGGCGTCCAAACCGAGCGCGACACGGCATCCCGTTGCGTCCATCTCGCGAAACTGACGGCGAACCGGCGTGCCGGTGACGGTGACATTTCGATTGCGGAGTCGATTTTTCGCCTCTGGAAAGCCGACAAAAACGTGGTCCACGCGGGGTGCGAGCCAGCGGTTCGCGCGCCCGGGAATGGAATTCGCCTCGTGAAGGAATGTCGCCGCACCCGCCTGGCTGCCCGCTATCAAGGGAGGTCCACTGGTGAAACTGCCCATGCCCAGTATCGCCGCCGGACGGCGGGATTTGAATTGGCGTGCCGCCTGCCGGTAGGAGTGCCAGCATCCGCGCAGAAAGGCCAGCAAGCTGCCGCGTGTCAACGCCACCGCGGGCAGGGTGACAACCTCGATTTCGGCGGCGGATTTAACGGCTTGCCGGTCTAATTCCCTGGACGAGACGATGAGGGAAACAGCGCAGCCGTGGCGCGCCAGTAAGTCCGCGACTGCCACACCGGGGAAGAGGTGGCCGCCCGTGCCACCGCACGCAATGGCAACCAAGGGCGCTGTCTTAGGAGACTGCATCAGGTGGTTTGAGGAGCCGCCAATTCATCGATGTTCTTCGACTGCGGCACCCGGCCGGGGCTCTCATCGGCGCATCGTGCGATGCTCAGCAACAGACCCACGCACACCAGCATCAAAAAAAGATTCGACCCCCCCCGGCTGATGAAGGGCAGCGGCAGACCTTTGTTCGGCAATGTTCCGGTGACGACGCCGATATTGATGAACGCCTGCAGGCCGATGAGAAAAGTCAGGCCTGTGCCCAGCAGAAGCCCGAAGGTGTCTCGCGCATTCCAGGCAATCCGGACCCCACAGGCCACCAGCAGAACGAACGCGCCAAGGATACCGAGCGTCGCCACCAGTCCGAGCTCCTCTCCGATGATGGCAAAGATGAAATCGGTCTCGTGTTCGGGCAGATAGCCAAATTTTTGCCGGCTGTCCCCGAGCCCCAATCCGGTCAGGCCGCCGGAGCCGAGCGCGACCATTCCCTGCCAGGCCTGGTAACCGACATCCATCTTGGTGGCCTCCGGGTCCCACCAGCTCAGGACCCGTTTCATCCGCGTCTCGTTGTTGACCAGCAGGATCCCGAACGCAATCGCCGCCGCGACGATCGGCGGAAAGAAGAAACGCCAGCGCACGCCGGCGACGAGCAATATAATCCCGCTCACCGACGCGAGCAGCACGGTTGTGCCCCAGTCCGGCTCCTTGAAGACCAGGGCGAGCAGAATTGCAATCAACGTCCCCGGGACAACCAGGCCGCGGAAAGGCGCGCTCATGAACCTCTGATAGCGCTCCCCGTAATGGGCGAGGAGCACGACCAAGGCAATCTTGGCAAATTCCGATGGCTGGAAGCTCTGACCCGCGAAATGCAGCCAGCGCCGGGCTCCGCCCGCCTTGACGCCGATACCGGGAATCAGCACCAGAACGAGCAAGAGGACGGCGGCCAGATAGAGCAGCCACGAGACGTTCTTGAGCTGACGGTAGTCGGCATAGGCGACGAGAACGCCCGCCAGAATACCCAGGCCGCACCACGCCGCCTGCATGACGGGATAATTTTCGCCACCCTTGCTCATGCCGGAGCTGAAGAGAATCACCAATCCAAGTGACAACAACGCAGCGACGCAGAACACCAAAATGGTGGCGGCGTACTTCATTTCAGCCGTTCATCAATGGCCGATTGTGCCGATGCGGCAAAATCCGCTGGCACAGCGCCCGAAGCCTCATGGATTCCCGGTCGGGCCGGGCAATGGCGGCGTAATTCCCGCCGTGCTGGTCGAAGTCGCCGTGGTGGTCGCCGGGGTGCTCCTGGCGGGAGGTAATTTCAGTTTGTCTCCCGCGTTGATGCGATCCGTCTTCAGCCCGTTGAGGGATTTGATCTCGGTAACCGTGGTGCCGTGCGCCGCGGCAATCTTGCTCAGAGTGTCACCCGATTTGACCACGTAAATATTGGCGCCGCTGTCGAGCGTTGCCTGCAGGGCGCCCGTAGTACTGGCGGTCGCTGGCGGCGGGGGGATTTGCAATTTCTGGCCCACTTTCATGCGCGTGGGGTCAACGCCGGGATTAGCCCGGGCAATGGCCCGGCTCGAAACGTTGAATTTCTTGCCGATGGACGAGAATGTATCGTGTTGCACCACGATGTATTCACGAGTGGGCGGGCCTTCGACTGGCGTCGGAACCGGAAGGTTCTGCGTCGCCAGATTCGTGGACAGCGGGGCGCTGGTCTGGGCGATGTCCTGGCCCGGCAAGGCCGCGGCCGCGCCGACGTTGGTGTTATAGAGCGAGTCGGAGGCAAGCTGTGCGAGACCCGTGTCATTCGTTGGGGCTCGATCGGTCTTGGTCTGATCTTCACGCTTACAGCCCTGGATCAAAAGCCCGCCGAGGAAGACGAGGTGAACGGCCACGATGACGTAGGCCACACGGAGATGCGGTTTGCCCTTGGCCTTGCGCTCCAGGAGCGAGCCTTGGGGGATGAGGGGATTCGCGTTGCTCATAATTCGATTGCGATGTTTGTCTCGTTAGGTGTTGTTCGTCGTCAAGTTGCGTCGGCGTTCTGCGCCTGGCAAAAGCAAAGCAACGGATTTCACGGCCCGTGTTTCACCGCTTCAGCGGCCCCCGCGTCGCGTCGCGACACAGGCTCGCGAGGGGACGAGTCGGAACCGGCCTTCGGGACCAATTGTTGCACGGCCTGGCGAAACACTTCACCCCGATGCTGGTAGTTTTGAAACATGTCAAAGCTGGAGCAAGCTGGTGAAAGCAACACGATATCGCCAGGAACAGCATTGGACGCAGATGACTGAATTGCTTCTAGCAACGAAGCGACCGGCGTGCAAGGAGTAAAAAGGCTCCAGGCCGCTCGAATTTTTTCGCGCGTCTCACCCAGCAAAAATGCCCGCTTCACCCGCAGCGACAAGAGGGGCCCGATGTCGTGGAATTCGAAGCCTTTGTCCCGCCCGCCTGCGATCAGCCACACGTTCGGTTCGCCGCCTTTGCCCGGTGGCATCGCCAGCAACGCCTTCTGCACGGCGTCGAGGTTGGTGGCCTTCGAGTCGTTCACGTATTTTACGCCGTTGATTTCTGCCACCAACTCGCACCGGTGCGGCGCTGGCGCGTAGGTCCGCAAGGCCTCGGCCATTTGTTCGAGAGGAACGCGAAGGACGTGGCCGACCGCCAAGGCGGCCATCAGGTTCTCGGCGTTGTGCGGCCCGCGCAATTGACATTTGTCCATGTCGAACAGCGGCCCCGCCCAATCCCCCAACCGACTCACCAGCAGCCCGCGGTCGAGATAAATGTCTGCCCGCCGATTGTTGGCGCTGAAGGTGATGAGCTTGGACGGGATATCCAGTTTCAGGGAGCGCATTTGAGCGAGAGCCTCGGTTTGAACAATTGCCCAATCAAACGCCTGCTGGTTCAGGAAAAGCCGGGCCTTGGCGCGGGCATAGTCGGCCATCGTGGGATAGCGATCGAGATGATCGGGCGTCAGGTTCAGCAACACGGCCACGACCGGGCGGAAGAACTGAATGGATTCGAGTTGAAAGGAGCTGACTTCCAGAGTAAGAAAATCCAGGTCCTTGGTTTGCTCCACCACGGAGCACAACGGCAAACCGATGTTTCCGGCGGTGACCGTGTTCCGCTCGGAGCGTTTCAGGATGCGTTCGACCAGTTCGGTCGTTGTCGTTTTGCCGTTTGTGCCCGTGATGGAAATATTGAGACAGAGGGACTGCTGGTATCCGAGTTCGAGCTCACCGATGACCGGGAGATTGCGGCGGACCAGTTCCTGGACAAAGGCTGACTGCGGGGGCACACCCGGGCTGAGCACTACCAGGTCAAAAGGTTCCACCGGTGCCCGCTCCAGACCGAGCCGAACTTCGACTCCGGCTGCCCGGAGCTCGTCGGCCCCACGGCGCAGGTGTGGAGTATCCGCATGGTCCACGGCGACGACGTTCGCTTCGCGCCGGCGCAACAAGTTGCACGCCGCCCGGCCGCTGGAGCCGAGACCCACCACCAGAACCCGTTGGTTTGCAAATTCGCGCATGTTACCGCAGCTTCAGAGTGCTCAAAGCCACCACCGCACAGAGGATGCACAGAATGTAAAAGCGCATGACCACCTGCGACTCATACCAGCCCTTCTTCTCGAAATGATGATGCAAGGGAGCCATCAAGAAAATCCGCTGCCCGGTGCCCCGGCGGCGCCGGGTGTACTTGAACCAGGTCGTCTGGAGCACGACGGAAAGGGCTTCCGCAACGAATACGCCGCCTGCGATCACCAGAACGAACGGCTGTTGGATCAGCACGGCAATGATCCCGAGTACGCCGCCCAGCGCCAGAGAGCCGGTGTCGCCCATGAACATCTGCGCCGGATGACAATTGAACCAGAGAAAGCCCAGACCCGCGCCGATCATCGCCGAACAAAAGACCGTCAGTTCGCCCGCTCCGGACACGAAAGGCACCTGGAGATATTTCGAATAGATCGCATTGCCGGCGATATAAGTCATGATCACAAAAACCAGGGTCACGATCAGCGTGCAGCCAATCGCCAGCCCGTCCAGGCCATCGGTGAGATTCACCGCATTTGAGCTGCCGACAATCGCGAGGACCGTGATGGCAATTCCGATTACCACGGCCGCCCACCCCGTGAGCGGTAGCGGGTGCTTGTAGAACGGCACATGGATTTCGGTGATCAGCTTCGATGTCTCCGGCAGAATCCAAAGATAAAGGCCAATGAACGCGGCGAGCACGAATTGAATCCAGAGTTTCAAGGAGGATTTGGTGCCGCGATTGTTCTGTTGGGTGACCTTCATGTAATCGTCGTAAAAGCCCAGGCCGGCCAACACGATGAGCGACAAAATCGTCAATAGGATCAAGGTGTTCCATTGCGCCCACCCCAACGCCGTCAAATCCACCACCAGCACAATCAGGATGCCACCCATCGTGGGTGTGCCTTTCTTGCTCAACAGCCGCGCCGCCATTCCGCCGCCCTCTTCGGCCTTGTCCGGGTAAAGCTGGCCGAACTTCAACTGCTTGAGCCACACGATCACTTTCGGCCCCAACCATAAGCTCAATAATAGAGCCGAGATCGCTGCGCCCGCACTCCGAAACGTTATGTAACGAAATACATTCAGCGGCGATACAAACGCTTCCCAGCCTGTGTTGGCGGCTCTGCGCTCGATGTACTGGGCCAGGTAGTAGAGCATTCATCAATCGTGCCGATACCGGGGCTCCTTGTCCCGCAGGACCGAACGGAGCTTCCGTCTGCCGACCAGTCGCAGGAGAAAGTCTGGCAGAGCGAGGTTCGCAGCCTTCACCCGCTTGTTTTCAACCTTGGCAGCCGGTCGCCGCAACCGCCGCCCGGACACCAACTTGTGGTCGCGATTTGCTCTGTTCATAGGAGGTCAGTTTTGCCGCGCAGCACCTCAGCCACACGCTCCAGGCGGGTCGCCCGCGAGGCTTTAATCAGCACCACGTCGCCGTGCTTGACAAAGTGCTTGATGGCGTTGGCAGCCGTTTCGACTTCGCCCAGTTCATGCACGCGCATCAGCCCGGCAGCGCGCGCCGCTGCGCCCATGACACCGGCCATTTTCCCCACGGCGAACAACTGATCCACTTTCAACTCGGCGGCGCACCGCCCCACCTCGGCGTGCGCGTCCGGGCTGTGTTTGCCCAGCTCCGCCATGTCCCCCAGCACCGCCACTCGCCGACCCGCGCAGGGGAATTCCTGCAACGTGCGGAGGGCGGCCAGCACCGAATCCGTATTGGCGTTGTAGGCGTCGTCCAGCAGGCTGACACCGTCGATCTTCGAGTATTGCATACGCATTCTGGGCGGCTGGAACCCGGCCAGCCCACGTTGAATTTCTGCGCGCGTCAAACCAAATTCCGCGCCCACCACCAGCGCCAGCAGGACGTTCGTAACCTGGTGCCGGCCCAGCAGGTTGACCCGGTACGCGCCTGCAACGGACCTCTGGGGGACGTCCGCGTGAAACGAGACCCCCGACTCGTCCAACCGCAAATCCAAGGCACGGCAGTCGTTTCCACCTCCGAACCCAACACGCGTCACCCGCGCGCAAGTCCGGCCAATGACGTTTTCGATCCCCGGACTTTCACCATTCACAAATAACCGTCCGTCCCGCGGCATCAGTTCCGCCAGCCAGCCTTCCTCCTCCGCCACGCCGTCGAGGCCGCCCAAAAACTCCAGATGCTCCCGCCCCAGGCTGGTGAGGACTCCGTAACGAGGTTGAATCATCTGCACGAGTGGCGCCAATTCGCCCGGATGATTCGTTCCCACTTCCAGCACGGCAGCCTGGTGAGAATTATCCAGGTTCAACAACGTCAGCGGCACGCCGACGTCATTGTTAAAGCTCGCCTCGCTCCGCAACGTCTTGAAACGCTGGCCCAACACCGCCGCCAAAAGCTCCTTCGTCGTCGTCTTCCCATTCGAGCCGCCCACCGCGATCAAGGGCAAATCAAAATCACGGCGGTAACCCGCTCCCAACTTACCCAAAGCCCGTCGCGTGTTACCGACCGTGATCGCAGCGCAACCAGCAGGCGCCGCTTGAACCTTTGCCCGCTCCACGAGCACGGCCACCGCACCTTTTTCAGCCGCGCCAGCGACGTAGTCATGGCCGTCAAAACGCTCTCCGGCCAGGGCCACAAAAAGATCGCCCCCCTGCACCTGTCGCGAGTCGGTGCACACCCGCGTGATCATCGCGGACGGCGAACCGCTTACCAGTTCGCCGCCGCACTTTTCCACGACGAATGTCAGTGAGCGCGGTTCCATCTTAGTTCATTGCATGGTGCGTGCCATCAGTCGTTGGTTCGCCAGCCCAATCC
>Ga0137368_10006776_pt1 | contig 11971 bp, 9 predicted proteins | sample SagtaG_13_FD_104917 | JGI IMG/M metagenome (GOLD analysis project Ga0137368, IMG submission 104917) | Vadose zone soil microbial communities from Sagehorn Ranch, Mendocino, California, USA - Sage1_L_100_16 metaG | ecosystem: Environmental > Terrestrial > Soil > Vadose zone | place: USA...
GACCGTTCTGCTCGACCCACGACGCGAGATGCTCACGCGGCAGCAACTTTGAGACATAAACGAAATGGTCTTCTTCGTGTCCGAAATGAAAAATTTTGGCGATGTTGACGTGCTTGATTCTCGCAGCAGCGCGGGCCTGCTCCTCAAACTGCTCCCGGGCTGCTGGATCAATGCTTGAGACCGGGATGAGCTTTAAGGCAACTGTTTCGCCGGATCTTTCATCCATGGCTTCGTAAGTGATTGCCTTGCCGGCTCGGCCGAGCTCACGCGGCGCACCGTTGTGGTCCACCGAGATCCGGTAATGCCCAAGAAACGTGGTTCGCTCCATAACTGTATCGCTGCCCGCGGTGAACGTACAATCAGCCCGCCACGCTATCATTCAACCTCGATTTTGGCAGCGAGTTGCTCCGCGTAAAAGGCTTCGCCTCACTCGGCCTCATGATGCGGGGCCCAAGCCACGTGCCCCCGAAAGCGTTCGGGTTTACGTGGCTACCCCGCTTGGATTCGAACCAAGAATAACGCCTCCAAAGGGCGCTGTGTTACCGTTACACCACGGGGTATCTCAATTTGCGATTTTAAATCGGCGATTTTCGATTAAAGCGCAATCCACAAAAGTGCGATGGAGCGACTGCATTGGCTGGAAGGAGCTCCAAATGAACGTTCGCAAATCCTCGGGAGCAGCTTATCTTTGCGATTCGCTCTTATGAAGGAACTGAGTGTAGAAAAACTGCGTGTGTCCATCGGCGATCAAGAGATCGTTCGCGGCCTAAGCCTCCATGTTCCGCGCGGCGAAGTGCATGCGCTCATGGGTCCGAACGGCTCGGGGAAAAGCACCCTGGCCAAGGTCCTGGCGGGTCATCCGGACTACCAGGTTACCTCTGGCAAGGTGTTGATGGATGGCGAAAATCTTCTCGAGCTCGAGCCGGATGAGCGGGCGCGGCGCGGCCTTTTCCTTGCTTTCCAATATCCAAGCGAAGTCCCGGGCGTGACCATCGCGAATTTTCTGCGCGCGGCCATGCAGTCGCGTCTCCCCGAGGGCGAGGAGCTGGAGGCAACCGATTATTACGCAAAGCTTTACGAGAAAATGGAGTTACTCGGGATGGATCGTTCGTTTACTTCGCGGGCGGTCAACGAGGGTTTTTCCGGTGGGGAGAAGAAGCGCACCGAGATTCTGCAACTGGCCATGCTTGAGCCCAAATATGCTGTTCTCGATGAGACCGACAGCGGCCTTGACATCGACGCGCTCAAGACGGTTGCGCACGGCGTAAACTCGTTGCGCGGTCCCGATCTTGGCATATTGTTAATCACGCACTATCAGCGCCTCCTGAACTATATCATTCCCGACTACGTCCATGTAATGGTAGCGGGGCGAATGGTTAGAAGCGGGCGGAAAGAGCTCGCTCTCGAGCTCGAAGAAAGAGGTTACGATTGGGCACGCGAGGGAGCCGTTGAACCAGCGTTTACGAGGTGACACCGACAATGAAAACCGAAACCAAAGCCGTCGATATTAATCGAAACATCGGGGACTTCTTTTATCCGGAAGCTCACGTGCGCGATGCGGGTACCGGCCTTAGCGAGCGAACTGTCCATTACATCTCGGATGTCAAAGAGGACCCGGACTGGGTACGCGAGTATCGTCTGCGTGGTCTGAAGACATTCCTGGAAAAACCGTTGCCCACGCACTGGGCGAGCAAGGATCTGGAAGCGATCGACTTCGACAAAATCCGTTACTATCTCTCTCCCGGGACCGAGGCGAAACGCAGTTGGGATGAAGTGCCGGAGGACATCAAGCGTACATTTGAGCGGCTCGGTATTCCTGAGCAGGAGCGAAAATTTCTCGCCGGCGTAGAAGCGCAGTTCGACAGCGAAGCTGTCTATTCAAACATCAAGAAAGCCGTCGGCGAACAAGGCGTCATTTTCGTTGGCTCGACCGAAGGACTGAAACATTATCCGGAAATTTTCCGCAAATGGTTCGGCAAAGTCATCCCGATGGCGGACAACAAATTTAGCGCGCTGAATTCTGCTGTGTTTAGTGGTGGGTCATTCATTTACGTCCCGCCGGGCGTGAAAGTGAAGCATCCGCTTCAGGCTTACTTCCGTATCAACGCTGAGAATTTCGGCCAGTTCGAGCGCACTCTTATCATTGCCGATGAAGGCTCGGAAGTGACTTACATGGAGGGCTGCACTGCGCCGAAGTTCAACACCCCTACGTTGCACAGCGCGGTCGTGGAATTGGTCGCTCTAAAGGGCGCCAAGATTCAGTACATCACGGTACAGAACTGGGCGTCGAATGTCTTTAATCTTGTCACAAAACGCGGCCTTGCCCAGGAGAACGCGGAAGTAAAGTGGATCGATTGCAACATCGGCTCCCGTCTCACCATGAAATATCCGAGCGTGATTATGAAAGGCCGAAAAGCGCGCGGCGAAGTTCTTTCCATCGCGCTCGCCAACGACGGCCAGCACCAGGACACGGGTGCGAAGATGATTCACGCAGCCGATGAAACAACTTCGAATATCATTTCCAAATCGATCTCGATTGGAAAAGGACGCGCAACTTACCGCGGCTTGGTCCATGTGCCGAAGCACCTCAAGCATTGCAAGAACAACACTGAGTGCGACGCGCTTCTCATCAACTCGACCTCGCGGACAGATACCTATCCGGCCATCACGGTGCGCGGCACCGGCAACGCCGTGCAACACGAAGCCAGCGTCAGCCAGGTGAGCGCCGATCAGATTTTCTACATGCAACAGCGCGGTCTAACCGAGGCGCAGGCGATGAGCTTGAGCGTCAACGGTTTCGTCAACGATCTCGTTCGCCAATTCCCGATGGAATACAGCGTGGAGCTCAAGCGGCTGATCGAGCTGGAGATGGAAGGCTCGGTCGGGTAAGGTTAGGCCGACAGTTCCAACTGTAGCGGCGGTCTATGACCGCCGTTCTTGTCTAAGATCGATATGTCGTTAGTCGCACATAAAGAACTACAACAGACCCGATCAATTCTGTCCGGCCCGCCCGAGTCGCGCGATTTTCCGGATTGGTTTCAAGACCAGCAGCGAGCGGCGTGGAAAGAATTCGAAGCGTTGCCAAAGCCAACGCGAAAGGACCAGGCCTGGCGATTTTCTAATGTCGGTCTTCTCGATCTAACGCCTTTCAATTACGGCGGCACATTGGCCGATGACGAACGCGCCGCGATTCTGGAGCAATCGCGTGGGCTTGATGAGGTCGCTGGGCGCATGATTTTCGCCGGCGACCAGCTCATTGAGCGCGACGTGATTTCGGATCAATTGAAAAAGCGCGGTGTGATCTTTCAATCGCTTGAGCGCGCCATGGTCGAGCATACCGAGCTGTTCCGAAAACATTTCATGTCGCAGCCGGCCAAGCTCGGTTCGGCCAAGTTCGCCGCGTTGCATCAAGCACTCGTTTCCTCTGGCACATTCATTTACGTGCCGCGTGGCGTCGAGATCGAATTGCCGATCGAAATTTTTCATTGGCTCAATGGTGAGAACGCTTCCGTGTTTCCGCATTTGCTTCTGGTCACGGATGAGCTCGCGAAAGTCACTGTCATCGAGCATTTCCGCTCGTTAGATCCGTCTCGGGGGAAAGAACAACCGGCAGGGTTTGCGTGCGGTGTAAACGACTTGATCGCCGGCCCCGGCGCAAAAGTGAGTTATGTATGCGCGCAAAACTGGGGAGACAATGTCATCGCGCTGCAAATGAACTCGACCACGGTCGATCACGATGCCTCAGCCATGAGCCTTAATTTGCATCTCGGTTCGCGATATTCGCGTTTCGAAAGTCTAAGCCGGCTCATCGGCGAAGGCGGGCGCAGCGATTTGCTCGCGGTCTCGGTCGCGAAAGACCAGCAGGAATTCGACGCTCGCACATTGCAGGACCACATCTCGCCCCACACTGCCAGCGATCTCCTTTACAAGAACGCGCTCGACAACCGTGCCCGCAGCATTTTTGGCGGCCTCATCCGGGTGGAACCGCACGCCCACTTCACCGATGCGTATCAAAAAGTCCGTAACCTTCTCTTGAGCGATGACGCCGAAGCGAATTCAATGCCCGGCCTCGAAATCCTCGCCGACAATGTCCGTTGCACCCACGGCGCAACCTCCGGTCAGATCGACGAAGACGAACTCTTTTATCTGCGCACGCGCGGTATTCCTGTCCCAGTTGCCCAGCGTCTCATCGTCACCGGCTTTCTGGACGAAGTAATACAACGACTCGATCACACGGCGATAGCTGATCATTTACGCCGGTTGATCGAGGAGAAATTCGCTGCGTAAGGGGAGCATACGCGCCGCCGCGTGTGCGCGATCCCGAAAGCTACCAGGGTCTGCGAACTTTTATTCCTGTCATTTAGGATGAAAGAATGTTCCGGCGCGGCTTCGATCTCATCAGCGACGCACTACCGTTCGGCCGACTATGGTATGGCGAGCCAAACGCAGTCACCAACGCCTAACCATCGATGGAGCTGACATGGGCGCCTAGCAGGTAATGCTCCTATTTCTGTAACGGTTATTTTGTGAAGTACTCCAGTGATCGTTGAATTGTGATTTCCTTAGGATCACAACAAGTGGCAGATATCTCTATTTCGTCTTCACCTCCCTTTCCTCCGCCCGTCCGTAGAGTAATCTTCGCATTTTCCAAATCCTCAGCGGTGAATCCGTTTCTGAGGAGGACTTGTTTGGCCAAGGCTACCTCGTTAGTCTTAACCGCTATCATCAGCTGGTCGCGGTCGTCCTTATTGGCGTGAATCCGGGCCTGGGCTTGAGCGGCTTTTTTCTGCAGCGATGCGGCGTCAGCTCTTGAGGGTGTGTCGGCGAAATCGGGGTTTTGTTCTCCACTAGTCGCTTGTGCCCGCGCCGGCGCCGGAACAGCGAGGAGGCTGAGTGACGCGAGCATGAAGAGTATGATGCTGCGCAGGAGGTTCATACGAGGCAGGATCACGATCCGATTTTTCAAACTGCTGTCAATCGGGAGAGACTTAGGGCTGAGGTTACAAGCTACGGGCAGCGACCGATGTTAAAAGTGGAAAAAGCAAGGCCGAAGGTAGGAGATCAAAACGGGTACAGGGGTTGAAACGTTGAACGGCGAAGCGGTGAAGCTGCCTCATTCCATCAATGCTAAAGCCAAAAAGTTAGAAGAATTTAACAACCAGAGGTTGGCATCCGCCTAACGGATTACCGCCGCCGCCGCCATTTTCGCAGCCAAAATAAGGTTCGACATTCGCTCGGAAATCGTCCAACAATCGCGGCTCATGCGTAAGCCGACTTGCGAGTTCCCTTCAATCCGCTCTTACTCGCTGCATCAATGAGAACACACATATGAACACACGCCTCCACCTGACTGCGCTTGCCGCCGTTTTCATGTTGCTCACGCTTACCACCTCCACCTTGCACGCGCAGGTGCTGGCGGCGGCCGAGGGCATCGATGTGCCCGATGGTACACGCAAATGCATAAAGCCCAAAGAGCGTGCACCGAAACCGATCGATCTGTTCACGCCGCTGACCTGCCTCGAGGCGGTTGTCAACGTGAGCGCCACGGCCGGCAACCAGGCTGAGAGTTTCGTGAACGTCAATCCGACCAACACAAACAACCTCGTAGCCACCTCGAACAACCCCGGCACAGCCAGCATCTTCCGGGCGTACTCAACAGATGCCGGCGCGACCTGGACGCGCGGCACGATCGCCACGGGTGTGGCGTGCTGCGACGGACAGGCGGCCTGGGACACGTTCGGCAACCTTTTTTTTGTCTACATCAACAATGGACTTAACCAAATCAACGTGATTTTGAGCACCGACGGTGGCGTCACATTCAGTGCACCGCTGACCGTGGGCACCGGCAGCATTGACCAACCCTCGATCGCTGTGGGCAACGGCAGCGTGTGGGTCGACTGGAATCAGAGCGGAAGTATGGTCGCGCGTGGGGCGCCAGTGACGGGTCTCGGTGTTTTTGGGCCATTCAACGCGCAACAGGCGATCCCGTCAGCAACTGGCAGCTTCGGAGGTATCGCCGTCGGGCCTGGTCCAAACGGCGGCAAGGTCATCGTGACCTATCAGAGTCCCACTGGTGGACAGGGTCCGGCGACAATCTACGCCAACGTAGACGCGGACGGGTTGGGAGCGGGCGGTTTCGGCCCGCGCATCACCGTTACGTCGACCAATGTGGGCGGCTTCGACTTTATCCCGGCGCAGATGGAACGCTCGGTCGACGCTGAGGCCGGGATGGTATGGGACGCGACCGGTGGACCGTTCAACAACCGGATCTACCTGGTCTACACAGAGGAGCCGGTCAACGAGAGCAACGACACCGAGATTTACGTGCGCACGTCGACGGATGACGGCGGGACCTGGACCGCACCGGTGCGGGTGAACGACGATCCGCTGGGGCCGATCCGCAGCCAGTTTTTGCCCTATATCGTGCTCGATCCCACAACCGGCACGGTGGCAGTGGGCTTTCACGACTGCCGCAATGACGACGGCATGAACGGGACGAACATGATTCCTAACGACGATGCGGAATACTACGGCACCTTCAGCACCGACGGTGGCGCGACCTGGGCGCCGAACAGGCGCTTGAGCGGCGGGTTCTCGAACGCGACGGCGTCGGGCAACGGCATCGACTATGGCGACTACGTTGGTCTGTCGGCGCTCGTGGGCAAGCTCTACACGGTGTGGGCGGACAACGCGAACTGCGATGGCACGAACCCGAATGGCACGTTGCACCAGTTTGACCTATATGCGAACCCACTCATGCTCACGGGGGGAAGCCCGACGCCGACACCAACGGCTACTCCTACGGCGACAGCGACCGCAACTGCCACCCCGGCGGCGACAGCCACATTCACGCCTACGCCGACTCCGACTGCTACAGCTACCGCTACGGCAACGCCAACTCCGACACCAACGATAACACCGCGAGCTACTCCTACTCCACGGCCCCATCCGACACCGGCGCCGCGCCCGACTTAGCCTCGTTAGACGCGCTCGCTGCTACGAAGGTTAGTTAGCCCCGAAGCAGTCAGCGCTTTGACCTACCGCAGTTATCGGTAGCCGCTACAGCGCGTTTTGGAAAAACGCGTTGTCGAAAGTCGGTTGAAACGGGCCGGGCTCGGTTTCGCCGATTTGAAAACGCGGACTGATTTCGAACTGCGTGGCGCAATGGATTTCCATGTTCGCGCTGCCGCACTTTGTCAGCGACGCGCGTACAGTCTCGAGCGCCAGCTCGGGCGTGTTGCAATCGCGGCTGAGATGTCCGAGTACAACGCGCTCGATTTTTCCCCGCAGCAATTCCTCAATCACACCTGCTGCCGCTGAGTTCGACAGATGACCGTGCCGCGATTGGATTCGCTGTTTCACCGGCCACGGCCGATGCGTGTCGTTCTGCAAAAGTTTTTCGTCGTGATTGGTCTCGATCACGAGCGTTTGCACCTGGCGCAAGCGCTCAATGATCAGCTTGGTCACGTAGCCGAGATCGGTGATGAATCCAAGGCTGCCTGAACCGGCGTGAGAGACGAACCCCACCGGATCCACGGCGTCGTGCGGCACCGGGAACGTCTGCACGGTGATGTCGCAGATGGAGAACTCGGAGCCGGTCTCAAAGATTCGCCAATTCCGACGTCCGTCTAAGAGACCGTTGCAACGAAGTGCGTCAGCTGTGAGCCGATTGCAATAAATCGGCAGATCGAATTTACGGCAGAGAACTTCAAGTCCGCAGATATGATCGGCGTGTTCGTGCGTGAGAAGGACGCCGTCCAGTTGCTCTGGCGCCACCCTGCACTGCTCCAGACGCAACACCAATTGCCGCGCGCTCAGCCCGCCATCGATAAGAATCTTGCAATGATCGGTCGCGACCAGCGCGCTGTTTCCCGCGCTTCCGCTGCCGAGCATCGTCAAGCTGAACACGGGTCTTAAGGTAGCCGACAGGTTCATCCTTAAGCAAACAGGAAATGAATAAGTCGGCTCGGCTTCTGGCGTGTTATGGATTTCCGCGAAACAACCTCTGCATTTTATTTAGGCGGATTTTTTTGGGCAGAAGCGCCAGAGGTTGGTTTGTGATTGGCAAAATCGGGGATTGTCCTTAGAATTTGTGGCGGAAGATGACGGGCAGCCGGCGTCAACTCGCGGCAACGCTCAGCGAGCAAACGCCAGTGATCCGGTGACTGGCCCGAGGGCAGCTGCTCTTCGATCAAGGCAAGCAATTGATAATCGTCTTGTAGATTCGCGTCGATGCGGTGCTCGGTTCGACGCAACAGATCTTGTCGCCATTCCTCAAGCAACGTACCTGCTGTATTGCCGGCATAGGTCGCAATTTCAAGTTGACGGAACCTTTGGACAGGCACTTGACGAGCAGTCGAACCAGCAACAGCCCATGCGATATAGAAGACTCGTCCAGGCATTGGAGCGTCGCGGTGATCAGCGAGCTTATTAACGTAGTCGCGAGGTGCTATCAGGGAGTGAGACAATTCTTCGGGCATCCCAAAGATCGTCGTCATAATAGTCCCGAAATAATCAGTGGATGACGTCAGGATGACGTCTCCGGTGTGAAACTGTGAGCGCAGGGACTCGGCCATGCGTGCAAAAGTGCGGTTGTCGCGCAGCCTGACAGCGAGATCCGGCGCCCAGCACAAAACAATGAGCGCAGCCAAGGCCCAAGCTGTCACAGCAACGGCGGCCGGTCTCCGCACTGAACTATGTGTCGCGAGCCAGTCAACGGCCTCTGCGAGCAATATTAGCAGCAACGGCAGAGAAAAAATCAGAAAACGAGCGTAAGCCCACGGATAAACCGAAATCCCGCGCAGTGACATGAGAATTGGCCCTAGCGCAACTGCTCCCCATAACAGAAGAAGCGGTTTTTGCTCCTGTGTGGCCGACCATAAGCCGAGCAGCAGCAATGTTGCGAAAAAGAACGCCTTGTAACCGTGCGCAAAGTAATCACCGAAAACCCAGGTGAGATATTCCATGCTGGTTGGCGGCGTATCGGTCCATTCTTTGCTGTACTTAGCGATATCTGGCAACAATCGGCAGTACGCTAAGACGGCCAGTCCGCCCGCGACTACTAGCGGGATCCAGAGCGTCTTAGAGTCCCAGAGAAACTTTCGAGCCCCAGACCAACCGACGGAAGCTGTCTCGATCACAAAGAGCAGTATAAGGAAGACAACCGTGTAAATGCCGTTCAGATGGACAAGTAATAGCAATAGCACCGCCGCGCCGCACCGTCCGCCGCTCCACCAGTCGCGCTCGTGATACCAATATAAAAATTCATTGATCGCGAGCAGACTAAAAGCTGCTAACAACGAATAGGCGCGAATCATCGGACCGTAAGCAATGAGGTAAGGATTGAACGCGACTAGACTGGCGGCGATTAATGCCGTGAGGCTGGAACCGGTAAATTTGAGCGCCACCGCCGCAGTCAGCGGAATTACTGCAACGGCTGCCGCCAACGGTAGGAGCGTCACCCGCCAGTCGATTGCCCCAGAAAGCCAGGCTAGCGCCTTCTCAGCCAGGATGAAATAATTCATCGTTAACTGGCCACCGAAATGGGTTAAGAGATAGCCAGTGCTTTTTTTCATATAGGTCAACGTGGCAATCTCGTCGCCGATGAATAACCGACCCCATTGCGTGCCGGCGCGTAGGAGGAGACCGAACGCTGTAACTGTACCCAATACGAGCCATTCGCGCACAGAAAATGATCGCAGGCTCAGTTCAGCACGGGTGCGATATAGAAGAGTCTGCATATGATGAGTAGTGGCGCCGACAGAACCGGGACGGAGAAAGAAGCCTGAGGAATGAAGCAGTAGCGGGCTGCTTTATTGGCCGTCAAGCGCAAATAAGTTGAAGGCGAGATTTTTGCCGCCTTACTCGACACAGCGCGATTCAGAATTAGATTCGTAATGATTGAAGACGCGCATCTTCACTTTCACGGGTCTTAAGGTAGCTGCGTGGTTTCAACTTATGCAAACGGAATTGTGGCGCGGACAATCCTGTCTGCGAGTTTTGGATACGCAAGCAACCATCACGCCGCAGACACGATTGTCTGCGTCACGGCCGCTCGACATGACCGGTAGCGAGAATTACATTCCCGCCGCTTGAAAGCACGGCTTCTTATCTCCATCGCGGCAGCGACCGCGCTGTTTAGAGGCGTGGACTACGCTGCCTCGCCGGATGTGTCGGCTACAGACAGCAGCGGCTTGGATTTCAAGCAATGGGGCTTGGTGGCGATCCAGGACGGCGGCCGACGCAAACCGGTGGACACGTTTGCAAAGGAAACACTGATCCGCATCACCGGAAGGTCGCCATACACAGATAAAACTGGCCGCAAATGGCAGTCGAGCGATTTCGTTTTATCCAACTTGTTGGAGACGCACGACTGGAAGAACGAGCCGATGGTGCTCGTCTCGTTTGGCAAGCTGAAAGAGCAGCTCGGGCTGGATAAGACGCAACGGCGATTTTCCTACACGCAATTGGCCGGATCGGCTGAGTTACAGCGAATCGCGAATGTGGCGCAGGCACTCAAGCGCGCGGAGAAACCGCTCGACCGGGTTCAACAGGAAGCGTTGGGCGTCAGCGATCAGCTTACGCTTTTTGCTCGTGTGATGGATGGGAGCGCGTTGCTAATTGTTCCCGCGCCGACCAATGAAACGGATCCGTGGGTCGAGCCATCGGGATGGTCGAAATATTTAGCCGAAACCCAATTCGCACCCATTCAGATTCAATTGCAAACACTCGCCACCTCATATGCGCAGGGCGACGGATTTAATTTCAGTCATGCCGCGAGTCAGCTTCGCGAAAATTTGCGCAGCCTGAGCCCATCAATCTATCCGCAGGAGCGACAACTGCGGCTGGAGTATTTTTACAATCATTTCGAGGGCTTTTACCGTGCCATCTGGTGTTACGGGATTGCGCTGGTGATTCTCGTCGCCGCGCATTTGCGCAAGCGTGGCCGCGCGCTGCAAAACCTAGGCGTCGCAGTTGCGCTGCTCGGTCTTGCGTTTCATGCAGCCGGGATCGTGATGCGCTGCATGATTGCCGGCCGGCCGCCGGTTACCAACATGTATGAATCGATTATCTGGGTTTCATTCGCAGTCTCATTTTTCGGGATGATCTTTTTCGCGCGTTACCGGGCGCGTATGTATTTGCTGGCGGCGTTACCGGTCACGCTGATCGCATTGTTGCTTGTGCATCAAATGCCGATCGCCATGCCGTCAAGCATCGATCCGCTGGTGCCGGTGTTGCGCGACAATTTCTGGCTTACGGTTCATGTGCTTACCATCACCTTGAGCTACGCGGCGTTCGCGCTGGCTATGGGTTTTGGACACATTCTGCTTTGGCGATACGCGCGCAATCCCGCCGCGGCGCGCGCGGACGCGCCGATGCATTTCTGGCTTTACCGCGTGCTCCAGCTTGGCGTGCTTTTGCTCGCAGCAGGCACCATTCTTGGCGGTGTCTGGGCAAATTACTCCTGGGGCAGGTTCTGGGGCTGGGACCCGAAAGAAACCTGGGCGCTGATTGCGCTTCTCTGCTACATCCTGGCGTTGCACGGCCGGCTCGCGGGTTGGTGGACACGGTTCGGCCTGGCTGTGGCAAGCGTTGTTTGTTTTCTCGCTGTGTTAATGGCGTGGTACGGAGTGAACTTCGTGCTGGGCAAAGGCCTGCACAGTTACGGATTTGGCATCGGCGGGGAGACATATGTCGCGACGTTCATTGTCCTCGATCTTTTATTCGTTGCGTTTGCGATCTGGCGATATCGCAAGAGCAAATTGATCATTTCTCCAGTAGGCGAAATAGAAGGCGAGCGCGTCGCGGTGTAGGTTCGAATTCAAGGTATGGCAGGACGTAGGACGAAATATCGGCGACGACCACTTAGACCGCAGGCGCCTGCAGCGCGACCCGGGGAAAATATCGAAGTGGGCGGCGTGAAGGTGGGCGTGAAGAGCGGCGCACAAAAATCTGCGCGCACACGTGCAAA
>Ga0137368_10006780_pt1 | contig 11969 bp, 10 predicted proteins | sample SagtaG_13_FD_104917 | JGI IMG/M metagenome (GOLD analysis project Ga0137368, IMG submission 104917) | Vadose zone soil microbial communities from Sagehorn Ranch, Mendocino, California, USA - Sage1_L_100_16 metaG | ecosystem: Environmental > Terrestrial > Soil > Vadose zone | place: USA...
CGGCTGCTCGCCGGCGAGGAGCTCAGTCGCCCGCGCGGCGACGGCGCGCGCGAGGACCTGCGCCTGCTCCTGCTCGAGCGGCGGGGCGTCGTGCGGGCGCAGACGGCGGCACTGAACCAGCTGCATTCGGCCCTGCTCGCCGCGCCGGCGAGCATGCGCGAGCGACTCAGCGAGCTGCACGGCGCCCGGCTTGTCGCCGCCTGTGTCCGGGTGTCTGTCCGCGCGCAGGAAGAGCGGGTGCTGGTCGGCGTCCTGCGCCGGCTCGTCTCGAGCGGTGATCCGGCGCGGATGCGGAGCGAGTCTTCCTTCGCCGCGCTCGCGGGGACAAGTCCCGTCGACGCCTCGAGTGGTCGCCACCAACGCCACCGCCTGAACCGCGGCGGCGATCGCCAGCTCAACCGTGCGCTGCACGTGATCGCCCTCAACCGTGTGCGCCACCACGGTGAGACCTCGCGCTACTACGGGCGGCTCCTCGACTCGGGCAAGAGCGCCCGTGAGGCCCGCCGCTGCGTCAAGCGCGCCCTCGCCCGCTCCTTTTATCGCCGGCTGTGCGAGCTCCCCCGGCTGCAGGAGGTGCCGCTTCGTGCTTGACAGCCATAGAAGCGTCCCGCCGGGAGCGGCCGCCGGCCAGGGACGGGAGCGGCCCAGGGTCCTCGTCAGAGAGCCGATCGCCGACGCGGGCGTCGAGCTCCTGCGCGAGCGCTTCGACGTGGACGTCGACCCGAACTCCGACCTGGACGAGAAGATCGGCGCCTACGACGCGATCGTGATCCGCTCCGCGACGAAGCTGACCGCGGAGCTGCTCGAGCGGGCCGAGCGCCTGAAGGTGATCGGCCGTGCCGGAGTGGGCGTGGACAACGTGGACGTCGAGGCGGCGACCCGCCGCGGAATCGTCGTCGCAAACGCTCCCGAGTCGACGGTCACCTCGGCGGCCGAGCACACGATCGGGCTCCTGGTCGCGCTCGCACGCAACATCCCGCAGGCGCACGCGGCCCTGAAGCAGGGCCGCTGGGAGCGATCGGCGTGGGGCGGGATCGAGCTCGAGGGCAAGACCCTCGGCGTGCTCGGCTTCGGCCGGATCGGGCAACAGGTCGCGCGCCGGGCGCTCGGGCTCGGGATGCGGGTGGTCGCCTATGACCCGTTCGTCGCGCGCGAGCGCTTCCGCGAGCTCGGCGCCGAGCGGGCCGAGAGCCCCGACGATGTGCTCGGCGCCGCCGACTTCCTCACCCTGCACCTGCCGCTGACGCCGGAGACGGAGGGCCTCCTCGGCCGCGAGGCGATCGCGAAGCTCCGCGACGGTGCCCGCCTGATCAACGCCGCCCGCGGCGAGCTCGTGGACGAAGAGGCGCTGGTCGACGCTCTTCGCGAGGGCAAGATCGCCGCGGCAGCGATCGACGTGTTCTCGGCCGAGCCCTACCACGGCCCGCTGCTCGAGCTCGACAACGTCGTCACCACCCCGCACCTCGCCGCCTCGACCGCCGAGGCGCAGGACCGCGCCGGGGTGATCGTCGCCGAGCAGGTCGCCGCCGCGCTCGAGGGCGCCGTCGTCACGAACGCGGTCAACATCCCGGCGATCGGCGCGGAGGACCTCGAGGTGCTCGGGCCATACATCCCGCTCGCCGCCAAGCTCGGACGACTGGGGATGGAGCTCGCCGCCGGCCGGGCCGAGCGGATCACGCTGTCCTACTACGGCACCCTCTCCGGCTACGACACGCGCCTGCTGACGGTCGCCGCGCTGAACGGCGCCTTCCAGGGCCGCACCGAGCAGCCGGTCAACTACGTGAACGCCCCGCTCGTCGCGGCCGAGCGCGGGATCGAGGTGGCCGAGGAACGCCGCCGCGCCAGCCGCGACTTCACCAACCTGGTGCGGGTCGAGATCCGGGCGAACGGCGGGCAGATCAGGGTCGCCGGGACGACGATCGGGAAGGAGCACCGGCACTGGCTCGTGAGCGCGCTCGGTTTCGAGCTGGAGATGGAGCTCGCGCCGCTCCTGGTCTTCTTCCGCTACGACGACGTGCCGGGCGTGATCGGCCGCGTCGGGACGCTCTTCGGCGAAGCCGGGGTGAACATCGCCAACATGGCGGTCTCGCGCACCCGCCGGGGGGACAAGGCGCTGATGGCGCTCTCGCTCGACTCGCCGCCGCCACCCGAGCTGGTCGAGGCGCTCGGCGCCCAGGGCTTCGACGATGCCCGCGTGATCTCGTTGAGCTAGGGCTAGGCGCTCTCGGGCCGGTGATGCAGCCGCCGGACGATCGCCGCCACCGCCCGGTCGACCTTGCGGATCACCGAGTAGCCGCGCCGCCGCGCGACGACCCGCTCGACGTCGTCCTTGACGTGGCCGGGCTCGACGACGAACTTCGTCGCGTCCTCGCGAACGCGCTCGTATTCGTTGACCGGCACCTCGATTCGCTCGGTGCAGCTCGGGTCGCCGCACTCGCAGATGAAGTGCCCGTCGTTCGAGTCGAACCCCTCCGAGGCCTCGGCGATCCCCTCGTTCACGTTGCGGAAGAGGGCCTCGGTCTTCGCGATCCGTTCCTTTCTCGTGCTCATTCCGATGGAGAGAACGGATTTCGGGCCCGGAAGGATGCGCCGGTACGCTTCGGCCGTGGGGGCGAGAGCCTGGCCGGAGCCCGTCGAACGCGTGAGCGCCTACCTGCGAGAGGCGGGCGCGGAGGCGCGCGTGGAGGAGTTTCCGAGCGGGACGCCGACGGCGTTCGAGGCGGCGCAGGCGATCGGCTGCGACCTCGCGCAGATCGTCAAGTCGCTCGTGTTCGACTGCGGCGGCCGCCCGGTTCTCGTGCTCGTCCCCGGCGACCGGCGCGCCGACGCCGCCAAGATCGCCGCCGCGGCAGGCTCCTCGTTCGCGCGCATCGCGGGCACGGAGGAAGTGCAGGACGCGACCGGCTTCGAGCCCGGCGCCGTCGCGCCGTTCCCCTTACCGCGGGTGGAGCGAGTCTTCATCGACCGCACCCTGCTCGTCCACCACGTCGTCTGGATCGGCGCGGGCTCGAGCAGGCACATGGCAGCGCTCTCGCCGGCCGAGCTCGTACGCCTCTCGCGGGCCCGCCCGATGGACGCCGTCGAGGCGGCGACATAACATTCGGCTGAGAAAAGGAGGTCGCTGAATTGCGTGAGACCGAGAAGATCTGGATGAACGGCGAGCTCGTCGACTGGAACGACGCGCGCGTCCATGTCGGCGCCCATGGGCTCCACTATGGGTCCGGCGTGTTCGAAGGAATCCGGGCCTACGAGACCCAGAAGGGCACCGCGGTCTTCCGGCTCACCGACCACCTGAAGCGGCTCGAGAACTCGGCGCGGCTTCTCTACATGGAGCTCGGCTACACGCTCGAGGAGCTGCGCGAGGCCTGCCACGGGCTGATCGCCGCCAACGGGCTGCCGGAGTGCTACCTGCGCCCGATCGCGTTCTTCGGCTACGGCGAGCTCGGCGTCTCGGCGGTGGGGAACCCCGTCGACGTGGTGATCATGAGCTGGCCCTGGGGCGCCTACCTCGGCGAGGACGGGCTCAAGAACGGGATCCGGGCGAAGATCTCGAGCTGGCAGCGGGTCGGGGCGAACGTGATCCCGCACGCGTCGAAGGCGACAGGCGTCTACCTGAACTCGATGCTGGCCGTCACCGAGGCGAACCGCGCCGGGTACGACGAGGCGATCCTGCTCACCGCCGACGGGTTCATCGCCGACGGCTCGGGCGAGAACGTCTTCATCGTCAAGAACGGCGAGATCTTCACGCCCGATCTCTCGGCCTCGATTCTGCCCGGGATCACGCGCGACACGGTGATCCAGATCGCACAGGACCTCGGCTACACGGTGCACGAGAAGCAGCTGATCCGTTCGGACCTGATGCTGGCGGACGAGGGGTTCATGACCGGCACCGCGGCCGAGGTGACGCCGCTGCGCGCGGTCGACGACGTCGAGATCGGCGTCGGACCGATCACGCTCGAGATTCAGGCGGCCTACCTGGACACCGCGCGCGGCCGAAGCGAGCGCTGGGCGCAGTGGCTCGAGTATGCAGAGGTTCCGGCGTCGCCGGAACCTCTAGATGGTTGACGTCCCTGCGACCAGGCTCGCCAGCTAGCGCTTCCGCGCGGCGCGCGGAAGCGCAGGAGATCCCGCTCGCCCGGCCGTTGCTGGACGAGCGGGAGGAGGAGCTCGTCCTCGAGGTGCTGCGCTCCGGCCGGCTCTCGCTCGGGCCGACGATCGACCGCTTCGAGGATCTGATCGCCGAGCGCGTCGGGTCGACCTACGCCGCCGCCGTCTCCAGCGCAACCGCCGGGCTGCACATGCTCTGCCGGATCGCGGGGCTCGGGCCGGGCGACGAGGCGATCACCTCGCCGCTCTCGTTCGCCTCGTCCGCCAACTGCTTCGTCTTCGAGGGCGCGACTCCGGTCTTCGCCGACGTCGACCCGCGCACGCTGAACTTGGATCCGGCCGCGCTCGAGGCGGCGGTCACCGAGCGGACGAAGGCGGTCGTCGCGGTGGACATGTTCGGCTACCCGTGCGAGCTCGACGAGATCCGGGCGATCTGCCAGCGCCATGGCCTCGCGCTGATCGAGGACGCGGCGGAAGCGCTTGGAGCCGAGTACAAGGGCCGCGCGGTCGGTGGCCACGGCGTCCCGGCGGTGTTCGGCTTCTACCCGAACAAGCAGATCGCCACCGGCGAGGGCGGGATGGTCGTGACGGACTCCGAGCACGAGTGGCAGCTGCTGCGGAGCCTGCGCAACCAGGGCCGCGACTACGAGGGCGGCGCCTGGTTCCACCACGTCCGGCTCGGGTTCAACTACCGGTGGACGGACGTCCAGGCGGCGATCGGGATCGGCCAGCTCGAGAAGCTCGACCGGCTGCTGTCGCTGCGGGCCGAGGTCGCAGAGCGCTACACGCGGCTGCTGGCCGGCGTCGAGGTCGAGCCGCTCTGCGCCGACGACGCCGAGCACAGGCGCTCGTGGTTCGTGTACGTCGTGGCGCTCCCACACGGCGCCGGCCGCGCGCGGGTGATGGCCGAGCTGCGCGCGCAGGGGATCGCCACCGCCGAGTACGTCCCCTGCGTCCACCTCCAGCCGTACATGCGCGAGGCGTACGGCTTTCGCGAGGGCACGTGCCCCGTCGCCGAGGACGTCGCAGGGCGCACGTTGGCGCTGCCGTTCTTCCCCCAGCTCGAAGCGGACGACCAGGAGCGCGTGGTCGAGGCCCTCCGCGCCGCGCTCTAGGGCGATCAGCTCCAGCAACCTGGGCGAAACCGTCGCGCAAGTGTGTCTTCGTAACAGTCTGTTGCTTAGGAGGTGAGGACCCTTCGATGAGGCCGAGTGCCTGTCTTCATGCGGTTTAGAGGAGCGCAAGTAACAGACTGTCACTTTCGTTTCCGCTGCGGCCCACGGAGACGAAGAACTCCCGAGCCGATTTCGGTGCGACCTGCCTTGGCGCAGCAAGCCTTCCGCTCGCGAAAGGAGCACGGGCAGCGCTTCCGCTCGGTGTCCTGCGCTTCATAATCGGTATATGGACGGGCAGCGGATGGTCTTCCTCGGGTTCGGCAAGTACGCGCGGGCGGACAAGATCTACGCGATCGAGCCGATCCGGGACGAGCGGCGCGGGCACGGGCGGCGGACGCTCGTCTGGGTCGAGGGCGTGAGCGAGCCGATCGTTGCCTCGCGCACCGAGCGCACGATCCTCGCCGACATGGGCCAGGACGCCGCGCTGCGCAAGCCGCTCCTCGATGACGCGCTCGACCTCGCGGAGCGGCTGGCCGAGCAGTCCCAGAGCGGCCGCGTCGACCTCGCCGACCTGGGCCGTCGAGCCCGCCGGCTGCTGGAGGCGACGGCCCGGCCGGACGAAGGCGAAAAACTCTTCTAGTTGGAACCCGCCGAGGTCAGGCCGCCCGGACGGCTGCGCCGCCTCGCGCTCGACACCGGCCCGCTACGGCGTTACCCGGCCTTTCGGCGGCTGTTCGTCGGCCAGACCGTCTCCACCTTCGGCAGCGAGGTCGCGGCGGTCGCGGCGCCCTTCCAGCTCTACGAGCTGACCCACTCGACGCTCCAGGTCGGCCTGCTCTCCCTCTGCGAGCTGTTCCCGCTCCTGACGCTGACGATCGTCGGCGGCGCGATCGCGGACGCCGTCGACCGGCGCCGGCTGCTTCTGCTGACCGAGACGCTGCTCGCGCTCGTGGCGGGTGGCTTCGCGCTCAACGCCGCCCTCCCACACCCCCGCGTCTGGGCGATCTACCTCCTCGTCACACTCGCGATGTCGATCTTCTCGCTCGGCGTCGCCGGCCTGAACTCGGTCATCCCGCGGCTCGTCGAGCCGCACGAGCTCGCCGCCGCGAACGCGATCGAGAACGTCTACGGGAGCACGACCTCGGTCGCGGGGCCTGCGCTCGGCGGCCTCCTGATCGCCGTCCTCGGCCTGACCGGCGCCTACACGCTCGACGCCGCGACGTTCGCAGGCTCGCTCTGGTCGGTCTGGCGCCTGCCGCCGCTCCGTCCCGCCCACGACGCCGACCGCCCGAGCCTGCGCTCGATCGCGGAGGGCTTCCGCTTCGCCCGCCGGAAGAACGTGCTGCTGGGGATGTTCCTGGTGGACTCGAACGCGATGGTCTTTGGGATGCCGCGCGCGCTCTTCCCGGCTCTCGCGCTGAACCGCTTCCACGGCGGCGCCTCGGTCCTCGGCGCCATGTACGCCGCTCCCTACGCGGGCGCGCTCGTCGCGTCGCTGCTGTCCGGCTGGATCGGCCACGTCCGCCGGCAGGGGTTGATCGTCGCCGTCGCGGCCGCGCTCTGGGGCGCTGCGATCGCGGCCTTCGGCTTCGCGGGCTCGCTCTGTGTCGCGCTGCTCCTCCTTGCCGCCGCGGGGGCTGCGGACAACGTCAGCGCCGTCCTGCGCGGGGCGATCCTCTGGACGGTGACGCCAGACTCGCTCCGCGGCAGGCTCTCAGGGATCGAGTTCGCCCAGGTCGCCTCGACGCCGGCGCTCGGGAACGTCGAGGCGGGCGTCGTCGCCTCGCTCACGAGCCTGCGCTTCTCGATCGTCTCGGGCGGCCTGCTCTGCATCGCCGGTACGGTGGCGATCGCGCTTGCCGTCCCTGCCCTCATCCGTTACGACGCCCGTGCTCCAGGCTGAGTTCTTCGCCCGCAGCGTGCACGAGGTGGCGCCCGCGCTGATCGGCGCGACCCTCCTTTTCGAGGGCGTCGGTGGCCGGATCGTCGAGGTCGAGGCCTACGACCACGAGGATCCGGCGAGCCACGGCTTCCGCGGCCGCACCGCCCGCAACGCCGCCATGTTCGGGCCTCCCGGCCATGCCTACGTCTACCGCTCGTACGGGATCCACTGGTGCCTCAACCTCGTCTGCGAGGAGGAGGGCGTGGCGAGCGCGGTGCTGGTGCGCGCGCTGGAGCCGACCCACGGCCTCGAGCGGATCCGCGCCCGGCGTGGGCTCGACGAGCCGCGGCTGCTCTGCGCCGGCCCCGGCCGGCTCTGCCAGGCGCTCGGGATCGCGCGCGAGCACGATGGCCTCCCCCTCGACCGGCCGCCGTTCGAGTTGCGGGAGCGTGATCCCAGGACGCGAATGCGTGTCGCCGCGGGAGCGCGGATCGGCATCAACCGCGCCGCCGAGCTGCCCTGGCGCTACGCCCTCGCGGGCTCGCCCTTCGTCAGCCGCCCGCTACGACCAGCGTGACCACGAGCCCCGGCGCCGCGGCCGTTCGCGGCCCCGGCGTCTGCTCGACCACCTTCGCGCCGGGAGGTGGGTTCCCGTCCACCTTCCACTCGAGATAGAACCGCTCCAGGCGAGCCTTCGCGCGGGCCAGCCGCAGCCCGACGACCTTCGGCACGGCGCCGTGCAGCGCCTTCGGAAGCACGAGCGTTACCTTGTCGTAGGACGAGAGCGTCCCTCGCGCCGGGTACTGGCGCAGGACGATCCCGAGCCGCTGCCGCGGCTTCGCGGGCTCGTAGACGTACGCCGGCGTCAGCGGCTGGGCGGCTAGGCGGGAACGCGCCTCCGCGATCGTGTCGCCGACCAGACGCGGGACGTCCACCTCGTTCACCTTGCAGTTCGCGGTGCGCGCGGGCTGCTGCCCCTCGAAGTAGAGGATCTGCCTCGGAGAGCGGCAGTTGCCGTTGTCGAGCTCGAGCCGCCCATTTCGGAAGACGACGAGCTTCGGCACGGAGTAGGGGAGGGAGACCGCCGGGAAGTCCTGCGGCTCGTCCTCGAGGTACGGGAGCGCCCGCTCCATGAAGCTCTTCCAGATCAGCGCCGGGAACGTGCCGCCCGCGACCGCGTCGCCGTGGTACTCGGTCAGCATCGGCTGGAGGCGGGTCGGGTAGCCGACCCAGACCGCGGCCACGAGCTGCGGCGTGTAGCCGACGAACCAGGCGTCGCCGTAGTTCTCGGTCGTGCCCGTCTTGCCCGCGACGGGGCGTCCGTCGAAGAGCTGCGCCCGCTTGCCGGTGCCGCCCCGGACGACGCTCTGGAGCAGCGAGGTCTCGAGCGCTGCGGTGTTCTCGGTCAGGACCGGCCGCCGGACGGCGTTGTTCCGGTCCACGAGCCTGTCGCTCTCGTTCCGGACGGTGGCGATCGCCCGGGGCCGGTTGCCGAAGACCCTCCCGTCGATCCGGCTACCGCCGTTGGCGAAGGCGGAGAAGGCGCGCGCCATCTCGAGGGGGTTGACCGCCTCCGCGCCGAGGCCGATTGCGAAGTAGCTCTTGAGCGGGCTCGTGATCCCGAGCCGCTTCGCCGTGCGGACGATCGCCGCCGGCCCCACCAGCTGGGTCAGCTGGGCGAAGACGGTGTTGTCGGAGACCTCGGTCGCTGTGGCGCGCGAGATCCGCCCGAGGTCCTCGTTCTCGTAGTTGTGCACCGACCAGATCCGGTCGCCGAGCGGGATCTCGACCGGCCCGGACTCGAAGTCCGTGTCGGGGGAGATCCCCTCCTTGAGCGCGGTTGCGAGCACGAACGGCTTGAACGAGGAGCCGGGCTGCCGCTCGCCCTGGACCGCGAGGTTGAACTGGCTCTTGCGATAGTTGTTGCCGCCGATCATGGCGAGGACCGAGCCGTCGCGCGGGTCGATCGCGACGAGCGCGGCCGAGGGGCCGTCGGGATTGGTCAGCCACTTCGTGATCGCCTGGCGGGCGAAGCGCTGGACGTTGAGATCGATGGTCGTCTTCACGCGGAGCCCGCCGCCGAACACGCGGCCGGAGCCGTAGCGGTCGATCAACTGCTGCTTGACGTAGTTGGTGAAGTACGGCGCGGGCCCCTGCTTGCCCGGAAGGTGGATCTCGTCCGGGTCCGGCAGCGGCGCGCGGTTGGCGCGCACGAAGTCCGAGTAGACGATGTCGTGCTGGTCGAGCATCTCGCGGAGCACGACCTCCCGCCGCCTGCGTGCCCCGTCCGGGTTGGCCACAGGGTCGTACAGCGCGGGATCGCTCGGGATCCCGGCCAGGAGGGCCGCTTCCGGCAGGGTCAGGTGCTTCTTGTCGGCGCCGTGGTGAAAGTAGGTCAGCGCCGCCTGCTGCACACCGTAGGCGCCGTTGCCAAAGTAGATCGTGTTCAGGTAGGCGGTCAGGATCTGGTCCTTGGACCAGCGCTGCTCGAGCTGCCAGGCGAGTGCGGCCTCGAACAACTTCCTCCCGATCGTGCGCTTCCGCTGAACGTCGTAGGTGTTCTTGACGTACTGCTGCGTGATGGTCGAGCCGCCCTCGACCACCTTCTGGTTGCGGACGTCCTGAACGACGGCGCGGAGGATCCCGTGCAGGTCTACGCCCCGGTGCTCGTAGAAGCGCTTGTCCTCGACGGCGACGATCGCCTGCTTCATCAGCGGCGCGATGTCGTCGGAGGAGACGAGGATCCGGCTCTGCGAGCCACGCAGGACGGCGAGGACGCGCTTGCCCTTGGAGTCGTAGACGAACCCGTCAACCTCGTTCCGCTGAAGGCGTGCGGGGTCGAGCGACGGGGTCTCGCTCGCGATCGCCGTGACGAAGCCGAAGGTGAAGGAGACGAGCCCGAGCAGGAAGAGAATGAGAAGGAGGCCCAGCAGGCGCAGCTTGCGAATCCTGCGCCGCGGCCTGTTAGGTGCCTGCGTTGGGGCGGAGCGCGGCACGAGAAGCGCAAGATTGTAACGGTAGACTCGCCCGTCGAATGGGCCTCGCGGAGCTGACCCGTAACGCGGTCGACGTGCTGCCGCAGGGCGAGCTCGAGCGGAAGCTGGCTCTCGGGCGTCCGTTGCGGGTAAAGCTCGGGATCGATGTCACCTCGCCGGACATCCATGTCGGCCGCGCGATTCCGCTCCAACGCATGCGCGCGTTCCAGGACGAGGGCCATACGGGGGTGCTGATCATCGGCGATTACACGACGCGAATCGGCGATCCGTCCGGTCGATCGGTGGAGCGCCCGATGCTGACGGACGAGGAGATCGACCGCAACGCGAGGACGTACGTGGAGCAGGCGATGGTCGTGCTCGACCCCGACCGGACTGAGGTTCGTTACAACGGCGAGTGGCTGGCGAAGCTCTCGTACGCGGAGGTGGTCCGGCTCGCGCGGACGATCACTGTTGCCCGGATGCTCGAGCGGGACGACTTCGCGAAGCGTTTGGCCGCGCAGGAGCCGATCTCGGTCTCGGAACTGCTCTACCCGCTGATGCAGGCGTACGACTCGGTCGCGATCGAGGCCGACGTCGAGCTCGGCGGCACCGACCAGCTCTACAACCTGCTTGCGGGCCGCGACGTGATGGAGGCGTACGGGCTCGAGCCGCAGGTGGCGCTGACGACGCCGCTGCTCGTTTCCTGGGACGGCGAGAAGATGAGCTCGTCGCTCGGAAACAACATCCCGCTCACCGCGGCGCCCGAGGAGCAGTTCGGGCGCACAATGCGAATCTCCGACGAGCAGCTGCCCGAGTGGTACTCGCTTGTCTGGGAACGGGAGCTGCCGCCTGGAGCAGATCCGCTCGAGGCGAAGCTCGCGCTCGCACGTTTCATCGTCGAGCGCTCGCACGGGCCCGAGGCGGCACGGCGGGCGGAGGAGCACTTCACGCGTGTCGTCCGGGAAGGATTGCCGCCGGAGGACGCTCCCGAGGAGGTGCTTCCCGAGGGGGATCCCGTGCATCTGCCGACCCTGCTCGTCGAGCGGCTCGGGCTCGGCTCGACCAGCGAGGCGAGGCGCCTGATCGCCCAGGGTGGGGTCAAGGTGGACGGAGAGGTCGTGACCGAGTTGGACGTGCCCCGAAACCGGCTCGCAGGCGCCCTCGTCCAGGCAGGGAAGCGCCGTTTTCTGCGCTTCCTGCCCGCTTGACACCACGACGCGCTGTCCCTGCTATCATTCCCGAGCCGCTCGACAGGGCGGCGTGTGAGAACGTCCCTGTACCTCGACCAGGAGCGCCTTCGGACGCAGACGGATACGACTGAGATCCGGGCAGACGGAGGCCTCTGGCGCGAGTCGGAGGCTTTTTTACGCGTCGGCCGCGGCGCTGGTCTTTGAAAACTCAGCAGTGCGATCACGCCGAGACCTCGAGCCTTCGGGACGAGGCCTTAAGAACCCGTCACGTCTCCTACGGGAGGCGAGACAACTTTGAGCTCAAGCTTGAAGTGATCGATTTGCAGTCCGTCCCTATGGACGGTCTGCAACAGTCTTCACGGAGAGTTTGATCCTGGCTCAGGACGAACGCTGGCGGCGCGCTTAACACATGCAAGTCGAGCGAGAACCAGGGCTTCGGCCCTGGGGACAGCGGCGAACGGGTGAGTAACACGTGGGTAATCTGCCCTCGGCACCGGGATAGCCCGGGGAAACCCGGATTAATACCGGATGGCCCACCCGCCTCTCGGGGCGGTTGGAAAAGGTAGCTTCGGCCTCCGGCCGAGGAGGAGCCCGCGGCGGATTAGCTTGTTGGTGAGGTAACGGCTCACCAAGGCGACGATCCGTAGCTGGTCTGAGAGGACGATCAGCCACACTGGGACTGAGACACGGCCCAGACTCC
>Ga0137368_10006782_pt1 | contig 11967 bp, 12 predicted proteins | sample SagtaG_13_FD_104917 | JGI IMG/M metagenome (GOLD analysis project Ga0137368, IMG submission 104917) | Vadose zone soil microbial communities from Sagehorn Ranch, Mendocino, California, USA - Sage1_L_100_16 metaG | ecosystem: Environmental > Terrestrial > Soil > Vadose zone | place: USA...
AGCAGTTGGAACGCCGGCGCGGAGTCGATCACCGGATTTCAGGCACGCGAGATTATCGGCCGGCAGCACTCCTGTTTCTACCCGAGCGAGGCTGCCGCGCAAGCATTGCCGGAACGCGCCCTGCAACTGGCCGAAGTCGAAGGGCGTTTCGAAGAGGAAGGATGGCTGGTGCGCAAAGGAGGAGTCAAGTTTTGGGCCAACGTGATCATCACGAGCCTGCAGGATTCGCGAGGACAATTGCGCGGCTTCGCTTTCGTGACGCGCGACATCACGCAGCGCAAGCAGGAGGAAGCAGAATGTGAGCGGCTGATTCGCGACCTTCGAACCGCCCTCCGTGAGGTCAAGACTTCAGGCGGCCGCCTGCCCATCTGCGCGTCCTGCAAAAAGATTCGCGACGATCAGGGCCGGTGGCTGCCGGTGGAAGCCTATCTGACCGAGCAGGCCGGGGCGACTTTGAGTCACCAGTTCTGTCACGAATGCGCACAAGAGATTCAGTCCCCGCATTCGGAAGGCTAAGATTTGCTATCAATTGCTCTTCGGCGACGCCCGCTAGTCCCGCTCAGCGAAACAGACCAGTCGCTTTTCGCCTGCCCGTTTACAGCTCATTCCAACTTGCCACCACGTACCCGTTGCTGGTGGTGTCAAGGCTTTCATCATAGTGAATGTTCGCACCGCCATCTAATATGATCGTGTCGGCGACGAAGGACCCAAACGCTCCTGCCAACCCGCCGAAGGTAAACGCGGCATAAGGCGCGCGAACACTCCCAATGAAGGGCGAGCTGCCCGTGTAGCTGAACGCGGTGCAGTCATTCAAACCGTGAAACGAAAATTTATCGGCGTTCTCCGTGCCGTTGATTATCCCGGTTCCCGAAACCGCCGCCGTCCCGCCAACATAGAGTTTCAGGCTGGCCCCGGGTGCGATGTAAACAAACCCGCTCCCGCTCACGCTGAAATTGCCGTCAACGTGAACAGTCGCATCACCAGTCACAATCATCGCCTGACCATCGCCGAGGTTGACATCTCCCAGTTTGTTGTTTCCCGGAGCGACGACGTACGTGTAGTTCGTGAGTCCGATTAATCCGCCGGCGGGCGTCCAGTATCCCGAAGTGAAGGGCACCTGCTCATCGACGAACTCAATGTTCGCGTCATTCGCGGAGTGGTCAGTTTGAATTCCAAACTGACTCGCGTTCCAGGCGACGTCCCCGACGGCGCCGGAGCCGACGGTTACCGTCCCGCCAGGACCGGTGGCGACGGTGCCATAAATATGAACCGAGACAGCGTGGATGGCATCCGATGCATTGGAGTTGGTCGCCGCTTTGCCGCCGGCCCTGCGCTTGGCCGGATCGTATTTGCCGTTCGTGCTGAACTTGGAGTCCGATGAGTCAAAACTGTCAAGCGACCCTCCGGCCCGAAAAGTGATGCTCCCTCGGGCGGTCAATCCTCCTCCGGAGCGCGCCTTTTGAGTGAGGACTCGTACCTTGCGCCGGGCGTAATGGGAGGGGTTCGTCCCCATCAACATTCCCAGTTGGGCCGGCCGGGTCATCGGCGCCCGGGCATAGCCGGTCGAATAAATCACTGGAGGATCCACCGGTTCGATGGAGACGGTGTAGTAGCTGTCGCCAATTGTCCGCTCTTTGGTAAAGACGCCGTTGGCGCTGACCCAGCCGTTGGCGGCGAGGTTGGTAATTCCATTGTAATAGATCTGCGTCAGCGCCTCCTCAACGCCGGCCTCCAATGTCGGGATGCAGGAGGTCCACGCCAGCGTGCGCATGGTGGTACGGTTTTCGTTGGAGACCAGAAGCATATAACTCGCCAGGGCGATGCTGACGACGATCGGTGTCAGCAGCGTCACGATCAGGACGTTGCCTTGAAGCTGGAGTCGATTCGTTCGTAGGTTCATGTGCCCGGATTACGCTGCTGGTTGCCTGCGGAGAACAAACTTCGCCATTCGAAGAGGTCAAGAAACGCATAAGCCTCACTACGGTTCCGCCTGCTTCGGCTGGGTGAAAGTTTCATTCAGGTTCGTTGTCGTGCTGCCGGGCTCGTCATAGCTTCCGGCGTACCGATTCCGAGACCGGCACTGAGTTGGCTGCTTTTCGAATGGTCCCTGGGCGCCGGCCTCGCCGAAATTGATTCAAAAACGCCACAATTCTGGCCATCTTCACAAACCCGTCTCCCGTTGAAACCTGCCGCTATCAATCTCTGCCCTGGATTCTGGAGGCATTTCCAAACCCACAGGCGCTGTCCCAAGACTGAACAAAGGTGTCACAAGCCTTGACACGGTGTTCAGTATTCGGTGATTCAGAGGTCGCGTGTACGCAATGTTGGCCCGCACTGGAACTGCCACGCGCCCTCGAACGTCCGCCCGGTTTTGGAGTGCGTCGCCCCTGCGGCGCTTTTCTTCGGCCGGGCTCTCAGTCGAGTCCGGGAGCGTCTCGATCGTCAAGGGCCTGCACGCCTTTTTGGCAACGCACAGCTACAATGATGAGCTCAACAATGGCTCAACAGTGCGTCACGTTTCGCCGGCTCTGCGAGCAAAACCCCATTTGGCTGACGAGGATGGGTGAGTCCCCCCAGCCAACCCTATTGGATCACGAGTCGCTCAGTCGTCAGAGCTTTTGGAATATGGGCAAATTCAAAGGAAAAGTGCATGAACTTGTCCGGCAGCGAGCTCGGCATGTCCTAAGCTAGAGAGCCAAGTCACTATGTCGATTCAAAGCAAATCCGTGTCGCACCTCTGGCCCATCATGATGAAGGCAGCCGCGTGGACGCTGTTGGTTCCCGGTTTTGTTCTGATGGGGAAGTCGTCGCTTGAGATTATCGCCCTCCAGCATGTGACCACCAATGCGTTATCCGGGTCCACAGCCGGGCTTTTGCTCCTGCTGATCGGCTCGCTGGTGCATTCGTGCCGCAAGGAGTACCGATACGACTTTGATCGGCAGCAAACGATAAGCTATACAGATTAAGGCTCTTATGACGTGCTCCAGTGGTCAACGGATAATTGTCATCAATGGCGTTCGCTACAATGTAGCTATTCGGCTGGATGCAAACTGGCGATACATCGCCGAGTGGTCGAACGACAGGGAGTACCACAAGCACACACTTGACGAGAGCATCCGATCCATTTCTGAGGCCGAACGCGAAGCGATCAACGAGATTCAGAGCGCCGGTCTCAGCCAGGAACCATGGCTGCACGTGGAACGGGCGGCCACAGAATCAGAGGAAACCTTTGCGGAAGCCGAGGCACATTGATTGATCTTCCGCAGCGAACGCAGATTTTTCAATTACCACCAGGACCAGAACTCAACCCGGAGATAACGAACCAGGCGGCGGGTGACGAGCTCCATGAGGCGCTGGCGGCCGCAAAAGATTTTGGCGTTGCCGGTCATCTCCGGCTTGAGCAGGCCGGCGGCGTTGTCAAGTTTGGTGGTCACGAGCACCGTGCGCTCCGGGCGCCAGTCGGTTGGTTTGGTGGCGACCGGCGCGATCGCAATGACCTGCCCTTCAAAGCTGGTGTACGGATGGGCCTGGGCCTTGAGCACGATTTTATGCCCGATTTTTACCTCGGCAATCTCCTTCTCGGGCACAGCGATCTCCACCATGACCGTCTTCACCGCGTGCACTTCGGCAATCAGGTCGCCTTTCTTGACGTTCTCGCCGATCTTCTCTCTCAGCTTGTGCGTGGTGACCACGCCAGCGATGGGGCTGACCACCGTGAGTGATTTGAGTTGGTCCTGCAGGTAGCATTCCTGCGCAGTCAACCGGTGAATTTCTGCGCCCAAGGCTTCTATTTCTTCCGGCCGGCTGCCGGCCAGCAAAAGCTTTAGCCGCTCATTGGCCTCTTGCAATTCCTTCTCGCGAACAGCCACCAGTTCCTTTGTCTCTTCGAATTCCTTTTCGGAAATCAGTTTTTGTTCGACGAGGAGCTTGTCCCGTCCGAGATGACCGCGGGCGAATCTGAGGCGCTCCTCGCCTTTGGCAAGCTGCGTCCTTGTCAAATCGATCTCTTCGCGACGCGGACCGGCCTTGAGCAATCTGAGCTGCGCCTGTTTGGCCTCGATCTCGGCGCCCGTCTTGCGCAACTCGGCGCTGTAATCGCGGTCGGAAAGGCGGGCGATGGGCGCGCCCAGTTCCACGAAGTCGCCTTCGTCGGCGTGAATCTCCGCGATGATCCCCTCGACCGTCGCGCGGACATCGGCGTTGTGAAGGGGAAGAACGGTAAATGGGCCGGCGACTTTGAGTTCCATGCGGCAGAAGAAGAGGAGCGCCAGTAACGCCGCGCAGCCGACTCCCAGTTTTGCACGTTTCGGCAAGGCTACTCCCTTGCTCAGCCCGGTCTGAAGCCGCGACGTGATCGGCAAGAGAAATTTCTTGAGCGGTTGCCGGAAAAGAAATCCCAGTGTGGCGGCGAAGAGAATGAAGCCCCACCCTTGATATCGGCCGAACATATATCCGGCAAACCATATCAGAATCTGCCCAAGAAGCCAGTAGGAATACGTACCGGCCAACAGCGCGTAGATCAGGTAGATTCGCCGTTCCCGAGGCGTGACCTCCGCCAGGCGTTCGCTTGAGCTCCATAGTCGCTTGACCTGGCTGCCGACATAACCGAACGCCTTCTTCCTGAGATTGGGGATCTCAAGCCAGTCGCTCAACAAGTAGTAACCGTCCAGCTTGATCAACGGGTTCATATTGAAGAACGATTTGATCGCCGAAGTGGCAGACACCACCAGCGCGAAGTGGTTGAGCGAGGTGCTCGGATCCGTTACGCGCCAAACCAGCGTGGCCAGCGCCCAAAGAAAGATTTCAAAGTACGCCCCGGCGAATGTCACCCACAGGCGCTTGGATTTCTCGGGGAAAAGCCAGGCATCGCTGACATTACAATAGAACGCGGGCTGGAAATAAATCAGCAGGAAACCGATCTCCCGAACCCGTCCCCCGAAGTATTTGCACGTCAGACCGTGCGAAAACTCGTGCGCGGTGATGACGGCAAGGCAGATCAGCCAGGCCAGCATCAGCGATTCGAGCCGGAAAAGGCCGCCGAATCCATGAATAATCTCCGCCCAGTTGGCCGCGCTGACGGCGGCCGCGACCACGACGAGGGCAGCCGACGACACCACAAAATACGGCGTGAAGAGAAAGCGAATCTTGGGGATCAGCCAATCAAACAATCGATCTGGATCGAAGATTTTGAATCGCAGATAAAACAAATCGCCGGCGACTCTGCGCCGCGGCGCAGGCGGAAGCGACGGCCCGGCTACTCCATCCGTCAGGAGCCCAACCCCACGCAGCCGGTTGACGAACTGCTCGATGTTTTCCGGCGACAGCGTCACGCCAAATTTCCCTTCGAACCGCTGCCGCGCCGTATCCGGCGAAGTTACGCCATCGAACTGCTGCGCGATAAAATGCTCGGTCTCCTTGAAACGGAAGAAGCGCTCCTTCACCGGATCTTTGACGACAAAGATGGTCCCTTCCGGCCCGTCCTGACGACTAATGACCAGGTCGCTCCGCAGTTTTACTGACATCGCTCGCCTTTCATCGTCGGGCCGGAAAAGGCCACTGCGCGCCGCTTCCAATTCCAAACGCCCGCGAGCCGCGGGCCAAGCAGTAACATATCAGATCCAGCTTTGTTGGCATCGATCCAAAGCAGTCTCGAACGCCCCCACGAGATCGGGCGCCGGACGAAGCAGATGAGTGTCCCTTCGTCCGGCGACGTGTTCGCGTTAGTGGTGGTGGTGGTGATGGCCACCTTCCGGGACGGCGCTCCCCTCGGGGTTCGCCGTGTTCTCCGGATTCGCCGTCTGGGCCGGATTGCCGCCTCCGAGCACGTCCGGAGCGATCCGCTCCTCCAGTTCTTCAATCGTAAGCAGAACTTGGTCGTTCATCGTCTCTCACCTCGATTCGGTTGATGGTTGTCGATTTTCACGTGTGCACCCATCAGTTGCCATGGCCACCGGGGTGACCGGAGGGGTGCGGCTTGGCGCCGTTCGAGACCTCGTTGCCGGGGTTCCCGTTATTGGACGGGCCAAACCCGCTCGGAGCGATTCGCTCCTCCAGTTCTTCCACTTCCAGCATTATCAGTTCTTGGTCGTTCATGTTATCGCACTTTTCTTCCGTTTCGTTTGCGGTTGATGGCACCGTTTCGGACGGGCCGCCGGATACTCAAGCGGCCCGTCCTTCAGTGGTTATTCAATGACCGTTCGGATTCGGTTGTGGATGAGCACCCACCGGCACTTCGGGAGTAGAGCCGTGGTGCTTCCCAGTGGAGGAGGCATTGGTCGCGCTCGGGGCGATCCGCTCCTCCAGTTCTTCCACGTTGAGCAGGATCTCGTCTTTCATCTTGTCGTTCATCTTGTCTCACCTCCTTTCCGCTTTGGGATGATCGCGAACAAGTGGTGACAAAGCTCAAGGTTCGTTGTCATAACTCAAATCAGTTTCAGATTGGCTGCTAAAGTCAGACCGGGGCGAACTGGACGCGCAGCACTTTGCGCGAAAGCGTTTCACCAGCGGATTACCAGGCTGCGAATGGGCGCCCACACCCGTGAGCAACATTGGGAGCAATCGACGCCTCCAGTTTTAAGCTCGGTTGAACCGGAGTCGTCTTGTCTTCTTGTTTCAGTTCAGCTTCATGGTCGCCATCGACTACTTGCGAGATGCGCCCAGCTTGCGCGAGAAGCGTCGTCTCCCTGCGCCCCGATGGCCAAGTAGGTGTTCACCGTATTTCGACTTCAGGCTTCACCCCAGCGTGGGCCACTCCGCCCGCTGGACTTGGCAATTCCGCTGTTTTTTCGGCCTAGTCACCGGTCGGGCATGAACGGCCTGGCCGGGCTTGGTTTTGCGCATTGGCCGACGACTGGGCGCCGACCAGCAATTCCGGTTCGGCGTTCGCCGGCGCAATGCGCTCACTCCAGGTTTAACTGCGGCTTAATTTCCCGCTTTGTTCTCGGGGTTCGCGCTTCCGGACGGATTCCCCTGGCTTGAGGACTGATTACCCTGATGGCCTTCGTAACCGCCGGTACCGTTTACGCTCGGGGCGATACGCTCCTCCAGTTCTTCGACTTCGAGCAGAATTGGGTCTTTCATGGTGTTTCACTTTCGGTTTCGGATTCATTGGTTTACTGTTCGCGGTCGTGAGTTGGACAGGCCACCGGGAAGCCCGGCGACCTGTCCCTCAGACCAGTGTTAGCTACGGATTCCCCCCTTGCGCTTCCGGAAGCGCACCTTTGGGAACAGCGTTGTGGTCGTTATTGTTGTTGGGATTGCTGGGATTGTTATGCAGCGCCCCAACCGTGTCCGGAGCGATCCGCTCCTCGAGTTCTTCCACATTTAGCTGGATTTGGTCTTTCATAGGTTTCTTGTGTTTGTTGTTTTACCGGCTTTCAGGATCCGGACGAATGAACCGGCCGGTGCCTTACGGTTCATCCATCCGCGCCAAGCCGTATTCCTGCCGAACCCGGTCTCGGTAATTGCCAGGTGCGGAAGGAAAGCCAAGCGTGGCATTTTCTTCACCGGATCACGCCACAGTCGCGGAGCCGGTCAAGATACTCAGTTTCCGTGGGAGTCCCGGGTGTTGCTGCCGGGCTGCGGCTTGCTACCGTTCGACACCTCGTTACCGGGGTTACCATTGCTTTCGCCAGGAACTCCATTGACGCTGTCGGGAGCGATCCGCTCCTCCAGTTCTTCCACGTTCAACAGAATTTGGTCTTTCATCTTGTTTCACCTCCTTTCTGTTTTGGGATCAAAATTGGTTTCAGGTATGAATGCCGCAGGTTGAAGTAACAGATAGGATAGATGAGCCGCTGCGAGCCAGGCGGCTCATCCATCCACCCCAATGTCCTTGTGACAAAACTTCACGGAAATTCATCCCCGGAGTTGTTCGTGTTGTTCTCGCCAGAGCTCTGTTCAACTGTCTGTCCCGTGCATCCATCACTTCGAAACCAGATTAGGGATAGAAGAGCCACCCGACGCCGGACGGCTCATCCATCCACGCCGGTCTCCCTCGAGTCCCGACCCGCACGATCACGGCAAGCGCCGGTGCGGGACGAGACTCTGGAGCCAGCGATTCGCTCATGGGCCTGTGGACACCCGACCGCCGGTGCCTTCGTTGCCCGGATTGTTCGTGTTGTTGTGAGGTGGGTTGTTGTTTCCCGGATTACCGGTCGCGCTCGGGGCGATCCGCTCCTCCAGTTCTTCTACGTTCAGCAACATCTCTTCGTTCATCTTGTCTCACCTCCCTTCAGGTTTGGGATCAATCGCCGGCGATGGGCACAAACCCACCGCCAGTGAAAAGCCGGACCAGTCTGCCGGAACAGCCTGGACTCCTCGCGTTTGCCGCGAGAGATTAAGTTTCTATGAGCATCTGCCGACGGGCGCCTGACCACGAATGCCCGCGCTTTCGATGACTCTTGCCAACGGACGACCAATCTGCGCGGAGATAACCGAACTGACATATTATTTGAATTTCTGGCAGGCCACTGGAGCAGTTCCAGTGACCTGCCGTTGAACAAACCAAGGCGCGCCGCTGAGAGGCGCTGACTTTAGACCGGTTTCGAACGGATTAACCGGTAGTGAATGGATCGTGCGGCTCATGGATTATGATTGCCGCCACCCTGATTACCCGGTTGCCCTTCGTAACCCTGGAGGCCGTTCCCCTGGTTTCCCGGCTGCCCTTCATAGCCCAACTGCCCGGTATTTCCGCTGGGAGCGATTCGCTCTTCATATTGTTCGACTTCTAGCTGGATTTCGAGTTTTTCGTTCATGTGATTCACCTTCTCCCCGTGTCTGGATGCCAAAAGTGTTGCTACACAGTACGACATATTTCGGTAACTGGATTGGGCGTAATACTTACGTATAATTGCCCGGGCCTCAAGTTAAAACTGCGAAACGATTTGCTGTGGGAGAAGGCGGCAAGGTCAACTTTTTGGCCTTGAAAATGCCGGTCACAAGCACGGCGAGACCGGCCATCAAGCCTTCAATTCCGGGCGCGTTTGGATGATGCCCTTCCTGGTTGGGCACTCATCGTTTGCTCTTCGAGGTGGTGCATGGGGCTTCATTTCGGTTCAGATCCTTTCTGAATGCCGCTGAATTGGCACCAGCACCATGTCCGTGAGAAGGAGTCGAACGTTCTCGTCGCGCATGGGCGAAACCGTAATTGCGCCCCTCCGCGAAGGAAAACCTTCGGCACCGCACGGACATTGTAACTGGCAACATATCGCGAACTTTTCCCCCAGCTTGCGAAAGCATTCGTATTTCTCTTCCCATTAATTGCCAAGTAGGTGTTCACCCCAAATCGACGGTAGGTAAGTACCGTATCTTACTTGGCACAGGCTCAGATTGTTCGAGTGAACTCGACAGGAACAACCGGCGGGTACCCGCCGGCGTTCCTTGTTCGCTTCACTCCTTTTTCTCGGGCCGATGCGCTCAACCCGCAGACGCCGTCCAGCGATGATTGGCGCCCGTCGGGCAGAGTCCCCAAAGGCAATCGGCCCGATTCGGATCTTGCCTTCCTTCCCTTCCGGCTTACTGCGAACGAAGTTTGAGCAGGGTGGCCGCCAACGATGAAAGTGAATTGGGCTTTGCCAGAACTGGCTCTGATCGGCTCATGCCTGCATCCACTGCTGCGGTCGCCCGTTACTATTCGCGCTTCGTGCATACTATGTTTAACTACCCGTACGCTATTGCTCCGAGCACAAACGGCCAAGTGGGTCTTGACCCCGGGATCGGCTGGGTGGCAGACCTTATCCAGCCGACACAGACTTGTAACCGTCGGTACAGACTTTCGTAACGAACGATTCCGACACAGTTAAAAGCGGCCATCCTCCGGACGGTGCCGGGATCCACGCAAAGACCCGGCATTGGATGTTCGATGTTTCGGTTACGTCTGCCCAACCGGCCCGGAAGCGCGATTTCTCCACCGATTGCGGCTATGCCGCGTTGGGAAATGATGTGCTTACCGGTCAACGCCTTCGCGACGAGCGTCTCGTTTTTCCACCGTAGTCAAACACCGACACATTTGTATTCCGAACACCTACAAGCCGGCTTCCGCCATTCTGACAGAACAATCAGACGAGCACCGATTATGTAGAAATGCCTGCAATCCGGGCTGTCTGTCAGAAAACGGCGCGCGCTCGGTAGAAGCGCCGCGATTTCGTGCCCGCTTCGGGGTCGGATATGGTCTCGGTGCCCGTCGTCAACGTGACGGTCGTTGATTCCTGCCACCCAACCAGGTCAGCGGACGTTTCGATCACGTACCGCGCTCCGGTGGTTCCGCTGAGCGCAAACTGGAATTTGCCGTCCGGCAGCAGCCGGGCGACGCTGAAGGTTGGCGCGACCGCCTGGTTCACGGTCAACGTGGCGGCGGCGCTCGCGCTCCCCATCACGTTGCTCACGGTCACCGAATAGTTGCCCGCCTGTCCGACGCTGACACCATTGAGCGTCAAGAGGGCATTGGTCGCTCCGGGGAGGTTCGCCCCGTTCCATTGCCACTGGTAGCGCAGCGGTTCGCCGCCACTGGCCACCACGGCGAGCGTGACGTTCGCGCCCGCCGCCAGCGATTGATTTTGCGGCGGCAGGAGGATCGCCGGTACTTCGCTCGGTTCGGCGGTGAGCCGATACTCGTCGAAGACCAGCGCATTGTCGCCGGGGAAGAACGAGTTGACGGGAAACCAAACGGCATCAACATCTCCAAGGTCCAGCGCCCCGGCCGGATTTGCGGAGAGGCGCTGCTCGGTCACTACCGGCGAACCATCCAGGTTGGCGCTCCAGCGGTTGCGCGCGAAGTCCATCGTGATCACGAGTTCGTAAATGATGTCGTTCGTAAAAGTAACGCCCGTCGCCTGATAACCGGAATTGTCATCCAGCAGGTAGTAGAGATTCAGGTCGTTGTTGTCGAAATCGAGGGCGAATAGCCGGTCCCCGGCCCGGTTGTACACTGACCAGTGGAAGTCGTCATACTCGAGATTTTCCGAATCGATAACGGCCATCAGGGCGGAGAAGCGCACCACCGGCCGCGAGTTCGTGTTGGGCGTGAAGTTGGCTGGCCACCAAACCGCGAGGTTTTCCCCAGCCACAGTTGGCGCAGTGTACCCGATGTAGGCCTGCTGGCTATAGCCCGTGAAGATGTCTTTGACGACGCCGTTGCCGCCGGATCCGTCCAGTTGCCAGCCATTCTGCCCAGCGAGCGGGAGCGTGGTCTTGAATCCCTCCGCCGCCTCGAAGCCGGTCGCGTAAATCGTCTGCGGCGCCGTAGTCGGCACTAGTTTCAGTACCAAATCCCCATTGTCGCCGTTGTATCCGTCCACCGCGATGGAATAAACCGTGCCGCCCACTGCGTTGAAATTCACGCGGCTCGTCCGGTCCGCGCGCGCATCGTCGTTACCGGCCAACACGGCAAGGTTGCCAACTACGCTCCCGGTGTACACCGCCAACGTGGTGTCAAAGCCGCTGCCGGCTGTATCCACAATCCACTCGCCATTGCCAGGCGCGATCCACCGATACCACACGGAGCGGCCGCCGGTGTCGCCCGCGTGATTCGGTTCGCCGGCTTCCTTGGTGGCGCTCACGTTGCGGCCCGCTTGAATCGCCGCCGATCCGGACAGCAGTTGAGCGCTGGCAAAGGCGTCGTTCGCCGGGCCCGTGGTGATGGTGAACCGGGTCGCGCTCAGGGCCGTGCCGTTGGGCGTAGTGACGCTAATCGGGCCGGTGTTCGCGCCGACTGGCACGATCGCGGTGATGCGGACGTCCGAATTCGCTGTGAACGCCGCGGTGACCCCATTGAATCGGACCGCTGTCGCACCGGAAAGATAAACACCGGAAATCACGACATCGCTGCCCGCCGCGCCGCTCGACGGGGTAAATGACGTGAGCACCGGCAGGTTCGGCGTGGAGGTCCAATTCAACGACCACAGCCCGCTTGCACCGTGATTGCCATCGATGGCCATGCGATAGTTGGCTCCGGCAGCGGCGCTGAAC
>Ga0137368_10006787_pt1 | contig 11963 bp, 8 predicted proteins | sample SagtaG_13_FD_104917 | JGI IMG/M metagenome (GOLD analysis project Ga0137368, IMG submission 104917) | Vadose zone soil microbial communities from Sagehorn Ranch, Mendocino, California, USA - Sage1_L_100_16 metaG | ecosystem: Environmental > Terrestrial > Soil > Vadose zone | place: USA...
CAGTACGCATATCGCAACCGCATCACCGTGCACGCGCTGGACGGCGTGATCGGTTTTTTTCGGCGCGATTCGCATCGTTTGATTGATATCGAGCGTTGCCCGATCTCTCGCGAGGAGATCAATCGCGCTCTGGCGGAGTTGCGCGAACAAAAACATGTGCGGGACGGGCATTACACCTTGCGTACTGGGTCCGAGCCCCGCGTGTTTTCGCAGGTAAACGACGAGGTCGGACAGGCGCTGCGGGACTTCATTATCGATCTCGTTCCGCCAAATCAGGAACTGTTAATCGACGCTTACTGCGGCGCGGGATTTTTCGCAAAAGCGTTGCTCGACAAATTCGAGCGGGTGATTGGGATTGATTGGGACCGGTTCGCTATCGCCGCCGCGCAAGAGAACGCCACTGAGAAGGAAATTTATATCGCTGGCGATGTGGAGACCGAACTGGCCACGACGCTGCAACAGACAAGGATCGGCGATCTCCAGATCGCCCCGGCGGTCACAGACCGCCGCTCCTTGAAGTCCTTGACAGTCATTGTCGATCCTCCAGCGACCGGGTTGAGCGCGAATGTGCGAAAAGGGATCGTTGATTTTGCACCGACAACGCTCATTTACGTGTCGTGCAATCCGCCGACTCTGGCGCGGGACCTAAAAGAGTTGCAGCACAGATTTGCGATCAATTCGATCACGCCGCTCGACATGTTTCCGCAAACGGCGGAGATCGAGGTACTGGCCCATCTTGAGGCACGGTGTTGACGCGTTGGGCGTTAACGATTTTTTAACGCATTTCGCACACGGTTTAATTAACCGTCTCATCAGGTCACACAGATACTTACGCGTATGCGTGACTTGATCTTCATAGGAGTAATCATCGCGTTTTTCCTCTCGGGCGCTTTGTACACGGTGCTTTGCGAGAAGTTGTAGGAGGATAAAATGGAAACGGTCATTGTTAGCGTCATAGCGCTGCTGCTTTTCGTGTATCTGCTCATGGCCATGATCCGGCCTGAAAAATTCTAACATCCCAATGGAGACCTCTGGTTGGATTCAATTTGCGATTTATCTGATCGCGTTTGCCTTGGTGACAAAGCCGATGGGCCTCTATTTGACGCGTGTGCTCGACGCGAACGGCAGAACTTGGCTCGACCCGGTGCTCGCTCCAGTCGAGCGGTTCACTTATCGCGCCATGGGTGTTGACCCTCGCAAAGAGCACGACTGGAAGCAGTACACACTGGCGATGCTGCTTTTCAGTCTGGTCGGCTGCTTATTCACCTACGCAATCCTGCGGTTGCAATATTTTCTGCCGCTGAATCCGCAAAAATTAGCAGGAGTGAGTCCGGATCTGTCGTTTAACACTGCAGTCAGTTTTACTACCAACACGAATTGGCAGAATTACGGCGGCGAATCCACGCTTTCATATTTTTCGCAGATGGTCGGGCTGACGTTTCACAATTTTGTCTCGGCTGCCACCGGCATTGCTATCACGGCTGCGCTCGTTAGGGCAATTGCGCGGCATTCGGCAACAACACTCGGCAATTTCTGGGTCGATTTGGTTCGCGTTACGTACTACCTGCTGCTGCCGATTTGCCTCGTGTTCGCAGTGTTCCTCGTGTCCCAGGGCATGATCGAAAATTTCAAGCCTTACACCAAGGCCGCGCTGGTCGAGCCGATGAAGATCCAGGTGGAGAAGAAGGATGACAAAGGCGAGACGATCAAAGGACCAGATGGCAAGGCGGTCACAGAAGAGCAAACGGTGACTGATCAGAACATCGTGCAAGGCCCGATGGCCTCGCAGGTGGCGATCAAGATGCTTGGCACGAATGGGGGCGGGTACGTGAATGCCAACGCCTCGCACCCGTTCGAGAACCCGACGCCGCTCTCAAATTTCTTCCAGATGTTGTCAATCTTTTCTATCGGCAGCGGGCTGACTTATTACCTCGGCCGAATGGTAAAGGACCAAAAGCACGGCTGGACCGTCTGGGCTGCGATGTTGATCCTTTTTGTTGGTGGAGTGCTGTTGTGCTGGTGGGCGGAGGCGAATGGTAATCCAATCCACCAGAGTCTCGGCGTTGGCGGCGGCAACATGGAGGGAAAGGAAGTCCGGTTCGGGATCTTCAATTCGGCGCTGTTCGCCACGGTCACAACAGATGCCTCCTGCGGTGCGGTCAATTCGATGCACGACTCATTCACCGCGCTCGGCGGCTTCGTGCCGTTGTTCAACATCCAACTCGGCGAAGTGATTTTTGGCGGCGTCGGCGCGGGTTTATACGGAATGCTGGTTTTCGTTGTGCTCGCGGTCTTTATCGCGGGTCTGATGGTGGGTCGTACGCCGGAATACCTCGGAAAAAAAATCGAAGCGTACGACGTAAAGATGGCGATGCTCTCGTTGCTTATCCTCACCGTTTCGATTCTCGGCTTCGCGGCATGGGCTGTAGTGGCAAAATGGGGCCTGGCCGGGCTGAACAACAATGGCCCGCACGGATTGAGCGAAATTCTCTACGCGTTTAGCTCCGGCGCGGGGAATAACGGCAGCGCATTCGCCGGTCTTTCGGGCAATACACCGCCTTACAACACAACGCTCGGCATCGACATGTTGTTCGGCCGATTCCTCATGATCGTGCCGATCATGGCTCTGGCGGGATCGCTGGTGCAAAAGAAAGTCGCGCCGCCAAGCGTCGGCACGTTCCCAGTCTCAGGCGGGACGTTTCTAATCCTGCTTCTCGGAACCGTGCTCTTGATCGGTGCGCTCAATTTTCTCCCCGCGCTGACTCTAGGGCCGATCGTCGAGCACTTCCTCATGCAGGGCGGAAAACTTTTCTAACTCCGGATCCAGCGTTATGACCCAAAAACCAGCATCGCTTTTCGATTGGAACATTGTTGGTCCGGCTGTTGGCGACGCGTTCAAAAAACTGAACCCGCGGCTGATGGTGAAAAACCCGGTCATGTTCGTGACCATGGTCGGCGCTGCCCTAACGACCGTCGGAATTTTTACGGCGGAATCGGGACTGCGCGGGTTCGTGACGCAACTGGCGATCTGGCTGTGGTTCACGGTGCTCTTTGCCAATTTTGCTGAAGCGGTGGCGGAGGGCCGCGGCAAAGCGCAAGCCGCCAGCCTGCGGCGGGCGCGCAAGGATACGATCGCACGCCGCCTGCGGAATGGACGCGAAGAGAAAGTCCCCGCGCCGGCGTTGCAGAAAGGCGATCTCGTCGTGTGCGAAGCGGGCGACATCATTCCGGCGGACGGAGACGTCGTCGAGGGAATCGCCAGCGTAGATGAGGCGGCGATTACCGGCGAATCCGCCCCCGTGATTCGCGAGAGCGGCGGCGACCGCAGCGCGGTGACTGGCGGCACGCGGGTGCTGAGTGACCGCATCATTGTGCGCGTGACTGCGGATAAAGGCTCGGGTTTTCTCGACAAGATGATCGCGCTAGTCGAGGGCGCGCGCCGCCAGAAAACGCCTAACGAAATTGCGCTTACCATCCTGCTTGCCGCGTTGACGTTCATCTTCCTTCTGGTCTGCGTAACGCTGAAGCCATTCGGAATTTATTCGGCGACGAACTTTTCAGTTCCGGTGCTTGTCTCGCTGCTCGTCTGTCTCATTCCCACAACGATCGGCGGTTTGCTTAGCGCCATTGGTATCGCTGGAATGGATCGCGTGCTTCAACGCAATGTGCTCGCAATGAGCGGGCGTGCAGTCGAAGCGGCGGGCGACGTCGACGTTCTGTTACTCGACAAAACTGGCACGATCACTCTCGGCAATCGCATGGCCGTTGGGTTTCATCCCGCGCCGGGTGTTTCGCCCAATGATCTCGCGGCTTCTGCGCAATTGAGCTCGCTGGCCGATGAAACGCCCGAAGGACGGTCGATCGTCGTGCTGGCGAAAGAGAAATTCGGATTGCGCGCGCGTGAGATGCACGAACTGGAGGCCACCTTTGTGCCTTTCACAGCGCAAACGCGGATGAGCGGTGTAGATCTTCACGCCAACGGCTCGGAACCGAAAATGCGCATTCGCAAAGGCGCGTCCGACGCGGTCCGCGGGTTTATCGAATCGGCGGGCGGGATTTTTCCACAGCCGGTGACGAAAACAGTGGACGAAATTTCGCACCGGGGAGGCACGCCGCTCGTCGTAGCGTCAGACATGCTGACGCTTGGCACAATCGAGCTCAAGGACGTTGTCAAAGGCGGAATCAAAGAACGCTTCGCGCAGTTGCGCAAAATGGGAATCAAAACTGTGATGATTACCGGCGACAACCCGCTGACAGCCGCGGCGATTGCGGCCGAAGCAGGCGTCGACGATTTCATGGCGCAAGCCACGCCGGAACAAAAATTGAAACGGATCCGTCAGGAGCAAGCCGAGGGTCACTTGGTTGCCATGACCGGCGATGGCACGAACGACGCACCGGCGCTCGCGCAGGCTGACGTGGGTGTTGCCATGAACACCGGCACGCAAGCCGCCCGGGAAGCCGGCAACATGGTCGATCTCGATTCCAATCCAACGAAGCTGCTCGATATCGTCGAGATCGGAAAGCAGATGCTGATCACGCGCGGATCGCTCACGACGTTTAGCATCGCAAACGACGTCGCGAAATACTTCGCGATCGTCCCGGCGATGCTGATGACGACATTTCCCGACATCGCGCCGCTCAACATCATGCACTTGAGCACCTCCACCAGCGCGATCCTCAGCGCCGTCATTTTCAACGCGCTCATCATCATCGCTCTTATTCCGCTGGCGCTGCGCGGCGTGACTTACAAACCGATGGGCGCGCTCGCCGTTTTGCAGCGCAACCTGCTGATCTACGGTTTCGGCGGTCTTATCGTTCCATTTATCGGGATCAAACTGATCGACCTGATCATCACCGCGCTTCACCTCGCCTAACGAGATGAAAGAATTCTTCTGTCATATTCGCGGCGCAGTCGCGTCGACGCTTGTGCTGGCAGTAGTCTGCTGCGGCCTTTATCCGCTCATCGTCTTCGGAATTTCGCAGCTGTTGTTTCGCGACCAGGCGAACGGCAGTTTGATTGCCGATGCAGACGGGAGCTTCCGCGGCTCGAAGTTGCTTGGCCAGGCGTTCTCTGATCCGAAATATTTTCACCCGCGACCTTCCGCGGCCGGCGTCGGCTACGACGCGACAAGTTCCGGCGGCAGCAATCTGGGGCCGACTTCTCAAAAACTGGACAATGCGATCAAAGAACGAATAGCGGCGTATCGCGCTGAAAATGGTTTGAGCGGAGCCGAGCCTGTGCCAGCGGATGCAGTTACCGCGTCGGGCAGCGGACTCGATCCAGAGATCAGCTTACGTAATGCCGAACTCCAAGTCGCGCGCGTCGCTAAAGCTAGGGCATTGAGCGAAGACAAAGTTCGCGGACTCGTCCAGCAAAACACCAATGGGCGTGATCTCCGCATCTTCGGTGATCCCGGAGTTAATGTTCTGCAATTGAACCTCGCGATCGACCAGCAGCACTGATGAAAGCAGCTCGGACTTACATTTTCATGTTCGTTCCGATTCCATCGGACTGGTTAGATAATGAAAGGTCACGATGGCCAGGCATGCGGCGCTGCGAATGCGAACCGGAGGAGCTGCCCACTCAGCTGCTGGACGTGGTTCGTCTATAATCCGCGTCCTCCTTCGAAGCTGTCGTGATTAAGGTAGCCATTTGCATTGTGGTGGTCGCGCTGCCGATCGACCGCGCGCTTTTTGCCGACCCGAGCCCCACGCCGACGCCCGACAAGTCGCAATACACTCTCTTTAATCCAACGCCGATCGATTTGCGGCGTCCTTACAACACAGATCGACCGAGCAAGACCGACAGCCCGTACACGGTCGATGCCGGCGTTTTCCAAATCGAAAGCGATGTTGTGAACTGGACGCTCGATTACGAAGAAGGCGTACGGACTCGCACCTGGATCGTTGGCAACACGAACTTCAAGCTCGGCCTAACGAATTGGATGGATTTCCAGGTCTTCCCGCAATTTTATGTTAACACTCGCGCGAGTGGTCCTGCCTTTAGAAAACCGGTAGAACACGATGGCTTCGGCGACACTACCGTACGGCTGAAAATCAATCTCCTTGGAAATGATGGCGGCAAATTGGCGATTGGATTTGTCTCGTCTGTAAAGATACCGACAAACACCGGCGATACGGGAAATCACGTTTGGGAACCGGGATTCGGGTTACCGGTGAACTATTCATTACCATGGGGGTTCACGTTTTTCGGCCAAACAAGGATCGATGTTCTCGATCAGACGCGCAGCAGTAACATGCGCGTGCAGTGGCAAAATCCGATCGGACTATCCCGCGCAATCGTTGGAAACCTGAGCGGCTACGTCGAATTCTATAACGCCGTGAGTACTGGTCGTGATCAACGCTGGGTGGGCACGCTCGATACCGGTTTGATTTATCAGGTAACACCAAATTTCTCGGTCGACGTAAACTCGTTCTTCGGACTCACCGACAACGTCCCCGATTACAATGTATTCACCGGATTCGGGTATCGGTTCTAACGTTTAAGTCATGGAATGCCGGCGGTTTCCGTGACGCTGCGGACGTGCACATAGCGCAACACAGGGGTAAAATGCCCGTATGAAGGACCCGGAGCGACCAGATCCGGATGCGTTGCTCGCGCAACTGAAGCGCGAAGAATCAAAGTCCACTCGCGGCAAGCTCAAGATTTTCTTCGGGATGTCGCCGGGGGTAGGCAAGACGTACGCCATGCTTCTGGCGGCGCGTGAAAAGCAGGCCGAAGGCTGTGAGGTCGTAGTTGGCATCGTGGAAACGCACGGTCGCAAAGAAACCGAAGCGTTGCTCGAAGGCATGCCGATCATGCCGCGTCTCCAGATTGGATATCGCGGCACGACGCTGACCGAAATGGATTTGGATGCGATTCTTACCTGGCATCCTGGGCTCGCGGTCGTGGATGAGCTGGCGCACACTAACGCTCCGAGCTGGCGTCATCCAAAACGTTATCAGGACGTGCTCGAGCTGCTTGATGCCGGGATCGACGTTTATACCACGCTCAACGTGCAGCACGTCGGCAGTCGTAGCGACACGGTTCGTCAAATAACAGGCGCGCCGGTCAGTGAGACCGTTCCCGATTCCATCCTCGATCTTGCCGACCAAATCGTTCTGGTCGATCTGACTCCGGACCAGCTGCGCACTCGACTGGCTGAAGGAAAGGTTTATCTCGGCGAACGCGCGGATTGGGCAGCACGGAATTTCTTCCGCGAGAGCAACCTGATAGCGTTGCGGGAAATGGCTTTGCGCGTCGTTGCCGAGCATGTTGACCGCGACCTGCGCGAGATCATGTCGCAGGAAAGAATATCGGGTCCGTGGAAAAGTGCCGATCGGTTGCTGGTCGCAGTCAGCGCCAGCCCCTACTCCGAGCGGTTGATTCGTTACACCCGCCGGCTCGCGTCATCGATGGAGGCATCCTGGATCGTGGCAAACATTGAGGGTCCGCGTCCGCTTTCGCAAGATGAACAAACGCGGCTTACGCGCTATCTCGCGCTGGCTCGCCAGCTCGGCGCGGAAGTGATTTCGACGGCCGGAGCCGATGTCGGCGAGACGTTGCTTCGTATTGCGCATCAGCACAACGTCACCCAAATCGTCATCGGCAAGCCGCTCGGTGCACGATGGACAAGTTTTTGGAAACGCGATCCCTTGCACTGGCTCATGCGCCATAGCGGCAACATCGACATCCACATGATTCCGTCCGATGAATCGACCCGGCCGCGACACGAAACCATCGAGGAACGTTTGGCGCGTGCACCGTGGCGCGATTTTGGTATTGCGCTCGCCATCGCCGTCGCCGTGACCGCGTTTTCATTGTCGATCTTCGTTTACACCGGCTACTACGCGGTGGCGTTGTTTTATTTGCTCGCCGTCGTGCTTGCGGGAACGCGTCTGCGCCGATGGCCCACGCTTTTTCTCGCCGCGCTCAGCGCGTTGCTCTGGAATTTTCTTTATGTTCCGCCGCGCTTCACTTTTTACATCAGTCGAGTTCAGGATTTCATGATGTTCGGCGCGTATTTCGTCATTGCGCTCGTCATCGGCCACCTGGCCACGCAATTGCGCGAGCGGGAACAATCGGAACGCCGCCGGGAAGAACGCGCCACCGCGCTTTATCGCCTCACGCGCGCGCTCGCCGCAAGTCGCGACCTTGACGAAGCAATGCCGAAAGTTTTGACGTTGATCAAAAACTTTTTCCGGGCTGATGCGGCGGTTTGGCTGCGAGATGAAGGCGGTCTTTCTCGCCATCCGGCCAGCACGTTCGCACCCTCGAGCAAAGACGAAAGCGTCGCCGTGTGGGCGTTTCAGAAAAAACAGAGTGCCGGAAGATCCACTGACACACTTCCTGATGCCGAATCGTTGCATGTGCCGCTTGTGACGGGTGATCGCGCGGAAGGCGTGCTCACCGTCCGGCTCGATGCTTCGCCCACGCTCGAGCAGCGCGAGCTGCTAGATGCATTCGCCGCACAGCTCGCTCTCTTTCTAAATAAGGAGCGGGCTTTGGAAGAAAGCCGCGCTGCCCAGATTTCCAAGCAATCACAGAAGTTGCAGAAAGCGCTGTTCGATTCTGTCTCGCACGAATTGAAGACGCCGCTTGCCGCTATGTCTGTCGCGCTGCAATCCCGAAACCCTTCTGACCAACCCGACCGAACCGAATTACAGCAGGCCGTGCAGCGTCTCACGCGCACTGTGGATCATCTGCTCGATGCGACTCGCTTGGAATCAGGCCTTTTGCAACCTGTGCGCGAATGGTGCGAGCCGGCCGAGCTGGTTCGTGAAACGGTCGCGTCATCGGGATTACACGACACCGCCGTTCGGATCAATATCGACCATGACCTGCCCGCTATTTCTGTGGACGCGCGTCTGATTCAACAAGCGCTGAATGCGTTGCTATCAAACGCCGCGGCGCACGGCGGAAGCAGTAAACCGATCGAAGTGAACGCTGCGCGTGATGGCGCCATGCTTATCATTTCTGTGGCCGATCACGGTCCTGGTCTTGCGTCTGGTGAAGAGAATAAGGTTTTCGAAAAGTTTTATCGCGGCCCGAGAACGCGTCCCGGCGGCCTCGGCCTTGGGCTTTCCATTGCCCGGCAACTCGTGGAGGCGCACGGCGGCCAGCTCGTTGCGCAGAATCGCGAAGGCGGCGGCGCTCGATTTTCCATTTGGCTTCCCATTGGCGAACCAATGCAATTGCCGAGCGAAGCGACCGCGTGAATGAAACCGGTCGCGCTCATTATCGACGATGAGGTGCAAATCCGGCGGCTCCTGCGAGTCGCGCTGGAGGGAGAAAATTATCAGGTGCACGAAGCTGAGAATGGCCAGCAGGGCCTGATTGAAATTGCTAATTACAAACCCGCTATCGTCCTTCTCGATCTCGGTTTGCCTGACCTTGAGGGGCTGGAAGTGCTGAAACGCTTACGTGAATGGAGCGAAGCGCCCGTGATTGTTCTGACCGTGCGTGATGACGTACAGGAAAAAGTGGCCGCTCTCGATTCCGGCGCGGATGATTACATAACCAAACCGTTCAGCACACCGGAATTGCTCGCGCGCCTCCGAGCAGCACAACGAAAAACCCGTCCTGAAGAAGAAACTACCGTTTTCAAAAATGGTGATCTGGTTATCGATCTTACGGCGCGTGTGGTGACGCGCGCGGACCGGGAAATCAAACTGAGCGCCACCGAGTACGCCTTGCTGCGCTTGTTTGTCAGACATCCGGGACGCGTCCTCACGCACCGATACATCCTGCGAGAAATTTGGGGCCCAAAATCGGAGGAGCATCGGCAATACCTGCGGGTTTACGTCACACATCTGCGGCAAAAGATTGAGTCGGACCCAGCGAAGCCATCGCTGATAAAGACCGCGCCCGGGATCGGCTATCGATTTACGGGATAGCGATTTCCGTCGTTCAGGAGCTGCGTGGGTCGTGTCGCTGCCGGAAGAAACATCTTGCCACCGAATGAGCGTGCAATGAAGAGTCAGAGCCAATAGCGATGGCTGATATTATTCTCGACGCGACCTCTGGCGTGCATCGTCCGCGCAATGTCGATTGGAAACGTGCTGGCGCATTCCTCTACGGCGATTGGGGCACCAGCAAATGTTACGTGATCGGTCTGGCGTTCGTCGTCGCCGGGTTCTCATCTCTCCCTATCATTCTTGCGGTCTGTGCGGTTACGGGTCTGGTCGGGATTAATTACATAGTTATCTGCCGTCATTTTCCGGATGGCGGCGGTGTGTACTCGGCGGCGCGTTCGCAAGGCCGCCTGCTTGCCGTGGTCGGCGCGTTACTGCTCGTCGCGGACCTGACGGTCACGGCTGCCCTCAGCGGCTGGTCTGCATTGAGCTACATCACTTCCGGCGCGGAGCAGATCGTGTGGATCAAGTTTCTTCGCGATCATATCGCGCTGACCACGACGGCGGTGCTGTTGTTTCTAGGCGCGATTAATTATTTCGGCCCGAGGCATAGCGGCAGCATGGCCATTGCACTTGCGTTGCCGACAGTGATCATTGTCGTCGCGCTAATCGCGATCAGCGCGCCGCATCTTACGACGCAATTTTTGCAGCCGCGGCACGAGAGCGTTGGGAGATTGTGGGTACAATTTGTTGGGGTGATCCTTGCCCTCTCCGGGGCGGAATCGATCGCCAATCTCACCGGAGTGATCAAGCTCGATCCGGGATCGACGCCGGAACACCCGAGCGTTGCGCGTGAATCGCTCAAGGCGATTGCGCCGGTGGCGATCGAGGTCGTCTTCGCTACGGCGCTGCTCGGCTGGGCGATGCTATCTCTGCCGAGCGTGCTGGGCCAAACACTTCATCTTGGCGGCGACAGCGCAATCGCGGCCGCTATCGAGGAACGCAAGGAAGATATGCTGCGTTTCATTGGCGAACAGTTCGGCGCCGCTTCTGTTTCGCCTGCGTTTGGAAGCGTGTTCGGCTGGATTGTTGGCATCGTATTTTTCTTCCTCCTTCTGAGCGCTTCGAACACGGCCATCGTTGCGATGATCGGGCTCCTTTACATGGTCACGCGCGACGGCGAGCTGCCCCGCCAGTTCAAGCGGCTGAATCGCCATGGCGTCCCATGGATTCCGCTTCTGATCGCCTTCGGCTTGCCGGTGGTTGTGGTCCTCAGCGCCGCCGATTTTACTTCCCTGGCAGGACTGTACGCGATAGGCGTCGTCGGGGCCATCACCCTGAATGTCGGATCATGCGCGGTCAACCGAACCGCCGGCTTCACTTGGTACGATCGAGTTCTTTTCGGGATTACGTTTGTCATTCTTGCATGCGTAGAGTTCACGCTCGCGCATACCAAACCCGATGCGCTCTTTTTCGTCACGTGCGTGTTGATCGGCGGCCTGGGGTTGCGCGCCTACACGTTGAAGCGGCACGGGCTCACCACTCTCACGGTCACGCGAGAAGTTGCCCAGATGGTTACGCCCGATCTCGTGGCCACGATGCGCCCCCGTTTGGAAGAAGGCCAAAAAATCATGGTCGCGGCGCGTGGCCTCACCCCTGTGCTCACGTTTGCCCTGGAGGAAGCGCAACTGCGCAAGGCCACTCTCTGTGTGCTTTACGTGAAGGAGATCGCCATTTTTTACGGTGGCGGACCGGCGCCGGTAGGACGTGGACGGTGGCAGGATAACCCTGAAGCCAGCGCAATCATGTCGATGATGCTGAAGCTCGGTGCTGAGCGCGACATTTGCGTGCTGCCGATTTATGCCGTGAGCGAGGACGCCGCTTCGACTATCCTCGACCTTTCCGCGACGATGGGAGTTGATTATCTCATCATCGGCGCATCGCAGCGCACCGCCATGGCCAAACTGCTTCGCGGCAGCGTGGCCACCAATGTCGCGCAACAATTGCCCGATTCGATCCGGCTCGTCATTTTCGGATGAGTTTCATTGAACGTTGGAGGTTAAGCGTTGAGCGCTAAAAAAGGGGAATTGCTATTTTCTAATTCCAAA
>Ga0137368_10006788_pt1 | contig 11963 bp, 7 predicted proteins | sample SagtaG_13_FD_104917 | JGI IMG/M metagenome (GOLD analysis project Ga0137368, IMG submission 104917) | Vadose zone soil microbial communities from Sagehorn Ranch, Mendocino, California, USA - Sage1_L_100_16 metaG | ecosystem: Environmental > Terrestrial > Soil > Vadose zone | place: USA...
CCCTCAAGGACAAGATAGTCCCATAACTTAGCAGGTTATTGCCTTAACCCATTCGGCCACTTTTCCTTGAAACCGCTGCTGTACGCTTGGCTTGCTTTGAGGGACCCCGTTTTGGCTATCTTTCCTATTTTCTTAACACTGTTCTTTAGGTGGGCATTATTACCGGGCAGGTCAAGGCAACAATGAGAACAATTCTGTAATTAGTTCTTTAAGAAGGGGGCGGGGAATTTTGAAAGCTCCTGTTGAACAGGATGAAGAAGAAGAGGGAAGGCCCAGACGATAGCGCATTGAAGGCGGCATGTGAACTGAAACAAGAACTTTAGAAACTTCGCGTTTAGGAATTCTTATAATTGATTGTTCTTTAGCTTTATTGGCAACACACCGAGTAGAATGAATATTAGATTATACTTCTCTAGTAGAATAGACCTTAATAAATCAACTTCCGCTGGAGTGAAGCAATCTGTCGATATTCGGATTACGCCTCTAGCTTTATTGAAGGACCCACCGATCCAGTATGCAATAGCTCTCGGGGTTAAGAGATCGGCAATATTAGAGGGTAGAACTTGAATATTTTGCAAGTTGCCGTTGCCATCTGTTTCTCTTTGGAGGTACCATTGAGAATGAAGGTCAGTGAAGAAGGGCAGAGTTAAGGTAGCGAAAGCGTAGCTCACTCGGGAGTTACCCGAGGGTTTATGATGGATTTGTTCTCCCGTGGCGCTGCTCCTACAATACCTAAAGGTTTAAAGAGGTTAAAAGATGATAGACAAACTCTTTGTCTTTCTGGTGAATTTTAAGCAGAGCTTCCTTGCCATGCATTCTTAATGGAGCGTCACACAGAATCATTCTATAATGACTTGTTGAATCTCGCTATTCTTAAGGAGTTGCTCCGAAACCATCACTTTTTCCTCTTTGGTAAGGCGGTTTGGGGGAGGCGCGGGCGGCGGCCATAGGTACGCCGCCGCGGCGGACGACAGCGAGCTCTGCGAGCGTCGTGTGCCCGCCGCCGCTCCTGGACTTTTGTAACTTAACGTTTAGGAATTCGTATTCGATCATATTCTTTGTTATTAATACGATGAACATTCCGAGTAGATTCTATATTGAAATTAGTTAAGAGAACAGGGCGCAAGATGTCCACTTCTTGTGGGCTTTAATGGGGCGGGTGTGGCCAAAAGTACTGTGCCTGTAGCCTTCTCCCATTTTATTAACACCTTTTACAAAAATCATTCCCCGACTCCACCTCTTAGAAAACGTGCTATCTGCAACGATCTGGAATCTGTAACCACATTTTGACCCTCTGGTCCTGGGTAAGACATTAAACTGCCTTCCTTTGATTAAATGGATGAGACTGCCTTGTACCAGGACTCATACCTATCGTGTCCTTTGTAGAAAGCCCCGTCTTCGACGGGCTCACTTTATGCTTCCTAGATGCACACCACTACAATTACTATACATTGGGGAATGCTATTCTTTGACATCTTTACCTTCTGCCAGCAATGGCTGTATCTTCCGCTTAATTTAGTACTGCTCTGTTCAAAAGCTGTTGCCATCATAGTTCTACTGTACCTGGCAGTATGGCCCCTTAATAGTTTGTATTTTGGTCAGTTAGCCCGCCGGCAAGCCTACTTGGTCGAGCTTTCATTCCGAGGGGCTCATTTAGTGTTTCAACTTACTTTCAGATTTATACTTTGGATTTTTATAGTTAAAATGGTACGGCGCAAAAGAGGGTTTCAAGATCAGGAAAAAAACAGACACTTACGACCCCCAGGAAAAAAAGGGGTAGCCGCCGGCTCAGGCTTATTGTGGCTACCTCTCACTCTGTTGACCCTCAAAATCACCCTGCACATCCTCATCCTCTTTTCTTCACGCCCCCACAGGCCTGTACAAGATTCAATCTTACCCCAGCGGAGCTGGAATTTTACTGTAACCGTGGATCATCTTCTAACAGACCCAACCAACCCTCAAATTTTCTGGCATCTGCGCCGAATCTAATTATTGGAATATGATAATCACACTATGTCTGTCTCTCAATTTGTTTTCTACTGCTGCTGCCTTCTTCCGTTCTCTGTTGCTCCTCGATAAGTATGGTATTCACTCTACTCGCACTGTTGCCAATAAGGGTAAGGACCACTACCGTATTCGAATTGCTAAGGCCTCAGTGGCTACTTTACCGGGCCTTGTGGCACCACACATTGGCCCTTCAATGCGGTAGCGGGTCGGCCTTTAAAGAGTTGCTCTTTCCTCCTTAATAATGATTCCGTAAAGGGGGGCTGGCTCTACAACCCTTTTTAATAACAAATATCAAGAAATTACACCCACCCAAGAAGTAAGTTTATGTTCGGTCCAAAGTAATGATTCAGGTCTTACTAGAATCACTGCCTTTGGTGGCGGTGGCCTCTTCTATCTTAGTTGTAACTTCGCAAAACCCTGTCCTTGCTGTGCTCTCCTTGGTACTGGTGTTTATAGCCCTCTCAGCTTATATGGCAATCCTGGGGCTTACTTTTGTGTCTCTTGTTTACCTCATCATATACGTTGGGGCTATAGCCATGCTGTTCCTGTTCGTCATCATGCTAATGGACTTGAAATTAGTTGAGCTGTCAGTAATTAATGAAGCAGCAGAGGCTGGGCAATATCCCTCAGCTCTCGTAATAGGCTTACTTGCAGTATTCGCCTTCAAGGGGTTGATCCCTTTTCCTCACTATCCTTCTGTGTTTGATACATTAACTTTAGGTCTTGCTCATGCTACTAACAGTTTCCAATGGGTTACCTCCTTTGTCTCTTTTTCTCAAGTTGAAACTCTAGGATTACTGTTATTTACTACCTATCCTCTATTGTTAATTATGACAGGCTTAATTCTACTTATAGCCCTGATTGGTCCGATTTTGGTAGCCTTTGAGGGTCCTACTCATCCGGGCGGTCCGGCCAATTCCTCTACTCAGAGTTCTCTAAAAATTCCCCCCAAAGCCCGCTCGGAAAACTGGGAAAACTTACTCAGCTTCCTTGGGCTATTCTTCTCTTCACCCTCTTTGCCAATAGGGGCCCTAGCGAAGGCCCTGCCAAACTCTTAACATTCTTGTCCTTTATCCTCTACTTGTTGGCAATTACGGAATCCTCTGTTTTCTCTTGATTTACTCTCTCTCTTTTCTCTTGGGTAACCTGTCGAGTTCTCTTTTCTCTTTCCTCTTACTCCTATCCCTTTCCTGGTCTCTATTGGGCTCCTGTGGAGCTCTCCTTAGTTCTGAGCCTGCCAAAGGGTCACCCCCCCTTCCCTTTACTATCTTGAGCTATTCCTTTTCTCTATTAGATCCACTAGCCTAACAGCTTAAAAATTCTCCCCAGGAGCGGCTTTATTCATTATAATAAGTTCCCCTACCATAAGCAACATTGTATCAAAATTTCAAAAGATTCGTTAACTGCTGCTGGGCTGGGGCTCGCTCGTATTAATGGGTGTATGTCATGGCTCTTAGATACAAGTACAATCTGGGTAGTTGTCTAATCGGTAGGACACCTGACTTTGATTCAGTTTGTAGAAGTTCAACTCTTCTCTACCCAGTCCTCTAATTGGTAGGACATACGACTTTGAAGAAAGTTCGAGGTTTCTCTACCCAGTGAGCGCTTTGATCACCTTATGGTTGTGTATAGCAATTCAAATCCCATATTGCGGGGGGGGGAATTTTTAGGGAAAAATCAAAAGATTGGGTACTAAAAGAAAAGAGCTACAGAGGTCAAAGGTTATAGGCCAACTCTGTAGGCCATAATTGATGGCATATTTGGTTTCACTAGACCTTGAACCTTAGGCACCTTGGGTACCTCTCGCTTTGGAATTCGTATTCGGTACTAGGACGAACAATATTAGAGTGGAAGCAATATTGAACTTAGATAAGAGAATATCACGCAAACAATCAACCTCATCAGCCGTGAATGAATCGGTAATATAATGACACAAGCATGACGCTTTGCTTATGATCAGATCCGTCGTAGAGTTAGGGGGGAATTTTTAAGGACAATTAAACTAAAGAAGAGAGGCAAGATAAGAGGTACAGAGGATAGAGGTGGTAGGGAGGGGCAACTAAGAACTTAGAGCCCGGCCGGCGGCGGGCACACGACGCTCGCAGAGCTCGCTGTCGTCCGCCGCCGCGCCGCGGCGTACCATAGGTATGGCCGCCGCCCAGTCGATACCGCATTGTAGGCGGCATGTGCGGGCCCACAAGGCTCTGTAAGGTAGCCATAGACTCCTTAGCAATAGTATACGATACTGCTCTTTGGCTTTACAGTGAGCAACTCGAGTAGAATGAATGTGGAACTTAGATAAGAGAATAGAGCGTAAAAGGTCAACCTCAGCAGCTGTGAATGAATCGGTACAGAGTATTACGACACCCTGTTGCTGATTGAAAGTGGCATCGCACGCCGCAGGGCGGAGCTCGATAGAGCTCCGCCGCAGCGCCGCAGCACCAAAAGGCAATAGCAACAGGAGTCAACAGATCACCAATGATAGAAGGAAGGACTTTGATGGATTTACCATCAACAATTCGATACCACTGATAGAAAAGCACAGTAAAGAAAGGCAGGGTAAACGTAGCGAAGAAATTAGTAGTGGAAGGGTTAGCCGTACGATTGTCAGTAGGGTAGGGTCTTAGGAGCAGCTCCTACAATGCATATAGAAACAAAAAGATCCCATAGCAATTGGACAAAGGCAAAATCCTTTTGTTCAACTAACATATGGGCATCTTTACCATGGACTCTCAGACAGCAATCACCAAGAAGCATACCTGTTATGACCTGTAGAATATAAGGAGGAATCTCAATAGCAGCTTTAGCTGCCGGAGAAAGATAATGGCGGAACAATGCTAAGGTAGCAAAGATGCGGCAAAGAATAAAGTTAGCCCGTCGAAGACGGGGCGATCTACAAAGGAAAGGTAGGATTGAGTCCCTTTTTGTAAAGGGATGGCTCATCCATAATTAAAGAGAGGGGAATAGAGGAGGGGCAAGTTGAAAAGGAAAAAGAAGAAGGAAAACAATAAAGGCTTAAAATTCAATCTGATGACAGCCAATAAGCTAGGGCAATCGGTGTTAACCGTTCACCAATATCCGAAGGAAGGAGTTTTATGTTCTTGCCTTCGCCTTTTCGATACCACTGTTGGTGCAGCTCGGTAAAATAGGGCAGAGAAAAGGTAAAGCAGGAGTAGGTAAGTCTGGTGTTTCCTGAGCGGCTCGGCCGCAGCCGTAGCTTAGAAGGCGGTCGTTACCTAGAGGTTTTGGTCAAATATTGAATTTTGTAGGTAAACATAAGGGTTAGAATCTCAATTTTAATTAAGGTGTTCTAAGGGCCTTGTTGTTGTAATTATTTTAAGTAAAGAGGTTGGTTCTAACCAGGCTACCTTTATAATTAAGATGTTTAACTGTGGCCGCTTTAAAATTGGATGAAAATAGCTCCCTTATATCCACGACCCTTGCTAAATAAGGTCTTTTTTAACGCAGCTCCCCCTTAATTTCTTAAAAGAGCAGCGTTAGATCCTACCCCCTTGACGCTACCTATAGGTTTGTAAAATTGTTTCCAATTACCAGGCTACCCGGTAAAAGAGCTCTCTTATAACCACCCTTCCTTTCTAATTAATGTCTTTTTTTAACGGTCCGAGCAGCGGCCGCCGCCGCTCTCCTTCGGCTACGTAAACCTTGGCTTGTAAAGCAGTGGGGGGTAGCTTTTTTTTTACCGAAATAAGGGCGGTGGGCTCCCACAACCCTGACAGAGTTAAGGAAGAGAACTCAACCGCGAAGCGAGTTTCAAAAAAGGAAACCTACCCGGAGCTTATTCATTTTAACTATAGTTTAATGGCCCCATTGGAACCGGGCCCTTATAATCAACCCCCCCCAAGCCGCTTCAGGAGTCGAACCTGAATCAATGATATTAGAAGTATCATGCTTTTCCTATTAAGCTAAGCGGCCAGCGCAACCGTTCCATCCCGGGGAAGCCGGGAGCCTTTCCTACAAGATTATTTTAAACCGCCGAAAAAAATCAGAACAAGCTGCTATTGTCTTTCCTGCTGAAATATTCAAGAAGGAATAAAGGTATGATTATTGGGATTGTGGGTAGTCTAATTTAATATGTTTGTCCTAGGTTTGTCAGCCTCTTTACCTCTCGTGACATTTTGTTTTTGTTTTTTGTTTTGTTTTATGGGGAAGAGTAAGGCTGGCGATATCAGAGAGGGTATTCTCGAGAACACTAGAAACCACATATAGGAAATCAGAGAAATAGTGACCGCCCAGGAAATCAATTTGAATAAGAGACTAGACATACAATATAGGAAGAGTTATATTTTGATATAATGATGAATTAAATAATCAAGTAATGTTAATAAAGTAAGAATCCCCCCTGTCCCTGTATCCCAACCCTATATTATAATTAACCTATACTTATTACATTCTATTTATCTTATTCTATTAACTATTTGTAGTTGGGGTGAGGCTGCGGCTGTGGCCGGCGGGCGGACGACAGACGAGCTCTGCGAGCGTCGCTGTGCCCGCCGCCTGTCCAACCCAACGGGGTTGGGTCAGGCCACAGCGGGCACACGACGCATGCCACAGGCCGGTTACTTAATTAATTAGTAGCCCCAACGGGCAACTATCTTTAGTTATTTTACAAGAAGGCCCTACGCTCCTGAATTAATTACACCATTCAGGGAAGCCTCCTTATTTTACTAGCGGGCAGCCTTGTTTTGATTACCTAGGAGCTGGGGGTTTTATTAGAGGAGGGAGGCCAATACCTTCTTTATTACTAGTGTAGAGGTAAGCCTCTCTCTCTGTTTAAAAAGAATTCACTAGTAGGCCCTCCGTGTTCGGCCTTTATTAATTACACCATTAAGGTAACCCTTACTAAAGAGTGGGAAAGCCTTTATTTGACTGGTGGGAGGGGTTTCTGTTGTATAAAAAAAAGAGGGTAGCCTGAACTAGTGTCACAGGGAAAGGTGGGAAGCCTTTATACAAGAGTAAGTCTACCTTTTGATTTTAATAGCAGTAGGGAGGCCTGTTCTATTTACAAAAGTAATGGTAAGCCTTTTAATTGAGTGGGAGGGATTTCTATTATAGTAGAGGGGTGAAAGCTTTCTTTATTTTGAATTACTTTATAGGCCCTACGGGCCTTTCTGTTTGACTTAATCTAATTTTCTTTAATATGGCCCGCTTTAGGGGCCCTGTATGGCACCTTCCATGGGCGGCCGCGCGGCCTTAGTTAGAGTAGGAGTGCCCTTGGAGGACAAATAAATGCCTTGTGGCGAACCGCCTTGATGAAGAGGGTGAAGTAGAGAGGTTACCCCTAGCCTTTGAGGAGAGCTAACTTGATGATCGAATGAAGAAGGCGAGGAAGGGGAAGAGATGGTAGGTGAAGTAGTAGAGGAAGGAGTAAAATAGAAACCAAAGTATAGATCTGGGCCAACCAGGGAATGGTCCGTATAAACAGCAGGACCACTGAGGATTGGCCAAATGAAAAAACCTGAAAACAGGATTATGGAGCCTAGTTTGACTCCCGGTATTATGGGGCCCCGGAGTTGCGACAGTGTATACAAAAGGCGACCCCCAGTACTCGGTACCAGGAATGAAGATTGGGTCAATAGCAGTTAGATTCATTTTCAGTTTGTTCAAGATACAATCCCATATAGGCATAGCGGTGGAGTAGCCCTGAATTATACCTTATAGTTATCAAACCAGTATTGGTGGCCAATACACTGGTAAAACCAGTGGGGCAGTTTAGAGTCAATACCCGGGACCCAAAACAGGGGGAAATTTGAAGGAAATCTAATTAATGATAAAAGTGGGAAGATAGCCGGGCAAGGTCAAGGTACCGATTGGAAAACAATCGGCATAGCAGAAAGATAAAGCCGCACAAATCAAAAAAAAGACACCTAGAAAACTCCTTCTCGGTTAATGGTAACACCAGTCTGATTGAGGCGGCAGAGCGTAAATCTTAATACCGAGAGAAGGAACACCAAAAGAGTGGATCACGTCAACACCGGTAACAATAAAGCGAATAGGGGACCCAACACGGTTGCGCTGGTAGGATTTATAACACCCATACGGCCCCTAGCAGGGACTAGGGAACCCAACATCTGCGCATAATGTTGTTTTCTTCTCGCTGTTATTAACCGAAAGGCTAGGTGCGAGCAGCGTGGGTCGAACACGCGAATCACGCTTGGAAGGCGTACGGTTTACCACTAACCTATGCTCGCTAAGATTAAGATTGTTTCAATAAATCTAAAGCCTATTGGGGGGTGGAAGTAGAAAGGCCTACGTCTCAATGATCGTAGAGGGGTTCAATCTATCAATTATTTCAGTATTGCCTTTACAGGGCGAGTCGTTGCGGATAGCACTTTATGGAGAGGGGGGATAGCTGTTGTACGAGGGAGCCAGAACTGTCTTTTCTTTAATCTATCATCCAAGTTAGGCCATAATCTAGAGAAGCCATCCAAATTCAAAAGAGTCTAAGAAAATTATGTTAAAGCGGAGCCGGTGCGGCGGCCATAGGTACGGCGGCGGCGCCTCGCCCAAAAGACAAAGGAAATTAAACTGAGACAAATTATGGAGCCCACCTGCCAAGGAAACCCAATAAAATGACAGATTTTTATCAATCTTGGAAATTTGGTGCACTCAATTTATTGAGAATTTTTAACCAGAAAGGGTAAACCTAGAAAGAGGTAAACTGGTGGCAATAAAGAGGAAGGGGTTACCCTAGTAAGTAGGGAGAATACTGTAGTCGAAACAGGAAGGGATTAACCTGCCTACATAAAAGGAGTAATCCTAGTACACTACAATAGAAAAAGGGTTACCCTGGAAAACAAGTAATCCTGTAAAACTAGGAGACTACATGGAACAGGATAACTGGTAAACTAAATGAACAGGTACACACTATAAAGCAGAGGATCACAGGAAATTGATAATCCACTACGGGCAGATAAGACTAGAAATATAGAAGAATAGTGGGATAGTTAAACTACATGGAGCAGAAATGGTGGGTTGAGAAATTACCCTACAAGGGAAGCACTATGCTGGACTGAGGGGTCACACTACACTACAAAGGAGTCAGGTAAAACGAGATGCACCAGGAAACATTGTAAGGGAGGACTTTGTTAGGGTACCAGAGCCGCCATAATTCAGTTAGAACAGCTAGCTAACACGTAAAGGTAGTGAATTGATAAGATTCAAATAATAGGAAGAGTTTTACCGGTCCGTTTGTCGTAGTATTCACGTGGGGGACCCCAACAGTCCCTACCTATAGAATCAAATAGTTCCATTTCTACGAATCCTTATTTTGGTGAATTTGAATGTGTGCATCTTTACAACCTTTAGGTTTCCGTAAATGGGCCTTTTCCAGACGCGACCCCTTCTGGATAAGAAGGGGCCTGGCGCGTCCGCCCGGGTCCCGGTAGGGACCCCGTTCGGACTGCGGCAGGGAAAATCTGTTCAATTGATAATATTCCCTTGCTTCGCAACGGGGGGCACGATCCGAAAAAAACCCCAATCTTCTGTAAGCTGGTACCGATCTGAGTAAGACAAGTTTCTTGAGAATTAGGAATGGTTAGCTACCGTGCCTTTTCCAGCCACGGCCGCGTCAAGACGCGGTGGCATTACTGCCGTTACACCACCACCCTATGTATGGAATGGTCTATTCCAACTCTACTCGGTTCTTGGTGTCCCCAAGGTTTTGCTGCGGCCTTGCGGCCTGGGGAAGGGGCCGATAAGAGGAAGTACAGAGGGTCAGTTTCCTGCTTAGATGGTTTCAGCAGTTATCTTTGCACAACGTAGCCTTGCTGCCATACCATTTATTTTGATGTTTTTTTTAACTTCCTTACTGCGGTCCCCCTTCCGGCTCGGCGGCGTACCTATGGCCGCGGCGGCGTACCTATGGCCGCCGCCCGCAGTACCTATGGCCGCCGCCAGCCCGGCCGCCCGCCCCGGCTTCGCCGGGGTTCATAATTCGAATTACAGTCTCTTTGTAATAGTGACATCAACGCAGGGGTCGCTAACGCGAGCAATGGGCTAGTCCGTTGACGCCGTTACGGCGCGTATAAAATAGTAACTGTGACGACGGCGCCACAGCCGCAGCGGGCGAGCGCGAGGTCCTCAAATAAAATCAAAGACACTGAATGCTATACAATAGGCAAGACAATCTAAGATAATAGTGATAACAGCTAAACCAGAGGTTGCTCCACCCGATTCCTTGCGTACAGTGGGCAGGTTCCTCGTTACTGGCTCCAACTCCCCCCAGTAGATAGAAGCCGTACTGACTCGCGTCGTACTTAACCCAGCTCACGTACCCTTTTACTCGGCGAACAGCCGAACCCTTAGAACCTTATACAGCTCTAGGATAGGATGAGCCGACATCGAGGTGCCAAGCCCCCCAGTCAATATGGACTCTCGTGGGGGATCAGCCTGTTATCCCTTGAGTCCTTCCTTCCAAGACTATAGTGCTGTACCAAGAGAGGACAAATTTTAAAGAACTCTTTAATAAAAGAGTAGAAATAAAGTGAAAATTGATGAGCAGTACCTCTGACAAAATATAGGAAGAGAAATCATTATTAGCTGATTTTGTATCGCATACAAGGATGGATATAAGGGCCCACAATAGAGATAAAGCGCCCTCTACTATGAGCACTGATATAAATAGCAAATTGCCCCTGATGCCGCCGGCGAAGAGAACATTTGAGACCGAACTTAGCTTCTAAGACACTAGCCAGTAAAGCAACATCCTCCTTAGTGAAACCATCAGTATGAAGCAAAAACCCTTTGCCAGCTTTAGCACCATCGTCCATAAAGAAGAAAGCCAACCCAATCGGGGTTAAAAGAAACGCTATATTGGAGGGTAGCCTCTTCCGGCCTTGGTCATCATAAAAAATGGTGCGAAGCTGGTCCACCCAAGGAAAAGAGAGTGATTGGAAACCAATCTGTAGGAAGGTGCCCGTGCTTCTTACTATCTCGTACAACCGCGGTGGAGAGGCAACCCAAAGCGAAAATAAATCGAATAGATGGATAATGTAATCTAAATGGTTAGCAGTATGGGTGAACTTCAATACAGCTGAGCTATTAGGATACCGCTTAACAGCAGAGGCGTCGCCTAGCATTAAACCTATTGCAATGTCAAATAAAATCGAAGGTAACTCTAAGGGTAAGAGGGCTTTAAAGGCTTTGGCGCCTTTGATCAGATTAGCTAGTTCGGATAGCTTTTTAAGTACGTCTTTAGGAATGAGCATTAAGAGGTTTAGATATCTTACTCCTTGGGGGCAAGTGCCGTTAATCCAATATAAGCATATTGCAATATAACGGGTTACCATTAAATATAAACTGAGAATGGAAACAGCCTTTATAGTCTTGGTGAATATAAGAAATTAACTCAGTCTTTCGCACTGAGGTGGGACTATATCTTTACGTAATGAAGTTAGTGGCCTTATTACGTATACTACATATAGTCTCTGAGGAGCCTACTCCCTTATAGTAGTACTTACAAGGTTTGGTTTCCTGCTGATTGCCCAATCCCTTGGATTATTCCGGTTGTGGCTGTGGCCGGCGGGCGGACGACAGACGAGCTCTGCGAGCGTCGCTGTGCCCGCCGCCTGTCCAACCCAACGAGGTTGGCTCAGGCCGCAAGGCCACACCCATCGGACCAAGGGCGCTAAGGGTTTTCCAGTATATAGTAGTATGCACCATTAATTGTGGGGCCACTCTTTAGGGATAAAGTAAAGGAGTAGCTTTTATCCGTTGATCGATGACCATTCCATAATGTATCACCGGGTCACTATGCCCGAGTTACCTCTAGCCTCTAAATGCCCTATAGTATATTTTTGTAGGGCTCCGCGGGCGCTGCGGCTGCGCGGGCGGCGGCCATAGGTACGCCGCCGCGGCGGACGACAGCGAGCTCTGCGAGCGTCGTGTGCCCGCCGCCGGCCTGACCCAACGGGTTGGACGCGCGAGGCACGCCGCAG
>Ga0137368_10006792_pt1 | contig 11957 bp, 18 predicted proteins | sample SagtaG_13_FD_104917 | JGI IMG/M metagenome (GOLD analysis project Ga0137368, IMG submission 104917) | Vadose zone soil microbial communities from Sagehorn Ranch, Mendocino, California, USA - Sage1_L_100_16 metaG | ecosystem: Environmental > Terrestrial > Soil > Vadose zone | place: USA...
GTGGGTCGCCCGAGGCGCGTATACTCGCCCGACGACGGCGGCCCCGCCGCACGAGGCTCCGAGCGCGCCCTCGGCCGCCACGATCCCGAACCGAAAGGACCCATCTTCATGGAGCCCCCCTTCGCGGCCGAAGAGATCGAGGAGCTGAACGCGCGATTCGAGCACGAGGAGCCCCGCGAGATCCTGCGGTGGGCCCTGGTGGACTCCGACCTCGAACGGGTCGCCGTGGCGTCCTCGTTCCAGGCGGAGGGCACCTGCGTGATCGACATGGCCGCGAAGCTCCGGCCCGACGTCCCCATCCTGTTCCTCGAGACCGGCTTCCACTTCGCCGAGACCCTGGCGTTCAAGGAGCAGTTCACGGAGCGGCTCGGGCTGAACGTGGTGGACCTGGTGGGCGAGCACACGGTGGATTCCCAGGCCGCCGCGCACGGGGAGCGGCTGTACGAGCGGAACCCCGACCTGTGCTGTCAGCTCAACAAGGTCGAGCCGTTCACGGAGGCCCTCCATGGGTTCGACGCGTGGGTCACCGCGCTCCGCCGTGATTCCTCCCCCAGCCGGGCCGGCATCCCCATCCTCGAGCAGTACCGCCTGGAGCCGGAACGGTGGATGGTCAAGCTGAACCCCGTGGCGAACTGGACCCGGCGGGACGCGTGGGACTACCTGCGCGAGAACGACCTCCCCCACAACTCGCTGTACGACCTGGGATACGTGCAGGTCGGGTGCGCGCCCTGCACCCGGATGGTGTTCCTGGGAGAGGGCGAGCGGGCCGGCCGGTGGGACGGCTCGCAGAAGGTGGAGTGCGGGATCCACCTCCACCGCTCGCCCGGGAGCGCCGCAGACCCCGCGTAGTGCGTCCTCAGCCCGAGGGCTGCCCCACCGCGAACGTGGCGTCGTTCAGCGTGAACCGGAGCGTCCCCAGCCGGTCGTCGAACGCCACCGACCGGTACGTCATGCCCGGCACCAGCTGAGGCAGGCTGACCGCGAACGAGATGTTCTTGAACCGCGTCGGGCGCAGGACCAGCCGGCCCTCCTCGATCGCGGCCTGGACCGTGACGGTGACCGAGACCGGGAGCCGGGCCGAGGCGACCCGCACGTTCCCCTCGGGGTCGAACCGCACGACGATCGGCACTCCCTGGTCCTGGAAGGCCTTCGTGAGCTGGACGTCGGTCATCGAGGCCTCGCCGCTCCCGGCGTGAGCGGTGATCGTCGACGGCTTGTGGAGGACCAGCTTCAGCGGGGAGAAGCTGACGTCCTGGAGATGGAGGTCGACCTCGACGAACCCCACGCCCTGCGCCTCGAACGACGTGGCCTTGACCTCGGCCGACGACAGCTTCCCGCCGAACAGCTCCGGCAGGAACAGGGTCCCCCCGAACGACACCGAGGGTCGCGCCGTCATCTGCAGGGACTTCTGGACCTGCCCCGCCACGTAGCTCTCGGCCCACAACCGAGACCCCAGGTCGAGCATGAAGTACAGCGTCGCGGCGACGATCAGCCCGATGAACGCCAGCCCGATCGTCCTCGTCACCCTCCTGCCGCGGTCGGGCCGCGCCGGGGGCCGGCCCGAGTACGGCCCCTTCGACACCGTGATCCCGCGGCTCATGCCACCAGCCACAGAGCGTCCCGCTCCAGACCGACCTCCAGGTGGTCCCGGGGCCCGATGGGGTCCCCGTCGACCTGCACCGGGAACGGCCGCCGCCCCCGGATCTCCACCGACGACGCGTCGTGCACGTACACCACGTCCTTGCGCTTGATCAGGCCTCCGGAGAACACCTGGCGCACCAGCGGCAGGGCCGAGATCCGGCCCAGCCTGGTCACCATCGTCACGTCCAGTCCCCCCTCCAGCCGCGCATGCGGGGTGAGCTGCAGCCCGAACCGCTTGTAGTAGGTATAGGGGTTGGTCCGTCCCACCAGGGCGGTGATCGCCTCGACGGGCTCGGCCCCGTCCACGCTCACCGACATGAACGGCTCCAGGCCGGCATAGCGTAGGAGCACCGTCTTCAGCACCGCCGAGAGCGCGGCCCGCTCGAATTGCGCCTTCGACTCCGCCTGTCGTTCGTCGACCATACCCATGACCTCGGCGTCGATGCCCGAGCCGCAGTTCAGCACGAAGTACCGGCCGTCGATCCGTCCGAGGCCCATCCGCTTGGCCCGCCCCTGGAGGGCCGCGGCGATCAGCCACCCGGTGGCCTCCACGGGGTCGGCGGGCATCCCCGTCACGCGGGCCAGGACGTTGGTGGCCCCGCCGGGGAGGATGCCGAGGGCCACCTCGCTGTGGGCCAGGCCGTTCACGGCCTCGTTGATGGTCCCGTCGCCGGAGAACACCACCATCATGTCGTACCCGTCGCGGACCGCCTCCGTGGCCAGCTCGGTGGCGTGGCCCCGGCGGCGGGTCTCGTCCACCTCGAGCTTGAAGTCGGCGGCGAGGGCCTTCTCGATCACGTCGAGGACGGGACGGGACACCGTTCGAGCCTCGGGGTTCGCCACCAGCAGGACCCGCTGGGGCCGGGGCCGCGCGCCCATCAGGCCGCACCCCCGCAGCGCGCACCGCCCGAGACCGGCGGCAGCAGCGCCACCTCCTCGCCGCCGCCCAGCCCGAGGTCGAAGCCGGCCCGCTCCCCGTCCACCACCACCGAGCCGGCGCGAGCGATCTCCTCGAACCGAGCTCCGAACTTCTCCCCGAGGGCCCGGACCACGTCGTCCACCGTGGAGCCGTCCACGTCCAGGCGGGACTGCCCGGCCATCTCCCGCAGCACGGCGAACAGCCTCACCCGGGCCACGGCAGTTCCCACGCGGCGTACAGCCAGCGGGCGGTCCGCTCCGCCAGGTCGTCGGAGAACCCGTCTTCCCCGTGGCCGAACCGCGAGGCCAGCCACAGGCCCGTGGGTCGCCCGGCCCTCCGGTACAACCGCCAGGCCTCCTCCTCGTCGAAGAAGTGGTCGTCCCGGCCGTGCACGATGAGCAACGGCGTCGGCGCGATCTTGCCCACGACGTCCTCGGGCGTCTCAGGCCGCTCGATGACCTCGGGGATCCGCACGCCCATGGCCCGCCCCATCCGGCGCCCCCGAGGGGTCCCGGCGAGGACGGCCAGGCGGCGGACGGCGTCGGAACCGTGCCCGTCCCACCGGGCCGGCGTGGAGATCGCCACCACCGCGTCCGTGGCCCCCAGGAGGGCGGCGTGGCGGATCACGGAGACCCCGCCCATCGACGCGCCGAGGGTTCCCACCGAGGCATGGCCGTCCTCCCGGGCCAGGGCCAGGACCGCGGCCACGTCGTGGATCTCCCGCGCCCCGAAGGTGGTCTCCCCGCCGGACAGCCCATGCCCCCGGAAGTCGAACCCGTACACCGAGAACCACCGGGACAGGACCTCGGCGAACCGGGCGGGGCGAACCTTCCGGTGCCATCCGCTGAAGCCGTGGCACACCACGAGCGCGGGTTCGGCCCCCCCCAGCCTGGTCCCCACGAGGTCCACGCCGTCGGAGGTCCGGACCCCGAACGGCTCCGCCGCCACGGCGAAGCGGTGGGACATGGCGCGAGCGATCGGGGAAGGCATGAGACCGCCACGATACCCATCCGGGACTTCCCCGGCCCGCTACCGGTCCGAATTTCGCGGGGACTCCGGGGTTCGTTTGCTACGCTCGGCGGGACCTCCCGTGGCCACACTGGTCTTGCTCTCGGATCGTTCCGCGGACCAGGTGCTCCCGTCGCTCGGGGCCACCGGCCTCGACGTGAAGGTCGAGCCCCTGTCCGTGGATTCGCTCGCCCATCTCCCGGACCTGTCGCCGTGGGCCATCGTGGTGGACGCCGTCGAGAACCCCGCGCACGCCCACGCCGTGCTGCGGACCCTGGCCGGGGCGGGGACCCGGCTGCCGCTGGCCGTGGTCCTGGAGCGCCGGGACCTGGAGCGGTTCGGATGGGCCGAGTTGGTGGAGGACTTCGTGCTCCCGGAGGCGTCCCCTGGCGAGGTGGAGGTCCGCCTGGCCATCATCCGGCGGCGAACCGGCGATGGCGGGGACGACGCCATCCGGCTGGGGAAGCTCCACCTGTCCACGGAGACCTACCAGGTCACGGTGGACGGCCGGCCCCTGGACCTCACGTACAAGGAGTTCGAGCTGCTGCGGTTCCTGGCCTCGCGGCCCGGCCGGGTGTTCACCCGCGCCGCCCTGCTCCGGGAGGTGTGGGGATACGACTTCTACGGCGGCACCCGCACCGTGGACGTCCACATCCGCCGGCTCCGGGCCAAGCTCGGACCGGAGCACGAACACCTCATCGAGACGGTCCGGGGGGTCGGGTACCGGGCCGCGGACGTTCCACCCGAACGGTAGCGCCGCGCCCCCGACCCGCTGCAGCCGGTCCGATCCGAACACGGGCTCCCCGGGTAGATTCCTGGCAGGATGGGCGCCGTGGACCGGACCGTCGTCGAAGCTCGCCGGCTCCTGGCCGAGGCCCAGCAGGCCGTCTCGGGAGGGACGGATCAGCTCCGGGCGTGGCTGGCCTCACCCCAGGGCAGGCGGTTCCGGCAGATCTTCGCCCGGGTCCTGCTGCTGTCCTCGCCGCTGCTGTTCCGGACGCGGTTCTTCCGCATCACGCCGCTGGGGCGCCTCATCGAGTTCGCCGGGGGCGCCGCCGTCCTCATCAAGGTGGCGGAGGCCATCCGCGACTGGGAGCCGGGGGCCCTCCCCCGGGTGGTGACCACGACCGGCACGGTCCGCCCGGCCGACGGGTAGCGCATCAGTGAGTGGAGCCGGGACGAGCCCGGCTCCCCCCGATGCGGTCAGGTCCAGAGCGCACCCGGACCCCGCCGTTGGACACGGTCTGGATCAGGGTCTGGGATCCGTTCCAGTCTGTTCGGAACACCGTGTCACCGATGTCTCCGGTCAGGACATCTGGGCGGGCGGCGGGGTCGTAACCCAGAGTTAGACAGTCACAGGCTCCCGACCTGCGCAAACGCCTGCCAGGCTAACGGGAAGCTAACGAACGTCAGTTGTCGTTACTTCGGAATATCCGCCCGCCCCACGGCAGGGCGGACCTACCCGCAGACGGTCCCGAGCGGGTGCGGGGTTCCAAGCGAGGACAGGTCGGGGATCCGGTCCTGAATTCCCCCGTCCAAGACCTCATGGGAGCCAAGCGCCACGGTGAAGGTGGCCACGCTGCCCCTCGGCGCCTTCGACCCGGTGGGGTCGCCCGGGCCGGAAACGTCCCTGGCGATGAAGTGCCCGGTCAGGACCACGAGGTACACCGGGACGTTCTTGCGGTCGTAGACGATGGCGCCACTCGCGGCCCGTTCGGCCTGAGTATGCCTGCTCCTCACGTACGCGCCGAGGAGGGATGGGGATCCTCCAACCCGGTCGCCGCCTTGCATGCCATCGCAGTCAGCCAGGACGGAGGGGATCGCTGGGCATCGGACTGTGCCATGGGGTGCCGGGCCGGCGCAGCCGCTCGCCGCAACAGTCACGACGAACCCACCGACACGAGGAGCAGCATCACGGATCTGGCTCTCATGGCTGCTCCTCCTGATTCCCCTCCTCCGACACCGGGTTCCAGGCGATCGCCTTCTTCACCGGACGGAGCATCGGTCTCACATCGCTGCCATCTGCCGCCATGGTGAACAAGGTGGACCCGCGCACGAAGGCGATGCGAGATCCGTCGGGGGACCAGCTCGCGTTGCTGGCGTAATTCATCCTTTTCGTGAGCCGTCGCAGCTCCGAACCATCTGCATTCACGACGTAGAGCTGGGATGCCGGCCCGACTATGCTCTGGCTTGAGAAGGCGAACCGGGAACCGTCCGGCGACCAGACCAGCCCCTTGGCCCACCCTGTAGGAGAACGATCCTCCCTTCCCAGGTCCCTCAGCACCCGTTCTCCGGTTCCGTCGGCGTTCACCACGGACAGCGTCAGGCGGTAGATGCGCTCGCCCCAACTGGTCTCGCCTACGACGGTGGATTCGATGAACGCGATCTGGGATCCATCGGGTGACCATGCAGGGAACGTCAGAAAAGCCATCCGATCCCCTGACGCGAGCAGCAGTTTGGGCGTCCCGCCAGCGGAGTCGATAACGTAAAGACGGTGCAAATCGCCGCTGGCCCAGTCATAGGCGACCATCTCTCCATCGGGGGAGAACGATCCCCATGCGGTGATGCCTCCGCGGGTGAGCTGGCGGCGCGAGCCGTCCGCGTTCAGCACGTACAGGTTCTTTTTCGCCCGGCCGAGTAGGCGGGAACCGTTTCGCGACCACGCGATTGGGTCCAAGCCGTGCGACGGTCCGAGGGAGATCCCGTTCTCGGGGTGGGTGGGGTCCACGGCCATGATGTCGGACCCGCTCCTGTAGGTGATCCACCCGTGCACCTGCGCGAACGGCACGGACGGTTCGGTCGTCGGTCCAGGGCTAGCCGGCACGGCCGGCGGTATAGACGTCAGCCGGTTCACCCCGAGCACACCTCCGGCGACCAGCACGCCGACCGTGAGCAGTGTCCCGGCCACGGTGAAGACCAGCCGGCGACGGGCATTCCGAACCACCGGAACCGGGTCTACGGGGACGACGCCGGCCTCGTCGGCCATGCGGTGAAGGAACTCGCGGATATCCGTCGGATCAGTCATCGAGTCACCTCGGGGATTTGGCGCAGGGACTGGAGGCCTCTGAAGACGAGCGATCGCACCGTGGCCGGGCGACAGCCGAGGATGTTGGCGATCTCGGCCTCCGGGAGATCTTCGTAGTACCGAAGGACGATGGCCGCCCGCTGCCGGGCCGGGAGCCCCAGCAAGGCCCCGCGCATCGCTTCGTGCGCGGTGACGTCGGGGTCAAGGAGCTCCGGCTGCCGCTGTCCGGCCTGGCGCTCGAGGAACGACCGCTCCACGGCCCTGCGCCGGAAATAGTTCTTGGACAGGTTCACGATGGTCCGACGCAGGTAGGCGTCGACTGCCTGACGTTCCCGCAGGTAATGCAGGCGGGCCACGAACCTGACGAATGCCTCCTGGACGAGATCCTCGGCAAGGGCGCGGTCACCGGTGAGCAGGTAGGCGAGCCGGATAGCACCCGGCGCCGATCGGACGTACGTTTCGGCCAGCTTGCTCCGTTCGGATTCCTCGGTCCTCGCCACGCCCCTCATCCTGGCCCGTTCCTGGCTCACGTGGATAGGACACGCGAGAGCTACTCCTTGTTGCATAGATCGACTCTCGCCCTCGACTGCTTGCGGTACAGCCGCCGAGTCCACTGGGTTCCGGGCCAGGGGTGCTCGCTCGGCCACTGGGCGCACGCGGAGCCGGCCCCGCAGGATCACGCCCCCGACTGCGATAGCGGGCAGGCTAGGGTTTCCGAGAACCCGCCCATGTCCGGTGCTGTTCGTAGCGCCGCTGCGTTTCGTCTAGCACCTGCTGCCAATCGTCCCTGGCTGGGAACACATCGCACTCCGATATCAGGAACCGGAGCACCTCCTCGAGCGAGACCCTTGCCGTAGGCAGATGCTTCTTGTCGAGCCTCATTCCGTTGCTCAAGGCCGCATTCGCATGTAGGTGGCACTCTTGAGGACCGAGTTCGGGATGCCAGTGCCATGCGAACAGATAGTCACGGCTCCCAGGGCTGTCTGGGAGCTCGGCCACGTTGTAGATGTATTGCTGGGTGGACATGCGCCACTGCTTCTTGTGGTAGCGGACCCGCAGCGATTGGCCGATCGCCAGGTAGAGGGTCCCGCCTGCCATCCGCTCAAGCTCTATGGGCTTCGGATTGGTGTCGAGCGACCAAAGATCTGGGTCGTCCCTCAGGGGGGGTTGGGCCCAGTAGAAGTAGGCGGCATCGGTGACACACCTGAGAGCCTGCTGGAGGTAGTGCTTGTGGCGCTCGCGGGCGCCAGCCTTTAGTGTCACCGCTTGGGCGGAACACCCGAAACGACGGCGAGGTCGTAGGCGGCCGGGTCATCGGCGAGCTTGCCAGAACGAAATGCGTCGGCGAACTCGGTCAACGACATGTCGTAGCGATCCCGGACGCGCTCCTCCACGACCCGCCGGTAGGCATCCCGAGAGAGCACGTAGGACTTCCTCGTGGGTTCCATGGCTCCATCCTTCCGTCGCAGCCGCCTGAAGTTTCTCACGGTCCGTCTCCTCGCCTCAAGCATTCGTACCCTCCACTTTTTGGCAAACGCCCCGCTCAACTGAAACATCTCGCGCCGACACGCTCCCTGGGCGACCGACCTTTGTGGAGCAGCCGGCTCCTGCTTGCGGCCAGGGGGGCCGTAAGGCCCCCCACGGCACCTTTCCCGGAACGCCGCCCGCCCAACAGCTGCTGACACCGGCCGGCGGCGAGCGGCGCTCGGGGGCGTCCGGGGCGCGCCCCAGGAGGAAGGCCGGGGGCCGGTGGCCTACTTCTTGAGCACCGCGAGCTCCGCCTCGAGGTACCCGAGCTGCTCCTCCATCCGCGCCACGTTGGCCGAGTGCATCGTTGCGTAGCCGACTCCGCGATCCGGATCCGCAGGGCCTCGGCCGCGGCCTCCTTGGAGGCCAAGATCTGGGCTCTGACGTTTTCGATCTCCGCAGGCAGTAGCGCGCGCCTGTGAGCTCGTTCCTCGGCGGCCGCGTGGGCGGCGATGAGCTTCAGCTCCGGCCGAGGTCGAGGTCATATGCGGGCGTCACCGGCCCGTAGTGCGAGGGCGGGACGGAGCCAACGAGCCGCCCCGCCCTCGCGATTGGAGAAGCGCGATCCGGACGTTCTGAAGCTCTGCATCGATCTCGTGGTCGCGCAGCTGCATCGACTGCCTGGACACGCCCACGAGGAGGTCGGTCCGGCCCATCGACCGCAGAGCGGCCGTGGTCTTCCGGTTCAAAGCGACCGGGCGGCCGGCGGCGCGCTGCTCCTCGAGGTACCTGAGGAAGGCGGGCGGAAGCGGGGGGCGTTTGGTCGGCGCCTGCCCGCGGTGCAACGGAAAGCGTGCGGTGGTCTCGATCGTCGCGCTCATTTGAACTCCTCGAGGCTCTTCTCCCGGTGCTTCGTGTCGAACTTCCGCTGCGCGGCCCACCGGGCATTGCTGGCGCGGTTGCGCGCCTGCGGGTCCGCGGTCGTCTTTATGGGGAACGCACCAGGCGCCCAGCCGCCATGACCGCCGCGGTTGATCTCGTCGCTCAACGCTCGCTGTTCCGCCACGGCTTCCGCTAGGGCACGCTCGGCTGCCTCCTGACCGACCCGTTCACGCTCGGCCTGGCGCTCCCGGAGATACAAGGCGTGCCGGCGATGGCGGTCCTCGTTCTCCGCGATCTCCCGACGGTACGTCTCCAAGACCTTCCGGGCGTCGCGCTCGGCCACGGCTGGCTGGTTGTCCCACGTCGTGGCGAGCTTCACACGACACCGGTCCAACCAAAAGAAAATGTCAACGCCGGGGCTCAACAGGGCGCCGAGCTCCCTGACCCGAACAAGGCCCGTGGTTTCCGTTGTCGTCAACTTGTCTCCTCCTGCCTTCTCAACGGGCTCCCGGCGGGAGCCCTGCGGACTCATCGTCGCGTTCTCCGGCGTTCTCCGCCATGTTGAGGGCTTCCCCGCCACCAGGTCCCTGAGCGGGCCGCCGCGGGGTTCTCCGGAGTTTCCCGGCGTCGCAGGAGCCATTGCGCCCACACCAGCGCCGCGGGCGGCCGGTCCGCGCCCGGGGGAGCTCCGTCCCGCAGCCGTCGCAGGTTCCGGGCGGCTGGGGCCCCACGAGGGCCTCAAGCTCGGCCAGGCGTCTGGCCCCTTGTCTGATCAAGCCCGCCGATGCCGTGGCCTCCCGGGCCTCGAGGGAGTCGGCGAGTACCCCGAGGAGGGTGATGAGGTCGTTCACTCGAGCTCCTCGCCGATGGCCGCCAGCGCCTCGTCCAGCGTGCTGTCCCAGGCGAACCCGGCGGCCTCGCTCGCGGCGACGAAGCAGTTGCGGTCGCTCATCCACGTCGCGTTCTGCCGGACGGCCTCGAGGGCGGGGAGCTGCAGGTACTCCTCACGGCGGCGAAAGTGCCCGCCTCTCCGTGTCGCCCACCGGCCCTCGGCGGCGTGCTGCTCGGGCGACACGTCGTCGAGCTCGTCGGCGACCGCCTCGAGCGGGCTGCTCGGCTCCCGGCCGGCGTCGAGCGCCTGGCGGTAAACCTCGCAGAGGATCGCCAGGTCGGAGTGAGGGATTCTCACGGGAATTGGCAATTTCTAGAGACCTTCCAGGCTAGATTTTAATTTTGTTGTGCTCTTCGCGAGCAATTTTCCTCGCCGAGAGTTAATGGGAGGTTCGGGGAGCGTGCGGTTGTGAACATTTGGACCCCCCCCCGGCGAGGCCCAGGCTGCACACCACAACGCGGTGCAAAAAATCACGTTGGCGAGGTTCAGCGGCGCCGGGCGGTGGAGCACTGACCTCCCCCCCGTTCGTCATCACGTGCCGCCACCCGCGCCCACCGCGCCCGAGACGGGACGCCGTTGCGGCAGTCGCTGCACCGCATCGCGCCAGGCGGTATAGCGCGGCCTTCACGTACATGCCGCGTGCCGGCTCGGAAAGCTCGTCGGGGTCCACCGGGCGGTCAGGCGTCTCGAGCATCGATCTCCTCCCCGTTGGCCTGTAGAAGTGCTGTCACTCCTGTCACTTCGTCACTCTGACCGTCCTGCTCCGGTGACAAAGTGACGCCAGTGACAGCGGTCCCTAGGGAGTACCGCCCGTTCCGGCCCGCCAGCTGACCGTCCTGGGCCATCCGTCGCATGGTCTGCCTCGCCGCTTCGTGCGATACCCCGGACACCTCGGCAGCCTGCTTCGGGGTCAGCGCACCGTGGGCCCGGACGGCCTCGAGGATCTCCCGGCGGGTCTCCCCCATCGCGTACTCGGCGGCGTTGCCCAGCAGGGCCCATGTGCCGGCCTCCGGGGCGAACCGCAGGGCCAGCTCCCGCTCCTCGACGTCACGTCCGGTGACGTGCAGCGTGGCGTCGGCCTGGCCCCGGCTCCGCTTGACGACGATGATCGTATCGGCCGCCGCCGCCGTGCCGAAGGTTCCCTGCACGGTCTCCACGAAATCCTCGGCCTCGGCCTTGCGGGTGTGGTACAGGGCCACCACGGCGATCCCGTGGGACATGGCGAGGGTCTGCAACGGAGCTGCAGCGTCGTAGTCGACCTGGTAGTAGTCGGTGCGCTTCGACGCCCGGGGGCGGATGCGCGGCCACACGTCGATGAGCACCACCCGGGCCTCCGGGTGTCTACCGAGGTAGACGTCCAGGGCCTCGGTGCCGCCCTCGTCCAGCCGGGGCCACTCGGTCTCGAGGTGGAGGCCGGCCGGGGGCTGCTCGCCGGCCAGGAGCATCCTGAGCCGGGACTGCAGCCGGCGCGGCGAATCCTCCAGGGCGAGGTACAGGGCCTCACCCCGCTCCACCTGGACCGCGCTCAGGGCCCGACCGCCGGCCGCTACGGCGATGGACAGTCCGAGGGCCATCCACGACTTGCCGAGCTTCGGCGCCCCGCACATGAAGGCCAATCCCTCCGGGATCAGGCCGTCGACGGCGAACCGCGGCTCGGCGAAGGTCTCGGCGAGGAGGTCGGCCGCCGTCCAGCTCGTACGCCGCCGAGGTGGCGAAGATTCGTCACGGTCCGGCGGGCCCGTCGGAAGTCCCCGCTTGGTCAGGAACGATTCAACGTCGGCCCATGTCGGCCTGGTGGTCGTGCTCACCGGAACCTCTTCTCGATGGCCTGCCGCCAGTCATCGCCGGGAATGCGATCGGGCGGCTCGGGGTCATGCGTCATCTCCGGGCCCGGCACCCACCCGCGGCTCGTGGGGATGAACCCGAGCGCGCGCACCTGCTCGTCGGTGAGCGGGGTGCCGATATCGTCGGTGCCCGCGGAGCATTCAACGCACAGGGAAGAGGAAGCCGGCCGTTCGTGACACCATTCGCACATCGTCACGAGGCTCTCCTCTCGAGGTCTCGGGTGTACCGCCAGCACTCGCAGGACTCGCTCGACCGGGAGCCGTGGACGCGGCAGGGAA